>Ga0307476_10001796_pt1 | contig 12970 bp, 8 predicted proteins | sample atmos_gasesECM2C_2_FD_203314 | JGI IMG/M metagenome (GOLD analysis project Ga0307476, IMG submission 203314) | Hardwood forest soil microbial communities from Morgan-Monroe State Forest, Indiana, United States - atmos_gasesECM2C_05 | ecosystem: Environmental > Terrestrial > Soil > Temperate... | reverse complement strand
ATGTGCGTGGTGAATCGCTCGAGGCCGTTGCCGCCGTCCGCCCGAAGCGCGTTCGGGATCTTCGCCGTGGCCCGATCCTTCGCGGTCAAGCCCTGGCCCTCGCTGTCAGGTGACGCTTACCGGGCCGCGGTCCCGCGTGGGACGCGCGTGGGACGCGCGTGGTCCCGATTCCGTCGGCGAGTCCGGGGTTGCCCAGACCTGCTCGATGATCCTGGCGATACGCTGCTGGATCCGCACGTGCCGCGCCTCGGTGGTGAGCCCGACGGCAGCGGTGGCCGTACATCCAGTGGACCGGGATCCCGTACGGGCCTGGCCTTGTCGCGCCACGGAACCTCTCCCGATAGAGGGCCATCGTCGGGCGATCTGCGGCGAGCCCACCATGTGCGTGGTGAATCGCTCGAGGCCGTTGCCGCCGTCCGCCCGAAGCGCGTTCGGGATCTTCGCCGTGGCCCGATCCTTCGCGGTCAAGCCCTGGCCCTCGCTGTCAGGTGAGGCTCTCGCTGTCAGGTGAGGCCCACCGGGCCGTGGTCCCACGTGGGACGCGCGTGCTCCCGAGTCCCCGTCGGCGAGTCCGGAGTTGCCCAGACCTGCTCGACGATCTTCGCGATGCGCTCCCGGATCAGCGCCTGCCGCGCCTCGGGGTCGAGCCCGGTCGGCAGCGGCGGGCCGTACACCCAGTGAACCTGGATCCCGTACGGGGCCTTGCCTTGCATCACCAGCAGGCCATCGTGAAGTGCCGCGTGATGACCCGAGCACAGGAGTGTCATATTCCATATGTGATGAGTTCCACCCTGGGCCTGCGGCACGATGTGGTGAATATCCAGGTTGCGCGCGGACCGGCAGCCGGGCACCGTGCAGCGGTGATGATCGCGCGCGAACACCTGCTCGCGCAGCCGCGGCGTCACCGTGGTCGTCGCGCGCTCGGGCGCCGTTGCGTCGAGCGAGCCCAGGTCCTTCGCATCGCACGACGCGCGCTCGAAGACCTCGGGCGGGATGTCGATCTCTCGACCCGCGCCGTTCTGCGTCGCGCGCCGGCAATCCGGGCACTGCTGGTACGCGATCTGGTGCGCCGGCCCGGCGTCGCCGGTACCCGGGTTGATCGCCGCGCGGCACAGCGACTCGACGAAGTCTGCGTCGCTGATCTCCGCGCCGCGCTCGGCGGCGATCACCGCGCGCGCCTGTCGCCAGAGCGCGTAGACCTCGGGCAGCAGCTCGATCCGCACCACGCGGGGCCGCAGGTCGGGGTGCGTCGGATCGTCCGGCTGATCGCCGGGCTGGTGGCCGGCGACCAGGCGCTCGATCTGGTTGACCGCCATGCCCTGGGCGACGGCGAGCCAGCGGGCCTCGGTGTCGGCGGTCGCCACCCGGGTCAGCTCGCGCACCGCCGAGTAGGTCAGCTGGCCGCGAGCCAGCGCCGCCGTGGTCTGCGGGAGCCCGGCGAGAGTGCGCGCCACCCGCATCCGCTCGCGCGCCGCGTGCGGGCCGTACCCCAGCACGCGCTCGAGGTACTCGTACATGGTGGCGAAGCCATGCAGGAAGTGCAGCTTGATCTGCTCGGCGCGCAGCAGGTCGAAGGCCTCGGCGGCGTCGAGCGAGGCGCGATGCCGCGCGTACTCGCGCAGCCGGCGGTCCACCACCCGCCATTCGGACGGACCGTGGTCTGCGCACGGTGCTTCCTGCTTCTCGGAGATCTCGCTGGCGGTCTGCAGCAACATGCGCCGTTCCTTCTCGCAGGCCCACTGCCTCGCGTGTGCGCCTTCTGTAGCACGTGGTATTTCGGCGCTGCGTGCTGCGATATCCTGCGCTGAAAGGCAGCGGACCGCGATTTCTGTCCTCCGGCTCGCATTGCGGGCGCAGAGCGCAATCTGGCGCTTGCTGCGCGATATCCAATGAACGTGCTCGAGCCGCGTTCCAGGAGCGGCTGGCATGCTGTCAATCGGAATCGACACTTTTCTGCATATTTCCATGCTTTGCCAGTCCCGGATCATGGACCCACTGATCGACGTGCCGGACGACCACCGCTGCTCGCCGTGGTCAGGATCGGTGCGCACCGGGCGCGCGTCGATGATCGACTGTCCGCAGAGATCCACGCGGGATCGATCCACGACGACGATCTCGAACGCCTCCGAGTCGTCGGCAACGACCTCGCGAGATCGGAGCTCCTGACTCGCGATCGAGCAGCGCGCGCGCCTGCGCGCTGTCGACCTGCCAGTCCCACGCATCGGCAGGCCGCGCGCACCGCGGATCGCGCCGGTGTTCCCGTGTGCCATCTCCCAGAACCTCCGGGGAGCACGACCATCGCGGCGATCCGCCCTTGGCGAGGCCGAGCACGATGCTGCTCGCTGCGCGCCCGATCGGATCAACGGCCTCCGGGCGGTGCCTCGCGAGCTGGGTCCGTCGGCCGCCTCCGGCTGCCTGCGCTCGCAGACCGCGGTGCCTTGGCGACCGGCCGGTGTCGCGCACCGACGACCCCTTGCGACCGGCGTCGAATCACTCCCCGAGGGATCCCGCCGGTTGGAGCTACGGGCGGGGCGCCGGGCGCCGGGTCGATCGCTTGCCCAGGCGGTACAGCAGCACCGCGGCGCGCTTGGTCTGCGCGGGCAGCATGCGGAGATCCGCGGTCTCCCTGTCCGTGTGATCGTCGACGCCGGACAGGCCGATGCCGTCGAGCGCCATCGGGACCCGCGCGGCGACGAACGAGACGTCCGCCGCGCCCGTCTTGAGCGGATCCACCGCGGTCACCGGGCCGAGGCCGAGCTCGCGGCTGATCGCGTCGTAGAGCGCGAGCAGCTCGCGGTTGCCATCGGTCGGCGCCATCGGCGGGTAGCCGATATCGAACTCGATCGCGGACGCGGTGTGCGGCAGCGGCTGCGCGACGATCTCGCGCATCGTGCCCTGGACCTGGGCCAGCTGCTCGGGCGACAGCGTGCGGAGGTCGCCCTGGACCACGAGCTCCTTGGCGACGACGTTGAGCTTGCCGGCCGCGCTGCCCTGGTTGTGCGGCGCGTCGAGCGTCACCGCGGTGCCGCCGAGCACGACGCCGGGGTTGAAGGTCAGGTAGGGCTGCCCGGCGAGCCGGACGCGGAACGCCTCCAGCACGCGCGCGGCCTCGAAGATCGCGCCCGGCCCGACGTCGTCGCGGAAGATCTGCGACGAGTGGGCGGGGGTGCCGGTCGAGCGCAGGGTCCACGACGCCGCGCCGCGGCGCGCGATGTTGGCCAGCCTGGGATCGCCGGCGCCGTCCTCGAAGCCGATCGCCGCGGCGGCACCGGCGGCCGCGTCGATCAGCGCGCGCCGGGCCTCGGCCAGCGGCTCTCCGGGGTGCTCCTCGTCGCCGTTCATCACGACGGTGATCGCCATCCGGTCGAGCGCGCCTGCCGCCCGGAGCGCGCGCAGCGCGTGGACGATGATGACGTCGCCGCCCTTCATGTCGATCACGCCGGGGCCGCGCGCCGCGGTGTCGCTCACGCGCTCGAAGCGCTGGAACGGGCTCGACGGCTCGAACACGGTGTCGAGGTGGCCGATCAGCAGGAGGTGCGGCCCGGCGGCGCGGTGCTCGGCGACCAGGTGCCCGGCGCGCCCGAACGCCGCGCCCTCGACCCACCGCGTGGTGAAGCCGAGCGCGTCGAGCTCCGCGCGCAGCACCGCGCCGACCTCGCGGACCCCGGCGAGGTTCATCGTGCCGCTGTTGATGTTGACGATGCGCTCCAGCAGCGCGATCGCCGCCGGGTTGCCGGCATCGACCGCGCGCGCGATCGCGGCCTCGGTGGCATCGCTGCCCCCTGGTCCGCCCGGTGCGCCCGGGCCGGCCGGTGGATCGCGCGGCTCCGGCCCACCGGCCGCGCAGCCGAGCGCCGCCGCGACGACGAGCGCCGCCCACCCCGCCGACCGGGCGCGCCCGGCCGCGATCACGGCGCGGTGCTCCGCGACCACTCGGCGCGCACCGCCTCGCGCAGCCCCGGCGAGGTCAACAGCTCGATCGCCGTCTTGGCCATCGCCCGGGCGGCGTCGAGCGCGGTGTCGGCGGCGCGGTCGCTCGCGGCGGCGGCGGCGAACCGGTGCTCGTGGTACATCGCCTCGCCCTCGCCGACGATCGCCAGGTAGGGGTGGATCGACGGCACGACGTGCGACACGTCGCCCATGTCCGTGCTACCCGCGCCGAGCCGCGGATCGGCCTCGCTGGCCCGCCGTCCACCGGCGGCGAGGTGCTCGCCGAACACGCGCGCGAGCGCCAGGTTGTTGCGCATGTCCTTGTAGCCCGGCCGCATGTGGAGCGCGACCTCGACGCCGCTCGCCATCGCCGCGCCGCGCGCGCAGCGCTCGACGATCGCCCGCACCCGGGCGAGCTCCTCGACGTCGCGCGCCCGCACGCTGAACTCGCACGCCGCGCGCTCGGGGATGATGTTGACCGCCTGTCCGCCGTTGGTGATGTAGCCGTGGACGCGCACGCCGTCCTTGAAGTGGACGCGCTGGCCGTCGATCAGCCGGAACGCGTCCATGCACGCGGTGAGCGCGCTGGCGCCGATGTGGGGCGTCGCCGCGGCGTGCGACGGCACGCCGGTGAACTCGAAGGTGATCCACAGGCTCGCGAGCGCGGTGTGCGCCAGCACGTCGCGATCGGCCGGGTGGAACATCATCGCCGCGTCGAGGCCGTCGAACGCGCCGGCCTCGAGCAGCTTGATCTTGCCGCCGCCACCTTCCTCCGCCGGCGTGCCGAGCAGCACGACCTCGCCGCCGGTGGTCGAGACCACCCGCGCCGCGGCGAGGAACGCGCCGACCGCGCCGGCCGCGATCAGGTTGTGCCCGCACGCGTGGCCGATCTCGGGCAGCGCATCGTACTCGGCCAGGATCGCGACCCGGGCGCCCCCGGCGGTGCCGGCGCGCGCGCGCAGCGCGGTCGGCAGGCCGCCGAGCCCGCGCTCGACCTCGATGTGGCGCGACGCGACCAGCTCCGAGATCCATCCGGCCGCCTTGACCTCCTGGAACCGGAGCTCGGGGTTGGCGTGGAGGCTCGCGGACAGCGCGAGCAGATCGTGGGCATCGGCCGACACCGCATCGTCGATCGCAGCGCTGAGCTGTTCGGGGATCGCCATCCCGGGACGATCGGCCGGGCGTATGGCGGCGTCAATAGCGCAGGCGCTGTGCTACCGCTGCGCCGCGAGCGCTGTGTGCGCCGGGAGCTGCGCGAGCAAGGTGCGCATGGCGCGCGCGGTGTCCTCGGCGCGGCCGAGCTGGGCCGGGAACGCCTGGTGCGCGTGCCACGCGACGAGGCCCGTGCGGTTGTCGATCAGCGTCGCCTCCAGGTACAGCTGCGACTGGTCGCCGTCGTGCGGCAGCGCGTCGTCGCCGCGGTCCGGCGCGGGCAGCTCGACGTTCGCCGCGAGCCGGCCGAACGCGTCCACATCGATGGTGGTGATGGGCAGCTCGCGATGCGCGAACGCACCGGTCGAGACTCCGACCGCGCGGCTCGGCCACGCTGCAGCACAGCCGTGGCGGTCAGGACCGCCGACGTGAACACCGCAACGACGCCACGAGATCTTCGATGCACGGTCTCGGTGACAGCAGCTCGCGTTCCAGCGTGCCGGCCGGCGATATCGCGGCTTCCGCCGGGCTTGCTGTCGCGGCGGAGCCACGCGGTGAGCACGGCCGGCCGCGATCGGCACACGTCGTCGACGGTGCTGGAACCTGCCGCGAATTGCCAGCGTGTTCCTGGCTGGCCCTCGGTGCGGCGACCATCCCGTCGAGCGACGAGCAACACTTCTTCCTGATCGAGTCGTCTTGCGGCCCGTTGGGGGCTGCGCGATCCGATCCCGCGCGTTCGGTCCGCGGTCCGGATGTCGATCCAGGTCGTGGAGGTCGAGCCGCCGCCGTGATCGGTGAGCCGCTACGAGGTCAGCGTCCGATGGTCGCTGTGCCGTCGATTGCCGGCTGGGGCTCGTGATATCGAGCGACCTCGGTCGGAGGTCATCGTCTATTCCGTTCGAGGGGGAGACTCATGATCACCAATTCAGCCAGGAAATCATTCGACAGGGCCCGCAACGGGAGAGGCTTCTTCACAGCAAGCCATCGCACCGGCCGCAGTGGGTTTGTATTCGCACTCGCACTCGCGGCGTGCGGAGATCCGCCGTCGATCGCGTCCCAGGATCAAGCGATGCCGTCGCCGGCGCCGGTCGCGGCCGCGCCGATCACCGGCACGGTCACGCTCATCACGGGCGACCGCGTCACGCTGGCGGTCCGCGACGGCCACGTCCGGGCGGAGGTCCAGGCCGGGCCGGGGCGCGATCGCGTCGCGTTTTCGATCCAGGAGCGCGGCGGCGACATCGTGGTGGTGCCCGACGACGTGGCCGCGCTGATCGGCGCGGATCGACTCGATCCGGAGCTGTTCGACGTCACCCGGCTGCTCGCGGACGGCTACGGCGACGATCGGCGCGACGACCTCCCGCTGATCGTCGCCCGGCAGCCTGACGCGCCGGCGCTGCGCAGCCGGATGGCGAGCACGGGCGTCACGATCGATCGCGCGCTGCCGGCGCTGCACATGATGGCGGTCCGCCAGCGCAAGGCGAGCGCGGGAGCGGTGCTCGTGAGCCTGGACGATCGGGCCGCCCGCGCGGCGACCACCGCCGCGGCGCTCCCGCCGAAGATCTGGCTCGACCGGCGCCGCAAGCCGCTGCTCGACCGCAGCGTTCCGCAGATCGGCGCGCCGGCGGCCTACGCGCGCGGGTTCACCGGCGCGGGCGTGACGGTCGCCGTGCTCGACACCGGGGTCGACACGACCCATCCGGACCTCGCCGGTAAGGTCGCCACCGCCGAGACATTCATCGACGACGGGCTCGGCACGTCCGACGTGTTCGGCCACGGCACGCACGTCGCGTCGATCGTCGCCGGCACCGGCGCGGCGTCGCAGGGCAGGTTCCACGGCGTCGCGCCCGACGCGACGCTGATCAGCGGCCGGGTGTGCGACCAGTCCGGCAACTGCCCGGACTCGGCGATCCTCGCCGCCATGGAGTGGGCGGTGGCCACCCAGCACGCGCCGATCGTCAACCTCAGCCTCGGCGGGCCCGACTCTCCCGGCATCGATCCGCTGGAGGACGCGGTCAACCAGCTGTCGGCGGAGTTCGGCGCGCTGTTCGTGATCGCCGCCGGCAACGACGGCCAGCGCCAGACCATCGAGTCGCCGGGCAGCGCGGACGCCGCGCTCACCGTCGGTGCGGTCGGTCGCGACGAGTCGCTGGCGTCGTTCTCCAGCCAGGGTCCGCGGGCCGGCGATCACGCGGTCAAGCCCGACATCACCGCGCCCGGCGTCGGCATCGTCGCCGCGCGCGCGGCGGGCACCCGGCTCGGCGGTCCGGTCGGCGACTCGTACGTCGCGCTCAATGGCACGTCGATGGCGACCCCGCACGTCGCCGGCGCCGCCGCGATCCTGCACCAGCAGCACCCGGACTGGACCGGCGCCCAGCTCAAGGCCGCGCTGGTCGGGGCGGCGAACCCCAACCCGGCGCTGACGGTGTACCAGCAGGGCAGCGGCCGGGTCGACGTCGATCGCGCGACGCGGCAGGCGGTCACCGCGGCGCCGGCGAGCGTGAGCCTGGGCGTCGTCCGGTCCTCGCACGACGACGATCCGCTGCTCACGCAGACGGTGCGCTACACCAACCCCGGGCCCGCGCCGGTGGTGCTCCAGCTCGACGCAGCGCTCGCGATCCCCGGGCGGCCCGCGCCGTCCGGCATGATCTCGGTCGCGCCGTCGACGCTCACCGTCCCCGCCGGCGGCGCCGCCGATGCCGTGGTCGCGGTCGACACCGGCGGTGCGCTGCGCGACGGCGTGTACGGCGGCGCGCTGACCGCCAGCGGCGACGGCGTGCGGATCGTGACGCCGGTCGGCGTCGAGCTCGCGCTCGACTCGTTCGATCTGACGATCAGCATGGTCGGACGCGACGGTCAGCCGGCGGCGTTCGCGTTGCTCCTGATCAACGGGGTCGGCGAGCTCGACGATCCGGCGACCGACGTGCACCTGTTCCAGGACATCACCGGGCCGACCACGTTCCGGCTCCCGCGCGGGACGTACAGCCTCGTGAGCGAGGACTTCGGGCTCGACGCCGCGCTGATGATCGCGCCGCGGTTTGCGCTCGTGGCCGACACCCAGCTCGTGGTCGACGGCCGGCTCGCCCGCCCGCTCGATGTCACGCTGCCCGAGCCCGGACTGGTGGTGTCCCAGCTGGTGTGGGACTTCGATGATCTCCGCAGCTTCACCGCGTTCGCCGCGATCTCGAACGGCTCGCTCGCCGAGGGCGAGTTCGGGCCGAGCGCCGCGCCGGGCGAGATCCAGTCGCTGGTCAGCGCGGCCCTGGTGCCCCCCGGAGACGGGCCGCCGTCGCGGATCTACCACGTCGCGCGCCGCCAGGCCGATCACGTGCAGACCGGCTGGCAGCAGACGATCGGCACAGGCGAGCTCGCGACCGTCGAGGCCAGCCACGTCTCGGCCGAGGGACAGCAGTTCATCAGGTCCACGGCCGGGATCTCGACCCCGGCCTCGTTGTTCATCATCCCGGCCGACTTCCTCTATACCGGCCCGTTCCACAGCACCGAGCTCTACTTCGGCGACGGCTTCGTGTGGGACACCGCGCTCCAGCGCCAGGTCCCGCGCCCGGACTTCCCTGAGGTCACGACGACCATCGAGCAGCTCGATCAGGTGCGCGAGTATCGCCCGGGCCACAGCTACGTCGAGCGCTGGAACCGGGCGCCGTTCGGCCCGGCGTTCGCCGGCGAGACGCGGTTCAGCTTGTTCTCCGATTTCAGCGGCGCGCCGGTGCGGCTCGGCGACACGCTGCTGTTCATCCCGTCGATGTTCAGCGATCAGGCGATCCCGTCGCGGTCGGCAGCGTCGCAGGTCACACGGCAGCGGGTGACGCTGTCGCGCGACGGCGAGGTCATCTCCAGCCAGGACGGCAACGCCACGATGGATTTCCTGATCGCCGGTGTTCCGCCCGAGCCGGCGCAGTACCGGCTCGAGGACGACGCCACGCGCCCGGCAGACCAGTTCGCGCTGTCGACCCACGTCACCGCGGCCTGGACGTTCCGCTCGCAGCACGCCGACGGCGACCCGCTGGCGTTGCCGCTGCCGATGCTGCGGTTCCTGCCGGAGCTCGACGACCACAACCAGACCGCGGCGCGCGTGCTCGTACTGCCGATCCGGATCGAGCGGCCGCTCGGCGCCGCCACGCCGCGGATCGCGCGCGTCCACGTCGACGCCTCGTTCGACGACGGGGCGACCTGGTTCCCGGTGCCGACCCTGCTGCTCGGCGACCGCGCGCTCGGGCTGGTCGTCCACCCGCGCGGCGCGACGTCGGTGTCGCTGCGCGGCACCGCGGCCGACCTCGACGGCAACGCGGTCGAGCAGACGATCATCCGCGCCTACGCGGTGGCGCCGCGCTGAGCCGGCGTGGGGGCGGTCAGTCCGCGGCCCGGACGTCGATCCGGTTGTCGTAGAACGTCGAGCCGCCGCCCTGATCGGTGAGCCGCTGCGAGGTCAGCGCGTTGACGTTGCGCGCGCCGGGCGCGTGCGCGAGCCAGAACACGCCCTCGGCCACCGCGACGCCGGGCGGGACGCCGCCCGAGACCCGGAGCACGAACGTCGCCTCGCCGCGCTCGTTGGCCGCGATCACGCGCTGGCCGTCGACCAGCCCGCGCGCGGCCGCCTCCGACCGGCCGAGCTGCAGCACCATGCCGCCGGCCCGGGCGCGCAGCTCGGGCCGCTCCTGGAACGTCGAGTTCAGCGTGTGCAGCGCCGGCGCGGTGACCAGGCGCAGCGGCAGCGCGCCGCCGTCCTCGTGCGACGGCAGGTCGCGCGGCAGCGGCTCGGGCTCCCGCGGGTTGTGGAGCTCGATCTTGCCCGACGGCGTGTGCCAGCGCGGCCCGGCGGGCGGGACCAGCATCACCGCGCGGCCCGCCGCGAGCTTCGCGCGGTCGCCCGCGGCGAGCCAGGCCGCGTCGATGTGCTCGATCAGCAGATCGATCACCTCGTCGGTGGTCATCCGGAAGATCGGCTCGTCGTAGCCCATGCCGGCCGCCAGCGCGCCGAACACGTCCCAGTTCGGCCGCGCCTCGCCGAGCGGCGGGATCGCCGGCTGCACCCGCTGGACCGCGTAGTGGCCGTACGAGCGATACAGGTCGGCGTGCTCGAGCGAGGTCGTCGCGGGCAGCACCACGTCGGCGCAGCGCGCCGTGTCGGTCAGGAAGCGATCGTGGACCACGAGGAACAGGTCGTCGCGGGTCAGCCCGCGCAGCACCGCGTTCTGGTCCGGCGCGACCGCCGCCGGGTTGGCGCACCACACGTACATCGCGCGGATCGGCGGATCGCGGAGCTCGGCGAGCGCGCGCCCGAGCTCGTTCATGTTGACCGTCCGGGTCGGGCGCGGCCGCAGATCCGCGCGGACCAGCGGCGCCAGGTCGAACGCCTGGGCCGAGCCGGTCGAGTGCAGGCAGCCGCCGCCCGGGCGATCGTACACGCCGAGCACCGCCGCCAGCGCGACGATCGATCGCACGGTCATCGCGCCGTTGCCGTAGCGGGTCAGCCCGCCGCCGATCCGGATGAACGGCGCGCGCGCCCGGCCGAGCGCGTGGGCCAGCGCCTCGATCGCCGCCGGCGCCAGCCCGACCCGCGCGCTGACCGCGGCGGGCGCGTACCCGGCGAGCACGTGCGCGCGCAGCTCCGGCCAGCCCACCGTCTCGCGCGCCAGGAAGCCCTCGTCGGCCAGCCCGTCGCGCGCCAGCACGTGGATGACCGCGAGCGCCAGCGCGCCGTCGGACGCGGGCCGCACCAGGACCACCTCGTCGGCGACCGCGGCGCTGTCGTTCTCGTAGGTGTCGATCAGCACGACCCGTCCACCCCCGCGGCGCGCCTGCTTCGCGCGCTGCACGAAGTGCAGGTTGGTCGCGACCGCGTTGATCCCCCACAGCACGACCAGATCGCTGTCGCGCGCGACCTCGGGGCTCGGCCCCGGCGTCGTGCCCATCACCGCTTCCCACCCCGCGTCCTGCGCCGGCGTGCAGATCGTCCGCGCCAGCTGCGAGGCGCCCATCCGGTGGAACAGCGCCATGCCGGCGTTGCGCTGCACCAGGCCCATCGACCCCGCGTACGAGTACGGCAGGATCGCCTCCGCGCCGTCGGTGGCGATGACATCCTTCCACCGCGCGGTCACCATCGCCAGCGCCTCGTCCCAGCTCGCCGGGCGAAACTGCCCCGCGCCCCTGGGGCCGGTGCGGATCAGCGGATGGGTCAGCCGGTCGGGCGAGTGCACCGTGCGGTCATAGCCGGTCATCTTGGGGCACAGCGAGCCCTGCGAGTACGGGTGATCGGCGTCGCCGCGGACCTTGAGCACGCGGTCCCCCGCATCGCTGCGCCCGACCTCGACGATCAGGCCGCAGGCATCGGGGCAATCGAACGGGCAGACCGAACGGACGACGCTGGGCATGACAAGCTCCTGATACACCGACCTCGCGGCCGGCGCCATGCAGCACCGCGGCCGTCAGTCCGCGCCGAGCCGGATGACGCGGCCGTGCTCGGCCGATGCGCGCGCGGCCTCGATGATCTCCAGGCCGGTGACCGCGTCCTCCGGATCGACCGGCATCGGCGCGTCGCTGCGCAGCGCGGCGGCGACCGCGGCGTAGAACCGGGGGTAGGCGCCGGGCAGCGTGGAGACCGGCTGCGCGGTGCCCTCCTCGCCAAGGAACCCCCAGCGGTCGGCCGGCTCCTCGCCCCAGCTGGCCGAGCCGGGGACGACGCCGACCGCCATCGCCGACTCCTGCCCGTCGAGGCCGTACTTGACGAACGTGGCGCGGTCGCCGAGCACGCGGAACCGCGGGGCGCGCTGCGCGGCGACCTTGCTCATCCACAGGTGCGAGCGCACGCCGGACGCGTGGGTCAGCGCGACGAACGCGTCGTCGTCGATCGCCACGTCGGCGCGGCGGCGGTCGAGCTCGCCGTAGACCGCGCGCACCGGCCCGAACAGCTGCACCGCCTGGTCGACCAGGTGCGCGCCGAGGTCGAACAGCAGCCCGCCGGCGTCGGCCGGGTCGCCGCTCTCGCGCCACCCCGGCCGCGGCACCGGGTTCCAGCGCTCGAACCGCGACTCGAGGCGATGGATCGCCCCGAGTGCGCCGTCGGCGATCAGCTTGCGCAGCGTCAGGAAGTCGCCGTCCCACCGGCGGTTCTGGAACACGGTGAGCCGCCGGCCGCACGCCCGCGCCTCGTCGATCAGCGCGCGGGCCTCGGCCGCGCTGGTCGCGAACGGCTTGTCGACCACGACCGGCAGGCCGGCGTGCAGCGCGGCGCGCGCGAGCGGGGCGTGGCTGCGGTTCGGCGTCGCGACGACCACGAGATCGAGCGCGGCCGCCCGCTGCCACAGCTGCTCGGGCGTATCCAGCGCCTCGGCGTCGGGGTGCACGGCGCGCAGCGCGGCGCGCCGATCGGGATCGCGGGTGACCACCGCGGTGAGCACGAGATCGGGACACGCCGCGATCAGCGGCGCGTGAAACACCCGGCCTGCGAGGCCATAGCCGAGCAGGCCGACGCGGAGCGGGCGCGGAGAATCCGACATGACACCAGTAGACAACAGCCCGCCGCGCGCCGAGCCTGCGATGGGCAGATCTCACCGCAACTCCGGCCGCAGCCCCGGCGGCCGCTCGCGCGTGACGCGCCGAGGCCGCGCTGCGACGTTACCCCGCGGATACCCGATCTCGGGGACCGGCGAGGTGCGGCCGCATGATATGACGAGCTGTCGACTGAATCGGGAGGATGAGGACCATGCGGACGATCGCGGTGGCCGTGTTGCTGGTTTTCGGGCTCGGGTCCGTGGCGGAGGCCGGCCGCCGCGGCGGGGGCGGCGGCTCGCACGCCTCGCAGTCCTCGCGCGGCCACTCCGGCGCGACCGGCACCGGCTCGTCGTCGAGCAGCCACGCGGTGCGCGGCTACACG
>Ga0307476_10001795_pt1 | contig 12971 bp, 10 predicted proteins | sample atmos_gasesECM2C_2_FD_203314 | JGI IMG/M metagenome (GOLD analysis project Ga0307476, IMG submission 203314) | Hardwood forest soil microbial communities from Morgan-Monroe State Forest, Indiana, United States - atmos_gasesECM2C_05 | ecosystem: Environmental > Terrestrial > Soil > Temperate... | reverse complement strand
ACACTCGCTTTTGAATTGCATGAGGATAACCGGTATTTCAAATCTAGGAAGAAGGGAATAGGGCGTCTGAGCTATGCCATCACGAGTGCGTTGCTTGGGCGGCACGATGATGGATCCCGTTCCATTTCGCTTTCTGCGATTGGCGGAGGCGCGGCGGGCGCTTTCATTTCGCGTACATGGCAGCCGCGCAGCGCGAACTCGGCCGGCGATGGCGCAGTGTCATTCGGATATGCGATAGCGGCCCGAGCCGGAGCAAATCTGGTGCGCGAGTTCCTTCCCAGGCGCCTAGAAAGAATCCTGAAGTGATGCAGCGTTTGTGCAGCGGCGCTTGTTTCGGACGACCGCCACGCGCGAACGAGTCGGTAGATCTATGCGGTCAAGGAGTACGCCTGAGTTAGAGCTTCCCGTGCTTATAGCCTTTTCGAGCCGCTTCGGCACCTTCGACAGTTTCAACAGTTTCAACATCGCTTGGCTTCGACACTTTCGACTTCCATTCAATCTTCTCCTGAAAATTCAGCGACTTACGGTTTTATAGGTTTGGCGCGGGTCTTGCCTTTATTCCGTATGTAGCGGTAAGGCAGTGTTCAAGACTGCGGGCACGCCTTTCGCTGGCACATAGCTGCTGATCGGGAGGCCCGCTGTGAACCACAACGCAGAACCAACTATTGCTTGTCTGACTGATCCTGCAGCGGAACAAATGCTCGTCGTTGCCGCCAAGAACGGAGACGAACAGGCATTTGAAACTCTCTTCAAACGTCACCGGCAAAAGATCCTTCGTGTTGTGCTGCGATACGCACATGTCCGGGAGGACGCGGAAGACATTGTCCAGCAAAGCTTCCAAAAAGCTTTCGTCTATTTGCACAAGTTCGAAGGGAAATCCTCCTTCTCCACCTGGTTAGCGCGGATCGCTATCAACGAATCCCTGATGTTACTGCGCCATGGCCGCGCACTGCGCGAGTTGTCGGTCGACGATCACAGTGAGGCCGAAAGAAGTGCAGCCAGTCTGGAAATGCCCGATTCAAGTCCCGACCCCGAAGCCAGCTACCTGCGGCGGGAGAGAGCGCAAATTCTGTCCGAGACGCTTGGGAATTTGCGGCCGGGAATGCGGAAAGCCATCGAGTTGCGGGACCTCGCAGAGCTATCGACTGAGGAAACTGCCCAGCGTATGGGTGTCTCGGTGGCAGCCGTCAAAGGACGGCTCTTCCATGCGAGAAAGAAGTTGCGTGAAAGATTGATCCGTTATCTGAAGTCCAATTCGACGCATGGGAAAGACACTACCGGTATAGGCGATACCGCCGGACACATTCCGCAACGTCAGCTCTGCAACGCTTCTGCTCTGTGAGGAAACAGCATGTTGAAAATTCACTTCAGTGAAACACCTTCCGAAGAGAGATGGACTCTGCATGGCCGGCTTACTGGTCCATGGGTTCGTGAGCTAAGGACATGTTGGAAAAAGAATCATGGCAGAGATAAACAGAGAGCCTGCATCGTCGACCTGAACGAAATCACGTTCATCGACAAGAGCGGCGCGCGGCTTCTGCGAGCCATGTTGAAGGAAAGGGCGCAATTCATCGCCAGCGGGATCTACATCAAACATGTTCTTGAGAAATTGACGAGCAAAGGCAAAGGCTCGGTCCTCAACCGGTTTGGCGGATTCTTCCTTGCGGCTGTGGTAGCAGCATTTGCCGTACGCTTTGGAGCGGAATGCATTGCCACTGGTATCTACATCAAACGCGGTCTTGAGGAATTAACCATCAAAGGCAAAGGCTCGGTCCTCAACCGGCTTACCGGATTGTTCTTTGTTGCCGTGGTAGCAGTATTCGCCGTCCTCATCGGCGGCGCAACCGCCAAAGCGCAGAACACTGCGGTCACCGGAAGCGTGCCGAGCGGGCTTGCCAGCGAGCAAGTTCTCCAGCTGACTCTCCGGGACGCCGTCAACATGGCCTTGCGATACAACCTCGGAGCGATCGAAAGCGGACAAAACGCTCAGATTGCTCGCGGTCAGCGGTTACTTGCGCTTAGCAATCTGCTCCCGCAGGTAAGCGCAGGCGCTTCGGAAAACGTCCAGCAGGTGAACCTCGCGACCTTCGGGTTCAACAAATTTAATATCGCAGGAATTCCCAATGTTGTTGGACCATTCAGCTACAGCTCGGTGGATGGAAGCGTTAGTCAAACACTCTTCAGTTTTGAATCCATCCAGCGGTTTCGCGCAGCGCGCACCGCCGAACAGGCCGCGCAACTCAGCTATCAGGACATGCTCGACGTGGTCACGCTCACCGTCGGCAACGCCTATTTGCAGATCATCGAGGCAGACTCTCGAATTAAGGCGCAGGAAGCCCAGGTACAGAATGCGAGAGCTCTTTACGATCGGGCAGTCGACCAGGTGCAGGCCGGTACGGCCCCACGAATCGAGGCAACACGCACCGAAGTTCAGTTGCACACCGAGGAATACAACCTAAGCATCGCGCGGAACAATTTTCAAGTAGCGAAACTAGCCCTTGGACGCGCGATCGGACTCCCCCTGGGGCAGCAGTTTGAACTGGCCGACGCGCTCCCCTATTCCGACCTGAGTCCGCTCAGCGTCGACGAAGCGCTGCAAATTGCATACAAGTCGCGCAGCGATTTCCGTTCAGCGCTCGCCTCCCAAAAGGCCGCCGCGCAGACGCTTTCGGCTACTAAAGGCGAACGATATCCCGTCGTAGCCGTGAATGGAGACTACGGCGATATTGGGCCAACATTTGGCCACTCGCACGGAGATTTCACATTTCAGGCTGGAATCAGGGTCCCGCTTTTCACCGGAGGACGGATCAAGGGTGACATTACCCAGGCAGAAGCCGAATTACGGCAGCGGAAGGCCGAAGCGGAAAACATTCGCGGGCAGATTGACTATGACGTGCGAACGGCTTTTCTCAATCTCAACGCAGCCAAGGAACAAGTGGCAGTTGCGAAGCAGAACGTCGAGCTTGCCAATGAGAACCTTGCTCGGTCGAAAGACCGCTTCACTTCCGGAGTGACCGACAGTGTGGAAGTGGTCCAGGCCGAGCAGGCTCTCGCTAGCGCCAACGATCAATACATAACCAGCCTCTACAACCACAACTTCTCAAAACTCTCGCTGACTCGTGCACTCGGAGTAGCACGTACGAACTACGAACAATATCTAGGAGCAAAGTAATGCCGACCAAGAATGGTACGCAAACCATGGAACCTGATGAAAAGCTAACAATTAATCTTGAGGATGATAAAGCCGGTTCACCGTTGAAAGAGAGAACCGACGAACCCTCAACAAGCCGGCACAAGAAAGTCCTCGTGATTTCTGCAGTGGTCGTGATTGCCATCGTAGCCGCCTATTTCGCGTGGAATGCTTTTCGCTACGAAGACACCGACGATGCGCAGATAGACGGGCACATCATGCCCTTGAGCGCGCGCATCAACGGCCAAGTTCTCAAAGTGAATTTCGTCGAGGGCCAGTTGGTTCACGAGGGCGACACGCTCGTGATCATCGATCCAGAAGAATACAAGATTGCCGTGATTCAGGCCCAGGCAGCGCTGGAGGACGCGAGAGCCAGCGCCACGAGCTCCCACTGGTACGTGCCCATCACCTCGGTGACGACGCAAAGCAATCTCGATTCGGCGCAGACCGCCGTGGTCAACGCAGAGGCGGGGCTCCGGGCAGCCGAGCAAAACCACGAATCGGCTAAGGCGTCGCTGACGCAAGCCGAGGCCAATGCTGTCAAGAGTGATGCAGACCTCGAACGCGCCAAACAACTCGTGGCGAAAGAAGATATCTCCCGCCAGCAATACGATCAGGCGGTCGCGACAGCAACGGCAAACCGCGCCGGAGTCACTTCAGCGGCCGCCGCACTGCTGGCCGCCGAGCAAGCCGTGCGTCAGGCGGCAGGGAAACTCTTGCAGTCCAAGGCCGATCTGCGCACCGCGCAAACCGCGCCGCAACAGGTATCCCTGAGGCGCGCCCAGGCAGACGCCGCGGATGCGCAGGTCGACCAACGCCGCGCTCAATTGGCCCAAGCGCAACTGAATTTCAGCTACACCATCATTCGCTCGCCGGTGACGGGAATCATTGGAAAGAAGAGCGCTGAAGTCGGTCAGAACGTGAGTGTCGGACAAGAGATGCTGGAAGTTGTGCCGCTCGATGACATCTGGGTTACCGCCAATTTCAAGGAAACGCAGCTCGAGCATATGCGACCTGGGCAGAGCGTGAAAATCAAGGTGGATGCCTACGGGCGTACGTGGTACGGACGCGTGTCCAACATGGGCGGCGGCACGGGGTCGGTTTTTAGTCTGCTGCCTCCGGAGAACGCCACCGGCAATTACGTGAAGGTCGTGCAGAGGGTGCCGGTGCGCATCGATTTCGACCGCACGGAGGGACAGGATTTCAATGCAGAGGGACTGTTGAAGCCGGGATTGTCAGTCTTGCCAAACGTGAGGGTGCGATGAGCGCGTCCGGTTCTGTTATCGGCGATGAAGCCGTCTACCAGCCCAAGGTCAACCCATGGATCATCGGCGTAGCGGTTTCGCTGGCTGCGTTCATGGAGGCGCTCGATACCAGCATAGCGAACGTCGCCCTTCCGCATATCGCGGGCAGCATGGGGGCGAGCAATGACGAGAGCACGTGGGTCTTGACCAGTTATCTGGTGTCGAACGCCGTTGTGCTTCCGATCAGCGGCTTCCTCGTTGGCTGGCTCGGACGCAAGCGTTTCTTTCTGATGTGCGTCGCCTTTTTTACGGTTAGCTCGTTTTTGTGCGGCGTCGCGCCGAGCCTCGGACTGCTGCTTCTTTTCCGAGTGCTGCAAGGCGCCTTCGGTGGAGGACTGCAGCCGATGACACAGGCAATCCTGGCGGACACTTTCCCGCCGGAGAAGCGCGGGTTGGCCTTCGCATTGTATGGAATCACGGTCATTTGTGGACCCGCCATCGGTCCCACGCTGGGCGGCTGGATTACGGATAACTATTCCTGGCGCTGGATTTTCTATATTAACGTTCCAGTGGGAATTCTGGCCGTCTTGCTGGTTTCTCAGCTACTCGAAGATCCACCCTACTTGTCCCGTCTGAAAGCTACTATGGCGAGGTTCGATTACGTCGGGTTTGGCCTGCTCGCCGTCGGTGTAGGCGCTCTCCAGGTGGCGCTCGACAAAGGACAAGAAGACGATTGGTTTGGGTCGCGGTTCATTACCACACTGATCGTTCTTGCCGGCGTGGGTTTGGTTTCCCTCGTGATCTGGGAATGGCGCCACAAGGAACCCATCGTGGATGTCCATCTGTTCAAACAGTTTAATTTTGCGAGCTGCAATCTCATGATGTTCGTGCTTGGCGCCGTTCTCTTCAGTTCAACCGTCCTTCTTCCTCAGTTTTTGCAAACGCTCATGGGTTACACGGCGCAAAAGGCCGGCATGGTCATTTCGATGGCGGCTATTCTTCTGGTCTTTCTTCTGCCGTTGGTCGGGCGCCTCGCCGGGCACTTTCAAGCCCGGCATCTTCTCGCTTTCGGCTGGATCGCGCTCGCTGTGGCCATGTATTTCTCATGCAAGCACATCGATCTACTCATCAGCTTTCGTGCTGCCGCGTGGATGCGTATTTGGCAGTATCTCCCGGTTGGATTTTTATTCGTTCCGCTCACCATGGCTGCCTATGTCGGCCTGCCGGAGTCAAAAAGTAACGCTGCGGCCGGTTTGATCAACTTCACGCGCAATATCGGGCAGAGCGTAGGAACCTCAGCTGTGACTACGTTGCTTGCGCGCCGAGGTCAATACCACCAGTCCGTTCTCTCTGAGTACACACGCTCTCATCGGTTCGATACGGCCGTCGCAGGCTTGGCGAACCGTCTGACCCATGTTGGTCTAAGCATGCACTCGGCCCAACAACAGGCACTTGCCAGAATGTACGGCTTCGTAATGGCACAGGCTCAAGCCCTCTCCTACGTCGACATCTACTGGCTGCTCGCCGCGACCTCCGCGTTGATGTTTTTGTTGTGCTTTCTGTTGGCCAAGAACGAACCCGGCAAGGGCGGCCAGGTTGCCGTTCACTGAGGACGTACTTTTTAGGCGATGACCTTATTTCGTGAAATCGGCACCACGGTTCTGCTGGTGATACTTACGCTCTGGCTGCAGGCTGCCGGGCTCGCGGCGCTCATATTTTGGGTCCGACGCGCTGTAGCCGGTGATCTCCACAGACTCGGGCCGTTTCGCTCTACTGCACTGGTGGTGCAGCTCACAGCCACGGTGATTGTTTTGCACGGTGTACTAATTCTATTCTGGGCCGGCTGCTATCGCTGGCTTTGCTTACCTTCCTGGGAATCTGCTCTTTATTTTTCGGCCAGCAGCTATGCCACCGTGGGCTATGGCGAGGTAGTCCTGCCATCAAACTGGCGGATGTTGGGGCCGCTCGAGAGCATCATCGGCGTGTTGATGTGCGGAATATCCGTGAGCGTTCTCTTTGCGACAGTCACCCGGCTGGTCAGCCGCGAAGTGCGATCCCCGTCCTCGCATTATTGAACCTGATTCTGCTTGTTGGCTTAACCTGAAGTTATCCAAGAACCTCGGGCAGAACAAAGATGGCCGCCGGAAAGTGATTCGCTCGGGTTTGTGAGCTTCTCCCAGATCCATTGTGCTTCGAATACCAGAAGATTCTTGTGCACCGCGACGCGCCGGGGCTTCAGCGGCGGACAACAAAAATGGAATCGCCCAAGAGGACTCGCGCATCTATGGAGTGGAGCCGAATGGAGAAAGCAGTTCAGCGAAGGTCCAGCACCATGAACAGTCAACGACATGCCTCAGAATTCTCGAAGCTGCGCATTGCGCAACAAGCCTTGCCGTCTTTGCTAGCACTGGTTTTGTTATGCGCAGCGTACCCACAATGTCTCGTCGCCCAGGACCCCCAGGATCAGCAATCTCCGGCGCACGTCCCGCCCGGCGCCCCTTACATGCAGCAGACTCCCGAACAATTAGAGCAATTGGTTGCGCCCATCGCCCTCTATCCGGATTCACTGGTAGCCCAAATACTGGCGGCCTCGACGTTCCCCGAACAGGTCGTCGATGCCGACCGGTGGGTGCAATCGCATCTCGATTTGAGAAGCGACACTTTAGCCCAGGCCGTGGACCAGCAGCCTTGGGACCCCAGCGTGAAGGCGCTCACCGCATTCCCATCCGTCCTGGGCAACATGGACAAGAACCTCTCCTGGACGTCGTCTCTCGGCGACGCCTACTACAACCAGGAACAAGACGTGATGGATGCCGTACAGGTGATGCGCCAGCGCGCGCAAGAAGCGGGCAATCTTCTGACTACGGAGCAGCAAACCGTATCGACGCAAGACTCGAACATCGTCATCGAGGCTGCTAGTCCCGAGATCGTTTACGTCCCCGCGTACGATCCGTGGGTTATTTACGGGGACCCCATAGTGGCATGGCCGGGGTGGTATCCGTATCCGGGAATATGGTATGGCGGCCCGTACCTTTCGTTCGGAGTCGGCTTCGGCATTGGCTACTACGGAGGTTATGGTTGGGGCTGGCATCATTGGGGGTCCGATTGGCATCACCGAGTCGTAATTCATGATCACGATAGGTACTACTCTCGGAGTAACACGTTTTACGACCGGAACAACTACTATCGAGGCGGAGACGCGCGCGGCGGAGGTAACCGCAGCCGCGGCGCGGATCGTGCCCGCAGCAACGAAGAGAGTAGGCCACCTAGCGAGAACGCCCGCGAGCGAGGCGGCGAATCCAACCGTCCCGCCATCCCTTTTGAAGGAAACAATAACGCTGCTCGAGGATACGCTGAACCTCGCGGTCAGAGCGGCGTCCGCTCGGGGGCCTTCAGCAACTACGACCATGGCGGGCAGGAAAGGAGTTTTTCGTCACGCGGAAGTGCCAGCTTCGGCGGCGGCGGAGGGGCGCGTGGCGGCGGTGGTAGGCATTGATAACCGAAATTTTGTCAGATTCTTAATACTTCGTGAATTTTAGAGAATGGAGAGAAGACACATGGGGCGAACAAGGCTGAGCTTCGGTAAATTTGATTGGACCAATTTTCTTGAAATGGCTGCTGTCGGCATCTTGTTGGCAGGGGGCTTTCCAGTACGTTCCGTGGGGCAACAACAAGGGCAGAAGACGTTTTCATCGCCGGAGAACGCGATCAACGCACTCGTCACGGCAGCGCAGAATAATGACGAAGAAGCGATGCTCGATGTCCTCGGACCAGACGGAAAGCAAATCGTCTCGTCGGGTGACGAAACCGAAGACACCCAGAACCGCGCCAATTTCGTGCAGAGATACCAAGAAATGCACCGTTTGGTAAAAGAACCGGATGAAACTATTGTTTTATACATCGGCGCGAAGAATTGGCCGACGCCTATACCCCTCGTCAACAAGGGTAGTTCGTGGTATTTCGACACCGATGCAGGCAAGAAAGAGATTCTGTTTAGACGAATTGGCCGGAATGAAATATCGACTATTCGTGTTTGCCAGGAGCTCGTGGCGGCGGAAAAGGAATATCACTCCGCAGAGCACGCCGAGTATGCCCAGAAAATCTTCAGTGATGAAGGGCAGCACAATGGTCTTTATTCGAAGGTTGCTGAGGGCGAACGCTCGAGCCCTATCGGGCCGCTGGTGGCGTCAGCCGTTGCTGAGGACTATGCCAAAAGCCGAGATGGCGCTCCGACTCCGTACCGCGGCTACTACTACCACATCCTGACGCATCAGGGAAAAAATGCCCCGGGCGGTGTGAGTCGTTACATGGTAAACGGCAAAATGACCGGAGGATTCGCTTTTGTGGCCTATCCCGCGGAATACAGGTCATCCGGCGTGATGACCTTCATCGTTGGCGTGGATGGAGTGGTGTATCAGAAAGATCTCGGTCAGAAAACTGAAGTTCTCGCCAAGGGCATGAAGGAATTCAACCCCGATTCCAGTTGGCAAAAGACTAAAGAGCAGGAGGAGATGGCTGCCGACCCGAAAGCCAGTGGCAAGAAATAGCGGAGACGGCCCCATGGTGGTGCCCGGTCATCGGTCCTACCGAATGTCTCCGTTGAACTCGTGAATCAAGCGTGGGCTCGAGAATATACAGAGCCTCCTTTGGAGGAGCTGACGGCCTGGGGCTCACGAACAGCAGATTGCCCCGACACGGTCCGATAGCAATTAGTTCCAAATGAAATTTGCGCCCTTTGCACATGATCTTCATTCGCCAGACTAGCGCAGCAGTCGTTCTGGTAACGCTCACGCTTTCGTTGCCGTGCGCCGGCAGGTCGACCGTATCTATCAGTTAGAATAGTCCTAGCGCGCCGACTTTCGGTAGCTGAACACGGACTCGTCGCGCCTCATAGAAAGTCGCCCGAAGGGAACCTGACTATGCCTTCTACCGAAAAACGCGACACTCACCACAAAGCGCTCACCCTGAACCTTGATGCATCCGCCTTCGGTTCGTTCGCCGAAATCGGCGCCGGACAGGAAGTCGCGCGCTGGTTCCTGGTAGTGGGAGGCGCCTCCGGCACGGTGGCCAAAACCATTTCCGCTTACGACAAAGAAGTCAGCGACGACCTCTACGGTTCCGGATCGCGCTACGTATCCCGGCAGCGGCTCGAGGCCATGCTGGACCACGAATGGAGCCAGCTTCTGACGCAGTTAAGCAAAACCCGCGGGCCGCAAACTCGCTTCTTCTCCTTTGTGGATACCGTCTCCGCGCGCAACTTCGCCGGAACCAACGAGCCCCACGGCTGGATGGGCCTGCGGTTTCAGTTGCACCCCGGGGGCCCTCCCAACGACGTGTTGCTGCACATCAATTTGCTCGATCCTTCCAATCTTCTCCAACAGGAAGCCATCGGGATTCTGGGCGTCAATCTCATTTACGCCGCGTTCCACGAATTGCAAACCAAGGAATCATTTCTGGAAGGTCTGGCACAAGACGTCGTCAAGGAGCGAATCGAGATCGACTACGTGGATCTTCGCGGGCCAGCGTTCGAGAGCTGGGACCGCCGCACCTTGCTCGCCCACTTGGTGTACGCGGGACTCGCCGAGGCTGTATTTTACCCCTCGAAGGGCCCCAGCGTTCCCCCGACCGAGACTCTCTACAAGAAAGCCATCGTGCTTGCGCCGGGAACCTTTAGCCACGTGGATGAAGCTCACGCGCAAGTTCACGCGCGATTGCTGGCTTCGGCGATTCAGGAGCTTCGGAAGGAGCAGGGCGAAACAGAGGCGGCGCCCGCCGGCTTTTTTTGCCTGACGGCTGATTCGCTCACGCCGAACGAAGCGGCTCCGGAGATCCCCGACTTACTTCATCGTATCAATGCGCTTCTCGTCGCCGGCGGCGACGTGCTCCTTTTTCGCCAACGAGAGCTCTACCATATGACCGCTCTCGTGAATCGCTACACAAAAGCACCGCTGCGCTTCGCCGCGGGTCTTTCCCTGATTATTCGAGGGTTTGACGAAATTTACGGCAATCTCGAAGGCAGCCGTCTGGAGGCCCTCGGGCGCCTCTTCGCCCAGAACGTGTGCATATACGCTTATCCGATGACCGCCTCGGATCTGCAGGAATGGCTGAAGAGTGCTTCCGTTACCGGCTGGGAATGGAGCGGCACGAATGGATGGGTTTCCGCCAGTCAGCTACGCCACGCGCCGCCTCTCGGACACCTGTTCGAGTATCTTCTCGCCAGCAACTTTATTGTCCCTATGCAAGCGCCCGCGACCTAAGAGCCGACGCTTGCAAAACCCCAAGCAATCAATGGCGGATCACGGCGAAGAAGCGGATGGTAGCGAAGCTGAAAGCCATGAAGGCTGAGCTACAACGCCGGAAGCATCCTGTTCGTAGTTTCCCTACCTTTACTCGCGATCTGAACTGGCTTCATCTATGCTGTTCGCTCTCTCTGGAGACGTCGCAGCAGTCTGATCCAGACCCACCGAATGGAGGCACTGAAGCCACTGGCAATCACTTGGTCGGTTACTGCCGGTGCGCTTATCAGTAGCGATCCAAGCATACTTCCCACGAGCGGACTTCTTTCCCGGAATCCGGCCGCCCTCCTGAGTTGTGGGTGCTATCACCTGTTCGCGCAAGTTACAATTCTGAATGACATGAACACCGCAGATTCAGCTCTGGAACGCTCCGCGGCGACGTGATCGATAATTGACCAGGACGGTCGAGTGAGCTACAAATCAAGTCCCGGCCCGTTTGGTTTTCATCCCAGGGTATTGCCGAAGCTCTGCAAAGACTGGCTCCTGGCAAGAAACACCGAGGTTTGTACGTCCATGTCAAAACAGGAGGCACCAAAAATGAAATTCACTGCGATCACTTCAAAGTCGATCCTTGTCGTTCTGCTTGCAACGGCGGCTTGCGTGAGCGCCGCTGACAGCGCGACAGTAACCGTCAAGGGTTACGTTCTCGACTCTGCATGCGCGTTCACCAAAGGCCTTAGCAAGCCGATCAGCAAGCAATGCGCGACCTCCTGTGCGAATGCAGGGTCACAGCTCGTCATTCTCGCGGACGACGGAACCATTTACTGGCCCATTGCCGACACCACGCCATCGAGTGGTCAGAACCCGAAGCTTCTGCCCTTTGCCGGAGACAAAGTAACGGCAAGCGGCAAGATTTATGAGCGAGGCGGCTCCAAGGCCATTGCGATTGAGAAGATCGCGGCCCAATCAGCCCCGAAGTAAAGTTCATATATCACGTGGCGGTTATCTCTTATATTGCTCATTCTGAGCGGCGAGCCCAATTATACGCACGCCAAGCAACGCGCCGCGTGGCCGATACATGGGCAGGGGTCTACGATTCCCGCGAGGATAAGTGGATGAGTGTGCTTCACCTCCGCGCGGCGGAAGTCTACGTTTGCGTCGTGCTCTCGGCTTTTGCGCTTGCCGGCGTCATCTTGGCCCTACGAAGAAATGCAGTGGACGCCCTTCCGGTAGCCCTCTGCGTTGTCGTATTCCCGGTCCCGTACTACCTCACACATACGTCGTGGGCTATCGCCACCCCATCGACCCAGGGCTGACCCTTTTTGCGGTCTACGCTGCCGCACAAATCATTTCCACACTCTCTTCCGTGCGCCGCACTGCAGCGAGTCTCCCGACGTGCGTGAGCTGTGAAACTTCCCTCCGACACCCGTCCCAGACCGATTCAACGGAGCCGGTGGTGGCAGGATAGAGGTACACGTCCGATCAACATAGGTCCTTCACGGCGTAGCTGAAACCGGCGACTGCGCTCTGGCACATGAGTGTGGCGGGATTGTAGACCTGGGCGATTTCTTTCGCATCCTATTGAGTTTGTGGATTTTTGGGGTGGTTCAACCATTCGTCGCGAAACTTCGAGGCCGCTTCGCCGTAAACATCTCCGCTTCGAATGCCATGGCCACGCTCTTCAATGAATCTGCGAGGCGCCGCTGAGAATGCTGAAAGGTGGTGAATGGCCAGCGCAGGCGCATCTGCGCCTGGGCGACCTCGGCGCTTGCCTTCTTCCCGAAGTGTGTGGCGCAAGTGCGTCGCAGCGTGAGCATATCCAAGTCAGAGATGCCAGCCCTTTCGGCCGCTGGCTTGAGGACCCGGAGCCGAAAATTCGCTTGGGAGATCGGAGACAGACTGTTGGTCCCTCGCGGGCACCCGGCGGGGAACAACCAGTCCTCACCGTTGCCGCCATTGGATGCCATCCAGACACGGAGTTCTCGCCGCAGGCCTGGGGGCACGTATAGATTGACACCGTGTTCCCCTGGATGTATTTCCCTGGTCTGCCCCCTGGAGACGACTTCATCAATCCTGATGAATTCATCGTGGACGTCATTACGCCGAAGCGCGAACAGCTCCTCCGGAAGCACGCCCAGCTGAATGAACAAGCGGACGATGAGGTGGTCCCGGCCGGATAGTTGAGACAAAAGTGCTCGACATTCATCGAGGCTTAGATAGCGCTCCGATTTCGGTTTTCGGGACTTGTACTCCAACTTGAAGGTGTAGCCGCGCATAGGGTTGCGCGTAATGAGGTTCAAT
>Ga0307476_10001794_pt1 | contig 12974 bp, 6 predicted proteins | sample atmos_gasesECM2C_2_FD_203314 | JGI IMG/M metagenome (GOLD analysis project Ga0307476, IMG submission 203314) | Hardwood forest soil microbial communities from Morgan-Monroe State Forest, Indiana, United States - atmos_gasesECM2C_05 | ecosystem: Environmental > Terrestrial > Soil > Temperate... | reverse complement strand
GCACGACGCAGACCTTCACGCTGACGATCGACCAAGGCCCCGCCATCACCAGCCCGAATAACGCCACGTTTACCGTGGGCGTCAACCAATCCTTCACGGTCACGGACACGGGCACGCCGGCGCCGTCGCTGAGCGAAAGCGGCAGTGTCTCTTTGGCTTCGCTGGGCCTGAATTTCAACGCCAGCACGGGCGTCCTGAGCGGCACGCCGAATCCCGGCGTCGGCGGGACCTACACGCTGACCTTCACCGCCAGCAACAGCATCGCCAGCGCCACGCAGACCTTCACGCTGACGATCGACCAGGCACCGCAAATCACCAGTGCCGCCAGCGCCACCTTCACGGTCGGCCAAAACCAGTCGTTCACAGTGACCGACACGGGCACGCCGGCGCCGACGCTGAGCGAAAGCGGCAGCGTCTCCCTGGCGTCCCTCGGCCTGAATTTCGATGCCAACACCGGCGTCCTCAGCGGAACGCCCAGCGCCGGAACGGGCGGGACCTACACGCTGACCTTCACGGCCACGAACAGCGTCGCCGTCACCACGCAGACTTTCACGCTGACGATCGATGAGGCGCCGCAGATCACGAGCGTCGAAAGCGCCACCTTCACCGTCGGCGTCAACCAGTCGTTTACGGTGACGGACACCGGCACGCCGGCGCCGTCGCTGAGCGAAAGCGGCGCCGTCTCCCTGGCGTCCCTCGGCCTGAATTTCGATGCCAACACCGGCGTCCTCAGCGGAGCGCCGGTGGCCGGTACCGCGGGCGTTTACACCCTGACCTTCACCGCCAGCAACAGCATCGGCAGCGACACGCAGCTGTTCACGCTGACGGTGGATCAGATTCCCACCATCACCAGCGCCAATAGCGCCGTCTTCACGGTCAACATCAATCAGTCGTTCACGGTGACGGACGCCGGCTTCCCGACGCCGACGCTTAGCGAGAGCGGCAGCGTTTCGCTCTCCTCCCTCGGCCTCAGCTTCAATGCCGCGACCGGCGTCCTCGGCGGCACGCCCAAGGCGGGCACGGCAGGGACCTACACGCTGACCTTCACCGCCGCCAACAGCGCCGGCAGCGCCACGCAAACCTTCACGCTGACCATCAATCAGACCGGCATCACCAGCCCCAATACCGCCTATTTCGCCGCCGGCAAGGGGCCGACGAACTTCACCATCACCACGACCGGCTTCACCACCACGCCGATCTTCTCGGAGTCGGGCGCTCTGCCTTCCGGCGTCACGCTCAATGCGAAGACCGGCGTCCTCAGCGGAACGCCGCCGGCCAGCGCCGTCGGCACGTACCAGGTCACGATCTTCGCCAGCAACTCCAGCGGCCCGCCCAACACCGCCCAGCAGGTTCTGACCATCATCGTCGGCAATCCGCAATCGCCCCGGATCACCAGCGCCGCCAGCGCGACCTTCCAGTCGGGATCGCCGAACAACTCGTTCACGGTGACCGACGTCGGCTTCCCGCCGCCGACGCTAAGCGAGAGCGGCTCCGTGCCCAACGGCGTCACGTTCAACGCCTCCACAGGGGTCTTGAGCGGCGATCCATCGGCGCCGGGGCAGTACACGCTGACGTTCACGGCGACCAACATCTACGGCATCAACGTCCAGACGTTCACGCTGACCGTGAACTAAGAGTTCGCAGCGCAGAGCTCGCAGCGCCAGCAAGAGCAGAGAGTGCTCTTGCTGGCGCTGCGAGCTCTGCGCTGCGAGTTCGCGCGCCATCTATCCCGCCTCCGCGATCCCCCTAGAATGCTAATAGGAAGCAGCGTTGGGGCGTCCAAAGCCGCGGGGGATCGTGTCATGCCAAAAGGAATCACCGAAGGCGTCGTCGACGACGTCGCCAAAGGGAACGGCGCGGTCGGCGAGGCTGCGGTCAACGGCAGCAACGGCGAAGCCCCCGCCGCTCGCGCCGCCCCCAAAGACGACGACCCGGTTGAAACGAAGGAGTGGCTCGACGCGCTCGATTCGCTCATCCAGACCCGCGGCGAGGAGCGCGCCCGATTCGTCCTGACCGAGTTGAAACATCACGCCAACGTTTGCGGCGTCCACGTCCCGTTCAGCGCCAACACGCCCTACATCAACACCATCCCCGTCTCCAAGCAGCCGCTCTTCCCGGGCAACCGCGACGTGGAACGCCGGCTCAAAAGCCTGGTGCGCTGGAACGCGATGGCGATGGTGGTCAAGGCGAACAAGATGGACGGCACCATCGGCGGCCATATCGCCACCTTCGCCTCCTCCGCGACGCTCTATGAAGTCGGCTTCAACCACTTTTTCCACGGCCCCGACCACCCCGACGGGCCGGACCAGGTTTACTTCCAGGGCCACGCCTCGCCGGGCATCTACGCCCGCGCTTTCCTGGAAGGCCGGCTGGGCGAGGACAAGCTGCTGCACTTTCGCCAGGAGCTGGCGCCGGGCGGCGGCCTGTCGTCCTATCCGCATCCGTGGCTAATGCCGGAATTCTGGCAGTTTCCGACGGTGTCGATGGGCCTGGGGCCGATCATGGCGATTTACCAGGCCCGTTTTAGTCGCTATCTGGAGCATCGCGGCCTGGCCAAAACGGCGGGGCAGCACGTTTGGTGCTTCATGGGCGACGGCGAATGCGACGAGCCGGAATCGCTCGGCGCCCTGACGCTGGCTTCCCGCGAAGGGCTGGACAACCTGATTTTCGTGGTCAATTGCAACCTGCAGCGGCTCGACGGCCCCGTGCGCGGCAACGGCAAGATCATTCAGGAGCTGGAGGCGGCTTTCCGTGGCGCCGGCTGGAAATGCATCAAGGTGCTGTGGGGCGGCGACTGGGACATCCTGCTGGAGCGCGACCGGACCGGCCTCCTGGTCAAGCGCATGGGCGAAGTGGTGGACGGCGAGTTTCAGAAATACACCGTGGCCGGCGGAGCGTATTTCCGCGAGCACTTCTTCGGCAAGTACCCCGAGCTGCTCAAGCTGGTCGAACACATGACCGACGAGCATTTGGATCGGCTCAAGCGCGGCGGCCACGATCCGGAAAAGGTGTACGCTGCGTTCAAGGCGGCCGTGGAGCACAAGGGCCGGCCGACGGTGATCCTGGCGCACACCGTCAAGGGATACGGACTCGGCGAGGCGGGCGAGGGCAAGAACGTCGCCCACCAGGTTAAGAAGATGGACGCGAAGAACTTCATCGAGTTCCGCAACCGCTTCGGCCTGGCAGTGCCCGACGAGGCGGCGTCCAAGGCGGCGCTCTACAAGCCGCCGGAGGCTTCCGAAGAGATTCAGTACCTCAAAAAGCACCGCGAAGCGCTCGGCGGCCCGCAACCGTCGCGCCGCGTGCAGTGTCCGACCTTGCAGGCGCCCGGCGAGGATTTCGTCAAGGCGTACGCGGCCGGCAGCGGAGACAAGAAGCCGTCCACCACAGGCGTATTTGTGGACATCCTGGCCCGCCTGCTGCGCGACCCGAACCTGGGCAAGTGGGTGGTGCCGATCGTGCCGGACGAGGCGCGGACGTTCGGCATGGACCCGTTCTTCGCCAAGTACAAGATCTATTCCAACGTCGGCCAGCTCTATGAGCCGGTGGATGCGGAGTTTCAGCAGGCGGCCTACCGCGAGGCGAAGAACGGCCAGCTTCTGGAGGAAGGCATCACCGAAGCCGGCTCGATGAGCTCGTTCATCGCGGCCGGCACCGCCTACGCCACGCACGGCGTGCCGACGATTCCTTTTTACATCTACTATTCGATGTTCGGCTTCCAGCGGATCGGCGACCTGATCTGGGCGGCGGCCGACATGCGGACGCGCGGCTTCCTGCTGGGCGCGACGGCCGGCCGCACCACGCTCAACGGCGAAGGCTTGCAGCACGAGGACGGCCACAGCCATCTGCTCGCCGCCACGGTCCCGACCATCGCGGCCTACGACCCGGCGATGGCGTTCGAGCTGGCCCTCGTCATCCGCGACGGCATCCGCCGGATGTACCAGGAAGGGCGCGACGACGTTTTCTACTACATCACTCTGTATAACGACAATTACCCGATGCTGCCGATGCCGGAGGGCTCGGCCGAGGGCGTGCTGAAGGGCCTGTACAAGCTGCGGCCGGCGGCGAACGCCAAGGCGAAAACGCCGCGGCCGCAGCTGTTCGGCAGCGGGCCGATCTTGCCGCACGCCCTGCGGGCGCAGGAGCTGCTGGCCGAGCATTTCGGCGTGGCGGCCGACGTGTGGAGCGCGACCAGCTACAAGGAGCTGCGGCGCGAGGCGTTGGAGGTGGAGCGCTGGAACCTGCTGCATCCGACGGAGAAGCCGCGGCGAAGCTACGTGCAGACGCTGCTGGCGAAAGAGGAAGGCCCGTTCATCGCGGCCAGCGATTACATGCGAGCGGCGCCGGAAATGATCGCGCGGTGGGTCCCCGGCGGCCTGTTCGTGCTGGGCACGGACGGCTTCGGGCGCAGCGAAACGCGGGCGGCGCTGCGGCGCTTCTTCGAGGTGGACTCCGAATGCATCGCCGTGGCCGCGCTGCACCAGCTGGCCCAGCGCGGGGCGCTCAAACCGGAAGTGGTGCAGCAGGCGATCCGCAAGTTCGACGTCAATCCAGAGAAGATTAGTCCGATGAGAGCATAAACAGCTATTAGCTATCAGCTAACAGCTAATAGCTGGGAGGAGCCGATGGCCGTCGAGATCAAGCTGCCGGCGCTGAAGGAAAACGTGGACGTCGTGGAAGTGAACGCCGTCCGCTGCGCGCCGGGCGACACGGTGAACAAGGACCAGGTGATCCTCGAAGTCCAGGCCGACAAGACGGCGCTGGATGTGCCGTCGCCGACGGCCGGCCGCATCACCGAGGTCCGCGTCAAGCCGGGCGACCAAATCAAGGTTGGCCAGGTCATCTGCCTGATTGACGGCAGCGGCAACGGCGAAGTGGCGAAGAAGCCGGCGCCGGCGAAAAAGGCCGAGCCGGCGCCGACGCCCGCGCCACCGACGCCGAAACAGGAGACGCAGTCGCGCCCGCAGCCGGTCGCGCCGCCGACCAAGCCGGTCGCAGGGCCGCCGGTTCCCGTGGTCAATCGACTGGCGCCGGCCGGCCCCGCCACGCGCCGGTTGGCCCGTGAACTCGGCATCGACCTGAGCCAGGTTCCCGGCAGCGGTCAGGCCGGCCGCGTCGTCGAGGAGGACGTGAAGGCGTATGCCCGCCAATTGGCCTCCACAAACGAGGCGGCGCCGACGAGCATCAGCTTGGGCGTCCAGGCGCCGCCGCTGCCGAACTTCGAGGAATGGGGGCCGATCGAACGGCAGCCGCTGCTGGCCGTCCGCAAAGCGACCGCCCGCCAGATGAGCCTGGCGTGGAGCCTTATCCCGCACGTCACGCAGCACGACTTGGCGGACATTACGGAGCTGGATGCGTTTCGCAAGGCCCAGGAAGGCAAGGGGCCGAAGCTGACGGTGACGGCGTTCGCACTGAAGGCCGTCGCCGTGCTGCTGCGGCAATTTCCGAACTTCAACGCGACGCTGGACGCGGCCAACAATCAGCTGATCCTCAAGCGCTATTACCACGTCGGCGTCGCCGTGGACACCGAAAACGGTCTGCTCGTGCCGGTGATCCGCGACGTGGATCGCAAGAGCGTGGCGGAGTTGGCCGAGGAGCTGGCCGCCCTCGCCGATCGCGCCCGCCAGCGGAAACTCGACGGCGCCGAGCTGAAGGGCGGCACGTTCACAATCACAAACCTCGGCGGCATCGGCGGCACAGGCTTCACGCCTATCGTGAATTATCCGGAGGTCGCCATCCTCGGCCTGTCGCGCGGACGGCTGGAACCGGTGGTCCGCAACAGCGAAATCACGCCGCGGCTGATGCTGCCGTTGTCGCTGTCCTACGACCATCGCGTCATCGACGGCGCCGCGGCGGCCCGCTTCACGCGGCGGCTGGCGGAGATGCTGGAAAATCCTCTCCTGATGCTGCTGCACGCGTAACCCGACGAGCCGGAAGCGTGAGCGACGGAGGGAAGACCGTCGCTTACGCTTCCGGCTCGTGTGGACCGTGAAGGATATAATCGATGCCCGAAACCAAAGACACCGACCTTGTCGTCCTCGGCGGCGGGCCCGGCGGTTATCCCGCCGCGTTCCTCGCCGCCGACCGCGGCAAGAAGGTCACGCTGATCGACGCCCGCGAGCGCCTCGGCGGCGTCTGCCTCAACGTCGGCTGCATCCCGTCCAAGGCGCTCTTGCACGTCGCCAAGCTCATCACCGACGCGCGCGACGCCGCCCACCTCGGCGTCGCGCTCGGCACGCCGAAGATTGACGTGAACGCCGTCCGCGCTCATGAGCAGAAAGTCGTCGAGACGCTGACCGGCAACCTCGGCCGCTTGGCAAAGGCGCGCAAGGTGGAAGTGGTCGTCGGCCGCGGTCGGTTCGTGGACGGCCAGACGGTCGAGGTGGAAGGCGGCGCCCGTTATCGCTTTCAGGATTGCATCGTCGCCACCGGATCGTCGCCGACCAAGCTGCCGTGGCTGGATCTGCCGTCGCCGCGCGTCATGGATTCGACCGGCGCGCTGAAGCTGGAGGACGTGCCGAACCGTTTGCTCGTGGTCGGCGGCGGCTACATCGGCCTGGAAATGGGCTACGTTTACGCGGCCTTCGGCAGCAAGGTCACGGTGGTCGAGCTGACCGACGGGCTGCTGCCGGGCTGCGACCGCGACCTCGTCAAGCCGCTGCAAAAACGCCTTGAGGGACTCTTTGAGAAAATCTATCTGAATACCAAGGTCGCGAAGCTGGAGGAGACGCCGAAGGGGATCAAGGCGGTGCTGGAAGGCGCCGACGTCAAGGAAAAAGAGCCGCTGTTCGACCGTGTGCTGACGGCGGTGGGCCGCAAGCCGAACAGCCGCGACCTCGGACTGGACAAAGCCGGCGTCGCGGTGGATGAGAAGGGGTTCATCAAGGTGGACGAGAAGCGGCGGACGACCGCCGAGCGGATTTACGCGATCGGCGACGTGGCCGGCGAGCCGATGCTGGCGCACAAGGCGACTTTTGAAGGTAAGGTCGCGGTCGAAGTCATCACCGGCGAGCCGGCGGTTTATGACGCGCGCGCCGTGCCGGCCGTCGTCTTCACCGACCCCGAGGTGGCATATTGCGGTCTCACCGAGACGGAAGCGAAAAAGCAAAACCGTGAGGTGAAGATCGTCAAGTTTCCCTGGATCGGTTCCGGCCGGGCCATGACGCTGGGCCGCACCGAGGGGCTGACGAAGCTGATTCTCGATCCGGAAACCGATCGCCTGCTGGGCGTCGGCGTCGTCGGCGTGGAGGCCGGCGAGATGATCGCCGAGGCGATGCTGGGCATTGAAATGGCGGCGTCGGCCCGCGACCTGGCGCTGACCATGCACGCCCATCCGACCCTTTCCGAATCCTACATGGAGGCGGCGGAATCGCTGTACGGCCTGGCGCCGCACATGCTGCCGAAAAAGTGAGGGTCCGGGCAATGAGACGAGGCGAACCTTGACGGAGACGGCTGTCAGCGAAGCGCTCCCACGCCGCGCCACGGCGTGGGGCGTCGTCCGCAAGTACATTAACATCTATCGCGTATCGCTGATGGAGCGGATGGCCTATCGCGGCGATTTTCTCCTGGCCACCTTCCTTCGCTTTCTGCCGCTCGTGACCACCATCCTGCTCTGGCGCGCCGCCTACGACTGGGCGCCTGAACCGAAGGCGGGCGAGGTCAAGCGGTTCCAGGGCTTTACGTTCGGCGAAATGGTCGCTTATCTCATGCTGGTCCACATCAGCCGAATGTTCTCCAGTATGCCCGGATTGGCCGGCGGCATCGCCCGCGATGTGCGCGAAGGGACGCTCAAGAAATACCTGATTCAACCCCTCGATCTAATCGGCTATCTGCTCTCCTACCGCGCCGCCCACAAGACGGCCTACATCGTCACGTCGGTGATCCCTTATGCGATCCTTTTTGCCGTTTTCGTCGCCTTCCTCCAGGACGTTCACGCCCCCGACGCGGTGCGAGCGGTCGCCTACGTCGTTTCGCTGCTGCTGGCTTTCGGCGTCGGCTTCTACTTTGAAACCTGCGTCGGCCTCGTCGGCTTCTGGTTCCTGGAAATCACGTCCTTCCTGTATGTGGTCAACACGGTCAACTTTTTCGTATCCGGCCAGCTTTTCCCGATCGACCTGCTGCCTTCGCCCTGGCGCGAGATCTTCCGAATGCTGCCGTTTCAGTACATGGCCTACTTCCCGGCGGCGGTCGTCCTGGGCAAGGTGCCGACCAACGAGCTGCTGCCGGGGCTGCTCATCGAGGCCGCATGGGCGGCGGCCCTGGCCGTCCTCGCCCGCCTGCTGTACGCCCGCGGTCTTCGCCGCTACAGCGCCTTCGGGGGGTGAGAGGCCGTGCGCCGCTATTTCCGTCTCCTGAGCGCCTTCAGCCGCTTCTGCCTGGCCAACGAAATGGCCTTCCGCGGCAACTTCATCATGAAGGTGCTGGTCGAAGTACTGTGGCTCGGCATCCTTCTCATCTTCTACCAGACCCTGTTCCGCTACACGAGCCAGGTCGGCGGTTGGGACGCCCATCAATATCTGTTCTTTCTCGGATGTTATTACACTCTGGAAGGGCTGATCGAAACGCTGTTCCTGGAGAACGCCATCGACTTCGCCGACAATGTGCGGACCGGCAACCTGGATTTCTACTTGCTCAAGCCGATCGACGAGCAATTCCTGGTGAGCCTGCGGAAGATCGACTGGTCCACGGCCACCAAGATTCCGCTCGGTTGGGCCATCATGGCGTTCGCGCTAATCGGCATGGGCTGGCGGTTCGACCTGGGCCGGCTTGGCGGCTTCGTCCTGCTGTTTGCGTGCGGCGCCGCCCTGGCCTACAGTTTCCTTCTTATCCTCTCCTCGTTGTCCGTCTGGCTGGTCCGCAACGAGAACTTGATGGAGTGGTGGTGGCTGTTCACCACGCTGATGCGCTATCCGCGGGAAAACTACCTTCGCGGGTGGGCTTATCCGATTTACTTCGCCTGCTGGTACATCGTTCCGGTGCTGCTGGTGACGAACGTGCCGGCCCAGTCGATGGTGCGCGTGCTGGAACCGTGGAGCGTCGCATTGCTCATCGCCGCGACCGCCGTGATGCTCTACCTGAGCCGGCGCTTCTTTTTCTACGCCCTGCGGTCCTATTCCAGCGCCAGCAGCTGACGGCCGTTTTCGGCGATTGCATCTTGTGGCCCCCTGCTTGCGGCCGTACCATTTCCTGAATCCCGGCGGCGCCGGTGCGCCGCCCGCAACGCCGTCAAAGCAATCTCACCTTTGGATGGAGGCAACCTATGTTTCGACGCTTCGCTCCCCTGACGGCCGTGGCCGCCGCCCTGCTGACGCTGACGGCCTGCACGGCCGCCGACAAGGACGAACCCAAGAAGGACGACGACCCCTTCGCCGACCTGATCGGCAAGCCGGCCCCCGACTTCGGCGGCGACTTCGCCATCAACGGCAAGGCGGCCAAGATTTCCGACCTCAAGGGCAAGGTTGTGCTGATCGACTTCTGGGCCGTCTGGTGCGGTCCGTGCCGGGCGTCGTTCCCGCATCTGCGCGACCTGAACGACCAGTTCCACGACAAGGGGCTGGAGATCGTCGGCGTCACCAAGTACTACGAGCGCGTCGGCTTCGACAAGGACAAGGGCGAGCTGGTGCAGCTCGACGCGGACAAGAAGATGAGTACGGAAGATGAGCAGAACATGCTCAAGGACTTCGCCGCTCATTTCAAGCTCGACTATCGGCTGATGACGCTGCCCAAGGACGAAGGCAAGAAGGTGGACGAAGCGTACAAGATCGTCGGCATCCCGGAAATGGTGGTGATCGACCGCAAGGGCAACGTGCAGTTGGTGAAGCTCGGCAACACCGACGAAAACGCCAAGGCGGTGCATGACAAGATCGAGGAGCTGCTCAAGGACAAGAGCTAAGCGCGCCATACGTACGAGCCGGAAGCGTGAGCGACGGAGAGAAAAACCGTCGCTCACGCTTCCGGCTCTTCGGCGTTTCATCATAAATCCGGCGCCCCTCTTCCGTATCCGGCCCGGCCCGGTTATGATCGCGGGGCGTCGCCGTCTCTCTCCCAATTCCTCCGAGCCGCGGAGGCGTCGCCTTGGCCGTTACTTCCATTGCGCAGCTACTGGGCGCGCTGGCTCAGTATCGGCTGCTGGCGCCGGACCAGATCGCCGCTGTCTCCTCGACGGCCCCGGCCGATCCGCGAGCGCTGGCGAAAGAGCTGCTGGGCCGCGGCTGGCTGACGCCTTATCAGATCAACCAACTCTTCCGGGGCTGCGGCCGTGAGCTGCTGCTCGGCTCCTACGTCCTGATGGAAAAGGTCGGCGAAGGCGGCATGGGCGCCGTCTTCAAAGCCCGCAACTGGAAGCTCGGCCAGATCGTCGCGCTCAAGCTCATCCGCCCGGAACGACTCGGCAGCGCCGACGCCGTCAAGCGCTTCCGGCGCGAGATCCGGGCCGCGGCGCAGCTCGATCATCCCAACATCGTCCGGGCGCTGGACGCCGACGAGGTCGGCGGAACGCACCTGTTCGTCATGGAATACGTCGATGGAACGCCCCTCAATCAGGTGGTCAAGGAGCGCGGCCCGCTGCCGGCCGCCGAGGCGTGCGCTCACATTCGGCAGGCGGCGCTGGGCTTGCACCATGCACAGGAGCGCGGCTTGGTGCATCGGGACGTGAAACCGCACAACCTGCTGCTGGCCCGCGACGGCGTCGTCAAGATCCTCGACATGGGCCTGGCTCGCATGGCGGCCGACCCCGCCGCCGCCGAAAGCACCATGCTGACCCAGGAAGGTCAGGTCATGGGCACGCCCGACTACATGGCCCCCGAACAGAGTCTCGACGCCCATCGGGCCGACATCCGCTCCGACTTGTACAGTTTGGGCTGCACGCTCTACTTCCTGCTGGCCGGCCAGCCGCCGTTCCCCGGCGGCTCGCTGACGCACAAGCTGATGGCGCACCAGCTGAGCGAGCCGGAGCCGATCGAGGCCCGGCGCGCCGACGCGCCGGCGGCTGTCGCCGCCCTCGTCCGCCGACTGATGGCCAAGGACCCGGCCCGGCGCTTCCAGACGCCGGCGGACCTGGCCGCGGCGCTGCAGGATCTGTTGCGCGGGGCGCCGGCCAGGGTCGTCCCGGCGCCGGATGCGTCCGCGGATCGGACAGTGACGACCGGCGGGGGCAACCCATTTGCGGGGCTGGACTGGGACGACTCGACGACGCCCTCGGCCGTATCGGCGCCGCCGCGGCGGCGCCGCCCGCTGCTCCTCGCCGGCATGGCGTGCGCCGTGCTGCTGCTGGGCGGGCTGACGCTCGTGATGGTGCTGGCGATGCGCTCCCTGTTGGACCCCGGCCGACCGACCGCGGGGCCGGCTGCCGCCGCGCCCTCCACGGAACCGCACCCGCCGACGCCGCAGGGCGAGATGGAAGCGGCCCTCCAGGCGCTGGAGGACAAGGCCGCCGATCCGAAGATCACGTTCGCCGACCTTGCCCCGGACGTGCAGGCGTTCCAGGCGAAATACGCCGGCGCGCCCGCGGCGATCAAGGCGGCCGAGCTGCTGATGAAGCCGCCGTCGCCGCTGGACGCGCTCGACCCGGCGAACATTCCGGCCAAGGAGAGGTTCAACTGGCAGCCCAGGGAGCTGGCGGCGGTGCTGGGGGGGCGCCGCCGGCGGCAGTGGGGGAACGTCACCTGCGTCTGTGAAAGTCCCGACGGCAAAACCCTGGCCAGCGGCGACTCGAATGGTTTAATTCACCTCTGCAAACTGCCCGAATTGGAAGAGAGCCTGATCTTGCGCGGCCATGCCACAGGCGTCCAAAGCCTGGCTTTTTCAACAGACGGCAGATACCTGGTTTCTGGCGGCACAGACTACACTGCATGGATATGGGACGTGCGCTCGGGAAAAGAGACGGCTTGCTGCCGCGGGAATACCACTCACAGCTACAGCGTGGCCCTCTCGTCCGACAGCCAGTGGTTGCTCACGGGCCGAGACGCCGTCGGCCTGGTGTGTTTTCACACGGAGAACAGCAAGAAGCCGCCTCAGTTTCAAGGCCACGAAGGCGGCGTTTTATCGGTCGCCTTCCTGGCGGAAGATCGGCGCGTCCTCTCCGTCGGCCAGGACGGCACAGTTCGGCTCTGGGATTTTGTCGCCGGTAAGGAGCTTCATCAAGTCAAGGACCAGGGCGCCGTCGTTTCTCCCGATTCGACCAGGATTCTCTCCTGGAACGGTGAAAAAGGGGCCATCCACTACTGGCAGGCCGAGACAGGGCGTGATCTTCCGAGCCTCGAAACCGGGACCGGCAATCGCTGCGTCGTCTTTTCTGCGGACGGGAATTATGCGATTTCGGGAGGCAACGACGGCGCCCTCCATTACTGGGATCTGGAGACAGGCAAGCTCGTGCGAACGATCGGCGGCGACATGCTCGTGGTGCTCAGACTCTCTTATCTCGGCGGCCGGCGCGTCCTTTCGGGAAGCAGCGATAAAACCGTTCGCGTTTGGAGTCTGGAGGATGGACGCCAGCTGCGACGCCTAGCCAATATGCAACAGCTCGACGGCGTTTGTTACGGCGCGCGCTGGGCCTATCAGATCAGCGACAACGCGGTCCGCTTCTGGGATGTGGAGACCGGCAAGGAGGTGCAGCCGCTGACGGGCACGCCGTTCCAGAAGGTCGCCCTCTCCCCGGACGGCAAGACGCTGGCGACGCTGGCGGCCGACCGCACCGTTTCCCTGTGGGATGCGGCGACCGGCAAAACGGTTCACGAGCCGATCCCCGTTCCGGCGAATCCGGAGAGTACCATCACGCCGCTGGTGTTCAGCCCCGACGGTCGCCGGCTGGCCGTCGGCACTTCGGCCAACGTAATCCTGATGATCGACGTCGATTCCGGACAGGCTGTGACGCTGCCGCGAACCGGCGCGGTCCTCGGCGTGGCGTTCAGCCCCCAAGGCGACCTGCTGGCCTCCGTGGAAGGCAGCGATGGCGTCAAGCTGTGGGATGTTGCTAG
>Ga0307476_10001792_pt1 | contig 12990 bp, 10 predicted proteins | sample atmos_gasesECM2C_2_FD_203314 | JGI IMG/M metagenome (GOLD analysis project Ga0307476, IMG submission 203314) | Hardwood forest soil microbial communities from Morgan-Monroe State Forest, Indiana, United States - atmos_gasesECM2C_05 | ecosystem: Environmental > Terrestrial > Soil > Temperate... | reverse complement strand
CTTCTGCACGATCTGCTTGTTCAGTTCGAACGTCGGCATGTACTGCGGCGACGTCGCCGAGGTAATCCAGCCGTTATTCGCGATCGGAATGAAAAGCCCGAAGTCCATCACTACTCCTTGTCGCTGGACTCCTTGTCACTGACCCGGGGCGGCGGATGCCAGGAGGCGGGCCGCTCCGCCGGCGGTCAGGCCTGCGCCGCCGCGGCCATGGCAGCGGCGACCTCGCCTGGCGTGGTCACCCAGACTCCGTCCATGGCGGTAATGGCCCGCAGCGCCTCCTTCACGTAACTGGACCGGGCAGGCTGTCCTGAGGTGAAGGTGGTGAGCGTGAAGCTGAGCAGCCGCCCGGCGCTCGCGCCGTCGGCAGCTAGCCGCTCCGCGGCCTTGACCAGGGAGCTCCCGTACCGGGCGTTGTACAGCCCCCGGACGTGAATCGCCTGGTTGTCGGACAGGTCCTGCAGCGGTGGCAGGCTCAGCAACGGCGGGGTGGTGGCGAAGTAGTACGGCTGCTCGTCGTTCGGCCAGTCCAGGCAGTACTCGAAGCCTGCGTCGGCGAGCAGTTGCAGGGTGTGTCCGGACTCGCCGCTCGACGGGCCGAGCCATCCCCTGGTCGCCACGCCGAGCGCGCCGTCGATCCGGGCCTTGGCGTCGGCGATGTACTCCCGTTCCTTGTCCGGCTTCATGCGCGAGCTGATCGCCTGGGTGACTGACCGGCCGTGGGCGATGACCTCCACGTCGTTGGCTGCTATCCACGCGGCGATGGCCGGGTAAGCCTCTGCCGACATGGCATCGATGGCGATGACGGGGCGGATGGACAGCTCCTGCAAGATGCCCATCAGCCGGAAGAAGCCGACCCGGTGACCGTAGTCACGGTTGCCGACCCGGCTGACCTGCGGATGCCGCATAGTGCCGCCCGGGCCGAGCCCGCCGTAGACGTCGCCCGCCACGACCGTCAGCGGCGGCGGCTCCTCCTCGAAGTACTCCACGATCACGACCGGGTAGAAGGCCACAGCGGCGCCTCCGGGCCAGTGCAGCGGCACCCGCTCCGGCAGCGGGAGGTAGGCGTACAGCTCGTCGTCGTAGCCGGTCACGGTAATCGGATCGGTGACTAGCGCCATTTAGCGGCCCTCCTCGGCGGCCACGAGGCTCTGCTCGTACTTGACCTGGGTGTCGTAGACGTTGTCGATGTAGTACTGGGCGATGTCGTCCCCGGTGGCCCACCAGACCCCGGCCGCTTCCCGCATGAAGCCAAGCAGCTCGGCCAGGCAGCCGATCGCGTGCGGCTGACCGATGGCGAACGGGTGCATCGACAGGCACATGATTCGCGGGGCGGATTGCGAATCCGCGAGCAGCACCTTGAACTGTTCCTTGGCCGTCTCCATGTAGTACTCGGCATCGAAGTGGCGGCCGAACAGCACCCCGGTGTTGAGCTCGAAGGTGTAGGGCACGGTGATGAATTTCTGGCCGCCCCCCACCTGGAGGGGCACCGGCTGATCGTCGTTCACCCAGTCGGCGTGGTAGGTGAGCCCGGCCTCGGCCATCAGGTCGGGAGTGGCGTAGTTGGCCGAGATCGCCGGGGTCAGCATGCCTTTCAGCTCACGCCCGGTGAGGTTCTTGACGGTCTTGACGCTCCAGTCGTAGAACGCCCGCTCTTCCTCATCCGACAGGCTCATGATGTTGCGGGTGTTGAACACGCCGTGGCTCATGATCGCCCAGTCGCGCTCGACCAGTGCCTTGCGTATCTCCGGTAGCCGCTCGAGGAGCCCGAGGTTCAGCGACGCGGTAACCGGGACCCCCACCTGGTCGAGGAGCTCGGCCAGTCGCCAGAACCCCACCCGGTTGCCGAACTCGCGGAAGGAGTAGCCCTGCACGTCGGGCTGCGGGACCCGCGGCCACGCCTGCGGGGAGGGTGCAACGAACTCGTAGTGCTCGGTGTTGACGGCGAGCCAGACCGCCAGCCCGGCGCCGCCGGGCCAGGTGAACCGCGGCCGGTCGGTGATGGCGGAGTACACGGTCCGCTCGGCGACGGTCATGACCATGGTCGTCTCACTTCCTGTCGTCCCTTGGGTCTGGCTGGTTCAGTCCAGCAGCGGCATTACTTCGCGGCCGAAGACCTCGGTGCCTTCGAGGAAGTCGTCGAACATCAGCATGATCCCGCCGGTGCCGGGGACCCCCGTCAGCTCGTTGAGCTTGGCCGCGACGGTGGCGGGGCTGCCGACGATGGCGCCGTCGTGCACCGCCTCCACGGCTGCGTTCATCATCCCGGCGGCGGTGCCGGTGGACTTCTTGTCCAGCGACGCCTGGCCTTTCATGAACGCCACCGCCTCGACATCGACCCCCTCGTTGTACCGGTCGACCTTGCGCTGCGCGTCCCGGTCGGTCTCGCCCATGATCACCATGTACAGGGGGTAGGACTCGATGGACCGGCCGGCTTTCTTCGCCTCCTCGCCGAGCAGCCCGTTGACGTAGGCGAGGCCCTCCGCGCCGTCCGGCGCTCCGGTGAAGTTGTAGTCGCAGTGTTCGGCGGTGAAGCGGCGGCCGCGGGGGGAGGCGCCGGCGGAGACGATCGGGATCTTGCCGGCGGGCATCGGCTTGCACACGCAGTCCTCCAGGGTGAAGAACTTGCCCTTGAAGTCGCTGCGCCCGGTCTCCCACAGCTCCCGCATGATGGTCACGTACTCCGAGGCGTAGTCGTAGCGCAGGTCGTAGAACTCATCCCCGGGCCACAGGCCCATTTGCTGGTACTCGCTCTTGTTCCAGCCCGCCACGATGTTGATGCCGAACCTTCCCGGGGCGATCGAGTCGATGGTCACCGCCATCCGCGCCGCTATCGCCGGGTGCAGCGTCGGCGTCGCGACCGACGCGTACAGCAGCATCTCCTCGGTCACCGCGGCCAGTCCGGCCATCAGCGTGAACGACTCCAGGGCGTAGTCCCAGTGCTCGGTCGCCCCGCCGTAGCCCCGCAGCTTGATCATCGACAGGGCGAACTTGAAGCCGTACTTCTCCGCCTTCTGCACGATCTGCTTGTTCAGTTCGAACGTCGGCATGTACTGCGGCGACGTCGCCGAGGTAATCCAGCCGTTATTCGCGATCGGAATGAAAAGCCCGAAGTCCATCTACTGTGCCTCTTTGATCTCTGGGTGCAGGCGCCGGTACTGGCGGTTGAAGTAGAGCAGCGGGTCCCGGCCCAGGTCGGCGGCGAGGTCAAGCACCCGGCCGACTACGATGGTGTGGTCGCCGGCCGGGTACTCGGCCCACGGCGCGCAGTCGATCCAGGCAAGCGCGCCGCTGACGCGAACCGCTCCGGCCGCGCCCGGCCCCCAGGCGACCTTTGCCCACTTGGCGGGATCCTTGGACGACAGGGCCTGGCTATGGGCGGCCTGCTCTGCGCCGAGCACGTTAACGCAGAACGCCGGAAGCCCCTGGATCCGCGGGTAGCTGGTGGATGTATGCGCCACCGAGAACGCGACTAGCGGCGGGTCCAGGGAGACGCTGAAGAAGGACTGGCAGGTGAAGCCGACCGGGCCATCGTCGGCCAGGGCGGCCACCACCGTGATCCCTGAGCAGAAGTGGCTAAGGACCGAGCGGAAACGCTGAGCGTCGAGGGCCTGGGGGGCGGCCTCGCCCGGCGCCCGCTCGTCGTCTCGCCCGCGCCGGGCGGGAACCGGGTGCAGTTCAGCCGCGACCATAGTCGGCGGCCTCCTTTCGCGAGGACCAGCAGGGCTCGTCACGGGAGCTGTTTCAGTATTACTGAAACAGGAGTCTACGGAATCGGAATGGACGGACGGATAACCGCAGTATTAAGGCCCTGTTACAGTTGCACTGTAACCAGCGTGCCCGCGGTTGTGTTGCAACCGGTCAGGGTGCGCGAACGTCGGCGCCCACTTCGGAGAGGTCGCGGACACGATCCAGCCGGACGTTCGCAACCGGAATGAACACACCGAACTCCATGCTGAGCCCACCTTTTGAGACGTAGCCCGCGACGCGAGGTCTTCAGTGACCCTGAAACCCATTGAAGCGGAGGCCCTGTTGCTGAGCGATTCGAGTCCCGTAAATATCCCGTTGCGCCACCCGCTCGTGCGTTGACACCGAACTTGGTTGACACTGAACTTGCAGGTACTACAGCCCGACTGAATCAGCTCGTCTGCTCTGGTTGCTTGGCGGCAATGCGGTGCGGGCCCGCGCAGGGGCCATCGCGGCCGAAGAGGGCCCACCGATCCAACGGCAGGGCAGCCGAGCCTGCTCGCTCGCATGTTCGCAGGAAGGGAAAGTCACTATATGAGCACGTTCAAGGTCGCCGCCGCGCAACTTGGGTCGGCGTCGCCGGACAAGGTCTCATGAGCAAGGAACAAACGGGCACACTCGGCCTGATCAAGCCACTGATCGGACAGGCGAACGTCCGCCGGATCTACAGCTCGATCGTCCTGGCGGTCGGCGGCCAGCTCGCCCTGGCGGCCATCCCTCTGATTCAGCAGGTCATCGTCGATGACGCGATCGTCACCCACCGCAAGTCCTTGGGACTGTGGATCACGATCCTGGTCGTCACGGGGGTTGTCTGTTTCGTCTTGCAGTATCTGCGCCGCCGGGTCGGCTTCACAGCGGCCGCGCGAAGCCAGCGTGACCTGCAGAAACTGGTCCACCATCACCTCCAGTACCTGGACCCGACCGGCCGCGACCGGTTCCGTACCGGGGACGTCATGTCTCGTTCGACCAGCGACCTGACAATCATCCAGATGTTCCTTCAGCAGCTGGGGACCGCGTGGGGCAATCTGGCCCTGTTGGTGGCAGCGCTCGTGGTCATGCTGTTGCTCTCCCCGTTGCTGACCCTGGTTATGGTCGTCATCGTGCCGCTGTTCATCTGGGTCACCGCGAACTTCCGGGCCAAGACCTTCCCCGCCAGCTACACCGACGCGCTTTACAAGGCCTCGGTCGCCGGCATCGTGGAGGAGGCAGTCACGGGCGTGCGCGTGGTGAAAGCGTTTGGGCAGGAAGCGCAGGAGCAGGAGGCGCTCAACGCCGAGTCGAAGGTGCTCTTCCAGTCCCGGATCCGCTCGGCCCGGATCATAGCGGCCTTCACCGGATCCTTGAATTCCTTCCCCGGTCTGGCGCAGATCGGCGTGCTGGCGCTGGGGGGCTGGCTGGTCATGCAGCACCATGTCACGCTGGGTGTCTTCCTGGCCTTCTCCAGCTATGTGCTGCAGCTGGTGACCCCAGTGCAGTTTCTGTCGAGCATTGTGACGACCAGCCAGCAGGCCCGCGCCGGCACGGCGCGTCTCCTTGACCTGCTCGCGGCGACCTCAGCGGTGCAGGACGAGCCTGGCGCCGTCGCGCTGGGTCACCCAGTCGGGGCGATCGAGCTGGAGCATGTCCACTTCTCCTACGATGGAGTCGAACCCGTCCTGACGGATGTGTCGCTGCTCATCGAGCCCGGCGAGAGCGTCGCCATCGTGGGCGCCTCGGGCTCGGGCAAGTCGACCCTCGCCCTGCTGCTCGCACGGTTCTACGACCCTACCTCGGGTGTGGTGCGCATCCACGGGCGTGACGTACGTGACTACACGGTGCAGTCTGTGCGTGATGCGGTCGGACTGGTCTTCGAGGAGGGCTTCCTGTTCTCGACCTCGATCCGGGACAACATCGCCTTCGGCCGGCCGGCGGCTGACTTCGACGAGGTGGAGCATGCCGCGGTCGCCGCGCACGCGCACGGCTTCATCTCCGGCATGCCCGAGGGCTACGACACGGTGGTCGGCGAACGCGGCTTCACCCTGTCCGGCGGACAGCGGCAGCGCATCGCGCTGGCCCGGGCGGCGCTGGCCAATCCACGGATACTGATCCTTGACGATGCCACCTCCGCGATCGACGCGCGCACCGAGCGCGCCATCCATCACTCCTTTGAGGAGGTCCTAGCTGGTCGCACTACGATCCTGATCGCCAAGAGGTACTCGACGCTGCAGCTGGCCGACCGGGTGATAGTGCTCGACCAGGGCCGCATCGTGGACCAGGGCACGATGCGGGAACTTCAGGAGCGCTCGGCACTGTTCCGCGAGCTGCTCACCGGCCCCGAGGCCGACGACATCGCACCACCGGCCCCCGTCGATCACATCGACCCGGCCGCCTGGCCCGCCGAAGCCGATCGGGTCGGTGCGCTGAAGGTGAGTGCCTACTCAGTGGACGCCGTCGCCCGCAGCAGTGGCGTTGGCGGCGGCTACGGGACCGACGCCGGACGGCTGGGCAGCCTCGCGACCGCTTCGGACGATCTGCTGGCCGCGGTCGAGGCGCTGCCGCCGCTGGCCGGCGATCCACAGGTCGACATCGAGCAGCAAGCGGCACCGCACGATGACTTTTCGATTTGGGAGGTCTTCCGCCCGTTCCGGGGGCCGCTGCTGTTCGGGTTCGGGCTGGTCGTGCTCGCTGCCCTCGCCGGTCTTACCGGACCTGCGCTGATCCGCCTGGGTGTCGACTACGGTGTGGCACGCCATGCGACGTCGTTCCTTTACGGTGCAGTTGTGATCCTGCTGATCCTCCAGGCGGTCATCTGGATCAACGAGCGGTTCATGACCTATTACACCCAGCGGACCGCCGAGCGGATGCTGTTCGGCCTGCGAGTGCGCACCTTCGCGCACCTGCAGCGCCTCTCGCTGAACTACTACGAGCAGTTCCAGGCCGGCAAGATCATGACCCGCATGACCTCCGACGTGGATTCCTTCGCACAACTGCTCCAGCAGGGCCTCGTGACCGCCCTGGTCAGTCTGATTACCTGTGTCGGCATCGGGATTGTCCTCGCGGTCTTCAACCCGGGTCTGGCCCTGGCCGTATCGGTTGTCCTGATCCCGTTGGTGATTACGGGTGTGCTGTTCAGCCGGGCCTCGACCCGTTCCTACATGATCGCGCGGGACCGGATCTCGATCCTGTACGCCGACATGCAGGAAAGCCTGTCAGGCATCCTGGTCAGCCAGGCGTTCAATCAGCAGCCGGCCAACGAGGCCCGCTTCGCCCGGCTGGCGCAGTCTTACTGCTCGGCCCGCGAGCGTTCAATGGAGTTGCAGTCGCGGTTCTTCCCCTTCATCGATCTGCTCAGCGTCCTGGCCAAGACGATAGCTCTGGGTGTGGGGGCCAGCCGGTTTCACAACGGCACCCTGAGCGACGGTGTGCTGATTGCGTTTCTGCTCTACCTCGACCAGTTCTTCGCGCCGATGCGGCAGCTCTCCTCCGTGTTCGACCAGTGGATGCAGGCCAAGGTCGCCGCGAGCCAGCTGCGTGAGCTGCTCCAGACGCCTTCGGCCACTCCGCAGGCCGAGCATCCGGTCACTCCGTCGCGGTTGCGCGGTGAAATCGGCCTGGACCACGTGACCTTTGCCTACGAGTCCACCGGCCTGGTCGCGATGAACGACGTCAGCCTGACCATCCCGCCCGGGCAGGTTGTTGCGCTGGTCGGCACAACCGGTGCGGGCAAGTCCACCCTGATGAAGCTGGTCGCCCGCTTCTACGACGCCACCTCCGGGACGGTGGCCATCGACGGCGTCCCGATTCGCTGCCTAGACCTGCCGGCCTACCGCCACCAGCTCGGGTTCGTGCCCCAAGAGCCGTTCCTGTTCTCCGGGACCATCCGCTCCAACATCGCCTACGGCCGCCCCGGAGCCTCCGATCTCGAGGTGGAGAGGGCGGCCCGCGAGGTCGGTGCCCACGAGTTCATCGCCACCCTGCCCCAGGGCTACCACACTCCGGTCAGCGAGCAAGGCAAGTCCCTCTCGGCCGGAGAGCGCCAGCTGCTCAGCCTGGCCCGATCGCTCCTGGTGGACCCGGCCATCCTGCTGCTCGACGAGGCCACCGCCAACCTCGACCTGGCCACCGAGGCACGCGTCCAGCGTGCCATGGGCCTGGTCGCCAGCGGCCGTACGACCATCTTGATCGCCCACCGCCTCCATACCGCGCAAGCCGCTCAGCGCATCCTCGTGGTCGACAACGGCGCCATCGTCGAAGACGGCTCCCACGCCGAGCTCATAGGACTCGACGGCCGCTACGCCGCCCTCTGGGCAGCCGTTGCCGCGGAACCCGCCGCTTCGTAGCTGGATCGGTGCCTTCGCCCGGGCGATCCAGCGCGCCCGGGCGAGGCGGCGAACGCCTTGATGCGCGGCTCGAGCTCGCCGGAGCGCGATGAAGGTAGTCGACCGAGAACTCGCCGGCAGCGACTAACGCGTCTGAAGTGAGACTGTAACACTCACGGCCGCCCCAACCCACCGCACAATGTCATCGCCGCAGCCGTTGGCCACGAGTCGCCCACTGGACGGTCGCCGCGACATGCTAGCGTCGCCGGACATAAGATTTCAGTCTCACTACACGAGGGATGAAGTCATGACGTCAAGTGCTCGAAGCGCCGATCTCGCGGGCGTGCGGCCTGAGGCGCTGGGCGCGGCGATCCGTGGCCTCCGGGGAGAGCGAGGGGTCCGCCTCGTCGACCTGGCTGAGCAGACCGCCCTGTCAGTCTCCTTCCTCAGCCAGCTTGAGCGGGGCCTGACCAACCCGAGCCTGCCGTCCCTCGTGAGGATCTCCGCGGCACTCGGCACGAGTGCGCACGCGCTCTTGGCGAGTCTCGGCCCTCCCGCGGAAATGCCGACCGATCCGCTCCCTCCGCTGTACCAGGGCGGCGAGGGCGGCGCCTTCATTGACAACGGCGTCGGCTACGCTCGCTCGTTGGTCCAGGGCCGCCGGGCGATCCAGCCCATGGAGGTGGTCGGGGCGCCGACAGTCATGCGCAACTGGGCCGTACACGACACCGACGAGTTCATGTACGTCTGCGACGGCGAAGCGGAGGTCGAACTCGAAGGTCGCGGCCTGTTCCGTATGACGCGTGGTGCGACCGTCTACTGTGACGCCCGTGTGCGTCATCGCTGGCGGCAGGTGGGCGCTGAGACAGTCCGGATGCTGCTGGTGCTCGCGTCGCCGCAGCAACCAGGGATGTCAAGCGTGCGTCTCGGCCAGGGGCGAGCCGTCGAGACCGGCGTCGAGGCTCAGTAGGTCGCGAAGATCCGTCGGATCTCCGCCGGGTCCGAGGTGATGCTCAGCGCAAGCATCAGCAGGATGCGGGCCTTCTGCGGCGTGAGGTTGTCTGCCGGGATGCTGCCCTTCGGCCGGCCGCCCTCGGCCTCGACCACCCGGCCACTGCCGACCCGGGTGGAGATTATCACCTGCACGCCGGCGTCGGCCGCGCGGTTGAACGCCTCCCGCTCACCGTCGGTCGCCCCGCCAGGCGCGAACCCGGCGGAGACAATGCCCTTCGCGCCGGCGGCGACGAAGGCGTCGGTGGCGGCGCCGTCATCGCCCGCGTAGGAGTAGGAGATGTCGACGCGCGGAAGCTCGTCGCCCGTCTTGACGGTGAACTCTGTCTCCGGCGCCCGCTTGCGCACCGGCTGCCGGTAGAAGCTGATCTTGTCGGCGTCGGCGTGGCCGAGCACCCCGAAGTCGCGGGTGCGAAATGTCTGCATCCGCAGCGTCGAGGTCTTCGCGACCTCGCGGGCCGAGTGGATTTCGTCGTTGAGCAGCACCATCACGCCCATGCCGCGTGAGCCGGGGTCGGCCGCGACCCGCAGCGCGTTGACGAGGTTGATCGCCCCGTCCGTGGAGATCCCGCTGATCGGCCGCTGGGATCCGACCACGACGACGGGTAGATCGACGTGGAGCGTCAGATTGAGGAAGTACGCCGTCTCCTCCAGCGACGCGGTTCCGTGGGTGACTACCACGCCGGCGGGCTGATGCTCCTTGACCGCCTCGGTGATGACATCGACGAGCTCAACCCACGTCTCCGGGCCGATTGAGGGCGAGCCGACCGTCTTGTACGGGATCGGCACCGGCTGCGTCACCAGGACCGTCTCGGTGACCTTGGCCAGAAGCTCGGTGACGTCGTACTTCGCCTTGTTCTCGCCGTAGCGGACGATGTCGAGAGAGTTCTTGCCAACCGAGTGGATCGTCCCGCCCGTCCCGACGACCACGACCTTCGGCAGTTCGGTGCTCTGCTCGGCCGGCTCGAGGGCTGTCGCTGCGCTGTTCATGATGGCTCCTCATGTGTTTGGCGGCCGATGGTGGCGTCTGCTGAAAAGGATTCACCGGTGCTGTAACGGGCGTCGCCTGCCGTCGTGACAACTTGGTTGCGCCGGTCGGACGCGGCATGCGGGATTGCTCGGATTGAGGGCCACTCGCGCGCCAGGCGAGGTCGGAGTGGAGCGGTCAGGCCCCGGCACCAGCCGCGTACAGGAAGCTCCGGTCGCCGCGATGGCGGGTGAAGCCGAACTCGACGGGCAGACCTTCCGCGGTCTCAAGAACCCGCTCGTTCACGAGGATGGCCGCCCCGGGCTCGATCTTGAGCAGACCGGCGACCGCTGGGTCGGCGGTCGTAGCCTCGATCACGAACCGTCGAAAGGACAGCGAGGTGGCGAGGAACTCCCGCAGGACGTCCGGCGGGTGGCTCGTGACGGATTCGTGGTCCAGGCCCGGCACGCGCGAAACCGGAACCCAGCTTGAGCGCAGCCGGTGTGGTGTTCCGTCGATGTGGATGAGGGCCTCAGTGAAGAGGACGTCCTCGCCTACGGCGATCTCCAGCGCCTCGGCCACTGCGGCGGGTGCGGTGAGATACTCGCGGGCGATCGTCTCGGCCTGCATTCGTGCTCCGCCGATCGTGTCGGCATCCGCCGAGTCGGCGTCCACGATATGGATCGCCGAGGCGGCTCGGTGCATCCTGATGGCCGTTCGGTCGACCCGGCGGAGCGTTCCGACGCCGGGGAGTCGCCTGAGCACTCCCTGGTCGCTTAGCAGGCGCAATGCCTCGCGCGTCGCGCCACGGCTGGCGTTGTACCGACGCAGCAGGTCCCATTCATAGGGCAGCTGCTCGTCGAGTCGGCCGACATGCAGATCCGATCGGATCAGGTCCGCTGTGCGGCGCGCGACGTCGGCCCGTCGGTACGGTACGTCTGGCGGTAGATCGCGAGTAGCCGGCGGCACGGCTCTTCTGTCATCTTCGAAATCGCCAAGTTGGCGTTTACTCGGCGGCAAACAGGTCTCCTCTTACGACCTCTTCTTGAACCAGGTGGACTCCAGTTCACTGTCACTGTAGTGCGCGCCACATCCGTGTCAAGGTGCCCAGCAGCTGGCGGAGAGCCCGCGCAACTCAATGTTTACGCAGGGCTAGTCACGCGGAAACGGCGTCTCCACTTCAATTGGTTTCAGTACTGGTGAACCGCCAGCGCAGGTGCACCAGCCGGCCACCCCGAGCCCACTCCAACGCCTAAGGAAACGAGTCATGTTGGACTACAACGAAGAGGTCGCGAAGGTCGAGCACCTGCGCGATAGCCCCAAGATCGGGCTGGGGGAGAAGCCGGCCGTGGTTATCGTCGATTTCCAGCTCGCCTTCACTACCCACGGGCGATCCGACACCGAGTCGACGCTGCGGGCAACCGCGAAGCTTCTCGAGAAGGCCCGTGCCACGGGCGTGCCGGTAGTCTACCTCGCGGTCGCCTATGACACCGTCGACGACGTCCCCTTGGCCTGGCGGCGCGAGGGCGGCATCTTCTCGCGCTGTCAGCGGGGCCTTGCCGCCGGGGCGATCAACCCGATCGTGGCGATGGAACCCGCCGACCTGCTGGTCGAGAAGCGGCACGCCTCCGGATTCTACGACACCGACCTAGACGAGAAGCTCAAGGCGCTAGGCGTCGACACGCTCGTGATGTGTGGCACGTCTACCAGTGGCTGTGTGCGCAGCACGGCCGTTGACGGTGCGGCCCGGTCGTACCGCGTGATGATCGTCGACGAGTGCTGCGACGACTGGCGGCCCGTGTCCACGGCGGCCGCGCTGTATGACCTCGCTGACAGGTACGCCGACGTCGTCCACCTCGAGCCGATGCTCGATTACCTCGGCAAGGTCGGCACGCCGGCCACGGCCGGGGTGTGATGGCGATCAGCGTCGCCGACCGCCCTCGCGCTGCCGGATGTCCGCGCAACGCGCCGCGGAAGGCACACGAGGCATACAAGGGGACTGCCTGATCCCTTTAAGGGTGCAGCAGGTGCAGCTTTCCTAAGGATTATTTTTCCGGAGAGAAATCATCGTGCCCGGCCGGTCTCCGGTCCGGATCGATGCCTTACTAGGCCAATTCGGTGTGGCCGAAATCCTGTCGAATTTCCGCCATAGGCCCAGGTAGGCGGTTCAGCGGCATCGCTCGGCGCAACCCGCGCGTGATATGTCCTCTATTCCGTAGCAAACCCGTAACGCAGCAGTCACCGAAGAATAGGGATGTCCGGAAAGAATCGCCTTACTGCGACCACCAACGCACGTAGCGGCGATGGATTCGCCGATTCGCCGACACCTCCGGCATGAGTTTCCCGAGCTCGAGTGTAGGCGACTTGGTGGTCGGCTCACCTGGCTCGTTTCGACACGTCGCCGTGTCACCCGTTCCCAGACCCAATTCGCACACTCGCCGGAGGAAGTGTCTCATGGCAGTTGAAATCGCGGCGCCACCGGCGCGCGGTCTTCGCGGGATCGCTGCCCCGAAGATCGTTCGCGTGATCGGTCGCCGCCTGATCCAGGCGATCTTGGTCATCTGGGGTGTCGTGACCATGACGTTCCTGCTGACCCGCGTCTTCGCGCCCTCCCCGGTTAACCTGTTCGCTCAGCCCACCGACACGGCGGCCGACCGCGCGGAGATCGCTAAGCGCCTGGGTCTCACCGACCCGATTCCGGTTCAGTACGTCCACTACCTGCGCGACGTTATCCACGGAAATCTCGGTACTTCGTACCTGACCCAGCGCCCGGTAACAGCGGATCTCCTGAATAAGATTCCGGCGACCGCCGAGCTGGCGGTATACGCCCTGTTCTTCGGGGTCATCGTCGGCGTCACCATCGGCGTCCTGTCCGCGGTCTTCGAGGGCTCGATCTTCGACCGTGTCATGCGCCTCCTCACTTCCGCGGGACTCGCGCTTCCCCAGTTCTGGGTCGCGCTCATGCTGATC
>Ga0307476_10001790_pt1 | contig 13000 bp, 11 predicted proteins | sample atmos_gasesECM2C_2_FD_203314 | JGI IMG/M metagenome (GOLD analysis project Ga0307476, IMG submission 203314) | Hardwood forest soil microbial communities from Morgan-Monroe State Forest, Indiana, United States - atmos_gasesECM2C_05 | ecosystem: Environmental > Terrestrial > Soil > Temperate... | reverse complement strand
TTTCGTCTATGGGTTGTGCACCAATCCGGGTAGAAATTTACGAACACCCAAGATAAATGGACGTTAGCAAATCAGCGCTAAAACGGTCTGAGCAAAAACGCTCACCGTTGCCCATCGAAATTGCCGGGTTCGTGTGGGCAACCTGCGCAAGTTGGCGTGGACCGTTACCTCTTGAGTGTCTCGGGCTTTGCGGGATTTTGACGATAGTGCGTTGCTTTAGGAATTGTCCTTTGCGACCAATCCCCGGTCACGATTCGAAGTCTTACCGAGCCGTCCACTGCAAAGCCAGCAGCGCACTCCACGAGAAAGCGCCGACTGCCAGATGACGGTTGTGTGGGCGACAGGATTCAGCGGCGTCTGCGCCAACCGAGCCACATGCCAACGACCACTCCCACGAGGATCGTAGCCGCTAGCTTCTTGCGGTCGGTAATTGGAACGAAACGGGTCGGCTGATCACTTACTTCTATGACTCCCACGGGAATAGCCCGCGCTCCTCCGCCGCCACCCCCGCCTTCGCCCCGCGCACTGCTGGTGCCAACACCCCCAGTACCCGCCCCCGCTCCGTAGCCATACATTATTTTGGCAACCGGGATGACCGTTTTTCCTTGGGCAACGATTGGTTCGCCGTAGATAGCTTTCACATTCGCTTGGCTGAGAATGCTTTCCTTCAGAGACTGCAAAAGAGCTAAGCTGCTCATTGTAGAGACTCCTTGTCCCACCCATTATCCTCCTCCGAAAGGCCTGGAACTCGGACCGCTGGGAATGGGCCGAAAATACCACCATGCCGAGAGATCGCCGCAAGCACGAGCACAGAGATATCGCGTGAAACATCTTCGGGACTAGGTTCAAAGAGCCAAATCGTCGCGGAATTGCCGTTTCCCTCGTAGCCCGCAAAACTCAGAAGCTGATCATATTGTGTAACTGCATGCCACCCATTTCCTCGAAAGCAGCGGTTGGCGGAATGGCTCGCCGCGAGGTGTCTTAGATGACTTATCTAAACTATTGGGAGAGTGCTGCTCACTCTAGGGAAAAATCGCTCATGAGGACATTCTTCACATCATCGAGGATTTGGCCGAAGAAATCGAAGATCGAAGAAGGGGTCAGATTCGCGGCATCTGCGGCTTGCGTACGACCGGCGGTCGTAAAAGGCGACAAGGCATCTACGCGTTTTGTGGAAGAGCCACCGTCACAATATCCCGGCCGCGTTTTTTGGATTCATAGAGGCATTGATCCGCGATTTTGAGCAAGTCTTCGGAGGTTGAACCATGCTCCGGAAACGCGGCTACGCCTACCGAGAGCGTCAGCTGCCCCAGAGGCTGCTTCTTATACTGCAGCCGCAGCCCCTTTACTTCCGCGCGCAGCGCGTCCGCACGGATAGCTGCTTCCCGTGACGTTGAGTCAGTCAAGATAATCGCGAATTCCTCGCCGCCATAGCGGCAGCAAATGTCGGTGGTGCGAAAGAAATTGCGCAACAGATCAGCCAAGGACTGAAGGACCATGTCCCCCGCATCATGACCAAAAGTATCATTGAATCTTTTGAAGTGGTCGAGGTCGAGGAAAAGCACGGCGATTGATTGTCTCTTGCGACCTGCCAATTGCAGTTCTCGGCCCAGCGATTCCTCCAGGAACCGCCGGTTGAACAGGCGAGTCAGTGGATCACGAATAGATTGTTCACGGAGGGTTTCGCGCAGCTGCAGGCTAGCCAACGAAAGCGCTATCTGCGAGGCTGCATTGATGGCCAATTGCTGATAAGGGTCGCGTAAATTGTCTCTGCCAAACTCGCCTTGGAGTTGCGCTCCGCTTTCGAACTCTAGATGCAAGACGCCAACTGTATTCCCCTGCGCGACCAGCGGAACGCATAGGGACTCGGTAGTGGAACTCTTGGTCAAATGCTGGCAGGCGACCTCATTTCCCGGGTACCCGCTCCAGTGAGGCAGGCCCCGTCGGAGAGACCAGCATGCATCGGGAGGAAATGTCGGCGCTAATGCGTGGTTCTTCCCCCACCGAACTTCGGCTTCGATAAGGTCTCGCGACGACCTGAACAAATAGAGCGCTCCGGAAGGAGCGTCCGGGAAAAGCTTGTGTATAGACTTGGCGACGACGTCGCAGGCTTCCTTAACAGTCCCGCTACTCGCCAAGAGAGAACCCATTTCATTCAACGAGATCGTCTGCTTTGTGCGGAGCTCCAACTCCTTCACCAGCCGGTCTAACGACTCTGCATGTTGCCGCTGCTCTTCGGTCGCCTTGGTCTGCTCGGAAATGTCCACATAGATCAGGTACGCGCCTCGTACTTCACCCCTCACCAACAACGGGACGCCATGCAGTGCAAGGTCAAGAATCTTTCCGTCCCCTCGCTGCTGCCGGAGCGTTTTGCGCAAGGCGTTTCCGGCAAGGATCTGACGAATCAATTGCGTGGAATCGGAACCCTCATCGCCAAGTATCTCCGTAGCCCGGATGTCGATCGAGGCAAGCTCGTGCTTGTCGTACTGAAAGAGTCTTTCGAAAGCGGGATTCGCCAGTTCGATTGCGCCTTGCCGGTCAAGGACAACGATTCCCATCGGGCTATTCTGTATAAGCGAATCCAGGTATGTAGTCTGTCTATTTAGGTCAATGGCCAGGCATTGTCGCTCGCTGACTTCGGATCCCACGATGAGTCCTACTGCAGACAGCACCAACATGAGCAGAGCGGCTTTGCTGAACACGACTGCGGCGGGTGGAAACAAATGCATTGCGACTACGATTCCAAAATTCGTGATCAGCAGGCCGGTTACAACTCGCCGAATTCCCTGACGCATCGCAATCCAGATGATCGGAACAAAGCTCAGATAAAAATGATCGTAATTCCGGTCCTTGGATCCGAACATGGCGACGAGGACGGCGAATATCGTCAGCGCTTGGCCAGACGTTTCTGCGATCCCACCCAGGGTGAATTCCGGTGAGGTGAAATGTGCTCTTGAGGGGCGTAGCTTTGAGCGTGTTGGCGAGAGCCAATTACGTACATGCGGAAATACATGAACCAAAAGAAAAGGTGCGACGCCCAACAAGCCTATCGCGTCACCCAAAAACCACCCCAGACCGGACGACTTGTAGTCATCCCAGGCGATACTGTGATCGACGATCAAGCATGCAACGCCAACGATGGTTGCTCCGACCGCTGCAGTCGTGCTCAGGAAGACGTAGCGGACTACGTCCCGGCGGCGAGGCAGCCCAAGATCGATCCGGAGGGACCCGCGCAACACGTAGGCCGCCGCAGCATAACAAAGTGCAGTTCCCGCACTACCAACTGTGCCGCTGAAGGATATGATTGGCTGGGCGTAAATAACCCTCCCGGTAAAAGCATCGGCGAAACAGACCAGCAGTGCGTACCACGGGCTGACGCCTAACAAGAGCGCCATTACCAGACCGGTGGCGGGATACCAGGCAACGAATCCAATGCGAGAAATGAAAATGACTTCGGGACGGTTCAGCAGCAGGTACAGCAGCACGAACGAAATGGAGACGAGCGCGTGACGAAAGATCTGGCGTTGCCAAGGCATCAATAGAACTCTCAGTGAAAATTAGTGAAATCGGCTCGAGCTATTGGTGATGTGCTCTTGCGCCCAGATGTCCTAAACTGAAGATGCCGCTACGCTTAATTGTGCGGGAATGGGATGAATGCGTGCTGTTCAATAACGCTCACACTGCCGGATTCAACAGGCGTTGCCGACCGCGCGGGCCTTCTCAACTTCTCTCCCAGTCGAAGCAGTGATTGCCTGAGCAGTTGCGACGTTAAATCGCCTTACCACTCAGTGGCGGGACGATGTGCGACTCTCCTCGCCGAACCGACCGCGGTGATGTTTGGAATCAGCGACGATGATGCTGAACTGGCAGCAGCTTTCCGCAAGAAGTCGCAGTTCGTCTTCGAGAGACCGCTTTCTGCGGAGTCAATCCACGAAACCCTCAAGCCTGCATCCGGGCTCATTCTGAGAGAACGGAGACGATATTCCGCTACCCGGTTTCTATTCCGGTCATCTTTCGGAGGGAAGCATGCACAAAGGTTGGTACAACAGCGTCAACATCAGCGAAGATTACAATGGCCTTGAGCACGCTCGTTCCGTTCGTTGCCGGAGAAAGCGCCCGCGTTCAGCTCACACTGCATACCGTACCCTCCGTCGCAGAATCGGGGACCTGCCAATCGAAAACGGGCCATTTGGGGGTTCGCCTCTTATCCGTTTTGAACGAGCCCAAGTGCGAACTACAGGTTTGGCTTTCCAAAAGCTGGACGAGACGATTCCCGAATTGGTTGCTCTACAGCTCTAACTAAATGACAACACAGCAGCACCGGTAGAACATTCGGCATCGTGACTACTTCCCTGCTCTTCTCCTAAAAGCCGCTTAACCCACATCGAGGGCTGACGACTTTGATTCGTAAAGCCAGTCGATACAGCGAGCACAATCCCGCGCGTTCCATATGCTCCTTGTCCAGTATATTGGTGATCCTTAGCAAAGACGTAAAGCCGATCAAGCGATCAAGCTGTACTCTTCCTCCTAACTAAGCCGAGCTCATGTAGGTCATCAGCAACTTCCGAACGTTCATGGTAATCCAGTATTCCAGTGTCATTACCTTATTGAGCGTGCTGTTTCATTTAGGGTTAGTGTTATTCAACTTTAGGATTATCCTCACTCACCTTTGGATAATTGAACCGGTACTCATGATAGGGATAGACTGTCCCACGTCGCTCTTTGCTGCTTTCCACAAAACATGCCTTTAGGTACTCTGCAAGATCTGACTCGGAATGACTGGACTTTGATTGAGTCTAAAGCCAAGCGGATAAGCATGAAGCTGGGTCAGGAAATCATAAAGGAAGGTGCTCGGATCGAGCACCTTTATGTTCTCCGTCGCGGGTCGGCTTCAGTGGAGCTAGAAGGAACGACCTCTCGTGCGGTGATTGCGACACTTAGCGCGGGCGATGTCTGCGGCGAAATGGCATTTCTCGAAGACAGGACGGCGACCGCGGCAGTGGTTGCGAAGGACGAAGTTGAAGTTGACGCGATCTGGGCAGACGACCTACGTCAACTTGTGGCAGCGTTTCCCGGGTTTGGCATGAGGTTCTACCGCTCACTCGCAGTCCTTCTTGCCCAACGGTTGCGTCAGACAACGAAGGAGCTGCTGAGAGAGATGACCAGCAAGCGATAGCGAGCTACGATATGTCCTGATTGGATGTAGGGAGATAGGAACTGGCTTGCTTTCGTAGCGTTCAAAGATGAATCGTTCCCTAGGCCCCCTATAATAAGTACTTGAGAAGCCGTGGAACATAGATGAACCGTTGGTGGAAATCGTGGGTTTCAAACCACCACAAGAAGGACACCTGCGTAAGAATCTGTGAAAATGAGGCCCTTCAAGCGCATCGTGCGATACCGGAAAAATAGACACACCCATGAACCGGTATACCCAGTTTGTTCTTTACGATCTACCGATCGGGGTGAAAGGGCATACCGCGGTGCCCGGCGCTGGCTGGTTCTGGAGTTTGTAAGTCAAGATTCACAACGACCGGCTCCTGGCCATTCCTCACGACTACCGCTTCGCACGGCTCATTTGGATCAGCATTAATCTCCTGGTGCGGCACATACGGAGGAACGTAAATAAAATCGCCGACTCCGGCTTCGTCACTGAGTTCCAATCGATCACCCCAGCGCATCCGCACTCGTCCTTTCACCACGTACAGAACGGTTTCCAGTTCTCCATGGTGGTGCGGTCCCGTCTTCGCATCAGGTTGGACGACCATGGTTCCAGCCCACAATGTGGCCGCTCCGGTTTTCGCATGAGTAATTGCGGCAGCCCGCGTCATGCCTGACGTCTGTGGCGTATTCATGTCCATGTCGGCGGCGTGTACGATTTTGACTCCGTTCTTGCTCCAGTCCATAAATAAAGCTCTCTCTTGAAGATCTCTGCCGAAATTTCCTTTTACCTCGAAAGAACGGCAGCACTTATACCGCCAATCGCTTCTCCCAAGGTGTCGAAACGGCTTTGATGCAGAGCTACCCGCCGGTCTGAGGTCCGTGCCGGCAATTAGTGTCGAAATGCAGACTCCAACGTCGGCGAAAGGACATCGATCGATGATATTAGGACGGATTCCGCCGTGCAAATGCGGCATTTGCACAAGCCAGTATGGCACGCTCTTTGCATGAGCGAGGTAAGCGCAAAATGGTGGAAGAAACCGCATTCTCGCGCGTTTGATTTATTGCCGGGTGACGATCATGAGCACAAGAAGAGACTTCCTCAATCTCGCGGTCAAGGGATCGGCAATGGCCGCTGCCGCGGCCGTTCTACCTGGGAGTGTATCGACGCAGGTCAATAGACGTGATAGCAGGAGCACGAACAATATGGAAAATAACGCGAACAACAGCAGCAATGTCCATTATAAGCCACCCTTTACGTTCGGCCTGGGAGGCGTTCCCCTGGGAAATGAATTTGCGGTGGTGACTGATAAAGATGCGAACGCGATCCTAGAAGCCGCGTGGAGCGCAGGCATTCGGTACTACGATGTTTCTCCCTGGTATGGGTTGGGTCTCGCCGAGAGAAGATATGGCAACTTTCTTCACAATAAACAAAGAAGTGAATATGTCATCTCGTCCAAAGTGGGCAAGCTGCTGAAGGCATCGAAGACAGTGAAGAACCGGGAACTGTTCCCATTTTCGCCCTCCCCCAATGACGTAATCTTCGATTACACGGCATCCGGGGTGAGGCGTTCGATCGAGGATAGTCTGCAACGACTTGGCATCGATAGCCTTGACATCGTTTTTGTGCACGATATCTCTTCGGATAATAAATTGTTGCCGACGAGTTGGCAGGAACAATTCGACATCGCCACGAAGGGCGCTTTTCCAGAACTGACACGTATGCGGGAAGAGGGATTGATCAAGGGCTGGGGAATCGGTGTCAATACGCCCGAACCGATTCTGCGGGTATTAAAGGAAGCCGATCCGGACGTCTGTCTAATGGCATCGCAGTATTCCCTAATCGATCACAAGAATGCACTCAACCAGCTTTTCCCCGCTGTCCGAAATAAGAGTGCCTCTCTGGTTGTTGGTTCTTCACTGAACGCCGGATTCATCTCGGGTAGTCCTCGCTACAACTATGGAAAAGACTCCTATAAGATCCCTACCCAATTCTTGGAAAAACGAAAACAACTGCGGGAAGTGGCAGCGAATCACGGGGTAGACCTTCGCACGGCAGCGCTTCAGTTCTCCGCGTCACCGGACGTGGCCGCAGCTTTGATCGTCGGCGCTAGCAGTGAACGACAGATTCTCGCCGACTACACCTCAATGCAAACCAAGATTCCGGCTGAATTCTGGGCTGAGCTGAAAACTCAGAAATTGATCGAGCAAAACGCACCGACCCCTGCCTGAGAAGCTGGAAATGAGCGAGTCTGGGGTACGGATTCATCGGGGATGCTCAATCCGCCACTAGCAACTCAAGGCAGCGGCCTGGGGTTATCGATCAGCCGTTCTATTGTTGAATCGTGCGGGGGCCGGTTGCGCCCCGGGCGACGCAAGATTTTGTTTTAGATCAGCTATCAGCGGCGAGACACCTCACTTATTTGTATCAGGAGATCGCATTGGACCTGAAGACGGCCTTCGCGCTAACCACCCCGTCGTTTGAGTCTGGAATTTGCTTTTCGGACGCTGAATCAGTGTGCAAAGCTCAAACTCGACCGACCAGGAGCAAGCAGCCATTGCGGAGGTCAGTAAGATTCCTGCCGAATATCCGGCCTGGATGATCGAGCTCTGGAGCCAGCTCCGCCGCACTCACCTGGCGAACTCTAGACGGTGATTATCTATCCCGTTCCCCCGTCCTCGTCATGGTCTGAGGCGAGTCTGATTCAGTGTGAGAGGCGCTGCGCCATGTATCTCCCGCGTCGGATTTAGCGAGAGCGGGGCAGGCAACTGCCTCAATTTTCAGGTTCATATACGAGAATCGCCGCTTCCTCCTTGTCGTTCTTCGAGGCCGCGATGTAGTAACGATTGAGATCGGGCGACCAGAAAGATGTGCCGGCCCCCTCGCGCGTGGGGATTATGCCGATCGTGTCGTAGTGATCGGCGTCCTTCTGCCGATAAACGTATACCGAACCGGTCGCCAAATCTCGGCCTCCAGAAACGTAGATCCGCTTGCGGGTGGCGTCAAAGTAAACTCCATCCATATTCTCAGCCGTCGGCAGGTGAGCAATTTCCTTGCTCGACTTCGAATCCATGACAACCATTTCCGGAGGTGTCCGCGTTCCGATAAACAGCCGCGAAGTGGTTTCATCGAACGCCCCATCGCCGTCCCGCTGGCTCGTGACCGGCCAAGTGGATAGAACCTCTCGTTTCTTCGTGTCAATGACCTGGACTTTACTGGCGATGGAAACAAAAACAAAAAGCGTCTTCCCAGCTTTATCCAGCAAAAGCTCAGAGGGATGAGCTACCACCTTAATGTCACCGACGACCTTGTCGGTGTGCGCATCGATGATTCCAATTTCTCCGTAGTTCTTTCCGGCATCCTTGCCGCCATAGCCGACGTAAACCAGCTTCGAGTTCGGTTCATAGACAATCCGATTTGGTCCGGTATCGAGGTGAATCGAGTCGAGAAGTTCGAATGTGTCGCCTCGCAATACGCGCACCATTCCATCGTCGCCGCTCGCCAGGAACAACTTATTTAGTTCCGGGACGAACAACGCTCCCTGCGATTTCTTGAATCCCGAAATGCTGCGTACCCACTTGCCCGCTGCAAGGTCTACCACCTCAAACGTACCGTTTTCCAGCCCCGCAACGAATAAGCGTTTGCCCGCAACATCCACATCCATGTGGTCGAGACGGCCTTTGACATTGGGCAAAGATATTGTCTGAACCAGCCGGAGCGGTGGCTTTCCACCCTCTTGTGAAAAGGCAATGCCGGTATTAGCGATAAGCAAGCCGGCAGCAACGAAACCGAACTTTAAAATCCTTATCGTCTCTTCTAATCTTCGGGCGCGTAGACCCATAAGGCTGCTCCTTCTTTCGAACTTGCCGGCACGGCCAGGTAGAACCGATCTCGTTTCTCATACCACAAGCCCGTGCGCGCTCCGATTGTGGTTGGAATTCTTGCCAGCGCCTGGTAATGATCTGCATCCGTTTGCTGGATCACGCTAAGAAAGCCTTCGCCTCCCGGAACGTAGATACGCTTTCGTTCCGTGTCATAGTAGACATCGTCCGCATCATTCACACACGGAACGCTCGCAACTGTCGCACCCGTCTCCGTATCGATTACCACAAGTCTTGCGGGCCTTCGAGTCACGACGAAGATTCGGTGATCGGCTTCATCTAACGCCATCGGGTAGTTCGATTTTCCGCTTTTCAGCGGCCAATCTGTAACCTTATGTGTAGTCCGATCGATCAGCACAACCTTCGCCTTCGTGGCAATATTCGCGTAGATCACTGGCTTGGAAGTTGCAATTTGAAATGATTCAGGGTGCGCATCCAGCTTAGCCACATCCTCCAGGCGCTTGCCGGTCGCGGCATCCAACGCCGCAATGCCGCCGCCTTCGTCTCCGCCGAAGGCTACATAGATTTTCTTTTCCGCCGGATCGTATCGCACATTGTCGGCGTCCTCTCCAATGTCCACGCTGCTGAGGAGTTTGAACGAATCTCCGTCGTAGACCCTGAGCTTTCCATCTGTGCCGTTCGCGACGAAGAGCTTATTGAACTCGCCGACAAAAACCACTCCTTGCGGGTCAGCCGCTCCGGCAATGCTGTGTATGTCGCGGCCCGCAAACGTGTCTACGACTTCGACCGTATTGTTGCCGAGAGCGGCTCCGATGACGCGTCTCCGCTTTCCGTCGAAGGTGAAGTGATCAATACGGCCTCCCACGTTCGGCAATGGAATCTGTTGGACTAACAGTAAGGGAGCCTGGTCGGGCGCGCTGCTCGGATCCTGTGAAAGCGCAACAAAACTTAGAACTAATACCATTAGGCAACCTGTTACGAAGTTTTTCATGTCTCGCTCCTAATCGTGTCGAATCACTCTGAAAGCATTTATCTTGATACGTAATTCGCTTACGGTGTTGGTTCATAAACGCCAATTCTGGCTGTTTGTTGCCGCGGGGAACCGCCAGGAATAATCTTGCCGTCTGCTGGGTTAGCTACAACAGTGCGATCATTTTCTGGTACCTACACGACTTCCAGTGCTCCGTCCAGCCTGGCAATGGAGTGAACCACCTTGCGCGCAAAGGGGCTGCACAACTTCTACGCTGTTGCTGCCCAGTCGCTGTTCCTGGATTGTGTAGATTCTGATCTCCGCACGCTGCCCGCCGCGAGCTGGGACAGCCAAATAGAGCGGTGCATGCCCTTTTTCTGACGTCCAAAATACCCAGGGGCGCGCCCGCCTAACGCGGTCGAAACCTTGGTGGGGAGCCGCTAACGACCGGGGTCGTTCATTTGAAACACGCAAATGAAACCTCCCCTTCGCCTCGGAGTAGCACGCCCGCGCCACTTCCAACCCACTGACACCATCGAAGGCACCCTGACAAGGTTTCTCTTCCTCCAAACCCACCTTCAGTGCTTGTGCATGTCCTTTTCGTCTTTGACGATCAAAACACGCATGACGGCCCATCAATCGTTAGGACCTTTCTGCAGACCTTCATCTGGCAACGATATCCTGTGGTTCTGAACATCTGGTTCTGAACATCGGAATGAGGTTCTCTCTCACTGAGTCGCGATTGTGAAGAAACGATTTAAATTCTTCCTCTGGAGGCATGCCAATACGAACCGCAGCGCATAAGTAAGGGCTTCACGTTGATTATTTGAATCTTGCAATTGGCCTAGAGGCAACGAAACAGGAAGGTCGCGTTCCACCGCCCAACCACGACCGCGATGACGTGTTGGCAATTAGCTGCGGATGAACAAATTGTCATCTTCTGGAAAAGGCACCGTAATGTTTTGGACATATCGTGTCTTGGTACGCCTGTAGCGACCGCGAGGTTATCTCGCCATCGGAAAAGTGGAGGTGGAGGATGTTGAGGAAGATTTGTCGCAACCGATGCAAGAGTGTCCCCGGCCTCTTTTTTCTTGTATGTATATCCTTCGCGTCGGCTCTGTCTCTAACGGCTCAGACGACAACAGGAGTTGTAAGAGGTACGGTCAGCGAGGAATCCGGTAAAGCGATTGCAAATGCCTCCGTGACGGCGACGAGCATAGATACTGGGCAGAAACAATCGGCGAACACAGGGCCGGATGGTACGTACGAACTAGACTTGCCTCCAGGCAACTATCGGCTGGCGTTCGAAGCCGCGGGGTTCAAGACGTTGGAGATTTCTTCAGCAACGATCAACGGAACCGTACCAGAAGTTCTGGATGCCAAAATGGAGAAAGGCGAAGCAGTCAGTGATAAGCCAGCGACAACACAACAGGAGAGCTTGCCGAACGCGCCGTCGAGCAGCACCACGGCACCGTCGCTTTCAGATCTAGGCCTTTCTCCGGAGCAGGCTCAGGGAAACGCCCGTGAGCAAGCGCTGCTGGATAAACGAACGCACATGCTAAAGATCCATCAGCGGATGGGTTTGATCACAACCATTCCGTTAATCGCCACCGTTGCCATATCCTTCAATGCCGGGGGCAAGAACACGAGTTCGGCCTCCCGTGACCTGCATGCCGCTCTGGGTGGGCTGACGGGGGATCTGTATGGCATCACAGCATACTATGCAATCCGTGCGCCCAGAGTGCCTGGAACCGAGACCCGTGGTCCGATCCGTTTCCACAAAGCCATGGCTTGGATACACGGCCCCGGAATGATATTGACGCCTATCTTGGGCATTATGGCTTTCGATCAAAAAAACAACGGCGAAAAAATTCATGGCATCGCATCGGCGCACAACCCGGTGGCCATTGTCACGGCTGGGGCGTTTGGCGCTGCTCTGCTCTCGGTTTCGGTGAAGTTCTAAACACACTTTATGAATAGCAAAATGCTGATCGTCGTTTTGCTCGTCAGTCTACCCGTGTTTGCTGCAGGTGACAGCCAATGGATTCTCCAACAGAGCACTCTCACTTACCATGTGTCCCATCCACTGCACCAATCTGAGGGTGTGAGCCATGGGGCGAAAGGCAAGGGTGTTTGCCACGCGGGCCAATGCGACTTCCTGATCGCGGTACCCGTCAAGTCGTTCGACTCCGGGGACAGCAACCGCGACCTTCACATGATTCAGGTCACGCGGGGTGCGGAGTTTCCGCTGGTCACCGTGCGCACTCGCTTGCCTGAGTCGGACGCAACAGCATCCGCAATCGATGCGGATCTGGAGATTCAATTCGCCGGAAAGACCGTCCAGTACAAAAAAGTTCCTTTCAAAGTGGAAAAGCAAAGCGGACAGACCCATATCACCGGGATCATTCCGGCTACGCTCTCCGATTTCAAGATCGATCCGCCCTCGCTTCTGACCATGCCAGTCAAGAACGACATTCCCGTGCGCGTGGACATGACCTGGCGCTCGCAGTAAATGCCGGATTTGCTGGTCAGGTAAGTTTCCACGGATCCTGTTTCCTGCATCCCATCTGGAGGTGTAAAGTCTTGGACGGGCGGGAATCTCCGATGCGATTGTTGGTGGTAGAAGACGACATTTCCATTCAGCAGTTCCTCAGGCGGGCGCTGACGGAAGCCGGATACCAGGTAGATGCGGCCAGTACAGCAAAAGCTGGCGAGTCCATCGCCTTGGAAGGGGTTCACGATGCCTTCATCATCGATCTTGGCCTTCCCGACCTGGATGGATTGGACCTGATTGCCCGGTGTCGCGCGCAAGGCAGCTCCGCGCCGGTTTTGATCTTGTCGGCCCGGCGTTCCGTAGACGAACGTGTTCGTGGGCTGGAACAGGGCGGAGACGACTACCTCACGAAGCCATTCGCCCTTCCGGAACTGCTGGCAAGATTGAGAAATCTCCTCCGCAGGTCCGCTGTTCCACAGACTGAATCGGTGCGCCTGCAAGCTGCTGACTTACAGCTCGATTTGGTACGGCGGGAA
>Ga0307476_10001789_pt1 | contig 13000 bp, 9 predicted proteins | sample atmos_gasesECM2C_2_FD_203314 | JGI IMG/M metagenome (GOLD analysis project Ga0307476, IMG submission 203314) | Hardwood forest soil microbial communities from Morgan-Monroe State Forest, Indiana, United States - atmos_gasesECM2C_05 | ecosystem: Environmental > Terrestrial > Soil > Temperate... | reverse complement strand
ACTACAAGGAGAAGCCCCCCGAGGGGTACATCGTCCTGCCATCCGACACCTACGGCGGCTACGCACTTTTTCGCTCCAACCTGGTCAGCCACGCCGACGCCGACGTCGCCAAGTCCGTGGCCTATGGCAAGCGGCTCAAGGTCTATCCGCTCTCGCAAGCCGCAAATCCGCAGGAGACGAAGTTCGCCGACGCGATGGGCGTCGTCTTCGATTCGACGATCCGCTACGACGCGAGCTTCTTCGAGTCGCTCGACCGCGTGGTGCAAGGCGAGCCGTGGCTGCCGCGCGACCGGGCGATGATCGACCAACTCAGGTCGATCGGCATTGAAAAGGGCAAGCCTTTCAATCCAGATGCCAAGACCAAAGAGATTCTGAACGCGGCCGCCTTGGAAGCGAAAGCACTGCTAGAGATGAAGTACGACCAGGGCTTGCCGCCGTTCTGGCCGGGGAGCCGCTGGGGCGCGCCGGCGTTCCCAGAGTTTATCGAAGCGACGCAGTCGGGCTACGCGAACCCCGACAAATATCCCGTGGACGTGCGCGGGCTGACCTACACATACGGCTTCATCGGCATCAAGCGCCTGGGCACGGCGCAGACCTATCTGATGGCGATCAAGGACAAGGACGGTCACGCCTTCGACGGCGGCAAGACGTATCGGCTCACCGTTGCCGCCAACGCACCGGTAAAGCAGTACTGGTCGGCGACAGCCTACGACCGCGCCACCCACGCGTTGATACGCGATTTATCCCGTGCGAGCCGTGCGTCAAACAGCACCGAGGTTCAGAAGAACGCCGACGGCTCGGTGGACATCTACTTCGGCCCCAAGGCGCCGGAGGGCAAGGAATCGAACTGGGTCCCCACGAGCGCCGACGGAAAGTTTGAAGTCCTCTTCCGCTTCTACGGGCCGGAGAAGCCGCTCTTCGACAAGACCTGGAAGCTGCCGGATATCGAGAAAACAGACTGAGCGCGTCACCCCGTCCCGATCAAGCCAACGACAGGAGACCTCGCCATGCGAACCCGAATCCCCCTGGCCGCCGCGGCGCTGGTTGCGGCGGGCGCGCTGACCGCGCGAGCGGCCGAGGACAAACCGCCCCCGACCCTTACCGAGCCGGAGGCGTATGAGATCGCCAGGGACGCCTACGTCTACGCCTACCCCCTCGTGCTGAACAACGTCACGGTCCGGCAACTGGCGAACTTCCCCGAACCGACCGGGATTCCCGGACAGGGGCCGTTCAACCGGTTCAGCCATTCCCCCGCGTTTCCCCCGGCCGACTTCAAAGCGGTCGTCCGGGCGAACGTCGATACGCTCTACTCGATCGCCTGGCTCGACCTCGGCCCGGAGCCGCTAGTCCTGTCCGTCCCGGCCGAGGATCGTTACTTCGTACTGCAGATGTCAAGCTCGTGGACGGACGTCTTCGACGCGCCGGGTTCGCGCACGACCGGCCGCAACACGGCCCGCGACTTCCTCGTCGTCGGCCCGCGCTGGCAGGGCGAGGCGCCGAAGGGGCTGGAGATCATCCGCAGCCCCACCCGCTTTGCAACCATCGGCGGACGCACCCAGACCAACGGCACGGCCGACTACGACAACGTCCACAAGATCCAGGCGGCCTACAAGCTCACGCCGCTCTCGGCCTGGGACAAGGGCGATTACGTCCCCCCCAAGGGCAAGGTCGATCCGGACATCGACATGAAGACGCCGCCGCCGGTGCAGGTCGAGAAGATGGACGCCGCGACCTTCTTCGCCCGCTTCGCCGAGCTGCTGAAGGACAGCCCGCCGCAGCCGTGCGATTACCCGATGATCCACCGCCTGGAACGAATTGGCTTCAAAGTCGGCCAGGGCTTCGACCTTAACGCCGCACCGTCCGACATCAAGAATGCGTTCGAGCGCGCCACGGCAGACGGGAAGACGCTGGTCGTGAGCCTGGGCAAGAAGGCTGCGGGCGAAGGCGGCAAAGGCTGGGTCTACAGCACCACCGGCGGCAGCTACGGTGTGAACTACCGCGAACGGGCTGCGATTGCCTATGCGGCCCTCGGCGAGAACCTGCCGCAGGACGCCGTCTACCCGTCCCTTTCCACGGACAGCGAGGGCCGACCGCTCGACGGCAAGGGCAAGTATCTCCTGCACTTCGAGAAGGGCAAGTTCCCGCCGGTCGATGCCTTTTGGTCGGTGACGGCTTACGACACAGACGGCTACTTCATCGCGAACGCGCTGAAGCGCCAGGCGCTCGGCGACCGCGACAAGCTCCAACTCAACGCCGACGGCTCCCTCGACCTCTGCATCCAGGCGGACTCGCCCGGTCCGGACAAGGAGGCGAACTGGCTGCCGGTGGCCAAGGCGCCGTTCACGCTGCTGCTGCGGCTTTACTCGCCCCGAAGCGAAGTTCTGGACCGGACCTGGGAGCCGCCGCCGGTGAGGCGGGCCGAGTAGAGGCGGCCCCGACGGGTCGCGCCAACACGACTATGCACATCCAAGGAGACGACATCATGCGAACACGAACGACCCTGGCCGCTGCAGCATTGCTCGCGGCCGGCGCCCTGCTCGGCTGGCTGGCCGCCTCGGGCGACCCTCCCGCCAACCTCTTCGCCCAGGACAAAGCCGCGGAGAAACCGGCGGCGGGCGGCTCGCCGGTGCTGCCGGCCCCGGAACCGCCGTTCGGCGGCGTTATCGGGCGCAAGGCTAGTGAATCCAAGCCGGACTTCCCCAAGGCCGTGACGGCGCCCAAGGGCGCGCCGAATGTTCTGCTGATCCTGACGGACGACACCGGCTTCGGGGCCGCCAGCACGTTCGGCGGCCCAATTCCAACGCCGGCCCTCGATCGCGTGGCCGCGGCGGGCCTGCGCTACAATACCTTCCACACCACGGCGCTCTGCTCGCCGACGCGAGCGGCACTGCTCACCGGCCGCAACCACCACAGCGTCGGCTTCGGCAACATCTCGGAGTTCGCCACCGGGTATCCGGGCTACGACTCGATCCTTCCGAAGGGCGCGGGCACGATCGCCAACATCCTCGTCGAGAACGGATACAACACGTCCTGGTTCGGCAAGAACCACCTGATCCCCGACTGGCTGGAAAGCCCGGACGGGCCGTTCGACCAGTGGCCGAGCGGCCTCGGCTTTGAGTACTTCTACGGGTTCCTCGGGGGCGACACCGATAACTGGCATCCGGCGCTCTTTGAGAACAACCGGGCGGTCCTTCCGCCGGTCGGGGACCCAAATTACATTCTGATCCACGACATGGGCGACCGCGCCATCAACTGGATCCGCACGCAGCACGCGATCGCGCCCCAGAAGCCTTTCTTCATGTACTTCGCGCCGGGCAACGGCCACGCCCCCCACCACGCCGCCAAGGACTGGATCGCCAAGTTCAAAGGGAAGTTCGACCTGGGCTGGGACAAACAGCGCGAGGTCACGCTGGCCAACCAGAAGAAGCTGGGCGTCGTGCCGGCCGACGCCGTGCTGACGCCGCGGCCGAAGGAGATCCCGGCGTGGGACTCGCTCAACGACGATGAGGAGAAGGTGTATGCCCGGATGATGGAGGTGTACGCCGCCGCGGTGGCGCAGAGCGACTACGAGATCGGCCGCATCCTCGACAGCCTGCAAGAATCCGGCCAGCTCGACGACACGATGGTCATCTACATCGAAGGCGACAACGGCGCCAGCGCCGAGGGCACGTTGCAGGGCCTGACGAACGAGCTGGGCGGCCAATTGGAACCCGAATCACTTGCGTTCAAGCTGTCGATAATGGATCAGCTGGGCAGCGACCGCACCTACAACCACTACCCAGTCGGCTGGGCCCACGCGATGGACACCCCGTTCCAGTGGACCAAGCAGGTCGCTTCGCACTTCGGCGGGACGCGCAACGGCATGGCGATCAGCTGGCCGAAGCGGATCAAGGCGCGGGGTGAACTCCGCTCCCAGTTCACCCATGTCATCGACATCGAGCCGACGATCCTGGAAGCCGTAGGCGTGCAGGCCCCGCAGACGCTCAACGGAGCGCAGCAGATGCCGCTGGAGGGCGTCAGCATGGCTTACACCTTCGACGACGCGAAGGCCCCGACGCGGCACGCCACGCAGTATTTCGAGATCGTGGGCAACCGCGGGCTCTACCACGACGGCTGGATGGCCAGCACCACGCCGTTGCGGTTGCCGTGGGAGGTAGTGGGGGCGGAGCCGGACCCGGATGACTTCCCCTGGGAACTCTACAACGTCGCCGGGGACTTCAGCCAGTCCAAGAACCTGGCGAAAGAGAATCCCAAGAAGCTTCAAGAGCTTCAGGCGCTCTTCCTGATCGAAGCGGCCAGGCACAACGTGCTGCCCATCGATTCGAGCTTTGCCGAACGGGCCAACCCCGCGCTGCGCCCCGGATTCAACACCGGAAGGACGGAATTCACCTACTATCCGGGCATGATCCGCATCCCCGAGGCGAACGCGCCGGACATCAAGAACAAGTCGTTCCACATCGCCGCCGAAGTGGAACTTCCCGCTGGCGCCGCCGACGGCGTCCTCGTGACGCAGGGCGGACGGTTCGGCGGGTGGGGTTTGCTCGTTCTCGACGGCAAGCCCATGTTCGCCTACGCCTACTCGAACCAGGACGGCGAGCGGTACCCCGACCAGAAGAAGTCGAAAACGCGCATCGCCAGCGGGGACAAGCTGACGCCGGGAAAGCACACCATTGCTTTCGACTTCAAGTACGACGGCGGCGGCATCGGCAAGGGCGGCCAGGGAACGCTCACGGTTGATGGCAAAAAGGCGGCCGAGGGCCGCCTCGATAAGACGCTGCCTTTCCGGTTCTCGCTCGACGAAAGCTTCGACGTGGGCGAGGACACCGGAACCCCGGTCATCGACGAGTACGACGCGAAGATGCCGTTCCCGTTCACCGGCACGCTCCGGAAAGTCGAGTTCCAGCTCGATTCCGACAAACTGACTCCCAAGGAGCGGGGCGAGCTGGAACGGCTCGGAAAAGAGTGGGCCCTGGCGGCTCAGTGACTGTCCCAAATGCGGGGCGGCCGCTGCGTTGGAGTCCCGGCTTTAGCCGGTCTTCTCGCCGCAAACCGGCTAGAGCCGGGACTCCAACCCAAGGCCGAACCCTTCTTCAATGATGAACGGCCGTCGGCCGGGGAGACAACAATGGACGGATACGACGTTTTTGCCCTGTTCGTGATGACCATCCTCGTGGCGGCGGCCGTGGCGGCGTTCGTGCTGCTTGGCAAGCTGCCCGGCGACATCGCCCGCAAGCGCGGACACCCGCAGGCCGCCGCCGTCACGGCGTGCGGCTGGCTGGGCGTCCTGACGCTCGGCATCCTCTGGCCCCTCGCGCTCATCTGGGCCTATTGGCAGCCGCGCGGCGCTGCCCTGTCGTCATCGGACGCCGGATGGCGCGACCAGGTCGCTCCGCTCCAGGCCCGTGTAGAGGTGCTGGAAAGAAAACTGGACGCTCAGTCGATTCACGAAGGAGCCGAACGATGATGGTCTTTCTGATGGCGGTGTACGTCGGCGTGCTGGCCCTGCTCGTCCGGCTCAAGGTGCTGAAGAACTCGAAGTGGGTCTGGCTCTCCATCATTCCCTTCAACCTGCTGCTGCTCGTGGCGCTGTTCATCCCGATGGGCTTCGCGGCGCCGGAGGGCAACGTCGTCGTGTGGCAGCCGGTTACGCTGATGACCAGCCGCGTCGCCGGCCGCGTCGTCGCCGTATACGTCAGGGGCAACGAGCCGGTGAAGAGGGGCGATAAGCTGATCCAGATCGACCCGGAGGCATATCAGCTGGAGGTGAATCGGCTGGATGCGGCCCTGGCCGAGGCCGAGCAGAACGTCCCCATTCTGCAGGCGACCTACGACGCGGCGAAGGAAAGCACCGGCAAGGCGCAGGCACAGCTGAACCTGGCGTAGGACAAGGCCGCACGCGACCTGGCTTCCGGGAGTGCGGTGAGCAAGGAGGAACTCGACACGGACTTGCGCAACCGCGAGGTGGCCCGCAGCGCGCTCGCGGAAGCCCAGGCCACGGAACGGAAGGCCAAATTGGCCTACGAAGCCAAGGCGCCCAACGGCGAGAACGTAACGGTCGCCCAGCTCAAGGCCGAGTCGGCCAAGGCGAAGTACGACCTGGACCAGTGCACGATCGTCGCCCCCGCCGACGGCCGCGTCGTCAATCTTCAGCTCCAGGAGGGATCGTACATGTCGGTGGCCACGCCCATGCTCGACTTCGTGCCCGACAGCGACAAGTACGTCGTCGCCAGCGTGCAGGAGAACTACCTGCGCTTCGTCAAGCCGGGAGACCCCGCGGAGGTGGTGCTGTCCTATTACCCCGGCCGCACTCTGAAGGGGCGCGTGGACAAGGTGCTGAAGCTTACCGGCGAGGGCCAGGTTTCCTCAGCGGGGACGAGTCTGCCGGACGTGGCCAAGGTGATTCAGACCGGCGGCCGCTTCGCCGTGGTCGTTCGACTGGACGACTCGAACGGTCCATTGGACTTGCCGGTCGGTGCAGGCGGCTCGGCGGCCGTCTACACCGACCAGATGACCGTCACCCACGTGATCCGCCGCGTTATGCTGCGCATGGAAACGTGGATGCACTACATCATCTGACGCGGGCTTTGCGCATCGACGATCCGGGTCAGTGCGCGGCGCATGGCTCTTCGAGCAGGCCCATCAGCTTGGCGTCGGCCACCCGATAGGCGATCTCCGCTTTCATGTACTCCAGCTCGGCCTTCGACGTATCCGCCTTGGCCTGAAGGGCCGCGGCGCCTGCCGCGCCTTTCTCGACCGCCTTGCGCGCCTCCACCATCTCGCCGGCCAGCTGGTACGCCTGACGGGCCTGGTCGAACTCGCTGTACGCCTTCCGCGCCGCCAGCTGCACCTTGTCGATCGTCACCTGCAGATTCTGCTGCGCCAGCGCCATCGTGGCCTGCCGCTGCCGCGTCACGTCGCGCTTCTTGCCCCACTCCCAGAACGTGTACGATCCGGTGATGCCGATATATCCCACGTCGGGCTGGATGTAGCTGGCCCCCGTCTGGTTGGCGAAGCCGCCGATGACGTTCACGTCCGGCAAATAGGCCATTTTGGCGATCTTCATCGCCGCTTGCGCCTTGGCCAGTCCCTGCTGCGCATCCCGCACCTCGGGGTCGTGCGCCATGGCGAGCTGGGCCGCATCCTCCGCGCAGTGCACCGGCGGGTCGGGCGGAAGCGGATCCTCCAACTCCAACACAGTGCAGGCCGGCAGGTCGAGCAAGCTGTCCAGCTGGTCGTTCAGCTCCTGCACCTCGCCGTTCACCTCGGCCAGCCCCTGCTTGATTTCAACGAGAGCGACGCGCAGCTCCGGCGCCGGCTTGGCGGCGAGCAGCTGTTCGAGCAGCTTCGCCTGAAGCTCCAGCGCAGCCTGGATGCGCCGGGCGCCGAGCAATCCCTGATAGGCTTGCGTGACTCCGGAAAGCAAGTCGCGCGTTCCCTTGTCAAGCTGGGCCTGGGCCGACGCCTCGTCGGCGCGGGCGAGCTGGACGGCGGCGTTGACGGCGATCAGCTTGGTGATCGGCTGAGCCACGAACACGGTCGCCAGCGACGTGTCCTGATTGAGGACGGTTGCGTCCACGAAGGCGGCGCCGGGCGGCAGGAGGCCGAGCTTCCCTCGCTGAATCGTGACGACGCTGCCGAGATCGTGGTCAAAATGGAAATAAGTCTCGACCCCCATGATTTTGGGGAGATAGTCCTTCCGCGCGGCGTCGGCCGCGTGCTGCTTCTCGATGACGTTGAGGCGGGCCAACGTCAGCGACTTGTTCCCCGCAAGCGCGAGTTGGCGGGCCTCTTCCAGCGTCAAACGGCGGACCGTCGGCGCTGGCGCCGGGGGTGCTGCGTTTTGTCCTGATACAGGGGTGGGAGCATGCGCTGCAAGGAAGCCCGCGAGGGCAATCGCGGCAATCAGCAGGAATCGTCGGCGGATCGTCGGCCTCATGAGTCCGTCCTCACTCAACGGGGATTCGTTCCCTGGCGACTGCAGGGAGCGGGGGCGCTCCGATATCCGCTGTATCGACGTATGGGAGAATGAGGATGATGCGGCCTGTTGGGATTCTTACGGACCGCTGGCAAGACGCCCGCGATGGCGCCGGATGCGTGGAATGGCCAAAAGGGGCGGCCAAGCGTCAACGACCGGCCGGCAGCGTCAGCACAGGGACGGACGCGGCCCGCCGGCGGCCGAAATCCAGCCGGCTGAATTGCAGCAGCAGCTCGAACGTCTGCTTGCTCTCTCCGTCGCGGTCGTCGATGTAGTACCAATGGTCGCGGTAATGCACTGCCACGTATGCAGTCGGCGGCGGCTGGCATCCTTTGCAGACATGCACTGCGAACAGCCCCGCCGTCGTGGCCGCGGCGTCGAACGGCTGCCCGTCGGCGTCCAACCGGGGCCGGGCCACGCCGCACTGGAAATGCTCCGGCGGCACGTCCACGCCGTTCGCCAGGAAGGCGACGACCTCGGCCAACGATCGCGGCGCGGTTCGCAATTCGTCGGACGACGGCCGGGGCCGCAGCAGCGGGTCGGGGACGCCGCCCAGGCCCGTAGTCAGCTCGTAATGCGATCGACCCTTTTGGAGGTTCAAAATCTCCTCGAACTCCTGCAGCTCCGGCGCGTTCTCGGCGCCGCCGCTGACGTCGAGCACGAGCCGCCGCTCCTTGCGATAGACGGAATAGGTCTTGCCGTCGGCGCCGGGCCGCACCTCCAACCCGCTTTTGGCGGCGTCCACGGCGCCCGCGACGGCGACGGCCGACGCCGGCAGCGGACCGCCTGCCTCGACGGACCGCTCTGCCATGCGGACGGAAATCAGGTCGTGTTCCAGTGCGGACTGAAGCAGCTGTACGGCCCGCTGGAAGCGGGCGCCGTCCGGCTCGGCCGGCACGCCGTTGAGGCGCTCGGCCCACAGGCGCAGGATGGTCGACAGCGATCCGGTCGATTGGGAGAGGAAAAGGATCGTATCGGCGCTTGCCGGAGTGAGGTACGCCCGGATCGCCTCGTCGTCAATGTCGGGGGTGTAGGTGATGGTCGGTCGGTTGGCGCCCGCTAGGCTGGCGTCGGGCAGGATCGAGGTGAACGTCTTGAAGATGACGTTGCTGTTGCTCGGGTTGGGGGCGATGAAGAACGGTCGGGCTTCGGCTTGGCCCGAAAGCTCGTACTGCGCCGCGATGGCCGAAACGTCCAGCTCCGTGGGAGTCTCGTCGTAGCGCTGGTGGACGATGTTCAGCAGGAGCTGCTCCTCGTAGACGCGGCGCACCGTCTCATTGTAGCGCCCGTGCGTCCCTTCCAGCGCCCGAGGGCCGAAGGAACAGCCGCAGAGGGGGAGCGCCAGCACGAGGCCGCCGAGGAGGATCGCACGCCCCATGCCCCTTCTCCTGGGCCGCACGCCGCTGCTCCGACGAAGCCGCCCGATGGGCCGATTCCCACCGGGCGGCAAGTCGCTTGGCGCTCGCGTTCGTTAGAAGCGATAATTGAGCTGTCCAATCAATTCAAAGTCGAACGACTTGGGGCCCGTCACCGGAACGCACAGGCCGGCGCCGAACACGGCCCCGCCGGCGAACTCGAAGGTCGAGCCGAGGGTGACGTCGACCGTGGTGGGCACCTTGATGTCGTCGAACAGGCCGAAATCGTTCACGAAGAAGTCGGGCTGCCGGAGCGCGTCGGCGAAGTGAACCTCCAGCGTCGGCGCCACGCCAGTCAGGAAACTGGCTTGCTCGTGATTGCGATAGACGTAATAGCCGGCGCCGAGGTCGGCGAAGAATACGGTGGATTCGGCGCTGGCTATCGGCAGCGTTATGGAGGTGAAGCCCTGGAGGAACATGTCGCCGTCCTGGAGGATGAAGCCGCCGTATGGCTGGATGTAGGCCAGCGTCGATTGGCCGGGGTTGATGAGCTTCGAGGTCGCCGTCGGGAAGCTCAGCGTGGCGCCGGTGGACAGCAGGCTGCCGGTCTGGCGATCCTGCCACACCACGGCCTTGAGGATGGCGGTGAGGTTGCCAAGCTCAGTGTCATTGATCCCCGGACCGCCCGGGCCAGGGACCAGGGCGCCGGTCGCCGGGTCCGGCGTCAGCACCACATCCTTGCCCTCGGCTTCCAGCGTGTAAAACGGCAGGCGGACGCCCAGCGACACGTTCTGGTCGAAGAACGTCTTCTCGAAGCCAAAGGTGTAGCGGTAAAGCTCGATGTTGTGAATGGACAGCCTGGGGTCGGACCATCGGCTCTCATTGAGGTCGTTATAGAAGTTGAACTTAATGAACACCCGGTCCACCGGCCGCGGGCTTTCGCCCTCGGCGATCTTCACGTCGGAAAACTGATTGGCCACGATGCCGACGAAGTCGCCCAGCATGAACGGCGTAAAGAACTCGGGCTGCTGGTCGGCGCAGGTTGGGCAGGCTGCACAGGACGAGCAGGACGGCGCGGTGAAGGCGCTCTGATAAGAGGGCGTGGCGGCACTTTGCGGTTGTTGTCCAGCGTATGGGACCGGAGCCGGAGAGGCCGGCGGCGCGGACGAAGCCGTCGGCGGGGCCGGACTCGCCGGCACAGTGGTCTGGGCCAGGGCGGCCGGACCAAAGACGGCAGCCGCGAGGGCCGCTGCACCAAGGGAAACCCATCGCTGCTTCATGACCCGTCTCCATTTCGTCAGAGTGGGGGACGGCGGCGATCTGCGGGCGACTTCGGCGCCCGGCCACTGGTTCCCTGCCGCCTGCCGACGCCGCCGCAAATAGCGATTCTCCCGACCCATTGTTTAAGTTTCGGCGCGCGGGGGACGGATTCTCTGCAGTTTTTCGGCCAGCATCCCGCCGATCGCCGCCGCAGCCGAAAGCCAGGGAATTGAGGTTGGTTTGGTTGGTCAGGTCGGTTGGTCTTGGGCGCCTGCGCCGCTAGAATGAAGGTCGGCCGCTGCGCCGGCGGCGCCGGACAAGCCTTGCTTTGCGAACGGCCGACCCGCGGAACGGGTCGGCTTCTTGCTAAAGCGGGAGCGGCTTGAGATAGGAGCAAAAGGCCAGCAACGGGGAAGGCGTAGCTCAGTCGGTAGAGCAACGGACTTTTAATCCGTAGGTCCTGGGTTCGAGTCCCAGCGCCTTCACTTGCTTCTCGTCGCCCGGCGTCGTCGCCTGTGCATCATCCCAAAATGCGGTCCCAGCGCGCCTTGTGGTAGGCGACTTTCTGAGCGGCCGTCATCTTCGTGAAATCGACGGACTCTTTTGGCCCATTCGTCGGAGCGTTTTCCGCTTTGCCATTGCAGGCGCCGTTGCAGCCGCAACCGCAATCGGCCTTCGCCGGCGCCTTCGTCGCCGCCGGCGGCATGCTCATCTCCTTGCCGTCGCCGCCGTAGCTCATCACGCCGGTCTGCAATTGCATGTCGGCGTCAAGCGAACGCTGCGGACGGACGCCGAGCTTCTGCAACACGCCGTGATAGGCTCGCACCGCCTCCTCCGCCGTGATTTCGCCGTCGGCGATCAGCCGCAAGAAGCGGATGAACGCGAACTGGTTTTCGGCGTTGTTGATCTTGCGGCCGAATAGCGCCACGCGGGCGCCGTACTTCCTCGCCTCGCTCAGCAGCTTAAAGGCGTCGTAGGTCGTGCCGGCCGAGCCGCCGAGGATGCCGACGACCAGGTGCGGGTCGTAATGCACCAATTCCTCCATCGCCCGCGGGCCGTGGTAAACCATTTTCAAGAAGAGCGGCCGGCCGGCCCGCGTCACGCCGCCCAGCGTGCGCACGATCACGTCGTTGATGTACGCCGGCAGCTGGCTCGCCTCCACCGCCTCGGGACGATTCGGGTCGAAAATCTCCAAGAAGTGGCGGAATCCCTTCCGCTCGGCCTCCAGGCGGAACTGCTTGTACTCCTCCAGGGCGGCCCGGTCGAGCGTCGCGTCGTTGTTGAAGGTGATGCTGTAGAGGCCCAGGTCGGCGCCGAGGCGGCGCTCCTCCGGCCGGCACTCGGCGCGGCCGCACTGGATGTGGTCGAGCGTGGCGGTGCGGAACGGCAACGACGGCTGGCCGACGTAACGGCCGCCGCGGACGACGTGAATGTCCGTGGTGTCGTTGGCGCGGGCGGCCGGCGTGACGGGGCTGTCATCGAAGATCCGCTTCTGGATAGTCAGCGCCTCGTTCGTGCTGGCCGACATGAGCATGATGTCCACAAGCTTTTCTTCGACGATCCGCGTAATGATATCGCGAAACTCGGCGAGACTGCGGTAGCGGACTTCTCCCGAATGCGCTTCCGGCGACTTGCCGGGGGCGCCGATGGCGAGGGCCATGTCGGGGTCCTTGGCGTCGGCGAGGATGAAATCCTTGCAGCCGTGCGGGTCGGTGTGGATTCGAGACAGTTTCAGATCGAGCGTCTTCTGCATGGTTGTGAACCAATGATTCACCGCAGAGAACGCGGAGAGCGCAGAGGAAAGAAGAAGCTAATTGCTTTTCTCCGCGCTCTCCGCGCTCTCTGCGGTGAGATTATTTCTTGACCGTCTGCCAGGCGGCTCGCGGGATGGCGTGGCCGTTGACCTTCGGCGCCGTCGCCTTTCCGATCCGCCCTTCCACCTGGTCAATGATCTCCCGCAGCACGCGGGCCGAGTTCTGGATGCCCATGCGCTCCTTCGGCGTCAGCGGCAGTTCGATCTGCTTCCGCGCCCCGCCGCAACCGACTTCCGTGGGGACTGACAGGCACACGTCGCGCACGCCGTACAGCCCCTGCTGCAACGTGCTGACCGGCAGGATGCGCCGGCCGTCCTGGGCCAGGGAATGGACGACTTCCCGGATCGACAATCCGACGCCGAAGCCCGAGCCGCCCTTCAGCTTGATGAGCGTCGCCCCGGCCGTCTTCGTCTCCTCGAAGACCTCCTTCGCCACGGTCGGGCTGAATCCGGGCCACTGTTCCAGCGGCAAGCCGGCGATGGTCGCGCTCGACCAGACGGGAACCATGCTGTCGCCGTGCTCGCCGAGAATCAGCGCCTGCACCTGCGTCGGCGGCGCCTGCAAGCGGCGGGCCAGGTAGCTGCGGAAGCGGGATG
>Ga0307476_10001787_pt1 | contig 13013 bp, 14 predicted proteins | sample atmos_gasesECM2C_2_FD_203314 | JGI IMG/M metagenome (GOLD analysis project Ga0307476, IMG submission 203314) | Hardwood forest soil microbial communities from Morgan-Monroe State Forest, Indiana, United States - atmos_gasesECM2C_05 | ecosystem: Environmental > Terrestrial > Soil > Temperate... | reverse complement strand
GAGGTGATGCTGGCGGGACTATTTCGAAGCAGATTCTTGCGGGGTTAGGGGATTCTCTCACACTCGGTTTGGCGGCCCAGATGAGAAAACCCCCGTTGCACAGCGCGACCAGCCCACCGGCTTACCGGCTGAGCTTATCGGCTGAACCCCATCGGCAGCATTGTAGGCGATTCGCGGCAGAACACAACAGTTTTCTCGCGCAAGTCGTGAACCGGGCCGCCCCAACCGTTCCCCGACGAGATTCGGGGAAGAAATAAGGAGCAGTCATGAAGTTCGCGACAGTGTCGAAGAGTTTAGTGTTTGGGTTGGCGTTGCTGTTAGCCTGCAGCGCCTTTGCCGGAACGAAAGCCAACTTGCAACTTAACAATCCTGTGACCCTCAACGGAACAACCCTGAAGCCAGGAGACTACAAAGTCCAGTGGGAAGGTAGTGGTCCCAACGTCGAAGTGAGCATCACACAAGGCAAGAACGTAGTGGCCAAGGTGCCTGCGCATGTGGTCGAACTGCCTACGGCTGCACCCAACGACGCTGCCGTCACCAAGAAGAATGACAGTGGACCCAACACACTGGCCGGCCTCCGCTTCGAGGGCAAGAAAATTGCCCTGGAATTGGGTGAAGCCAGCGACGGGATGCAGGCAGGTTCAAGCAAGTAAGGCCGGCGCCATACCGGAATCAGCCAGGGAGCACGCATCGTGCTCCCTGTTTTTGGCTTCTGGAGTGAATCAGTTCTAATTGGCCGAAGCCAGGACGTCGTCGTAATAATTGACCACGGCCCTTCGGGGCCTGGTTTTCAGGCCCTTAATCGGAACCTTCTGCTCGACCGAGTTGTTGCCGGTGAGTCTGGCGCGCCCCAGAAAATACATTCCCCCTTCCGCGAGTTCCAGGTAAATCGGCACCAGCATGTGGAAATCGTCCTTCACGTTGGACTGCGTAACCTTAAAATTGAGGACGACGTCACCATCCGCTCCAGTGTCAAACGAAGAATCGAGCTTGTAGGTGGGCAGTTGCGTGCCATAGACGTATTCGTTGAAGAACCAATCCATCTTCTGGTTCCCCTCCAGGTCCATTTCGCGAGTCATATGCTTTTCCACCATGGCTTTGAAGTCTTCGGTGGTGGCGGACTTGCCGCCGTAGGTTTTCACGAAATCCTGCATCATCACCTTGAAGCGCTGATCGCCGGTATGGTTGTCGTGCATCATCATCCGGATCATATGCAGAATGTAAGCCCCCTTGGGATAGATCAGGCGTCGGGTCAGCTCAAAGCCCGTTCGGGAATTGCTCATGCGATATCCCATGGTGACCGGGCCAGCATCGATTGCTCGGAAACCCTCCGCATTGCGCTCCGTCAACAGCTCGCGCTCGTCGTTCCAGAAGGCTATGAACTTCTTCTGGTTTTTCTCAACGAAGTACAAGTAGATCGACGCCGACATTTCGGCGAAACCTTCACTCATCCACTGATCGCGGTAGGAATCAAATGCCACTGTATGTCCCCACCACTGGTGCGCGACCTCGTGCGGTGTGACCACTTTCCAGTATCCGCGGTCGCCGAAGTCCATGCCCAGTTGGTGGCGAACCGTCGTATCGAAAAAGTAGCACATGGGAATCCACACCAGCTCCGGCCAGGATTGCCCATAATTGCAAGCGGTTTGCTGTGTGATAGCGAGGTGCTTGAAGGACGACGGCCCGAAGAAGTCGGCGTAGATTTGGGTGGCGAGTTCGCCCTCGGCCAGCGCCTTCTTGATAAGGCCGGTGGTGCTCATCGTTCCCAAGGCCGCACCGGTCTCCATGTGGGAGCCCATGCTTGGTAAATCACCGCCGGTCGCATGTTGCAGGCTCTCGACCCAGCTCGGCGGATTCTCATTGGCGAAGGACTGCACCAGGTATTCCGGTTTGGTCAGCTTGGCTTCCTCTACTTTGAATCTGCCGAAGTTGAATCCCGCGACGGTTTGCGGAGATTCGCTCTTCCACACTGTCACGTTCTGCCCGCCTTCGTTGGTTTCGCTGACCAGTTCTCCGGTGGCGGCGATCTTCATCCCTTTTGGAATGTGGAAAGTCATGTCGTAACTGACGCGATCTCCGAACGCAGAGTTGGGATACCAGTCCTCACGCGCGATCGGGTAGTAATTGCCTCCGCCTTCGTCAGACACCGCCTCCTTCCCGCCGTAGACGGTAGTGAGAGTGAACTTCTCGCCCACGGCCAGCGGCTTAGGAAGGATCACTGAGAAGCCCGCATCATCATGTTTGTCTTCCTGAATGAACGACAGCCCTTGCCCGTCCGCGGCGGTGACGCTCTGCACTCGCAAGTAAGGAAACAAATCGAAGGGGATGACCCGCGAACCGTTGACTCGCGCTACAAACGTGGTTGTTGCTTTCCCGGTGAGGTTGGCATTTTTCTCGATCGTGGTATCGAGCAGCTGATGTTCAATGTGAATATGGCCACCGGCGCCTCGTCTGCGCCCGCCTGCGAGCGGGAAAGCGGCCCAGACTCCATTCTTATTCTCGTCGTAGGTCATCAACCCAACTTCTTCGTGCATGACATAACCCGGCCCATGCGGATCGACGACGAAAAGCTCTTTGTCGTTGTAGCGCTTGCCGTGGACGAAAGCCACGAACAGCTGACCCGGCTCCGGGCTAAGCACATCCTGCAGGACACGCGCGTCCAGGTTGTACTTCAGTAGTTGGCCGTGCCGCATCGCGTTCTGGCTGTCTTTGAGCAGGCCATTCTCACAGCCTCCTGTGGCCACACTGCCAGCCTTTTTGATCTCGTCATAGCTCGAATCAGTGAAGCGCAGCACCAGGTGGCTGAAGTTCTCGCTGAACTCATTCTCCTTGGTTAGCAGCTTCAGCATTCCCATCTCGGAGGACGGGGGCGAGATCACGAAGTTGCCGTCACCCACAAAGACCGCTCCCGTTACTTTGCCTTGCACGGGCGTCACGAAGCAGACCGTGCCGGAGCGTAGGTGGAAGGTGCCCGCATCGCGCTTGAGATCAAGATTGCTCACGCTAACCGCCTCGCCTCCGAGCGTGAGGTTGCGCAGAGCCTGATAAGTGGGATCGGAGTTGGGCCCGGGCGCGGAGGTCTGTGCCGGCGCGGGAATGACCGCAAGCAACATTGCAGTCGATACGAGGCAAAACAGCTTTGTGATGGATGCAAGCGGCCTGGCAAGAGACACTACTACGGAATGCAGTGCACGAACAGGTGATGACATGAAACCTCCCGGGGGGAAGGTGAGCCGCTATTATGCAGGGTTTGGGGCGGAATGCAAGTACGGAGACTGTTTGGTAGTGTCCTAATTTGGCTTCAAATTAGGACACTACCGACTGTTTACCTTAGAGACTCGCGTCGAGACGACCGCCTCGAGCGTCCAGCCGAGCGAAGCGAGGCGCTCCGGGACCACTCACCGGACGCTTTCGGAGTCTTCTGCAATTCCGCGTTCAGATGAACACTGCTCGCGCCGGTAACCCGCGCCGACGATTAATTCTTCACGCTCATGGCGTCAGAGTCTACCGCTTTCTTGCCAGTAATGCCTTCGAGTCCGGCAAGTACTCCTCGATAATCATTCTTGTCGCACTGCATTGCAAAACCGCCCTTCTTGTCGCCATCGGCCCACGTCAAGCCAACAAAATGCTTCTTTGACTTGGTAAGAGCCATAAGCGCACCGATCCCGAAGGAGACAATGGCAAGCCCGATCGCCGCCCCTACTCTCCGGTGGACATCTTGGCCATAGCTGATTTCTGTAACAGCCGAGGCGGGAATTGTTACGACGTCCGTTTTGTCTTTTACGAGTCGAACCTGGTCCGCGTCAATAAACAACCTCATATCGGTACCCGCTTTCGTACTGGGTATCGATCCTCCGTCATATACAACCTTGTACGCGTTGTCACCAGCGAAGACCGTCAGCGGAACCGCAAGGCAAAGAATGATCACCAGCACTCTGTTCATACACACCTCCTCGGTGGGTCTTCTGCGATAACTCGCTAGGACCGCGACTCCGATTGGATTTTGCTAGGGGCCCAGGAACAGCCATCCTCGGCGGGGAAGAAAACAACTGCATTCGAAGAGGCTACCGGGGCATTGTGCGGCGGTGGTGCTGTGTTGTCAAGTAATTCACTGTTAAGGCTCTCGGCACTCCCCACTTGAACGGGCAGTCGCACCCACGAATGGTCATTAAACGATTGAAGACCGTGCGTCCGGAAAGTACGCACGACGATACTCAATACCTCGTGGGGGAGGGCTTACTTCTTGTCCGACCTTTCAGCTTTTTCGACCTTCCTACCCGCGTTGCATCTTTTCAAACTTTCAATGGTAGTGATCACCACCAACACCGGGCACCGTGCCCTGGGCTATCCAGGGTAGCCTATCGTGGCGCCCTGATTAGATGTCCCTCTGTCCCTCACTCGCATGGCGAGGTTGTGGGGGCCCTACGCTTATCCTAGGATCGCACGACACGACATCCAAGCCTTACTTTCCCAGATTAGGAAATTGCGGGCGCGAAGGAAAGGTTGGATGTCACAAGGCTGCGAATTTTTCTGTGGAAAACCGCCGGTCGGGCAGGGCATCGGCCGTAAGAGACCTTACCTCAGCGGCCAAAGCCGCGGAGCATTCGGCTGGACTTATGGCACGACTGAAGTCGTGCCCTTGCCGATCGCGTCGTGCTCTTCCCGATTCGCTAAAACCGGCAACAGCTCTTCAATACTTCGGCACTTTTGGATCGACACGTTCCGACCAAGCTGTGATCCCGCCCGCCAGGTTGTGAACTTTGGTGAAGCCGGATTGCTGCAGGAACGCTACAGCCTTGGCGCTGCGGCCGCCCATCTTGCAATGGACTACGATCTCGCGGCTGGAATCCAGTTCGTGCACGCGGTTGGGCAGATCGTTCAGGGGAATCAGGTGTCCGCCGATGTTGCAGATCTGATATTCGTGGGGCTCGCGCACGTCGAGGACGAAGAGATCCTCTTTCGCATCCAGACGGCGCTTCAACTCTTCTACTTGAATTTCCGGAAGTCCTGCTCCCACCGGTTTTTCCTCCCCGCGAATGCCGCAAAATTGGTTGTAGTCTATCAGCTTGGTGACCGTGGGATGAGTGCCGCAGACCGGGCAATCGGGATTCTTGCGCAGCTTGAGTTCACGGAACTTCATGCCCAGCGCGTCAATCAGCAGCAAGCGTCCAATGAGAGGCTCGCCCACGCCAAGAATTAACTTGATCACCTCAGTCGCCTGCATCACGCCGACCAGACCAGGCAGAATCCCCAGCACACCGCCTTCGGCGCAAGATGGAACCAACCCCGGCGGTGGTGGCTCGGGATAAAGGCAGCGGTAGCACGGGCCATCTTTGTTGGCAAATACGCTGGCCTGGCCTTCGAAACGAAAGATGGACCCATAAACATTCGGCTTGCCGGTGAGCACGCAGGCGTCATTCACCAGATAACGCGTTGGGAAATTATCCGTGCCGTCGGCGATGATGTCGAAGTCGCGGAAAATTTCGAGAGCGTTCTCGCTGCTCAACCGTGTGTCGAACTTCTGAAGATTCAGGAATGGATTGATGGCAGTCAATTTGTCCGCGGCGGAATCCAGCTTCTTCCGCCCCACGTCGGCTGTCGAGTGGATGATCTGCCGCTGCAGATTTGTGTAATCCACCACATCGAAATCGACCAGTCCCAGCGTACCCACACCCGCGGCCGCAAGATAGAGCGCGAGCGGCGAGCCCAAGCCTCCCGTGCCGATGCACAGCACGCGCGCCGCTTTCAGCTTCTGCTGGCCCTCCATGCCGACCTCCGGCATGATCAGATGGCGCGAGTAACGCAGGATTTCGTCCTTGCTCAGGGTTACTGGAATCTCGGTGATGATAGCCATAAAGTCCTCGGTGGAAAATCTGAATTTGCGGATTCCGGAATCGTCAGAATCTGGGAACTAACAACAGGCAGGGCACATACAACAGCGATTTGTGGCGGAAGGCTTCAACTCTCGACCTCTCGAATACTATCCCTGAACATGATCTGCTGATCCTGCGAAACCCGCAATCAGACCGCGCCTCCAGCGATGGAAGGCACAATCGAAATGTTATCACCTTCCTTTACGGCGGTCGCCTCTTTCTGCAGGTAGCGGATGTCCTCGTCGTTCACGTAGAGGTTGACGAAGGCGCGCAGTTTGCCCTCCTCGGTGTACAGATGCCGGCGGAGGTCTGGATGCTTCGCCACCAGCGCATTCATGGCCTCGGCCACAGTAGCGGCTTTAACGTCGATGGTCGATTGCTTACCCACATATTGCCGCAAGGGCGTTGGAATGTGAATCTTGCTCATAGGTCTTAAGGATAGAAGATGCGGCAGGAGAATGGGAAGATTCATGACCGCGCGGGTTTAGCTCGGCGAAGCAAAATACGCCGATGGTCAACCTGCCGTAGAATGCTGAAGACAAGGGAGAATTGCGATGACGATTTTTGATCCAGCTCGGGGCAGAATTATTGACGGTGGTGGAGGCAGCGGCGGCCTTTTGCGGTTAATCGGACTTGGCATTGCCGCATTCTTACTGGTGATTTTGCTGTTCAGTTCAGTGACCAAGGTGGGCACCGGCCGCGTCGGCGTGCTCACACTGTTCGGTAAAGTCCAGACCGGTGACACGCTGGGCGAGGGCATTCACCTGATCAATCCGCTGAAAACCAATAACGAACTTTCCATCCAGACGCAGACCTTGAAGGAATCTGCCAGCGTACCCTCGAGTGAAGGCCTGATGATGAGCCTGGATACTTCGCTGATTTACCATCTGAATCCGGACCACGCCTCCGACGTTTTCCAGAAGATTGGTGCCGACTACGAAAACGTCGTAGTCGAGCCCACGCTCCGCTCCGCCATCCGCGAAGCGACGGCATCGCATACCGCTAACGCCCTCTACACGGGAGAACGCGAGGAAGTGGCCAAGCAGATTTTCGACCAGGTCAGCAATCAACTGACTCCGCGCGGTCTGATCGTAGAGAAGGTTCTCTTGCGCGACATCCAACTGCCAGCCACGCTGAAGGCCGCCATTGAAGCCAAACAGCAGGCTGAGCAGGAATCGCTGGCCATGAGTTTTCGCTTGCAGAAAGAAACCCAGGAGGCGCAGCGCAAGCGCATCGAAGCCGCCGGCGTCCGCGACTTCCAGCAGATTGTGGCGCAGGGCATTACCCCGTCGCTGCTGGAGTGGAAAGGCATCGAAGCCACGGAGAATCTGGCCAAGAGCGCTAACTCCAAGGTCGTGGTCATCGGCAACAGCAAGAACGGGCTGCCGTTGATTCTGGGGCAATAAGTCTTGGGAGCAAGAGATGCTCATGCGGGGCAGCCGCCCTTGGCTGTCCCGTGCCGCAGGCGACGCGACGCTGCTAACATGACACCGTGCCTCCGCTGCTGGAAGTTCGCCACCTGAATATTGCGTTCTCTGCGGAAGCCCCGCGGCCCGGCGGGCAACCGGGACCGGCTGTCGCCACAGGAGCGTTGCCCGCAGTCCGCGACGTCAGCTTTAGCATCGCATCCGGCGAAGTCCTCGGCTTGGTCGGTGAGTCCGGCTCCGGCAAGTCGATTACTTCTCTGGCGATCATGCGCTTGCTGCCGCCTCAAGCGCGGGTTTCCGGCGAGATCCTCTTCTCGGAGAACGGCACGACGCGCAATCTTCCTGCCTTGCCTGAAGACTCTATCCGCCAACTGCGTGGCTCACAGATCGCCATGATCTTCCAGGAGCCGATGACCGCCCTCAATCCCGTAATGCGGGTTGGCGACCAAATCGCCGAAGCGGTGCGGGCTCACGGCAAGCGATCAAGCAGCGAGGCTGCCAGGCTTGCGGTTCAAGCCATGAATGATGTCGCCATCCCCGAGCCCGATCGCCGGGCCCGCGACTATCCGCATCAGCTTTCCGGGGGCATGCGCCAGCGCGTGATGATTGCCATGGCCATCGTGAATCGCCCGCAGTTGCTGATCGCTGACGAGCCGACCACGGCGCTCGATGTCACAATCCAGTCTCAGATACTTGAGCTGCTCGCTAAACTCCGCGCCAAGTTCGGCCTGGCCATGCTGTTTATCTCCCACGACCTCGCCGTGGTTTCGCAGGTTGCCGATCGCGTGGCTGTGATGTATGCCGGCAGCGTGGTGGAACTTGGAACGACGCATGAAATCTTTCAAGCCCCGGCGCATCCCTATACTCGCGGCCTGCTGCATGCTGTTCCCGACCTGAAGACAGAGCGCGGACGTCCACTGGGCACGATCGAAGGCACGGTGCCGCCGCTGCACGCCATGCCGCCAGGCTGCGCCTTCGAACCGCGCTGCGGCCTCCGCATAGCCGAGTGCGCCCGCGAGCTGCCGCCGCTCGTAGAGGTCGCCCAAGGGCACTCGGCCCGGTGTCCGGTGGTGAATGCGAAATAGCTATGGCGGAATAAACGCCACCTCTGTATGCTCTCGGTTCGCGCTCGTTCTATAATCGGCATTTTGTCTGGTGCTCCTTGCGGATACTGCTGCTTAGCGACATTCACGCCAACCTCGAAGCGCTGGAAGCCTGCATGGCGGCAGCTCCACCGCATGATTTCGTAGCCAACCTCGGCGACGTCGTCGGCTATGGAGGCTCTCCCAATGAAGTCATCGAACGTTCCCGCGACCTGGGACACGTTTTTGTTCGCGGCAATCACGACAAGGCTGCAACCGGCCTCCTCGAGTTGGATGATTTCAATCCTTTGGCCGCTATCGCCGCGATCTGGACCCGTGATCAGTTAACTCCCGAGCATCACCAATGGCTGCACGCTCTGCCGCAGGGGCCACTTTCGCTCGAAGGCTTTCCTCAAGTGCAATTGGTTCATGGCTCGCCGGGCGACGAAGATGCCTACATCGTTTCCATTGGCGATGCGCTGGTCCCGCTGCTCGCCCTCACGACGCCGCTGACTTTCTTCGGTCACACCCACCTGCAGGGCGGATTCTTCGCCAACGGCTCCAGTGCCGATGGTTTTCGTCCGGAATACCGCACCGTCGGGCAAGCCGAGTCGGTCCCGTTGCAATTGAAGCAGAACACACGTTACATGATCAATCCGGGGTCGGTGGGACAACCGCGCGATGGAGACTGGCGCGCCGCCTTCGCCCTTTTCGATACCGAAGCCCAAGTCGTCCACTTCCACCGAGCTCCCTACAACCTGAAGGCTGCGCAGGACCGTATCCTGGCCGCCAACCTGCCTGCGCGCCTAGCCACGCGCCTCGCCGCCGGTCGCTGAGGAAGTGCGGCGCGGGCGCCCTCGCCCGCGACTCTCATCACCGTTGTAAACTCAAGTGCATGCCTTCTTCCCGCGGTATCGGAACCAAATCTCTTTTTTCTCAGCGTGAGGACTCCCGCAGCGAAAATGCTCCCGAGCATTACCTCATCGCTCACAGCGACGGCGGGGCGCGTGGCAACCCCGGCCCCGCAGGTTACGGCGTGGTCATCCAGGATCAGTCCGGACACAAGGTCGCCCATCTCAGCGAGTATCTCGGCCACCAGACGAACAATTTTGCCGAGTATCAGGGCCTCATTGCGGCCCTCGAATACGCCGTTCAGCAGGGACCCAAAGCCCTGAAGCTGATCAGCGATTCCGAGTTGCTGGTCCGCCAGATCAAAGGTATCTACAAGGTCAAAAACGCGACGCTCAAGGATCTCCACAGCCGCGCCAAGGAATTGATTGCTCAACTGGAATGGTTTTCCATCGGACACGCTCTCCGCGAGCACAATCGGGAAGCTGATCGGCTGGCCAATGAAGCCATGGACAAGGGTATGGGGCGAAGCTAGCAGACAGAAGCGCTTATTCTGCCGCCGAAGTGTGGTCGTGGACGATCTTCCATCCGTCGGGAAACTTGCGAAAAACCAGGGTGAACAATCCGTGCGGCGTCCTCCCGTCGGACATCGTCAACTTCCACGAACCGCGCACAAAGGCCGCTTCCTGGCCCAGCACTTCGACGCGCAAACCGGAGAATTCCAGCTTCCCCATCTCGTGCCCGGGACTCGAATAGGTCGCGAGGTAACGTTCCATCGTGGCCTCCCACCCATCCTTCTCGTTTCCTCCGGAGAAGAACGTCAGTTCCGGCGAGTGCCAGTAGCCCGCCATGAAGCCTTCCAGATCGTGGTGGTTCCACGCTTCCTGCTGCTTGTGCAGCACACGCTCGACCGCTTTCGCGTAGTTTCCGTAGCTGCCCGAGTCATCTTGGGCACAGACTTGATCGCTGGTTGCGACGAACACGATCGGCAAACAACAAGACACGAGGAAGAGGACAAACCGGCTGCGCATGTAACCCTCCGGATCTGGTTAAACACAGCGCACCAGTTTCGCACGCCAGGAGGCAATTACGGGAGGATTTCGACGAAGTCGCTTCGAGACTTACTTACGCCCGGCCTTTTTTAACAGCAACCGCTTTGCCGGCAACTTCCCAGGGACGCTTCGGCCGATCGACCGGCGGCTTGTCATCGTCCTTAAGGCGATCGTAGTGGTAGGAGTCGCTCACCGTCCCCAGCGATTCGTTGTAGAGGCTCGGAAGTCCGAGCCCTTCTTTCAACTCTTCCGCAAACGACTGTAGGGCCTTCAGGTGGTCGGCACTCGCGGGGATTTCTGTCTTCGAGTTCTTCAGGAACTGCTGATACCCGCGGTTGACCAGCTTCGATATCTCGCGGCCGATCAGGTATCCAGGGTACGCAAAAATCTTCACCCCATCTTCGGCCGTCTTCTGAATCGCAGCCGAGACGTTGTACTTTCTGAGGAAAACGCGCCCGTTGGTGCCCGGCGCTTCCAGCACATCGAAGCCATGCTCGCGCAGCCAGGTCAGCGCTTCCTCGTAAGTTCGTGCTTCCATTGCTTTCGACATTTCTCTACGTTTCCAATCTCTTTCTTAGATGCAGGCTTCGCACAAACTGTGCGCTGCCTATTTAGCGCTGCATCGACTTGCAATCTGTGTCATCTAAACACACCATACTACATAGCGTGTTTCGCTCTTTCCTGCATATTACGTTAGTCACGAGAGAATAGTTCGATATGGGACGGACTTCAGCCAAGGACGCGGAAACTTTGCCAGAGCACGATGCGCCGGAACCCGCCGTCCCGCATCCAGGGCAGACTCTGCTCGACCGCATCGGCAATACTCCGTTGCTGCGCTTCGATGGGCTCACGGCGCATCTGCCCGGGGTAACACTTTTGGGCAAGGCCGAATGGCACAACCCCGGTGGTTCGGTGAAGGATCGCGCCGCTGCCAACATCGTCTCCGAAGGCCGTCGCAGCGGGAGGCTGGTTGCCGGCAAGACTCTGCTCGACGCCACCAGCGGCAACACTGGCATCGCTTACGCCATGCTTGGCGCGGCTGAGGGATTTCCCGTCACCTTGTGCATGCCGCAGAATGTTTCCGCCGAGCGTAAGAGGATTCTGGGCGCATACGGTGCGAACATTCTCTATACCGATCCCGGCGAAGGTTCCGACGGCGCCATCCGTCTGGCCCGCGAACTTGCCGCGGAGCATCCGGATCTGTATTTCTATGCCGATCAATACTCGAACGATGCCAACTGGCTCGCTCACTATCGGGGCACGGCGAACGAAATCTGGCAACAGACAGAAGGAAGCATCACTCACTTTGTGGCCATGCTCGGCACCAGCGGGACGTTCATGGGCACTGCGCGGCGTCTGAAGGAACTCAACCCTTCAATCCGCTGCATCTCGCTACAGCCCGATTCTGCTTTTCACGGCATTGAAGGCGCTAAACACATGGCCAGTGCCATCGTTCCGAGAATCTACGATCCGCTGCTGGCGGATGAGAATCTTGAGATCGCGACCGAAGACGCCTACGCGATGTGCCGCCGCATCGGACGCGAATCCGGACTGCTGCTGGGAATCTCTGCCGCAGCCGGCATCTTCGCCAGCCTGAAAATCTCCGAACAGCTTGAACTGGGGAAGGGGCAGCAGGCCGTGGTTGTCACCATACTCAGCGATTCCGGCGAGAAGTATCTGAGTGAGAGATTCTGGACCGAAGGGTAAAATATTTCCATCTGCCTTGCGCGATTCCAAGGAGAGATCATGAAGCAGCACCACTATGAGATTCAAGTTGCGTGGACCGGAAATCAAGGTCAAGGGACAAAGACCTACGCAACCTACAAGCGCGACTATACGATCGCCGCTCCCGGAAAGCCTCCAGTATTGGCTTCCTCTGATCCGGCGTTTCGCGGCGACCCCGCACGGTACAATCCCGAGGATCTCTTGGTGGCGAGTCTCTCGGCATGTCACATGCTTTCCTATCTCCACCTCTGTGCCGTAAATAAAATAGTAGTCACTGAATATCGGGACGATGCCACAGGCTTGATGATCGAACGCCCGGATGGATCTGCAGCATTTGCCGAAGTTACCCTGCATCCCCAAGTAACGATTTCCGAAGACTCTGACGAGGGCAAGGCTCTATCGCTTCACGAACAAGCTCACCATCTTTGTTTCATCGCAAACTCAGTAAATTTTCCGGTGAAAAACGTCGCTCAGGTAACCGTTGAAGCCCCTCACTGACCGGGGAAACTTGATCCCGGCCTGAACAACATCGATGCTCAAGATCGCACGCAAAGAATGGGAAGCCCTGCGGCATCAGGGCGAGGAGACCTATCCGCACGAGTGCTGTGGAGTGTTGCTGGGTCGCGTGGACGACGACGGGACCCGCATCGTGACCGCGACCGCGCGCTGCGGCAACACCCGCACTGACTCGCCCCAAAATCGCTACAACATCGATCCGCGCGAACTGGTGCGCATTCAGCGCGAGGGGCGCGAGCGCGGCGAGGATATCGTCGGTTTTTATCATTCCCACCCAGACCATCCGGCGCGCTGGTCGTCGACCGACCTGGCCGAGGCGCACTGGTTCGGCTGCTCCTACGTCATCACGAGTGTAGACAAGGGGAAGGCCGCGATTACCAACTCGTTTGAACTTGCCGGCGCCGACGAGGCGGTGAAGCAACTCCTTGACGAGAAAATCGAGATCGATTGAGTCCGGACAGACATCGACCTTCTCAAGATCCGTTGTCC
>Ga0307476_10001786_pt1 | contig 13016 bp, 4 predicted proteins | sample atmos_gasesECM2C_2_FD_203314 | JGI IMG/M metagenome (GOLD analysis project Ga0307476, IMG submission 203314) | Hardwood forest soil microbial communities from Morgan-Monroe State Forest, Indiana, United States - atmos_gasesECM2C_05 | ecosystem: Environmental > Terrestrial > Soil > Temperate... | reverse complement strand
CGGCGACGACGGCGCCGGCCTGGAAAACACGGGCATGATCTGAAATCGATGTGCGAGTCTGCATGTCCGCCGACAGAGCAAGACGAGCGCCACCTCGCGCGCCATCGAATTTGCGGCGGTTGCGCCGCGACGCCCGACGTGGAATCGCAGATCACGGACGAGAATGTCGGGACTGCGGCGTCCTGCGCTCGGCACTCCCTGGCAAGCACCGATGGGCGCCCCCGACCCCGCGAGCGCGGCCGGCCTGCGCGCTTCGCACGTGGATCACGCAGCCTGGCAACGTCGGGCCGCGGCAGGCGATGGCAGCGCGCGCGGCTTCTCCTCGGCCGGGGTGGCGACCTGGCGGTCTGTCACCGGCCGCATGTGCCGGCACCTCCGGCGGCGGGCGGCGCGATCCGGACACCGGGCCAGGCTGGTGCGCCGTCCGGGCCGCGGACAGCGAGGTGCGATCAGGTGGCAGCCACACCGACGCAGGGGCCCGCCGCCGCAGATCGCCTGTCGCGATCGCGTCTCGGCAATGGCGATCGGCCGCCATCGCGCCGCCATCGTGCGATGCGAAGACCGGCGCATGACCAACCGACGCGACTTCCTGCGCGCGGCGCTGTCGGCGACCGCGGCGGGAGCCACGCTGGGGTTCCCCCCGGTGATCCGCCGCGCGCTGGCGGTCCCGGCGCACCGGCGGACCGGCACGATCGCCGACGTCGAGCACGTCGTGATCCTGATGCAGGAGAACCGCTCGTTCGATCATTACTTCGGCACGCTGAGCGGCGTGCGCGGGTTCGGCGATCGCTTCCCGATCCCGGTGCCCGACGCGCCCGGCATCGCGAACCGCACGGTGTGGTTCCAGTCGCGCGGCGGCGCCGCCTCGGGTCCGGCGGTGGTGGCGCCGTTCCGGCTCGATACGAGGGCGTCGTTCGCGCTGATGCGGGTGACCGGCACGCCGCACACCTGGCCCAACGCTCAGGGGGCATGGGGCGACGGCCGGCTGAGCCAGTGGCCGGCGTTCAAGACCGATCGCTCGATGGGATACTTCGCGCGCGAGGACATCCCGTTCCAGTTCGCGCTCGCCGAGGCGTTCACGCTGTGCGACGCGTACCACTGCTCGTTTCACGGCGGGACCAATCCGAACCGGCTGTTCCTGTGGAGCGGGACCAACGATCCGCGCGGCGCCGCGGGCGGCCCGGCGCTGACCAACGAGTTCGACCGCCTCGATCACGATCCGGAGGGCGGCTACGCCTGGATGACGTATGCCGAGCGGCTGCAGGCGGCCGGGGTCAGCTGGCAGATCTACCAGAACATGGCCGACAACTTCGCCGACAACCCGCTCGCCGGGTTCCGGCGGTTCCGCGACGCGGTGGCCGGCCGGCCCGGCGCAACGGCGGCGCTGCGCGATCGCGGGCTCGCCACGCGCGACCTCGATCTGCTCGCCGACGACGTGCTCCGCGATCGCCTGCCGCAGGTGTCGTGGATCATCGCGACCGAGGAGGGCTCCGAGCACCCCGACTCGTCGAGCCCGGCCCAGGGCGCGGCGTACACCCAGCGCGTGCTCGAGGCGCTGACCGCGAACCCGGCGGTGTGGAGCCGGACCGTCCTGCTGGTGAACTTCGACGAGAACGACGGATTCTTCGATCACGTGCCACCGCCCGCTCCGCCGAGCGCGTCGGCCGACCCCGCGGTGCTCGCCGGCGCCTCGACGGTGGACACCGCGGGCGAGTACCACGAGGTGCTGCCGCGCGGGGTCGATCCGACGAAGATCTTCCCGCTCGGCAAGCCGTACGGGCTGGGCCCGCGCGTGCCGATGTACGCGATCTCGCCGTGGAGCAAGGGCGGCTGGGTCGACTCGCAGGTGTTCGATCACACCTCGGTGCTGCGGTTTCTCGAGCGCCGGTTCGGCGTGGCCGAGCCCAACATCTCGGCGTGGCGCCGCGCGGTGTGCGGCGATCTGACCTCGGCGTTCGACTTCGCGGATCCCGACGGCCGGCGGTTCCTCGACGAGCTGCCCGACACCGCCGCGCTCGCCGTGGCGGCCCGCGCGCTGCGCGACACCACCGCGCCCGAGACCCCGGCGCTGGCCATGCTGCCGGTGCAGGAGGAGGGGACGCGGCCGTCGCGCGCGCTGCCCTACGAGCTGCACGTGGTGGCGCGGGTGCGGCCGGGCCCCGAGCGCCCGCAGATCGAGCTGACGTTCGGCAACACCGGCGCCGCCGGTGCGGTGTTCCACGTCTACGATCGCAAGCACCTCGACCGCGTGCCGCGGCGGTTCACCGTCGAGCCCGATCGGCGGCTGACCGACGCGTGGCGGCTCGACGGCGACGGCGGCGACTACGATCTGTGGTTGCTCGGGCCGGCCGGCTTTCACCGCCACATCACCGGCCGGGCCGCGCCGCGCGCCGCCGCCCCCGAGGTCGACGTGGCGTACGTGCGAGGCGACCTGGAGATCGCCCTGCACAACCGCGGGGTCGAGCCGGTCGAGCTCGTGCTGCGCGCCAATGCCTATACCGGCGAGGAGCACTGCGTGGTCGTGCCGGCCGGGCAGGATCGGGTGCGGCGCTGGTCGCTCGAGCGCAGCGCGCACTGGTACGACATCACGGTGGAGGCGCGCGGGCTGCCGGGCTTCCGGCGGCGGTTCGCCGGCCGGGTCGAGACCGGCCGCCATTCGCTCAGCGATCCGGCGATGGGTGGCCCGGCGCGCGGCGAGCCGGCGTGACGCTGCGCGTTGCCTCGGGCTCGCCGGGGTAGCGCGGCCCGATCTGGATGCGCGAGGCGTGCGAAGCACAACCACGTTGCCGCCAAAGCACGAAGGGACATCGGTCGAAAGGCGACATTCGTCGAGGTCCGTGGGTCGAGCCGTGTACCCCGCCTGGATCGGTACGTCTGACGCAACCACAAAACCGACGGCCGCCTCGGAGGCTCCCGCAAGCGCGGCGCGATCGCGGCGGTGTGGCGCTGGCCGCGCGGCGACCGCGAGCTGGCCGTCGGGCGCGGCGCTGCGGTGCTGTGACCTGCGCTCGCGCAGCGGTCCGCGTCCGTCGCCGCGGCGCCGCACGCGCACGGGCACGCCATCGCCGGTCAAACGCGGTTCAGAGTTCCCACCAGCTCACGATCCGCGGAGCACCCTCGTCGCGCTGGACGAGCTCCGCCGCGCCGCGCGCCACCCCGGCGCTCGGATCGAGCAACGCGGCCAGCAGCCGCTGGTGGCGCGTCCCACCTCCGCCCGTCGGCGATATGATCGAGAAGCTCCGGTAGATCCTCGGATCGTCTCCCTCTTCCCCTGCCATGCTCATAAGGCGACGCACCCCCACGATTCCCTACGGAGAATCGCACCGATTCGCGCCGTGCACCGACGCGCGGCAGAGCAGCCCCCTCGGAAAGCTGAGGGTGCCCGTCGGATCGGCGATCCTCGAAGGTAAAGGCGACAAACCACCGTTCCATCCCACAAGATTCTTCACACGGATGTTATCGGTGACGCTCCTGCCCAGGATATGGGGGATCCATCACAACAAGAACAGGCGCTGATGCTACGCGGGCCATGGGCGCACACCCCATGAACCGTCGGTGGCCCCGCAGTTCTGTTGATCGGCGCCCGCCGAGCAGTGATAGGGTACGGGTCCGGGTGGGGGAGCGCGAGGATCTTTCAGGTCGAACGCTCGGCGAGTTCGTACTCCGCGAGCGCATCGATGAAGGCGGCTTCGGGGCCGTCTATCGCTGCGAGCAGCCGTTGCTCGGTCGCGAGGCGGTGGTCAAGGTCCTGCACCAGCGGCTGAGGCGAAATGACACGGTGCTGCAGCGCTTCATGCGCGAGGCCCAGCTGGCGTCGCGGCTCGACCATCCCTACGCCGCCCACGTCTACGCGTTCGGCATCGAGCACGACGACGGCCTGTTCTGGATCGCGATGGAGCTGGTGCACGGCACCGCGCTCAACCGCTGGCTGCGCGAGAAGGGCCCGCTGGCGCTCGAGCAGCTCGTGCCGTTCTTCGAGTGCGTCGCGGAGGTCGTCCAGACCGCGCACGACCGCGGGATCGTGCACCGCGATCTCAAGCCGTCGAACGTGATGGTGATCGAGCGCGCCGGCCGGCTGCTCCCCAAGCTGCTCGACTTCGGCGTCGCCAAGCTGCTCGACGAGGGCGCGCTGCCCCGGCCGCCGCGGCTGCCGGCCGGCACCCAGCCGCTCTCGATCGCCGATCGCCGGCTCGACACCGCCGAGGCCATCACGCTGACCGCGAGCATCACGCCGCCGCAGCGCCACGATCTGCAGCACCGCCTGACCCACGCCGACTCGACGATCGGCTCGCCGCCCTACATGTCGCCCGAGCAGTGGACCAACGCGGTGACGGTCGGGCCGACCTCGGATCTCTACGCGCTCGCCGTGATCGCCTACGAGGCGCTGACCGGCCGGCGCCCGTTCACCGCGACCACCGTCACCGAGTACGCCGACCTGCACTGCAACGCCGCGGTGCCGCCGCTCGGCGATGGGCTGCCCTCGGCGCTCGACCGGCTGTTCGAGCGCGCGCTGGCCAAGCGGCCGGAGCAGCGCTGGCAGAGCGCGCTCGAGCTCGCCGCGGCGCTGCGCTCGGCGTCGCGCGTCGGTCGTCCGTCTGCCGAGGTCCCCGGGCTCGACCGCGCGGTGCGCGACGCCTGGCTGGCCGACGCGCCGCAGCCGCTCGCCGACCTGGTCGCCGCGCTCGGCGACGCCGGCAACCTCCACCACGCGCGCGACGCGGCCCGCGATCTGATGCGAGGCCTGCTGCGCTACCTGGTCGCGCTCGGGCTCGCGACCCGCGCGCAGGTGCGCGACGAGCGCGACGATCCGGCGGTGGTCGAGCTGCTGCGCACGATGCGCCAGCGCGACCTCGCGGCGGCCGAGCACGTCCGGCTGCTCCGCCTGCTGGTCCGCCCGTTCATCGAGCGGCGCGGCGCGCACCCGATCCCGGAGCTGGTCGACCTCGTCACGCCGCGCCCCGACGACGACACCGACGACCTCGATCCGCTGCTCGCGATGCAGCCGCAGACCGACCAGCCCGCGCTGGAGGACGTCGTGCGGTCGCGGCTCGTCGAGCTGCTGCCCGAGCTGACCCGCGTGCTGCGCCGGATGGCGTTCGTGCTCGACTACGTGCTGGTGATCCCGCGCGACGAGGCGGTCGAGCGCTGGACCGGGCCGCGCCGCCGCCGCCGGGCGCTCGCCACGGTCAACGCCGGCGAGCTGGTCAAGCACCACCCGATGCTGCTCGACCGCAAGGGCCGGGTGTGCGTCGATCTCTGGCCGCTCGCGCAGGTCGTGGCGCCGGTCGAGGGCGCCGAGCCCGAGCTGTTCGTGTTCGAGGGCCGCGGCCGCCACGGCGCGCGGATGATCGCGGCCCCCGCCGGCTACGAGCACTTCGATCCCGGGGTGTGGGAATGGATCGCGGCCCGGGTGATCGCCGACGCCTCGATCCGCGCCGAGGCCGGCGAGGACCACCCGCCGTACCTCGGGCTGGCGCCGTACGCCGTCAGCGACGCGGGCCGGTTCGTCGGCCGCGAGGGCGAGATCGAGGGCATCCTGGAGCGGCTGCGCCACCGCCCGCTGCAGGTCGTGGTCGGCCCGTCGGGCGCCGGCAAGACCTCGTTCGTCCACGCGGGCGTGATCCCCCGCCTGCCGCGCGGCTGGCGCGCGGTCACGCTGCGCCCGGGAGCCGCGCCGCTCGCCGCGCTGGCGTCCCGGCTCGGCGACGCCGGGGTCGCGGTCGCCGAGCTCCGAGCGCTGCTCGCGAGCTCGCCAGCGACCGTCGCGGCGGAGGTCGCCCGCGCCGCCGAGGCCGGCACGATCGTCGTGGTGATCGACCAGCTCGAGGAGCTGTTCACGCTGTGCGGGTGCGTCGAGGAGCGCGAGCAGTTCGCCGCCGCGGTCGCCCAGCTCGCGGCGTCCGCCGATCTCCGGGTCCGCGTGATCGCCGCGATCCGCGACGACTTCCTGATGCAGCTCGACGCGCTGCCGCTGCTGCACGCGCTGCTGTCGCCCGCGCTGGTCCTGCTCAACAACCCGCTGCCCGATGACCTGATCCGGATCGTCGTCGAGCCCGCCCGGCGCGCCGGCTACTCGCTGACGGATCCCGAGCTGGCCCACGACATGGTCAGCGCGGTCGCCAGCCGGCCGGGCGCGCTCGCCCTCCTGTCGTTCACCGCGTCGCGGCTGTGGGAGCTGCGCGACCGCCGGTTCCGCCAGCTGACCCGCAACGCCTACGACGCGATGGGCGGGGTCGCCGGCGCGCTGGTCCGCCACGCCGAGGCCACGTTCGAGGCGCTGTCCGCCGACGAGCAGCGCCTGGCTCGCGAGACCTTCCGCCACCTGGTCACCGCCGACGGCGCCCGCGTCCAGCTGACCGCCGAGGAGCTGCGCCAGCGGCTGGCGACCCCGCGCGCGGCCGCCGTGATCGACAAGCTGGTCGCCGCGCGGCTGATCGCGCTGTCCGAGTCGCAGGCCTCCGGCGAGTCGCACATCGAGGTCATCCACGACGCGCTGCTCGACGCCTGGCCGCGGCTGCAGCGCTGGGTCCGCGAGGACGTCGACGGCGCCCGCATGCGCGACCAGCTGCGGATCGCGGCGCGCCAGTGGGCAGATCGCAGCCGGCCGCGCGGCCTGGTATGGCGCGACGGCATGCTGGCCGATCTGGAGCGCTGGCTGCGCCGCGGCAAGGCGAACGCGCTCACCGAGCTCGAGGCCGCGTTCGTCGACGCCGGCCGGCGGCTCGCGCGGCGCGCCCGGATCCGCCGCAGGCTCGGGCTGGTCGCGATCGGCTTCGCGATCGCGTTCGCGGTGTTCGGCTACTACGCGATGCGCAGCCGCATCGACCAGAGCGTCCTGGAACATCAGCTCACCCAGGGCTACGCGGACTGGGGTCAGGAGGCGCTGCTCGACGGTAGACCGATCGAGGCGCTGGCCTACCTCCACCTGGCCACGCGCCGCGGCGACGACTCTGAACGCGTGAGGTTCATGCTGCAGCGTGCGGCCGAGCCGTTCCAGCACGAGGTAGCCAGGCTCCACAGCATGCACGGGCGGATGTGGTGGGCGTCCTACTCGCACGACGGGCGCCGGATCGTCGCGACGGACGACGAGGGCGCGCAGGTATGGAACGTGGACTCGATGGCGCTCGAGCTCTCGCTGCACCATGGTGGCAGCGTCTATCAGGCGGCGTTCGCGCCGGATGACGCCGAGATCGTCACGGCCGGTGCCGACGGTGCCGTCAAGGTCTGGGACGCGAAGGACGGCCACCAGATCCACGCTCTGCGTCGAGGGCCACCGGGGGAAGTCGTGCATTACGTCTCGCTCGTGGTCTCCCCGCAAGGCACCGAAGTTGCGGCGATCGATGGGACCGGAATTGCGGATATCTGGGATCTTCGTAGCGGCGAGCTGATCCACGAGCTATCAGGCAGTCCAGGATCAGTCGCTTCTTCTTTGCTCGGATTCAGCTTTGACGGACGCTGGCTTGCCATCACCGCGGGGCAGGATGTGGGCGTGTACGACCTGACGACCTGGGAACGTCTGTCGATCCCTGAGATGGATGTCAGGACATTGAGTTTCGATCCGACCAGCCTGCGGCTTGCCACGGCGACGGCGCGCGGCGATGTCTCGATCTGGAGCATCCCGAGCGGCGAACGCCAGTGGCACCTCCGCGAGAGTGGTGACCGTGTTCTTCACACCGCATTCTCACCGAATGGCAGGTTCGTGGTGGCGGCCAGCCAGGATGGAATGGACCGGATATGGAATACGAAGACCGGAGAGCTCCTCACCGAGCTCAAGAATCATCGCAGCGCGTCCACGTGGGCGGAGTTTGACGCCAGCTCGCGGTTCGTTGTCAGCGTGGACGACAACAGTGAAGTGGCGATCTCGGACATCGGGTTGCGGGCCAAGGTGTCGACCCTGGACGGGCCAACGGGCCTGATCCTCGCGGTGCAGTTCGATCCTCACGCGCGGCGTGTGATCGCAGCGTCCTGGGACGGCACCGCGAGGATCTGGGACACCGCCCGGTCGTACCTGCGCTGGGCCACACCTCCGCTCGGATCGGGTTGCGGTAGCCGGCTTCGCGGGGAACCGGATCGACGGTTCGTCGCGATCTCGTGTGGTGATCGCGGCACCCGGGTGTGGGATATTCAGGAGGAAGGTGGACCGAAGCTACTGGCTGAGCTGCCGAGCCCGACCCCGCCAAGCGGCAACTTCCTTTCCGCGCCGCCAGCCGTGAGCGCCACCGGCGATCGCGCGGCGATCGCGACCGGCAACGCCGTCACGATCTACGAGCTACCCAGCCGCCGGATCGTGCGCATCGTCCATCACGATACCGCGGTGACGACGGTCGCGTTTGCGCCGAGCGGACGCGACCTCGTATCCGGCAGCATCGATGGCTCCCTGGTGGTCACGCCCGACGGAAACGACCCGGTCGAGGTGGCGAGGCTGCCTGCGGCGATCGACGTTGCGGCGCTGCTCCCGGACGGTCATGTCGTCGTTGCGGACGCTCGCCCCTGGCTCGGCGTCTATCGCGTGATGCGGCATTCCGCTCCCATCGTCGAGCATGCGATGCAGGCGAGGACCACCCTTCTTCGATTCTCGTCGGACGGTCAAGCACTGCTGGCGATCCCGACGACCGCAACGGTCCAGTCGCCGCTGCTCTGGCGCCTCGACCAGCCCTCGCCGGGCTGGCAACTCGATACCCACAACGCACCCGTGGTCTCCGCCCGGTTCGTCAATGATAATCGCGAGGTCCTGACGGGAAGCGGCGACGGGACGGCGCGGCTGTGGGACGCTCAGAGCGGCCGGCTCAGGAGGTCGTACTCACACGGCGCGTCCTATGTCGCCGATGTGGCGTTCGATCCAGACGGCGCCTTCGCGGTGACCGCCGGCGGCGACGGGGTGCTCCGGTTCTGGGACGTCTCTTCGGGGCGGATGATCTGGGTCCTCCAGGCACATCAGTCGGGAATCATTGGGATCCATCTCGATGGCGCCGGCATCGTGACCCGGGCGCTCACCGGCGAGATTGCCCGGTGGAAGCTCCCGAATGTGCCGCGATCCGGCGTTGCCCTCGACCGCATCGTTCACTGTCTCCCGCTACGCTTCGATCCTGATACCAGAGGCCTGGTAGAGCAGGATCAGCGCTGTGAGAACTGAGTGAACGGAGTGAACTGACGCAGCATGCCGCAGAACCTGCCTGCAGGGCCTGCAAGCTGTGCAAGATCCGCATGAAACGCGGGCTGGTAACCGCGGAAAAAATGCGCGACGCTCTCCAGGTATGACGCTTGCGTTGCACCACGAGGCACGCATGTTTCGGTATCGCTAGAAGAGGAGATCCGACGATGAAGAAGACCCTCGTTAGGCTCAAGGTGCGTCGTGAAGTGGTCCGGATGCTGACCCATCGCGATCTTGCAATCGCTATCGCGGGAGCCGATAACCCGAACAGCGGCGGGACGGATCGGGAGTCCGGCTGCCGGCTCCAGTCGGGGGCTCTGCCTATCGAGTAGTTGACCTCGCTGCGGCCAGGATGCCGCGGCTCGGTATGCGACGAGCATGACGCGTGATCCTACCTGCGCCGCTGGCGCTTCCAGTGGTGATGGGGGGGAGCTTGCATTGAGGCCGCGTACATCGGACCATGGAGCTGAATGGGCGAAGTACCGGGGCCGTGTGCGGAGGCAACGCCTTCTGATCGAGTAGCGCGGGTAGACCAGGAGGGGGCGACCGACGAGCGGAGGCATCTGCTGGTGTTCGGTGGCTCGTCGCCGTGGATCTACCCGTTGCCGGCGCACGGCGACGTTGTCATCGGGCGCTCGGAGGCCGCGGACCTCCGGATCGCCCACGGCGCGGTGTCGCGCCAGCACGCGAAGCTCGTGCTCGGCGGCGACGCGGTCGCGCTGGTCGACCTCGGATCGCACAACGGCACGTACGTCAACCGCTGCAAGATCACCGGCCGGCACGCGCTGCAGCCAGGCGATGTGATCACGATTCATGCGACCACGTTGGTCTTCCACGCCACAGCGCCGGTCGCGCCTTCGGCGGCCATGCTGGAGCTCGACGCGCTGCGCCATCAGATCGAGAACGAGCTCGATCGCACGATGCAGAGCGAGCGGCTGTTCTCGCTGCTGTGCTTCGTTGGCGCGGCGGCCGGCGAGCAAGCCACGATCCAGCGCCTGGTGATGGCGCAGCTGCGCCGGGTCGACATGGCGGCGTGGTCGAGCGACGGCGCGCTGTACGTGCTGTTGCCCGAGGCCGGGGCCGACGAGGCGGTCGCGGTCGCGACCCGGATCCGGGGCCGGCTCGACCGCGGACTGCAGATCGGCCACGTGAGCTGCCCCGACGACGGCTACGACGCGAGCGCGCTGATCGCGCGCGCCCGCGAGGCTGCGACCGCGACCCGGCCCGGCACGATCGCGGGGCTGGAGCGCGCGTACCAGACGCTCGCGATCGGCGCGCAGCGCGTGATCGTCGCCGATCCGGCGGTGGCGCGGCTGTACGCGCTGGTCGAGCGGCTGGCGCCGGTCGGGCTCCCCGTGCTGATCACCGGCGAGACGGGCTCCGGCAAGGAGCTGGTCGCGATGGCGATCCACGCGCGCTCGCCGCGCGCCGACCGGCCGCTGATCTCGCTCAACTGCGCGGCGCTGCACGAGGCGCTGGTCGAGAGCGAGCTGTTCGGGCACGAGAAGGGCGCGTTCTCGGGGGCGATCGCCAGCCGGGCCGGGTTGATCGAGACCGCGTCGGGGTCGACGCTGTTCCTCGACGAGGTCGGCGAGCTGGCCCCCGCGATCCAGGCGAAGCTGCTGCGCGTGCTGGAGTCCCACCGGGTCACCCGGGTCGGCGACGTGCGCGAGCGCGAGGTCGACGTCCGGGTGGTGGCGGCGACCAACCGCGACCTCGAGGCCGACGTGGCGGCTGGTCGGTTCCGCCGCGACCTGTTCTTCCGGCTGTCGGCGGCGACGCTGCATCTGCCGCCGCTCCGCGAGCGGCCGCGCGAGCTGCCGCTGCTCGCCGCCGAGTTCCTCGACGAGGCGTGCCGGGCTGGCGGCCGTCCCCCGATGCGGATCTCCGACGAGGCGATGGCGGTGCTGCTCGCGCACAGCTGGCCGGGCAACGTCCGCGAGCTCAAGAATTTGATGCAGTACATCGCCGCCGCGCTGGCGGTCGACGTGCTGCGCGCCGATCACCTCGGTGAGCGGCTGGGCCGGCTGCGAGCCGAGCCGGCCCAGAGCGCGGTCACCACCGTCTCCGGTACGCCACCGCCGTTTCGCCCGCTCGCCGAGGAGCTCCGCGAGCTGGAGATCACGCGGATCCGCCAGGCGATCGAGGCGACCGGTGGCAACCAGACCCGCGCCGCCGGCCTGCTGGCGATGCCGGTCCGGACGTTCTTCGAGAAGGCCAAGCAGTACGGCCTGACGCCCAAGCGCAAGCGCTACGACCACTGACGCGTTCGCGCGATCCGCGGGACCCCGCCGGTGGTGCCGCACCTGCGAATTCCCATGATGGCCGCAGCGCCGAGCGTGGCGCGGCCTCGCCCCGGTGTGCCGCGGCGCGCATGGTGCCGTTCCTGCAAAGTTCGCGGTTGATGCGTTATCACGTGCTGGCCGCTGACTACGACGAGACGCTCGCGCACGCCGGGCGCATCGCGGACAGTACGTGGTCGGCGCTGCACCGGCTGTGCGAGTCGGGACGCAAGCTCGTGCTGGTGACCGGGCGCGAGCTGGAGGACGTGCTGTCGCTGATGCGCGAGCCCGAGCTGTTCGCGCGGATCGTCGCCGAGAACGGCGCGGTGCTGTACCAGCCGGCGAGCAAGGAGGTCCGGATGCTGGCGGAGCCGCCGCCGCCGAGCTTCATCGAGGAGCTCCGGGCGCGCGGCGTCGATCGGCTCGGGATCGGCCGGGTGATCGTGGCGACCCGCGAGCCCTACCAGGACGCGGTGCTGCATGCGATCCGCGATCTCGGGCTCGAGCTGCAGGTGATCTTCAACAAGGGCGCGGTGATGGTGCTGCCGACCGGCGTCAACAAGGCGACCGGCCTGGTCGCGGCGCTCGGCGAGCTCGGCCTGTCGCCGCACAACGCGGTCGGGGTCGGCGACGCGGAGAACGATCACGCGCTGCTGGTCACCTGCGAGTGCGGGGTGGCGGTCGCCAATGCGCTGCCGGCGCTGCGCGACAAGGCGGACCTGGTGACGTCGGCCGCGGACGGCGACGGGGTGGCCGAGCTGATCGACCGGATGGTCGCCAGCGACCTCGCCGAGGTCGGTCCACAGCTCGCCCGCCACCGGATCGAGATCGGGTCCATCGATGGCGCCGTGGTCACGTTCGATCCGCACGCCGCCAACATCCTGGTGTGCGGGACGTCGGGCAGCGGCAAGTCGACCCTGACCACCGGCCTGCTCGAGCGCCTGACCGAGGCGAGCTACCAGTTCGCGATCATCGATCCCGAGGGCGACCACGTCTCGCTCGACTTCGCGGTGGTGCTCGGTGGCCTGCAGCGCGATCCGCTGGTCGAGGAGGTGATCGACGTGGTGCGCGACCCGTCGCACAACGTGGTCGTCAACCTGCTCGGCGTCGCGGCGTCGCAGCGCCCCGAGTGCTTCGCGCGCCTGCTCGCGGCGCTCGCGGAGTTCCGCGTTCGCAGCGGCCGGCCGCACTGGCTGGTGGTCGACGAGGCCCACCACGTGCTGCCCGCCGGGCGCCAGCCGGCCGCCGATCCGGTCGCGGTGCCGTCGCGCGGCGTGATCTACGTGACGGTGCATCCCGGCAGCGTCGCGGCACCGATCCTGAGCACCCTGGACACGGTGCTGATCGTCGGCGAGCGGCCGCGCGACACCGTGGTCGAGCTGTGCCAGGCGACCGGCCGCCCGGTTCCGGCGATCCGCGCAACCGATCGCGTGCCGATGGGGCACGCGCTGTACTGGCGGGTCGGCGAGCCCGACACCGCGGTGGTCCGGATCGAGCCGCCCAAGCACGAGCGCCGGCGGCACTCGCGCAAGTACGCCGAGGGCAACCTCGGCCAGGAGCGCAGCTTCTACTTCCGCGGCCCA
>Ga0307476_10001785_pt1 | contig 13028 bp, 9 predicted proteins | sample atmos_gasesECM2C_2_FD_203314 | JGI IMG/M metagenome (GOLD analysis project Ga0307476, IMG submission 203314) | Hardwood forest soil microbial communities from Morgan-Monroe State Forest, Indiana, United States - atmos_gasesECM2C_05 | ecosystem: Environmental > Terrestrial > Soil > Temperate... | reverse complement strand
GGTCACCACTTGAAATGCGGTGACGGCAAAGGGGTCGCACAGAGATCGAATCTGATCCCACTGCGGTCCCTGCAGCAGTGACAGGCTCACGGCGCGGCCTGCCAACAGGAGAATCGCGGCAACAAAGGGCGCGATGTCCCTGCGCCACACCACGGCGACGGCAAACAGAATAGCGGCCGTGAAGAAAATATCGGGCAACGCGAACAGCAGAATGCCCTTCCAATGCCCGGCCCAGATCACGGCTTCCCAGTGTTCGCGATTCGCCCAGGGCATGTATTTGGCCAACAGAATGCCAAGAGAAACCCCGAGCATCGGTATCGTCGCGATCAGAGTGGCCCCAAGAAAGCGCCCCCAGAGAAAGTCGCGGCGCCGTACGGGCGTCGAGAACATCATCTGATAGGTGTTGTGATTGAAGTCGCGCAGCGATGCAAAATTGACGAAGACGGCCGTCATCAGCAAGGCGAACACGCCCATGGCCGCGTAGAAGGATGCAATCGTGAATGGCGCATTCCGGTAAATGTTGGAGAGGTTCAGTTCCGCCATGAGCTCATCGGAGCCGATCGCACCGAAAATCAGCAGAGCAACGACGCAGAGGAAGATCCACAGCATCCAGGAGCGAAGCCAGAATCGAATTTCGAACTGCGCGATTCGCCAGAGCATCATCGTCTTCTAATTCCACGCACGGATTTTGGTGAAGAAAACGTCTTCCAGATTGGGCGCAGCGGGAGCAAATCCCTCGCCGAGAGGCGCTGCGCTATAAACGTGAAGAAGCGGACGTCCGCCGACGAGCCGGCTGGAGACTACCTGGTAACGATGCTCGTAACCGGCCAGTTCGGCTTTGGCAATGGAGATTTGCCACATTCGGCCATTCAATTGGGCGATGGCATCCTGCGGACGCCCCTGATATAGCACCCGGCCGTTGTTGATAATCGCCGTGTTGGTGCACAGGTCGGTTACGTCGTCGACGATGTGCGTGGAAAGAATCACGATCACCTGCTCGCCGATCTCAGCCAACAGATTGTAGAATCGGTTCCGTTCACCGGGATCTAATCCTGCGGTAGGCTCGTCCACAATCAGCAGTTGCGGATCGCCGATCAGCGCCTGGGCGATACCGAAGCGCTGGCGCATGCCTCCGGAAAAACCGGTGAGCGCCTTCTTGCGGTCGTCGTAAAGATTGACACGCTTGAGCATCCACGCGACCAGCTCTCTTCGCTGCTTGGGCTTGGCGACGCCTTTGAGCAGAGCGATGTAGCTGAGCATGTCCTGCGCGGAGGTGCGCGGATACACACCAAATTCTTGGGGCAGGTAGCCGAGCCTTCGCCTCACCTCATCCTTTTGCTTCAGTACGTCAATGCCCCCCAGCGAGGCAGTACCGCTGTCCGGTTCCTGCAAAGTCGCGAGCGTGCGCATGAGGGTGGATTTACCGGCGCCATTCGGGCCGAGCAGCCCGTACATACCCGATGGAATGGTGAGGGAGACGTTATCGAGCGCCTTGACGCCATTTTCGTATGTTTTCGAGAGGTTCTCGATTCGAAGTTCTATGCTCATGTCCTCTCTCTTAACGGTTACCAACCAGACTCGAACTCACAAGGATGGTTGCATCGGCGCGTGATTCCGTCAATTTCACAATATTCAGAATTAAATTGCGTTTTTCGCAATATAAGTCGATGCTTGATTGCGGTGAGGTCTGATCGTGTTTGCCGAACTCCAAGCTCTAGTTGCCTTGGCCGAGACCGGTTCGATGGAACGGGCCGCCGGCGATCTTTACCTTACGCCTTCGGCATTGACCCGAAGAATTCAGCGCTTGGAACTCGAACTCGGTGCCGTTCTCCTCGACCGGCACTTCAAACCTCCAAAGCTGACGCGGGCAGGATTCGAAGTGCTAGAGAAGAGCCGCGCGATTCTCACCTCTCTGAGCGACTTGAAGACTTCCACATCTGGGACCGCAATCCCGGTTGGACCTTTTCGTCTGGGTCTCTCACATGCTCTGGCTCGGCCGGAAATATCCGATGTCATTATCGAACTGGGCAAGCAATTCCCTCTTCTTCAACCGAGCATCGGCAATGATGTCAGTTGCCAGTTATTGGAACGCCTGCGCTTGGGTGAGTTGGACGGGGCACTGGTCGTCTTGCCCACGGAAAAGATTTTGCCCGACGGACTGGAGGGAGTAACGCTGGCAGCCGACACGATGCGAGTCGTTCAAGCACGAACTTCGGCCAAGCCAAGGTCTGCGAATCGCTCGGAGTTTTATCGGCGCAATTGGGTTCTTAACCCAGCCGGGTGCATGGTGCGAGAAGAGATAAAGAATCGAGTTGAACGGCTGGGCGCTCCACTCACGGTTGCCGCCGAACTGCACAATCCGGACTTACAACTCTCGCTCATTGCCGCAAATGTGGGCGTGGGGATGTTGCAGGACAGTTTTCTGCGCAGTCACTCTCTGCGCAGACGGCTCAGCACGATTGAGCATCCGAATTTCAATATATCAATCAGGATCGCGTTCTTTCGCGCCAGGCATCTTGGCACACGAGAGCAGGTAGCCCTCGAACTTCAGCGGATACTCGTGAAACACTTCGAATTCCGGGCGCACGGCTGACTGTCGCCTTCAAAATTGCACTCGTCTAGGGTGCCGGGTCGTTCGTTCCAGACTTTCCGGCGACATAGCGCCGCTCGCCGGTACTCGGGTCGAACATGACTTCAACGGGATCCCCGGTCGAGGGATCGATGAATTGCTCATCAGTTCTCTGCCAACGGCCATTGGAAGGCTTCTCGATGCGGCGGTAACGCCAGCGCTCGAACAGCGTGCCGACGAGGATGATCACGCCAAGCGCCAGCACCTGCCAGCCGGGTGCGTGAACACCGCTGGCAATCAGGCCGATACCGATGCACGTGAGCGCCGCCGCAACCACAATCACGACAGTCCGCAACATGATCAGATTGCCGGTTCCAGCACCACGGCTGTTCCGTAGGCAACGATCTCGCTCATCGTCTGACCAATCTCGGCCGAATCGAATCGCATCATGACGATGGCATTGGCGTGCATGAGACTGGCGTTGCGGACCATTCGGTCGACGGCATGGCGGCGCGCCTCCTCGAGCAACTGTGTATATTCGGTAATTTCGCCGCCGACGATTGAGCGCAGCCCCGCCATGATATTTCCGCCAAGCCCGCGGCTCCTGACCACCACGCCGAACACCTGACCCTTGACCTCGCGCACGCGCTGTCCGGGTACGTTTTCTGTTGTCACGACAAGCACGGCACCTCCGCAACAGTTGCAACTGGTCCGGGTAGGCTACCTGAGCCGGCCCTCCCTGGCGAGAGACTCACGGCTTACGGTCGCGGTACGGGAAAAACCACGGTTTTCGCTCCATCAGCCAATCCAGGTGAACGTGCTTGGGCTCGCGAAACGCATCGAGCCCCTCGGCCCCGAGCTCGCGTCCGATGCCGCTGTGGCGCATGCCCCCGAAAGGCGCCGCATCATTGTCGGTCAAGGGATCGTTGATCCAAAAAGTACCGGCCTTGATCGATTCCATCGCGCGCATCGCGATGGCGAGGTCCTTGGTATAAATCGAAGCGCCCAGCCCGTACTCCGAATCGTTGGCGAACCGGATGGCCTCGTCCGCATCGGCTACCGTCGTGATCGACAGCACCGGCCCGAAGATCTCCTCGCGCGTGGCTACGCTGCCGTGACGCACATCGGTCAGGATGGTGGGCTGAAAGAAGTGTCCGGGCAGCCCCGCTGGCCGCGACATGGCGCCGCCGAGGGCAAGGGTGGCGCCATCCCTCACCGCGCGCGCAACCTGGTCTTCGACGCGCCGCGCCGCGTCGTGCGAAATCAGGGGACCCAAGTCGGTGTCGGGCGCCATGGGGTCGCCGACCTTGAGCTGCGCGACATACCGATGCATCCGCTGCGTAAACTCCGCCGCGATCGGCCGCTCCACATAGATGCGCTTGCTCGAGGTGCAAACCTGGCCGGCGTTGAGCAGCCGCGCCCAGGCAACGCCCGGGACCGCGACATCCAGATCGGCATCCTTGAAAACGATGAACGGATCGATCGAGCCAAGTTCGAGATTGACTTTCTTGAGCCGGGCGCCGGCGGCAGCCGCGATCTTGCGTCCGACCGCGTTGGAACCGGTGAAGGCGATGAGGTCCACATCCGGATGCTCGACGAGCGCGGTGCCGGTATCGGCGGCGCCGGTCAGTACGTTGACGACGCCCGCCGGCAATGAGTCGTAGACCTCGGCCAGCTTGAGGTTCGACAGCGGATTCTGATGCGGCGGCTTGCAGACCACCGTGTTGCCGGCCGCGATAGCCGGCGCCACCTTCCAGGCCATCAACAGCAATGGAAAATTGAACGGCACGATCGCCGCGACGACGCCGAAGGGTTCCTTGATCGTGAAGTTGAGCTGGTGGGGTGCGACCGGCGGCACCGAATTGCCGTAGGACGAACGCGCCACCTCGCCGTAGTACTCGAAACAGGCCGCGACCCAATCAATGCAGTCGACCGCTTCGCACAGCGGTTTGCCGGTCTCCGCGGTCATCAGCGAGGCCAACGCGTGCTCGCGGGCGCGGATTCGGGCGCCGATCTCGCGCAACAGCTTCGCCTTCTCGACTCCTGGCACTTTCCACCAGCCGCGCTGCGCAGCTCTGGCCGCCGCGACTGCCCGGGCCACATCCGCAGGACCGCAGTCCGGGACGGCACCGAGCAGTTCCAGCGTCGCCGGATTCTTAATCTCACGGCGGGTTCCGCTGAGTGCGTCAACCCACTCGCCGTTGATCAGGATCTTATGCATGCCCCTATCATGCCTGAGCGGCGCTAAATCCCGATAGCGCGGCGGATGCCGGCGCAGCAGAATAGGCAATGTCCGCTTCGCCCGCCGCTACCGCCCTGCTCGTATGGCTGACGCCGTCGATGTTTGCGCTGTTCCTGTATGGCATCGGGCAAGGGCTGGTTAAGCAGTACATCGGCGAGGTATCGCCGGCACGCTTCTGCCTGTACTTCGTGCTCGCCAAGGCGATGGTCAACTTGTCCTGGTTTTTCACGCACGAGCATCCGCCGCTGCTGTCGGCCGACGGCCGGGCCTTCCTCGAGCTCGGCGTCCTCGCATACGTAATCGACGGCACCGGCTGGATCCTGTACTTCGAGTCGATCATCGCGGGTCCCATAACGATCGTCGGAACTCTCTCCGCGGCGTATCCTGCGCTCACGGTCCTGTTCGCGCGGATTTTTCTGGGGGAGCGATTGGGCGCCCTGCAGTACTCGGCGGTGGCTCTGGTGATCGGCGGCTGCCTCGGGCTTTCGTATTCACCGCCGGACGCCGCCGCAAAGATTCTCAGCCGGCGCTGGATCCCGCTTGCCTTCCTCGCGCTCATTTGCTGGGCGACTTCCAACACAATCGTCAAACACGCTTATTCGTATGCGGAGGCGAGCGAGGTCAACCTCATGGTATGCAACACCATCGGCGGGTTCCTATCTCTGGGACTGTACGGAGTCCTCAAGGGCCGGCAGGGAGCGCACTCGGCACGCGAGTATTTGCACTCGTTCGTACCGATGGGGATGATGGCCGGCGGCGACCTCGGCGTGATGATCGCGAGCCGCTACGGACCCATTTCAATCGTGATTCCGTTGACCGGCGCTTATCCGGTCGTGACGCTCGCGTTCGCGGCGCTGATCCTCAAGGAGCGAATCTCGATGCTCCAGTACGGCTGCATTGCTGCGATCATTATCGGTATGGTGTTCTGCGCCTGACCAACAATGACTGCCGCCGCCTGCTAACATGCTCATAAAATGCTGTTACCCGTGGCGAGCGCTGTCAAGAGAACAACACTCGATCCGAAGTTATTGACTCTTTTCTAACGAGGGTTTTATGAAGCGATTCCTTTTGGCGCTCACGTTTTTCCTTGCCGTTTATTCGGTAACCGCGCTAGAGAATGCCTGGGCGGAAACCGCGCCGCCTGCGCAGACAACCCCCGCGCCGCAGAAACTCGACGAGGAATACACGAAGCTCATCAAGGAGTATTTGCAGGACTCACGCATTACCACCGAATTGGTGGATCACATGCCCGCGTCCGATTCAGTCCCATCGCCACTCAAGTTCTTCGGGCGAATCCCCGGCACGCCCGGCGAGCTGACGTATTCGAAGGACATCAATCGCTACTACGAAGCGCTCGCCCAAGCATCGCCGCGTGCGAAGTTTTGGAAGATTGGGAAGTCCGAAGAGGGACGCGATCAGGTCCTCCTGGCCATCGCCGATGAAAATACCATTAAGGATCTCGATCGCTACAAGGGCCTGCTTGCGCAGCTCTCCGATCCCAGGAAGATCACAGAGGAACAGGCGCAGGCGCTGATTCACACTGCGAAGCCGATTTACTGGATCACCAGCGGTATCCATTCGCCCGAGACCGGCGGACCCGAAATGTTGATCGAGCTGGCGTATCGCCTCATGATCGAGGAGACGCCGTTCATTCAGTCGATCCGCAATAACATGATCGTGCTGATTACGCCGGTGGTCGAAACCGACGGCCGCGAGAAGCAGGTCGACTCGTACTATTACGCCAAGAAAACCGGCAAGCAGCGTCCGCCCCTCATGTATTGGGGAAAATATGTCGCCCACGACAATAATCGCGACGGCATGGGGCAGCTGCTGAAGCTCACGCAGAACATCACCCGCGAAGTGCTCGACTGGCATCCCACGGTGCTGCACGATTTGCACGAGGCGCAATCCTACCTTTACGTATCCACCGGCACCGGCCCTTACAACAATTCCCTCGATCCGGTGGCGGTCGATGAATGGTGGCTGCTTGCCGAGACCGAAGTCATGGAGATGGCGAAGCGCGGCGTTCCCGGCGTCTTCACCTATGGTTTTTACGACGGTTGGGTTCCCAACTATCTGTTCTGGATCGCGATCACCCACAACAGTTTCGGACGCTTTTATGAAGTCCAGGGCTACGGTCCCGATCTGGTTCCCGAGCTGCACCTTCCCGCCACTACTATCAGTAGGGAGTGGTATCGGGCGAATCCACCCCTTTCCAGCATCAAGTGGGGACCGCGCAATAACACCAACATCCAGGAATCGGCGCTGCTGTTCGCGCTTCACAAAGTCGCCGCGGATCGCAATCTTTATCTTGAAGATTATTGGATGAAAAATAAGCGGGCGATTGACAAGGGCCGCAGCGAAGCACCCTACGCCTGGGTCATCCCTGCCGGCCAGCGCCGCCGTGCCGATGCAGCCGATATGATCAACGCGCTGCGCGCTCAAGGCCTCGAAGTGCAACTCGCCGGTTCGCCGTTCAAAGCCGGCACGACGGACGTTGCCGCCGGCGACTACATCATTCGCGCCGACCAGCCCTATCGGACTCTCGCCGATATGTATTTCAGCGTGCAGAATTATCCGGTCGCCAATCCCCGGCCCTATGACGACACCGGCTGGACGATGCAGTACATGCGCAACATCACGCTGACTCCTGTGAAGGATCGCTCCGTCCTGGATCAGCCGATGACTCTCATCAGCTCGGATGTTCGCCCTCCTGCGCGAATCGACGGAAACGGTGAGATTCTGATCATTGACCACACCACCGACAACGCGTTGATGTCGTTCCGTTTCAAAAACGCCCGCGTCAAAATGCTCGCGGCGGAAGACGACTTCGAACTCCGGGGCCACAAGTTTCGTGCCGGCACATTCATTATCCCGAACGCCAATACGAATGCACTTCGCGCGTCGATTCAGGAATTTGGTCTTTCCGCGTGGGCGGCGGCTTCGGCTCCGGCCGTCAAGACCCACGAGATGGAGATCCCGCGCATCGGCTACGTGCATTCCTGGCAGAACACGCAAGATGAAGGGTGGGTCCGTGCGGCGCTTGATCATTATGGAATTCCATATAAATATTTCGCCGATCAGAAACTTCGCGACGGCAACTTGCGCGCCAAATACGACGTGATCATTTATCCCGACGTTGCCGGGACCTCGCAATCCATCTTAAGAGGCATTCCGAAAGTCGGTCCTGATCCCATTCCCTACAAAAAATCCACTCTGACGCCCAACCTCGGCGCGCTCGATGAGAGCGACGACATCCGCGGCGGGATGGAGGCCGAAGGTCTTGCCGAACTGGCGAAGTTCGTGCAAGCCGGCGGCACGCTGATCACCGAAGGATCCACTTCCGCTTTTGCCGCCGACTACGGCCTGGTGGGAGGCGTCAGCGTCGAGCATCCCGCTCAGCTGTTCGCCCGCGGATCGATCCTGCGTGGCCAATTTACGGACCTCAAAAGTCCCATCGCCTACGGTTACGATCAGAAGGATATTCCGGTCTACTTCAATCAAGACCCGGTCTTCGCCGTGGCCGAGGGACGCTCGGGCGGAGGAGGCGGCGGCGGCGGCTCCGCATCGGCCCTCGGGCAGAACGTCACGCCGAACGCGGTGCCCATCCACATTTCCCCTTACGATCAACCCGCCGAGCCCGCTGCTCCGCCATTCGACGAAGCCGCCTACACGCGCCAGATGAGGCGCTTATACGGCGGAGTGCAACCCGATGTTCCACCGCGCATCATCATGCAGTTCCCGAAGGATCCGAATGACATGCTTCTATCCGGCACCCTGTCTGGCGGACAGGCGATCTCCGAGCGACCTCTCGTGCTCGATGCAAACGTTGGAAAGGGACACGTCGTGATGTTCGCGCTACGGCCGTTCTGGCGCTGGCAGACTCAGGGAACCTATTTCCTCGGCTTCAACGCCATCCTGAACTGGAACCATCTCGACGCCGGAAAGCCCGAACCTAAAACCGCGGATGCTGCGGGCGGCGCATCGAAGTAGTCGTGTGGGCGGCGCATCGAAGTAGTTGCGCGCGGCTCAAGCTCAAGCACTAGCTCAAGCTCGAGCTAGGGCTTGCTGCGCCAGCGCCAGCAATTGCAGTGTCGTAACGGCGGAGAGATCCACTCCGATCTCATGCACGATGCGTTGATAAGTTTCACGGTGGTGGGTGCGCAGGTAATCGGTAAGATGCGTGGCCGCGTTGCTCTTTCCCGTCCCATGACCGACCACCACAATCCTGCCGGCGGCAGCGACAGCATCGCCGATTCGCTTGTAGAAATCGGCGTCCTCCGGAGCTCGCTGGCCCAGCTCCCGTGATTGCTCCTTGTGCGTCAGGTGATGCAGGAAATGATGCGGATCGTAGGGTGTGATTCGCTGCTCCGAAGCGTCGCCGGACCCCGTATCAATGCGGTAGATCTTCGCGCCATGATGATCCACCACCACCATCAGGCTCGGCGCCGCGGGCTCGGGACGAGCCGCCGCCTGCGACGGCACCTCAGGCGACCAACCCGCGCGCTGTAGGAAATGCCGCAAGTCGACCACCTCAGAACTCGTGAGATCCTTGGTGTGCGGCTTATGCATCAGATGATGTTCTGCGCCAACCTCGAAGGTGAACTTGTTGTCGCCCTTCTGGTGCACGGCTCCTATTTTCTCGATCAACGCAACCACATCCATCCATTCGAGATTGTGCGCTGGCGGATGCCGGAAAAGAGCTTCGAGCGTTCTGAGGTGGGCGCCATGTACGGCCATGCGGCCCTGCGGCGGCGCCTTTTGTCCACTCTCACTTTCATCGGTTTTCATAGAAGCCTCTTAGCCGGATGAACGCACGCGCGCGTGCCGTGATGCGCCATCGCGCCCAAAACCAATTATTCGCCAATAACTAGGCCGGCGTCGAGCATCTCGATGAGATTCCCCACGCCTTGAGGCATGTCGTCCGCGTGCGGTGCAACCTTCGGCGCGCGCAGGTACTTGAGCATGTGATTCGGCTTCTGGCAGACTCAGGGAACCTATTTTCTCGGCTTCAACGCCATCCTGAACTGGAATCATCTCGACGCCGGAAAGCCCGAACTTAAACCTGCCAGTGGTGCCGGCGGCGCGTCGAAGTAGTTGTGGCGCAGGGGGCGCGCTGGGGACCCAATGACGAGAGCTTCTCTGATTGCGGCACGAGGACTTCTGAGCCTCGTCTTGGCTGCGTGCGCCTTTCCCCAAATCGCTCGCCCGGCGGACGGTCTTGATCGGTCTCTGTTTCAGTTACAGCATACGTCGTGGATAGAGCGTGACGGCGCGCCTCCGCAAATCAACGATATCGCTCAAGCCTCGGACGGCTCGCTCTGGCTGGGTTCCGACGAGGGCCTGTATCGCTTCGACGGCTTCACTTTTGAACGGGTCCGCTCGATTGACGGAGACGCGGCGACGCCGGCGGCAATCTCTTGCCTCCTGGCTGCCGCAAATGGAGACCTTTGGATCGGCACCGGTTTGAACGGCACAATCCTCCTGCGAAACGGACAGCTGACGCGTTTTCCAAAATTTGAAGGGCTCCCTTTTAATACAACTGTAAACGCCTTGGCGAGCGAACCAGACGGAACAATTTGGGCCGCCACGCCCTTGGGACTGCAGCGATTCGATGGCTCCCAGTGGCGCAACGTCGGGACGGCGTGGGGAGTTCCGGAAAGCGTGCGGTTTATGCTGCAGGTCGAATCGGACGGAACGCTTTGGGCCGAGGGTTTTCAGCACGGACTGTTCCGGCTAAACCGCGGTTCGCACCACTTTGAGCATGTGTCCGACATACCCTTCGGGGGCCGATTCTTCGATCAATCGTTATCGGGAGTCAGTTGGGCCAGCACCGGATCTGGAATTTGCCCATTTGCGGAAGCGCAAACGAGCAGCTCGTGTCAACATTTCGCCCTGCGCAACCACGAGGGTCCTGCACCCTCACCTTACGCCTCCCCCTACTTTCTTCTGACCTTTGATGGCCGAGGCAATCTGTGGATGGTGCCTTGGCAGAGAGATGGGATCAGGCTCCTGAATGCAGCGAGTTTTCGCGACGCTTTTCGCGCAGGCCCCGAGGGGAAGATGGAATCATTTACGCGGCGCGATGGCCTGACTTCCGACCGAATTTTTTCCATGTTTCGAGATCGGCGCGATGGCAGTATTTGGGTGGGCACGGAGCATGGCTTGGATCACTTCCGCGAAGCTCCTTTTGTGCCCATCTTCCCCAAGCCGGGTGCAATCAACTTCGGGCTCCAGGCGCAAAACGACGGCCACGTCTGGATCAGCAGTTATGGCGGGGGATTGTGGATCGCCTCTCCTCGGGGAGCGACGGCGGTAACCGTGCCTAACCTGGAGGTTCAGAGCCTTTATGAAACCCAGCGTGGGACCCTATGGTTTGCGGCTGATGAACCCGTGAGAATCGCATCGATTCGCGACGGCGCTAACGACGGCAAGACAACCACCTTGCCGCTGACGCCGGAACTGCAGTCTCAGCTGGCGGTGCAATCAATCGTAGAAGATCGAGCCGGCGCGGTGTGGGCGTCATTCATACCGTATGGATTGGCCAAATGGGACGGCGAGCATTGGAACAGAAACGGTGGGTTGACGGGTTTGCCGGAGGCATGGGTGGTGATTCTTAACGTGGGTTCTGACGGCAAGCTTTGGGCGGGATACCTTGATGGCCAGGCAGCCGTAATCGATGAAACTTCGGTGCGTCGCTTCACGGCAAAAGATTTGAACATTGGACCCGTGGCGGCCATCTTGAGCGGCGAGTCGAATACCTGGCTCGCAGGGGTCAATGGCTTGGTACGTTTCGATGGCCGGCGCTTCCACGCACTCTCGGAGGCAAACAACCGGCCATTTTCAGGAATAACAGGCATTGCCGAGGCCAGGAACGGAGATCTTTGGCTCAATGCATGGGACGGAGTAAGGCGTATCGCGGCGGCGGAACTACAGGAAGCACAAAGGAATCCCGCGTACGCGGTCCATTCCGATCTCTACGACCTGACAGATGGCTTGCCCAGTGCTCCACAGCGCGTTCGCCCCTTCCCGACCGCGGTCACATCCCCTGACGGCCGCATCTGGTTTGGTTTTCGGGCGGGCGTCGTATCCATCGATCCCGAGGATCCCCGTCTCGGTTCTCCTGTCCCTCCCGTTTCTATCGAGCGCGCAATTGCGGATGGAAAGACGATCGCCGCCGCGAGTGCCACGCTCGCGGCGCGAACAAAGAACCTGGAAATCGACTACAGCGCCGTGAGTCTGAATCGTGCGAGTCGAGTGCGCTTTCGATACAAATTGGAAGGCTTGGATCAAGGCTGGAGAGATGCCGGTACACGCCGGCAAGCCTTCTATAATGATCTGCCGCCCGGTAAGTATCGCTTCGTGGTCAGCGCCTCCAACGGAGACAATCTATGGAATGAAGCGGGCGCCAGCCTGAACATGGAGGTTCCGCCCGCGTTCAACCAGACCCTCTGGTTCCGCTTGGCGTGCGCGGTCGTCTTTTTCGCATTGCTCTGGGTGCTGTATCGCTACCGCCTCTATCAGATCAAACATGCCTTTGACGCGCGCCTGGAAGAGCGGGTCGGCGAGCGCACGCGCATCGCCCGCGAACTGCACGATACGCTGCTACAAAGCTTTCAAGCATGTCTGTTTCGCCTTCAGGCGGTCTTCGAGGCTCTTCCGGCCCAAGAGGCCGGCAAGCAAATGCTCGGCAAAGCAATCGACCAAGCCGATCAGGCCATTGAGGAAGGCCGTGACGCCGTCCTGGATTTACGCTCCTCTGCGACGGCAAAAAATGATCTGGCCTTAGCCTTGAGCGGGCTTGGACAAGAGCTTGCACTCAATAAAACGCACCCCGATGCATCTGCTCCGGTATTTCATATTGAGGTGGGCGGCGCGCCTCGCAATCTTCATCCAGTCGTGCGGGAGGAAGTCTACAGAATTGCCGGCGAGGCCTTACGAAACGCCTTTTGGCACGCCGACGCGCAACACGTCGAAGTGGAAATTTCCTATGAGGAGCGCCAGCTCCGAGTGCGCGTGCGCGACGACGGCAAAGGCATTGACCCGAAACTGCTCGGTGACGATGGGCGCGAAAAGCACTACGGCTTGCCGGGTATGCGAGAGCGGGCAAGACTTTTGGGTGGAAAGCTCGCGGTATGGAGCCAGCGGGCCGCAGGAACCGAGGTTGAACTGATCGTTCCTGCAGCCCATGCGTACACCTCGTCCTACAGTCCAAGA
>Ga0307476_10001784_pt1 | contig 13032 bp, 11 predicted proteins | sample atmos_gasesECM2C_2_FD_203314 | JGI IMG/M metagenome (GOLD analysis project Ga0307476, IMG submission 203314) | Hardwood forest soil microbial communities from Morgan-Monroe State Forest, Indiana, United States - atmos_gasesECM2C_05 | ecosystem: Environmental > Terrestrial > Soil > Temperate... | reverse complement strand
ATTTAGACGCATCGGCAAAGGAGTTCAGCGAATTCGCCAGCCAAAATACCGCGATCGACATCCCCGAACAGGGCAAAGCCATGGTCGAGGCTGCAGCAATTTTGCAAGGCCAACTAATCGCCGCCCAGTCTGAAGTGCAGGGTTTGTCTCAGGTCTACACCGAGAATAACGTTCGTTTGCGTTCTGCACGCGCACGCGTTGAAGAGATTCAGCGTCAATTGGTAAAGATGGGTGGTTCCAATTCTAGTTTCGGTTCCGGAGGATCGGAACCGGTTAATCCGGTGATGGCTTCTAAAGACCTCGACCCTAACGATATTTATCCAGCGATTCGCAAGTTACCTTTGTTGGGCGTGAAATGGGCCGATCTCTATCTGCAGAATAAAATTCAGGAAAAAGTGTACGAACTTCTGACCGCACAATTTGAGGTCTCGAAGATCGAGGAAGCGAAGGAAACCCCATCGGTTCAGGTGTATGACATGGCGGATATTCCGGAAAGGAAATCGTGGCCTCCCCGACTCCTACTCATGGCGCTTGGAGCTGTTTTCTCATTTTGCATTGGCGCAAGTTGGATTCTAGGCGAAAGAGCATGGCAGGATGTGGACCCGCATGATCCCCGCAAGGAATTCGTGCATCACATGGGCCGGGATATTCAGGTCTCGGGGCTATTCTCGGCAGAACGTTTGCTTGAGCGCGTTGGCAGCAACCGTCTGCGTACTTCTGCGAAGGCGCTGGAGGATAGAGAATCTTCAGAGCTCTGAGATATATGCGGCCTAGCACAGCCTTGATACGTCTGAATGTGCGCTGCGACTGGGCGAGTCCCGCCCTAACTCCCGTAGCGCAGCACACCCCGAGCATGAAATCACGCTGATGAATCCCTACTACTTTCAAACTCCTTGGCGTCGCTTTTTCAGAAGTCGGCGGTTCCGCGGTTTCCTTGAGCAATACGCAGCCTGCAAGACCATCGTGGACATGGGGGGGGATCCGAACCTGTGGACGGAAATTCTAGGCCGTACGCAGGGCGTAGTAGTTGTAAATCTCTCGCTTACTGGGGACTATAACCGGCTTCGCTATATCATTGGAGACGGTTGTCGGATGCCTTTCTCGGACAAGTCGGTGGATCTGGCGTTTTCGAATTCGGCCATCGAGCACGTTGGCAGCTTCGAAGAGCAGTCTCGTTTTGCGGCAGAAATGATTAGGATCGGAAAAACAGTGTACTGCCAAACCCCATGCCGACTGTTTCCTATTGACCCTCATCTTAACGCTTTCTTGCTGCACTGGCTTCCGCGGCGCTGGTTGACCCCCGGGGTGCTGCGCTTCTGCACGCTCAATGGTTGGTTGCAGGGCAGGAGTTACATCTATGACGTCACCTGGATTTCAAAGAGGAAGCTCATGTCTTTGTTCCCTGGATGCAGCATCAAGACCGAAAGGTTTCTGGGCCTCCCCAAATCTTTCATCGTAACTTTGTAGTTCGCCTAGTCGTTCGCTCGAAGAAACTCATAATGTAATGTCGCAAAACGCATATACCAACGACTTGGCCATGCCGCATCCGCGGGGACGACTTGTGCTTAATGCGTTGGAGAAGGTTGCCGCGATCGCGCTTGCTGGTCTGGTGCTCTATCTCGCCGCAACCGAATCCCTGGACTGGGTGCCGTTTCTCATCGGAGCACTCGCAGCTTTGGTGCTGCTCTTAGTCGACTGGCCCTATGGGGCTTTCCTTGAGCTCTGCATCGCGGCTTCTATGCCGCGCTGGGTAATTAAGATCAATAAGTGGCATGCCAAACCAGAACATTTCGTAGTCGCCGCTGTGGGCCTGTTCTTGCTTTCTCGAATGGTTGCGCGCAAGCATGAATGGAAATCCCTCGGGAGACCTGAATTTTTACTTCTGGCCTTTCTGGCCTTGAATTTCTTTACCTCCGTGGTGGCCTCGCCTGATCGAAGTTCAACCCTGCGGTGGGCTTTGATGTTGACCCTGGCCGTTTCTCCGTTCTTCATAACCTTGCAAGTGGTCCGCACGCCCTCGCAGCTCGATAGATTTATGGTTCTATGGCTCTGGGTTGGCGCACTCGGGGCACTATTCGGAATTGTTTGTTTTTTTTCCTATCTTTCCTTCCGAACAGACTTCGGGGTGACGGTTGTCGGCTTCTTAGGTTTCATTCCAGAAGTACACGGCTCCCTGTGGGAGCCTAATATCTTCGGCAGCTACTGCACGAGTTTTGCTGTGATGTTCCTCTTTTACTTTATCGACAGTACGACCAGGAGCCTCTGGCACCTCGCGGGGCTCATAATAACGACCGTGGGCACGCTCTTAAGTCTGGCGCGGCAGGGCTTAATCTGCCTCGTCTTTGTGGGCGGAATGGTTCTGTTCTACAACTTGCGTCGGACGAAATTCCGAGTAAAGCATATGACTCTGGTTGTGGCCAGCGTCCTGCTCGCTTTCATCGTCGGCTTCAGTGTGATGGGCAATCTATCGGAAAGGATCGCCAGCATCAGCATCGATACCGCTGGGGAAGACCCGACAGTCGTCCGGCGGGCCGGTATGCTAGCGCTGGCCATGCAGGATATCCAGCAACATCCCATTCTTGGTCTCGGCACCAGCAGCTTCCAATTGTTGTACATCGCCGACAGCGATATCACTTACCAAGGATTGGATAGCGCGTGGCTGGGGAGTCTATTCTTCGGGATCGTGCATGATACGGGCGTGATTGGAATGATCCTGTTCCTTTGGCTCCTCGTTGAGCTCAGGCGGCGAACCTGGCGCATTTTAACCGCCCCCGTCCGCACACCGGCCACTACGGCCGTGGGAGCGCTCTCGGCGGGTGTGCTGGTGATGTTGATCGCTTACCAAATTACCGATGCCTCGACTCTGGCATTCACCTGGGTTCAGTTCGGCCTCCTGGCGGCTGCGCTTCGAATCTCAGAGAACTACTCGATTGCCGCGTCTGGAGAATCGGTGCGATAATATTTTTGTTAGCCCAGAAGCTTGTCGACGCTCCTCGATAGCACTGTTGGACAAATATAAAAACTTCACATGTCCGGTTTGAAACCTCCCAGAATGCGTATTGCCATGATCGGGATCAAGGCGATTCCGGCTCGCTTCGGCGGCTTCGAAACTGCGGTTGACTACCTCTCCCGCGGCCTGGTGAAACTTGGACACCGCGTCCGAGTCTACAACCGATCCGCGATGGCTACTTTTCCGGAAACCCACTACGAGGGCGTGGAACTGATCAATCTTCCCACGCTGAAGTCGAAAAATCTGAGCACCATCGTGCACGCATTCTTGTGCACGATTCATGTTCTATTTCATCGCGTGGATGTTGTGCACTACTACACCACCGGGGTCACATTGTTTGCCCCGCTGCCGCGCCTCTTTGGCATGAAGGTGGTGTGTTCGGTGGACGGAACCGACTGGCAGCGCTCCAAGTGGGGCTGGTTTCCGCGCTGGTATTTACGCTTTTCGGAGAAGCTGGCGGTGTTTAGCTGTCACGGGCTAATCTCCGACTCCAAAGCTGTAAAGAATTATTACCAGCAAAATTACGGCGCGCCCTCGTTCTGCATTGTGTATGGAACGTGTGAGCGCCGGTCGCAGAATAGAGATGTATTGGAGCGCTTCCAGCTGTCGGATCAAGGCTATGTCTTGTTTGTCGGCCGTCTTGTTCCCGAGAACAACGTACACCATCTCATCAAGGCATTTGAGAAGCTGTCAACCGACAAGAAACTTGTAATTGTAGGCGACGATCCTTGGGAAAGGGAATACGTGCGCTCGCTAAAATCAACCTCTGATTCGCGCATCGTCTTCACCGGCGCTATCTATGGCGACGGCTATGCACAATTGCAGCAGCATGCCTATATGTTTGCGCTTCCGGATGAAGTCGGTGGCACTCATCCCGCGCTGGTAGAGGCCATGGGATACGGCAATTGTGTGTTAGTGAATGACAACTGCTCTAATCTGGAGGTAGTATCGGACTCTGGTTTTCACTACATTGGCGCTGAAGGCGACCGGGACTTGCAGAGAAAAATGCAGCAATTAATCGATGATCCAGACTTGGTCGCCACCTTTCGAACCCGAGCCCGCCAGCGGGCTGAAACCTATTACCGGTGGGATGATGTAGTGGAGCAACACGCGAACGCTTACCGACTACTAATGGGAAATGCTGGCGCTGCCGAAACACCTGAGCTAGCCCGTACCCCGGGTTCATAACCGTTATGGCCATCGCTTCCCGCGAAATTCACGAGCCTTTGGTTTTTTCGAGCAGTTGGAATCGCCCGGTCCAACTCGCCTGTAAGCGCGCTTTGGACGTTGTCTTTTCAGCGCTGCTTTTGGTAGCGGTTATTCCTCTGGTTGTCGTTTTAGCCGTGCTGGTTAAGCTGACCTCCCCGGGTCCCGTCTTTTATCAGTGGAAGGTGGTCGGCAAGAACGGCCGCCGCTTCACTGGCTACAAAATCCGCTCCATGCTGGTAAACGCCGACGAACTGAAAAAACAATTGGAGCACCGCAACGAAATGACGGGGCCGGTGTTCAAGATAGAAGGAGACCCTCGGATTACGGCGGTAGGCTCCTGGATGCGGCGATACAGCTTGGACGAATTGCCGCAGCTTTATAGCGTTCTCAGAGGCGACATGAGCCTGGTTGGGCCTCGTCCGCCGCTTTTTACCGAGTACGAGCGCTTTACCGAGTATCAGAAACAGAAGCTCGCCGTAAAACCCGGGATTACCTGCTTATGGCAGATCAGCGGTCGCAATCGGGTCAGTGATTTTGACGAATGGGTTGGGTTGGATTTGGAGTATATTCGCCGCTGGTCCTTATGGTTAGACCTGCGCATTTTGCTGGGAACTTGGGGGGCTGTGTTCTCCGGTTCCGGCAAGTAGGAACCGAACCGGTTACGGGTTGCAACTTTTGCTAAGGAGTAGACTTTCGCCTATGCGTGTTCTCGTGATCGGCGGTGCGGGATTCATCGGAAGCCACTTGGTGGATCGCTTTATCGAAGAGGGCTTTCAAGTGCGGGTCCTCGACAGCCTCGATCAAAAAATCCACCCCCGCGGCAAGCCGAGCTATCTTTCGCCGAAGGCGGAATTCATTAAGGGGGACGTCACGGATCCCAAGGCATTGCTGCATGCCTTGCGCGGCGTAGATGTGGTCTCGCACCAAGCCGCCTATCAGGATTACATGCTGGACTTTTCCCGGTTCCTGCATGTCAACGCTGTAGGTACCGCGCTGCTTTACGAACTCATCGTCCGTGAGCGCCTCAAGGTGAAGAAGGTCATCGTTGCCTCGTCCCAGGCGGTTTATGGCGAGGGACAGTACACATGCCCAGAGCATGACAAGTTTCTTGCAGCACCGCGTGGCCGACAATTGCTCGCAGGCAAATGGGAAGTGACTTGCCCGTCTTGTGGGCAAGAAAGCCAGGCTGCTTTGTTGTCCGAGGAGCACACTAATCCCTATAACCAATACGCGGTTTCAAAGCTGGCCCAGGAGAAAACCGCATTGGGTCTGGGCTGGCTGCACGGGATTCCCAGCGTAGCATTGCGTTATTCCATCACCCAAGGTTCAAGGCAATCGCTATTCAACCATTATTCGGGGATTTGCCGGATATTCGTGAGTCGCGCGCGACAAGGCAAGCCTCTTTTGGTCTACGAGGATGGCAAACAGACCCGCGATTTTGTCCATGTTAAGGACGTCGTCGAGGCCAACATGCTCGTTCTTCAAAAAGAAGATGCTGACTTCCAGGCCTTCAACGTGGGAAGCGGGCGCTCAACCTCGGTGCTCGACTACGCGCAAGCCATTCGCGACAGGGTGGGGCGAAACGTCGATTTTCTGTTGCCTGGCGAGTACCGTCGCGGGGATAATCGGCACAGCGTCTCTTCCATTCAGAAGCTGAGCGCGCTCGGCTGGGCTCCGGTTCGCGGTCTCTCTGCGATCTTCGAGGACTTTTTGGAGTGGGTCGACCGCAGCGGAGGCATTCCGGAAAAATTAGCCGATGCCTACTCCGATATGAAACAATCCGGTGTGGTTTTGGTAACTGTTCACTAATTGTTGCACTTGGTAAGATCGCAGTAAGACGGCCCCGTTTCACTAAATTTTTTGAGAAAGGGCAGTGCAGCGAGATGGGTACAATCGCGAGTCGGAGAAAGATAGTCGAAGCCAGCCCTAGACTAGCCCCTCTACCCGGAGTCGAAATCTACCTGCAGACGGTTTCCGCCGTGCTGAACCGTCTCCCCTTCGACCAGATCAACCAAGTCACTGACGTGCTTTGGAATGCCTATCAGGAGAATCGCGCCGTCTATCTTTTTGGCAACGGCGGGAGCGCGGCTCTCGCCTCGCATTGCGCCTGCGACTTCGGCAAGGGCACTGTAATCAATGGAAATCGGCGCTTCCGTGTGCTCGCTCTTACGGACAACGTTCCGCTGATGACGGCATGGGCCAATGATGCCCGCTATGACGACATCTTCGCCGAGCAGCTGCGCTCTTTTCTTCAACTCAATGATGTTGTTTTCGCCATCAGCGGCAGCGGCAATTCTCCTAACGTACTGAACGCCCTCGCAGCGGCGCGCGAGATGCGCGCTTTCACCGTCGGTTTGACCGGATTCAAGGGCGGCAAGATGAAGGCGCTCTGCGATCTCTGCGTGGTGGTTCCTTCGGAAAACATGCAGGTGATTGAAGATGCGCATCTTTCAGTCACTCACTCCATCTTTACTGTGGTCCGGCAGCGTCTTTGCGAATGGTCTCAGCCAGACACTGGTCATCAGCCTCTGCACTGAATCTGATTTCCTTGCGTTTGCACCTTGCTCAACCCATCCCGGAGAACGAATAAACAAATGAAAGCATTCCTCCTCGCGGGTGGCCATGGCGTCCGGCTGCGGCCTATCACCGATACAATTCCCAAGTGCCTGGTACCGATCCAGGGTATACCGCTCCTATCCATCTGGTTGCAGTTGTGCAAGCGGATCGGGATTGACGAAGTCCTCATCAACGTTCATGCTCACGCTAAAACTGTTTGCGAGTTCCTGGAACGCGACTCCCATCGCATCGCGGTTCGAGTGGTCGCCGAGTCGCAACTGCTGGGCAGCGCGGGCACGCTGCGAGTCAATCGCGATTGGGCCGCCGACGACGATTTCTTTTGGGTTTTCTATGCCGACGTGCTCAACCTCGCCGACTTCGCGGGTATGCTACAGCTGCATCTCCAGCACAGGCCGGTGGCGACTCTCGGCCTCTATCACGTCCCGGATCCGCGGCGCTGCGGCATCGTAGAGATGGATCAAGCGGGCGTAATCCGCCAGTTCGTGGAAAAGCCCGAAAAACCTGCCAGCAATCTCGCCTTCTCCGGACTTATGATCGCCACGCCGGAGTTGCTCGAGGTAATACCCGAGAGCACTCCCACAGACATCGGTTTCCATGTCCTACCGCAACTAGCCGGCCGCATGCTGGGTTTCAATATTCACGATTATCTGATCGACATTGGTACTATGGAAAACTACCAGCATGCTCAAGCGACCTGGCCCGGTCTTCCGGAGCCTGATCTGCCGGAGGCTTAGGCGTGGATGTTTTGCGAAGTTCGTGTGGCTACACCGCTCCCCGCTGTTTGCCGTGCGAAGCTCGGCCGACGGTGCTCTCGACAAATGAGAGCCGCTGGAGAATCAACCTATGATTCGCGGAATTGTTTTCGACATGGACGGCGTGATCATCGACAGCCACCCGATCCATCGCCGCGCCTGGAAGACTTTCCTTCAGACCGTGGGCCGCGAAGTCAGCGACGGGGAACTCGATTTCATCCTCGATGGCCATAAACGTGAGGACATTCTCCGCTACTTCCTCGGCGAACTGACTCCGGCGCAGATCGCGGAGCACGGCACCCACAAGGATGAAATGTTGCGCCTGCTGGCCGAGGATATGCAGCCCCTTCCAGGAGCGGTAGATTTCTTGGATTCGCTCTGCCGGCTCGGCATCCGGATCGGACTCGCCACTTCGGCAGGCACCCGCCGGGCGCATGGTACGTTGAAAGACTTGGGCCTTTCGCATTACTTTGATGCAATCGTCACCGGCGACGAGGTCGCCACCGGCAAACCCAACCCCGAGATTTACCTTCTCGTGGCCGAGCGCCTGAACGAGACGCCAGAGAATCTGCTGGCAGTAGAAGACGCAGTCTCCGGCGTAAAGGCCGCGCGGGCCGCGGGAATGCGCTGTGTCGGCATCGCCTCCACCGATCGCGCGGAACAACTGCGCGCCGCCGGCGCCGATCCCGTCGTCCCCGACTTCCAGTCGCTCTCGTTCGAGCAACTTGAACTCAGCTTGCGATGATTGAAATCCCTCAGAGAAGCAGATGAAAGTCGGAATCGACATCCACAGCATCGGCAGCCACAAGGGCGGGAATGAAACTTACTATCGCGAGCTGATCAAAGAGCTGGCCGATGTTGGCTCTGATCACGATTTTCTTCTTTACTATACCCACCCTGAAACTGCGCAACAGGTTTCGGCTCACCACCGCTTCACGCTGAAGCGCTTGTCCCCTGCCAACCCGCTATTGCGGATTCCGTTTGGAATTCCACAGCGTGCAAGCGCCGACCGGCTGGATCTCTATCACGCCCAATTCATCGTCCCGCCCTTTCTAAGATGCAAAACCGTCACTTCCATTTTCGATATAGCGTACGAACGCGTTCCTGATCTTTTTCATCCAGCGCAAAGAGCCTGGCTCAAAGTGTTGGTCCCGTGGTCGGCCAGAAGGGCCGATCATATCCTCACGCTCTCGGAGCACTCAAAAAAAGATATCGTCGAGGCATACGGTATCGCCGAGGACAAGATTACGGTGACGCATCTCGCCGCCAGCGGTGCCTTCGTTCCTTATAACAAAGAGAAGTCCAGGGAACGGCTGGCACAACGTTATGGAATCGAAGGCGAGTTCATTCTTTATCTTGGGCGTTTGCAGGCTCGCAAGAACCTGGCTCGACTGGTTGAAGCCTACGCGCTCGTCCGCAAAGCCGGCTTTGCGCAAACGCTGGTAATCGCGGGTAAGCGGGATTTCCTCTTCGAGCCGGTGCAGGCCCGCATTAAAGAACTGACGCTCGAAGAACACGTATTACTCCCGGGATATGTTCACGCCGAGGATGTGCCGATTTTTTACAGCGCCGCGGAGGTCTTCGTTTATCCATCACTCTACGAGGGATTCGGGCTTCCGGTCATCGAAGCCATGTCGTGCGGAGTTCCAGTAATCACATCTCGCCATTCGTCGCTCGAAGAAGTGGCTGGGACTGCGGCGCTGTCCATCGATCCGCTCGACGTAGAAGCCATTGTTCAAGCTATAGTCAAGGTGCTCGGCGATAGCGAACTGCGTAGACAGCTTAGTAAAGCCGGACTGACGAGAAGTAAGCAGTTCAATTATAAAGACGCGGCACGGCAGACCGTCGCAGTCTACGAGCGGGTGATGGGGACAGCAGACGCGATACAGTCGGCGCAAGCAGTGCCGAAGGTCGTCCCCAATCTTCCCCGCTAGGGACCGTGATTCTGACTTCGTGATTTTTTCGACTTCATGGATATTGCCCTAATTATTCACGAGCTCTTAGTCGAAGGCGGAGGCGAGCGCCAGTGTGTCTGCCTGGCGCGAGCCTTGGCCCGGCACGGGCATCACGTCACGCTTTACACGTCGGCCTACGACCGCGCCAACTGCTTCCCGGAAATCTGCAAGGACCTCATGATCAGAGAAGTTGGTCGGGGACCGTTGCCGTGGATCAAGAAACCGCTCTTTGTCCGCGGATATCTCGACATGCTGCGGCTGGCCGCAAAGGCCGAGGAGAAGCACGAGATTTGGAATCCCCATCATTGGCCGGCGCAATGGGGAGCGGTGTGGCTCAAGCGCAAGCTCGGCGGCGCAGTAGTCTGGATGTGCAATGATGTCCCCGATTGTCACCAGAACGCCCGGCAGCCGCGATCTCTGGCCAGCTGGATCAAAGCTCCGCTGTACTGGTTTTATTATTTCTACGACCGCAGCCAGAATCGCAAAGTCGATTTAACGCTTTTCCTTTCGAATTGGGCCGAGAGCGAATTCCAGAAAATCTACTCCGGGCGCACCTGCGTGGTGCGCAGCGGCGCCGACCCCACGCGCTTTGCGCCAGGAGGCAATCGCAGCGGAATCCGCGCCCGCTTCGGCTTCGCCGAAGACGAATTCGTTCTGTTGTGGCTCGGCATCTTCATGCCGCACCGCCGCCTGGAGGACGCCATCGCCGCCGTTCGCCTGGCTGCCGCGCGAGGGGTTAAGATCCGCCTGTTGCTGGCCGGCTCGGATCGCAGCTATCCGGAATATCTCAACTCCCTCAAAACTTTGGTGCGCGATTCGAGTTTGCAGCCTGTGGTGACCTTCACCGGAAAAGTGGCGGACGAGGAAATTTGCGATTTCTACGCCGCCTGCGACGCCTTCGTTTTCCCCAATGACCACCAGACTTGGGGACTCGTAGTTCTCGAAGCCATGGCCTGCGGCTGTCCGGTCCTGGTGTCGCTCGGTGCGGGAGTGCACGAGGTGCTGACGCACGGCGAAAACGCCATGCTCTTTCCGCCACGAAATCCCGCGGCGATGGCCCAAGAGATCGAAGCCCTCGCCATCCAGCCCGAACTGCGCCGCAAGATAGCGCAAAGCGGCATGCGCCTGGCTCGCGAGACCTACAACTGGGATCGCTTCGCCGACCAGATCGACCGCCTCTGCCAGGAAGTCATCGACCACGACAGTCCGGCGCTGCTGTTATCGGAGCCTGCAAGACGGTAACCCGGCAGTAAAAGCATAGTGAACGTTGCAACCCCACCAGGCGTGGGATGGGCCCAAGCTCGAGCTGTGCTGGTGCAGAGGCCAAATCAATGTCTATCTTGTCTTTCTTCTCCGGAAATGGCAGGCTCGCGCCTCTCTACTTACCTTTGATGCTTATGCTTGCGTGCGCCGGACTTGGTCCCGCACCTGTCAACGCTCAAGCTTTGCAATTTACTCAGGTTACATCTTTCACGCCCCCGTACTCGCCTGACTATTTTGCCCTCACGGGTGATGTGAATAACGATGGAAAGCAGGACTTGGTAGTTCTGACCAGCGGAGGGGGTAGCGGAAACCCGCCGACGGCGTATGTTCTGCTTGGAAACGGTGACGGCAGCTTCGATTTCACAAACAGCTACCCAATCGGCAACTTTCCGACGCAACCCGCGCTTGCCGATCTGCGGGGCAACGGTGACCTTGATCTGATTGTGCCCACCTTAAATAACGTCAATGTTCTTCTCGGCAACGGAGACGGAACTTTTCAGCCTCTGGTTAGTTATTCGATAAGCGCCGAAGGGGCAACCGGGTTGACGGTGGGCGATTTCAATGGGGATAAGAAACTTGACCTGGCGGTGGCTGTATATAACACCATACACAGCGGCTTCGCAGAGAGCGTCGAAGTATTCCCGGGTAACGGCGATGGTACCTTCGGAGCACCGATCACGACCACGTTGCTGAATAACTTCCCACGCCAGATGACGAGTGGCGATTTCAACGGAGATGGCAAACAGGATATAGCCCTAGACTGCTGCACCGGACTGCAGATTCTGCTGGGCAATGGAGATGGCACTTTTCAAACCGGGGCGACCTATTCGGTGGAGGGCTTTGGAAACATTGTGGCTGTCGATTTCAATGGCGACGGCATCTTGGACCTGGCGGAAGTCAGCGGCACGTCAATTACCAGCACTCAAGTGAGCGTTCTGCTTGGCAATGGCGATGGAACATTTCAAGCTCCCACCAGCATTGCAGTCGGGATCGCAGACAATGGTCTTGTCGCTGCCGACATGAACGGCGACGGAAAGATTGACCTCGTGGTTGGGAACTCCACCGGCTTCGCCGTCTGGCTGGGAAACGGCAACGGCACCTTCACCTTAAATACGACCGTTCCGCTCACAGGTACCACTACGGATCAAACTTCCGTCGCGGTCGCTGATTTCAAAACCGGAAGCCCTCCAGGCGTTGCTGCGACAACTCTCAATAGCGCATTCGTATTCGTGCAGGGGACGTCGCCCGTGCTCTTACGCAACACCGGCTCTCTGAGTTTTGCTTCTCAAACGCCCGGCACAACCAGTTCGGCCCAGAGCCTCACTCTTACGAACATTGGTACGGCGACGCTAACTTTTTCGGGCTTTGCCATCAGCGGAGCTAACGCGGGCAGCTTCGCCGAAACTAATAATTGCACCACGCTCGCCGCCAATGCGTCCTGCAAGGTCAACGTCACGTTTACTCCGAACGCCGCTGGAGCTCAAGACGCCACGCTCACCATCACGGACAATGCCCCTGGAACTCCGCAGACAACTGCCCTGAGCGGCACCGGAGCGGACTTCTCTCTCAGCCTGACTTCGCAGAACGGCATCACGATTACGCCCGGACAGGCTGCGAACTACAGCGTCTCAGTCTCTGGAACGACTGGTTTCACTCCGAACGTGACGCTGACTTGCAGTGGAGCGCCCCCACAATCGACCTGCAACGTGACGCCCAGTGCGGTTATGTCCGGTGCCACCGCGAACGTAGCTGTAGTGACTGCCGCAGCATCGAAAGGCCTAGCGCTACCAGTCGGCGGGGCATCGACGAACCATCCCGTCGGCTTGTGTGCAGTATTCTCGGGTGCGCTGGGACTGGCGCTATTGCTCCAGATTCTGCCATACTGCCGCAAATGGCGTCCCCGGCAATTGTACGGACTGACGTTACCGCTGCTGCTCGTACTCGGCGTGACCATGACAGCGTGCGGTGGAGGAGGAAGCAGTGGTGGCGGCAGCACCGGAACGCCGGCAGGCACTTACAATCTGACGGTGACCGGCAGCTACACCGCAGGCTCGGTGACCTTGACCCACAGCACGAAGCTAACTGTGATCGTGCAGTAGGGGTTCTTTCTTGGAGTCCGGGTCTAGCGGACTTCGACGGAGAAAAAAGAGTTCGCGCGACTGTTCCCGTTCAGAATGATTGTTGACACTCGGATAGAGTGTCGAAATGCAAGTTCATGATGGAGAACTTCCCCGTGCGCGCCAGCTGGCGCGCACGGGGGAAGAGT
>Ga0307476_10001783_pt1 | contig 13033 bp, 11 predicted proteins | sample atmos_gasesECM2C_2_FD_203314 | JGI IMG/M metagenome (GOLD analysis project Ga0307476, IMG submission 203314) | Hardwood forest soil microbial communities from Morgan-Monroe State Forest, Indiana, United States - atmos_gasesECM2C_05 | ecosystem: Environmental > Terrestrial > Soil > Temperate... | reverse complement strand
CATGTGGTTGCATTCACCAGAAGTTCCGGAGCTTGCTCCCGATTATTCTCCGGATCATCTGGCACTGCGACTTGCAAATGCATAGTGGAAGCGACCTCTCGAGCTTTCCAGCGGCCCTCCATTTCGAAAACACTGTCGCCTTCCGATAAGGACGCGGCTTCGGTCGCTAGGGGGTACCATGCAACATTTCCAAATCCGCGCACGGCAGTGAACTTTGGACCGATCTGATCCCAGTCGGAACTGTTGGCCTGGTCTTGGGGTGCGCCGATGCGGGTGAGCCGCGTGGCGTCCAGCACGATCACGCCCTCGTAGGCGATCTCCAGTTCGACAGTGGCTCTCGGCGCAACTGCTTCGGGTAAAGTTACGATGGCTTCGGAGAGTGCACCGGTGTGATCGATATCGGAAGTGTAAGTTTGCGAGACGAACTGGAGCGGCTTGCCATTGGCGCGGATGGAGCGCCAGCTCAGGGAGGACGAAATCTGCAGGACGACGAGCTTCTGTGGAGTTGGTGAATCGTTGCGAAGGGTGATTTTGCCGCGAACTCCGAGCCGTTGCTGAGCGGGCTCAATACGGACGTTCAGGTCGTAATTGGTGAATGTGAAAGCTTCGCGGTCGATAGAAAGCGCGTTGAGACCATAAGAACAAACAAAACACAGGAGGCACAGCCGCAGACTTAGGAACTTCATCGCCCTCCTACGGATGCCTCTTCGTTTTTGCTTTTATCATCTTTATCTGGGTCGTGCGCGCGGCGCTGGCGCACAATTTCATACATCACCACCGCTCCTGCGACGGATACGTTCAGCGAGGGGACTTTCCCCAGCATCGGAATCGAAACCAGGAAGTCGCACTTTTTCTTTACAAGGTCATGAAGGCCCTTGCCTTCCGCACCGAGAACCAAGGCGCAATCCATGTTGTAGTCGAGAGCATCATAGGTTTGCTTGCTGCGTTCATCGAGGCCGACGGTCCAGATATTGCGCTCCTTTAGGTCTTCGATGGTGCGCGCGATGTTAGTGACTCGCGCGATCGGTAAGTATTCGCTGGCTCCTGCGGAGGCTTTGGTGACTGTTCCGGTGACGGGCGCGGCGCGGCGTTCGGGAATGACGACGCCATCGGCTCCCGCGGCATCGGCTGTGCGGAGGACGGCGCCGAGATTGTGAGGATCTTCCACACCGTCGAGCACGATGACCAAGGAATATTTTCCGCGCTTCGCGCCGATCACGTCATCGAGATCGCTGTATTGTTTGGCCGAAGTGACGGCGACAACGCCCTGATGCGCGGCATTACCGGCCATGCGGTCGAGTTCCACGCGGCTGAGAAAGCGCACGGGCACCCCGAGCTTGCGACAGTCTTCGATCATCCGCTGCAAGCGGATATCGTGCCGCTCTTTCGCCATGCCAACCCACTGGAAGGCGCGTCCGCGCGCCTTGAGCGCCTCGCTGACGGCGTTGATGCCATAGATATAGTTCATGAAGTATCAGTGTACCGAATGTAGTGGGATCCTGGTCCTTAGTGTTGTGGAAAGCCCTTGGGGACTTGCGACCGTTGAGAGGGAAATCCTTCGCTCCGCCCGAACAACGGCTGCCGCTCGGGAAGACACACGTGGTCTTATGCGGCAGTCTGGACGAGACGGACGATATTCTCTGGCTCGGGACGGTCCGTGTAATCCTCATTCGCCAAGGCGTGGAGCACCATACCGTCGCCGCTCATGATGTAGGTCGCGGGGATCGGCAACTCCCAACTGTCGTCTCCGTTGACAAAGGACAGGTTGACGAAGGCGCGTTGGTCAATCGCTTTTTGTTCGTCGGGAACGCGATAGGTGAGTCCGAATTGTTTCGCGACTTTGTTGCCGGGATCAGAGAGCAGCGGGAAGCGGAGCTTGTGCTGGTCGCGCATGAAGAAGGATTGCTGAACAGTCTGCGGTGAGACGGCAACGAAAGTTGCGCCGGCTTGTGCGATTTCCGGCAGCAGAAGGTTCATCGCTTCCATCTGAGCGACGCAGAACGGGCACCAGCGGCCGCGGATGAAGCAGAGGATGAGGCTTCCTTTGACGAGCAAGTTGGACGAAGCGACGTTCTTGCCGTCGTGATCTTGTAGCTGGAATTCCGGAATCTTTGCGCCGACGGGCAGAATATTCGCAGCTAAGCGTTGTTGTTTCAGGGCAGTGGTCGTCGCAGCGTGGACGGCTTGCGTCTGCGGCGGAACGTATTTAGAGATCAGCTCCTTGCGCTCAGCGAAGATTTCGCGCAACGGTCGGGCGTCGACCCCGGGACCCGATTCTTCGAGGGAGCGCCATTTCATCGCCGTGATCCTATTGGGTGGCAGAGATCCTTCGACTGCGTTACCGCCCGCATCGCGAGCGGTAACTTCGCTCAGGATGACAGTGTTTTAAGGCCTTCACAGCTATCCACGCGAAAGCCTTTCGCCTACATCCCCGGCAGCTTCATCCCCGCCATCCTGCGCGCGAAGCTGGGCTTGCCCATCTGTTTGAACATCTTTTTCATCTGGGCGTATTGGCGAAGCAGGTTGTTCACTTCCTGTACGGTGGTGCCGGAGCCGCGTGAGATTCGTTTGCGGCGGCTGCCGTTGATTACTTCGTGGTGGTTGCGCTCGTGGACCGTCATCGAATTGATAATTGCTTCGACGCGATTGATCTGTTTTTCGTCCACGCTGTCGGCGGCTTTTTGCAGGCCGGAAAATGGGCCGATACTGGGGAGCATTCCCATCAGGTTCTTGATGGAGCCCATCTTTTTTACTTGGCGTAGCTGGTCGCGAAAATCTTCAAGTGAGAAGCCGTCACCGGTGAGGGCCTTGGTGGCCATCTCCTGCGCTTTCTTTTTGTCGAGTTGCGACTCGGCGCGCTCGATCAAGGACAGAATGTCGCCCATCCCAAGAATGCGAGAGACGATTCGATCGGGATGGAAGGGTTCGAGTGCATCGTACTTCTCGCCAACACCGATGAATTTGATGGGCTGGCCGGTGACTTGGCGGATGGAGAGCGCCGCGCCGCCGCGAGCGTCGCCGTCCATTTTTGTCAGCACCACGCCCGTCAGCGAAAGCTTTTTGTGAAACTCATCGGCGGAGCGGACGGCATCCTGTCCCGTCATAGCATCGGCGACGAAGAGAATCTCTGACGGATTCAGCAGCTTCTTCAGCGACTGCATCTCGTTCATGAGATCGTCGTCGATGTGCAGACGGCCGGCGGTGTCGACGATCAATACATCGCAACCGGAGACGATGGCTTCGCGACGCGCCTCTTTTACTAAGCGCTCGACTGCTTGCGTGAGCTGCTCGGGCGTGTTTGCCTCGCCCACTGCGCCTTCGTAAATCTGCGCCTTGACGGCCTGGGCCACAACTTTCAATTGCTCGCGCGCGGCGGGACGGTAAACGTCGACCGAAACCAGCAGCGGTCGATGGCCGCCTATCTTGAACCAGTTCGCCAGCTTGCCGGAAGTTGTGGTTTTGCCGGAACCTTGCAATCCGGCCATCAGCACAACCGTCGGCGGCTGCGATGCGAACTTCATGCGCGCCGTGTCTTTGCCGAGGGTTTCGACCAGTTCGTCGCGGACGATCTTGATGACCTGCTCGCCGGGAGAAAGCGCGGTGAGCACTTCCTGGCCCACGGCCTTGGCCTGGATGCGGTCGATCAGCTCTTTGACCACTTTGAAGTTGACATCGGCTTCGAGCAGCGCGAGACGGATTTCGCGGAGCGCCTCGGCGATGTTTTCTTCGCTAAGCCGGGCTTGCCCACGAAGGGACTTGAATGCCCGTTGGAGTTTTTCCTGGAGATTCTCGAACATAGAAGATATCGATTATTTTATCAGCCGCCAGGTCACGACAGGATTTCGTAGAACTGAATGATCGATTCTCCTGACGACGATTTTCGCCGGCTTTGTAACGGCGTTGGGTTTCATTCAGCCTTCGGCCTGACCATCTCAAATCTCTGTGTCGTTCTGGTGTACTGCGTGCCGCCCATGCGGCCGATCAGGTCCAGCGAATTGCGATCGAGGCGGCCGTTCTTCAAATGCGCGTCGTTGATGTGAATTGCTACGATCTGGCCGATCACCAGGCTGCCGCCGGTGGGCGCGGGAGAGAAATCGAGGATCTGATGCAGTTTGCATTCGAAGCTTACCGGAGATTCGGCGACTCGGGGCGGACGCACGATTTTGGACGGCTCCTTCGTGATCTTTCCTAGATCGAATTCATTTACGGAAGGATCGTAATCGCCGCTGGTCAGATTCATGGCTTCGCGCAGTTCGTAGGTAACGGTATTGATGACAAACTCTCCGGTTTCGCGAACGTTCCGTAGCGTGTCTTTGGCTACGCCATGGCTGGATGGATGGTTCGGTACGCGCAATCCGGGCGCAAAGGCGAGTAACGGAGGATCGGTGCAAACTGCGTTGAAAAAAGAGAATGGCGCGAGATTGAGATCTCCCGATGCACTCATGGTCGAAACCCAGGCGATCGGCCGTGGCGCCACGGAATTAATCATGATGCCGTAGAGTTCGCTATGGGAGATTTCCGTCGGACTAAAGATCATTCCATCGAGTATAGCTTCTGTCGTGACTACTTCATTTTCCCGAATACTTCTTTGGCGGCTATCACCGTGTTGCTGTGGATGGTCACTGTGTCCTCTACATTCTGGGCGTAGCCGCCGGCGAGGGTGACCATGACAGGGATGTTGCGGGCTTGAGCTACGCGGAAGACGAGTTCGTCGCGTTTTTTCAGTCCCTCGATTGTCAGAGATAAGCCGCCCAGCTGATCTTCTTTATAGGGGTCGGCGCCGGCGATGTAGCAGAGCAGGTCGGGCTCGGACTGCCGCAGGCCGGAACTCAGGGCGTTGTCGAGCCACGACAGGTATTCGTCGTCGCCGATGCCATCGGGGAGATCTATGTCAATGGAAGACGGCGGCTTCCACTGCGGGTAGTTGTTGTGCTGATGCAGCGAAATGGTGAAGACATCGGCAGCGTTTGGATTCTTGCGGCGGGGTCCGTGCGTGGCTAAAGGTGACCCTGAAGCGGACGGGAGTGGGTCGCTGGGAGCGTGCTTTGTAGCAAAAATCGCGGCTGTGCCGTTGCCTTGATGGACGTCGCAATCGACGGTCATGGCCGCGCGGATTTTGGCGTCGCGCTGCAGTCGGCGGATGGCTACGGCTACATCGTGGATCACGCAGAAGCCTTCGCCGTGATCGGGGAAGGCGTGATGGAATCCGCCACCAATGTTGACGGAGACGCGGTCGGCCAGTGCGTGGCGTGCGGCCAGCATCGATCCTCCGGCCGCCAGCCAGAACGCGTCTACCAGCTCGCACGAGTAGGGGACTTCGAGGGCTAATTCTTCGCGCGCGCTGAGGGTGCCGGTTCTTAGCTTGTCCACGTAATCGGGCGTGTGTACGAGCAGGATGTCGTCGTCAGTGGCGGGTTCCGGTTCCAGAAAGTCGGCTGCTTCGGCTGTTCCGGTTGCCAGCAGTCGGTCGCGCGTGCGGCGATATTTTTCGGCCGGGAAGACGTGTTGGCCGATGGGGAGATAGTAGCCGTCGCTGTAGACGAGTTTGAAGGGGAGCATGGGAGTACGCTTCCCATGATACTGCGGCAACGCCTGGCTTAGGTCTGTCATGCTGAGCGGAGTGAGACAGTCCGTGAAAGCGGACTGTTTCACGGAGCCGAAGCATCCCTATAAGCTGTTTTCGTGGGCAGCCAAATCCGCGCGGAGGGTCCTCTTAGCAAAGAAATTGCCGACGTCCCCGGCGTTCGTTGATAGACATAGGGATCCTTCGACTGCGCAGCTCCTTCGCTTCGCGAAGTAGCTGCTTCGCTCAGGATGACAGCAAAAATAGCTAACGTTTCTTTGCGGGGGGAATCGTCGTTGCGATTATCGACCGGCGGACTGGCACGATCGCGCCTTTGGCGGGATCGGCGGCGGCATGGGCGCGAGTGAGGACTTCTTCCTGAATGTACTGCACAAATTCCTGGATCTGGCGCTGCATTTCTTCCATGCGCTCGCGCATTTGCAGGATGATGGCCATGCCGCTGATGTTCACGCCCAAGTCGCGGGCCAGTGAGAGGATGAATTCGAGACGCTGTAGGTCTTCATCCGTGTAGAGGCGGGTGTTGCCTTCGGTGCGCGATGGCTTTAACAGTCCCTCGCGCTCGTACAGGCGCAAGGTCTGGGGATGGATGCCGTACATCTCGGCAACTGCCGAAATCATGTACGCGCCTTTGGATTTACGTTTGGTCATTGTTGGAGATCCTTCGCTCGGCTCAGGATTTCGCCAGTAGGCTCAGGCGTCCGCTATACAGCTCAATTTACAACAAAAAACGTTGGCCACGGATCTTCACGGATTTCCACGGATTAAAAAGCGCAATCCGTTCTATCCGCGTAAATCCGTGGCCAAGGTTCTGCCTATGCTGCGGGTTCGACTTTGTGTTCTGCTGCGGCCCAGCCTTGCGGCTTTAGCAAATGGTTGACCGCATACGCCACCACGCCGGCGCCGATCAGGATCATGCCGAATGCGAACGAACTCATGTTCCAGATTTGTTCGTGTTCGCTGCGGATAATGGAGAAGGCTAGAAGAAGCATCGGAGGGATACCGATCGCGATCGCTCCGAAAATGCCTCCGGGAACACGGAATGGTCGCGGCAGATCGGGCTCGCGGAAGCGAAGCACCGCCAGGGCGATGAATTCCAGCATCAGGCTGAAACCATAAAGAAGGATGTCAATGGTGACCAGGCGAGCAAAGCCTAGGCCGAGGCACATCGCCCATCCAGCCGCCAGCGCCAGAATTGCGACCCAAGGTGCGCGCGACTTTTTCTGCAGCTTGGCAAAGATCCCGGGCAGCATGCCATCCTGCGCCATGGCGAGCGGCAGGCGCGAATAGCTCATGACCAATGCATTGAACATGCCAAAGGCGCTGATGATTCCGCCGAGCACCACGCCGATGCGTAGCAGCGGTCCACCGAGTAGGCCGGCAATGTCCGCCCACGAGCCGGTCTCCCAAGCCGTGGCTTTCAGGCCGGTCATCCACAAGGCGGCGAACGGAAGAACATAGCTGAGCGCGACGATTGCTACCGCGACCAGCATGGCGCGCGGATAGGTGCGCTGCGGGCGCTCGACTTCTGCAGCAATGGTGGAAGCGTTATCCCAGCCCATGTAGTTCCACATGCAGATGAGCAGGCCACCAAGGATATCTACCGTAGAGGTGGTTGGCTTGGTCACGGCATTGGCTAACGCACCGATCTTGAACGGAGCCAGAATTACGATCGCAACGAACGGCGCCGACAGAGCGAAGAACAGCCAGAGCGACGTCAGAGAGACTACTTTCACGCCCGCGATATTCAGCAATGCGCAGGCGATCACCACAGCGAGAGCAACCCACCATCCGCGATTTGCCTCTTGGAACCAGGGGAACATGCGGGTGAGGTAGGCCACGAACAGCGTTGGGTAAATCGCCATATCGAAAATTGAGGCGACCAGCGAGAGCCAGGCTTCCTGAAATCCCCAGAAATTTCCCATGGCGCGACGCACCCATGCGTAGTAGCCGCCTTCGTAGGGCAGCGCGCTCGAAAGCTCGCCAATCATGAAGGCTGTGGGCAGGCTCCAGAGAAGCGGCGTCAGCAGCAGGATCAGAATCGCGCGTCCGTAGCCGGCGCCGTGGACGATATCTTCGGTGCCGTAGGTTCCGCCTGACACCATAAAGAAGGTGGCGGCGACCAAGGGCCACAGGGTGAGGCGAACGAATCGTTTTTTGGCGATCGGAGTCCGGTTGGGGATGACGGCGAGAGGCTGGGAATTTCCGGTTTCTTGGTGCGGGGCGCTAGCTGTTGCCAATTTCGATGTGTTCCTCCTCAAGCGACTCACTCTCAGCTACTCCACAACGGGCTGGGTCGTGTTTGAGCTTTCTGGTTTTCTAGATTCCAGAAATCGCGCTGAAGTTAGTTCGCATTTGTGAGATTACGGGAAATTTGGAACGATGCAAGAAAAATGTGAATTTTTTTGGAAAAGTTTTGTCAGGAAGGTCAGCGGCTGAGGTAATGCTAGTACCGAGTACCTAGTTGCAGGTTCCGAGCAGAAAAACCGAATCTGATTTTTCTCGCTACTAGCGCCTCGGTACTCGGCGCTGCCCTTCAGACTTTCTTCCAAAGCTCTTCCCGAGGATCCTCCGGATTGAGCTTGGCTAACTCTTTCAGCAGTTCCTTGGTGCGCTCATCCCGTGGTACTGGGATTTTGACCGTGATCTCAACGATCTCATCTCCGCGTACTCCTTCTTTTGTAGCGGAAGGCACGCCCTTCTCACGCAGCCGTAATTTCTGTCCCGGCTGGGTGCCGGGAGGAATTTTCAGCAGCGCGCGGCCATCGATGGTCGGCACCTCGATCTTGGCACCCAACGCGGCCTCGGTGACGGTTACGGGAACGGTTAGATAAATGTCGTCGCCGTCGCGCCGGTAAACGGGATGCTCGTCGATTCGGATGATTACGTACAGGTCACCAGCCGGCCCACCGTGAGCGCCGGCATTGCCTTTGCCAGCCAAACGAATGCGCTGGCCATCGCGCGTGCCGGCCTTGATGCGTACTTCCAAAGGCTCAGTCTTGCTCACGGTGCCTTCGCCGTGGCAGACGGGGCAGGTCGAGATGTTTTTTCCCGTCCCATGGCAGCGCGGGCAGGTGACGTTGAATTTCATCCGTCCGCCGGTTTGAGTGATCTGGCCGGTGCCGTTGCATTCGGGACACTTTCCCGGGGCCTCGATGTAGCCCTCTCCGTGACAATTGGCACATACATCCTGGCGGGTAATGTTGAGGCGCATCACGCCGCCGCGAATGGCCGTCCAGAAGGGAACATTTACTTGATATTCGAGGTCGGAACCAGCTTCAGGGCCGGTCTCGGTCGCCACACCTCCACGTCCGCCGCCGAAAATTCCGGAAAAGATGTCGCGGAATCCGCCAGTACCGGTGCCGGCGCCGGTCCTTCGGCCTCGGCCGGCGTTGTCCACCAGGTCCGAGAAGTCGAATCCCCCGAAGTCGAATGGAACGCCTTGGGCATTCCCGGCATTCCCGCCGGAAACATCTCCGAAGCCGCCGGCTCCGGTGGCTCCGCCACGGGCATAAGCTTCAGCAGCTGCGGGATCGATATTGTCCGAATAGAATCCGACCTGATCGTAGATCTTGCGTTTCTTGGGATCGCTGAGAACCTCGTTCGCCTCGGAGAGCGACTTAAATTTCTCTTCGGCAGACTTGTCCCCCGGATTGACGTCGGGATGGTACTTGCGCGCCAGTTTACGAAACGCCTTGCGGATCTCCTCTGCGGAAGCAGACTTCTTCACGCCGAGGATTTCGTAATAATCTTTTTTGGTTGTCGTAGCCATTTAGAAGTGTCTGCTATAGGTGCCAGCCTCAAACCGCACCGAGGGGCGTCAAGAGAACGCCGTGCCAAGCCCATTTTTATGGCGGTGCAAGGGATTCCTTCGACTCCGTGGCGGCTTCGCTACGCGCAGCCGCCACTCCGCTCAGGGTGACAGTTTGAATTATGGTGATTCAAACTAGTTAATCTAGTTCGGTATTCTGTGCTTCTCCTCTTGTAACATGAGCAGCGGGCCGGAATCGGCCGCATCCTCGTAAACCGGGATCGGCCACGCACCTGTCGGCGTGGAAACGAGTACCCGCCACTGTCTTTCGTCCTCGGCCAGACTCAAGAAATAAGTCTGGTCATTTACTTGAAAATCCATTTCACTCTCCCCGAAAAATTCACTACATTTCAAACGTAAGGCGCGGGCATGAATGCCCGCGCCACACGTTCCAAGCTAACGCCCGCAAGGCGCCGTCACTTCTTGTCTTCCACGTCCACGTACTCAGCGTCGATCACGCCTTCGTCTTTCTTCTGACCGCCGCCGTTGCTCGAGCCCGCGCCTGCTCCATCGGCCGGAGCACCCGTCCCTGTGCCAGGAGTCGCCTGCGCCGCCTTGTACATTTCCTCGGCCAGCTTGTGGGAAGCCTTGGTCAGGTTCTCGCGCGCCTTATCCATTTGCGCCTTGTCGTTCGACTCGAGCGCTTTCTTGGCATCGGCTACGGCGTTCTCCACATCGCCACGGTCGGAGCCGGAGATTTTATCTCCCGAGTCGCGCAGCATCTTTTCGACGTTGTAGACCATGCTGTCGAGCTGGTTCTTGGCCTCGATCGCGTCGCGCTGTGCTTTGTCTTCGGCCGCGTGAGCGTCGGCTTCCTTGGCCATGCGTTCGACTTCTTCCTTCGACAGTCCAGAAGAGGACGTAATCGTGATCTTCTGGTCCTTGCCGGTGGCCGTGTCTTTCGCGGTCACGTTGAGGATGCCGTTGGCGTCGATGTCGAACGTCACTTCGATCTGCGGCACGCCGCGCGGAGCGGTCGGAATTCCGGTCAAGTGGAACTTACCCAGAGTCCGGTTCTGCGCCGCCATCGGACGCTCGCCTTGCAGCACGTGAACTTCAACCGACGTCTGATTGTCGGCCGCGGTCGAGAACGTTTCCGTCTTCTTAGTCGGAATCGTCGTATTGCGCGGGATCATCGGAGTCGCCACCCCGCCCAGGGTTTCAATCGAGAGCGAAAGCGGAGTCACGTCGAGCAACAGCAGGTCTTTCACTTCGCCGCCGAGCACGCCGCCCTGAATTGCCGCGCCGATTGCGACCACTTCATCGGGATTCACTCCCTTGTGGCCTTCCTTGCCAAACAACTCTTTCACCAGAGCCTGAATGCGGGGCATGCGAGTCTGTCCGCCGACCAGCACTACTTCATTGATCTTGCTGGCGTCGACGCCTGCATCCTTCATGCACTGCTTGCACGGACCCACCGAGCGCTGAATGATGTCTTCCACCATGCCTTCGAGCTTGGCCCGGGTCAGTTTCTTTACCAGGTGTTTCGGGCCGCCGGCATCGGCCGTGATGAACGGTAGATTGATTTCCGTCTCCATGGTGGTGGAGAGCTCGATCTTGGCGCGTTCGGCTGCGTCGCGCAGACGCTGCAGCGCCATTTCATTGCCCTTGCCGCGCAAGTCAAGGCCTTCATCCTTCTTGAATTCATCGATCAGCCAGTCGACGATGCGCTGATCCAGGTTGTCGCCGCCCAGATGGGTGTCGCCATTGGTAGCTTTGACTTCGATCACGCCTTCGCCGACTTCCAGAACAGAAATGTCGAAAGTTCCACCGCCGAAGTCGTATACGGCGATCATCTCGTCTTTCGTTTTGTCGAGACCGTAAGCCAGCGCCGCCGACGTCGGCTCGTTGATGATGCGCTTCACATCGAGTCCGGCGATCTGGCCGGCATCTTTCGTGGCCTGGCGTTGCGCGTCGTTAAAATAGGCAGGAACGGTGATGACCGCCTCGGTCACTTTTTCGCCGAGATAGTCTTCAGCGGCCTTCTTCAGCTTCTGCAAAATCAGCGCCGAAATCTGTGGAGGCGTGTACTCCTTGCCCTGCGCCAGGACGGCCACATGGTCCCCCTGCCGCACAACCTTATATGGGACCATCTTGATCTCTTCCGTCACTTCGTCATAGCGCCGTCCCATAAAGCGCTTGATCGAATAAACCGTATTCTCCGGATTGGTGATCGCCTGGCGCTTTGCCACTTGCCCCACCAACCGTTCTCCTGTCTTGGTAAAACCAACCACGGAAGGCGTTGTGCGCCCTCCTTCTTCGTTAGGGATAACTTTGGGCTCGCCGCCCTCCATCACCGCCACGCAAGAATTGGTTGTCCCAAGGTCAATTCCAATAATCTTGGCCATAATCGTCTCCTGTTATCTTTCCTGAATCAAATAAGTGCTGTGTAATCAATGCGCTTATGATTGCCAACAGGCCCATGCTAAGACCTGAGTGTAATGCTGTCAAGGTTTAGATGCGGGAATTTACCCGAAGGATTCCCTCTTAGAAGAGTGGGGATGCTTCCTTGTGGAAGCTACGTGCGCCGGAGATCAGTACCGACGGAAGCCATGTGACGGTTGTGCTTCCGCACGCCCCACTAGCCTCTCCAGGGGAGACTGTTTTGGAGTTCCTAAAACGTAATCCGACGATCCGGAACAAAGAGGCCCGCGACCTCACAGGTATTCGTTCGGAGAACTCAATGAAGAACGTCTTCCTGCGACTGCAGAGCCAAGGACACATCGAGCCAGTCCCCGATCTGAAAGGATCTGCTTCACGCTGGCGTTTCAGGAGAGCTGACTAGACTTACAGTGTCCGGTGCCCCACTTCTCGCCTCGTTTGCGAGAAGTGGGCAGCGGCCCCTCCACACGCTCTACTTCACTGGGATCAAGTCGAACTTTCCGGACGATTCCTCGTAGAACAGCGCACCCTCTTTCGCATCGCCGCCGCTCCAGTGCTTGTGTCCACCGGGGACGCGTATGAAGTCGCCCGCGGCTACGCGTTTTTCGCCCGCATCGTCCTTGTACAGATATGCGCCCTTCAGCACAACGATCCAGACATCGTTCGTGTGCGTGTGCATCCCGGAATCCTGTCCCGGATCGAACTTGGTAAAAGTGGCGTGCGCTCCCTTGTCGGCGTCGCCCCAGATTTTGGCCATCGCCACACCCTTGACCCTTGTCGTGTAATTTGCCTGATCCGAGGAGACATAAACGACTTTCTTCATTTCGTTCTGCCCGTGTACCCTCCCCACGGACCACGCGGCGATGATCGCCGCCACTACTCCAGCTACCAACAATGACCGTTTCATTCAATTCTCCTTTTCCATTGCAGTTCCGATTGAACCCCAAGGCCCACGCATCTTACACCCTGAGTGTTCCAAGAGGGCTTAGTCGACCTCCCTCGTCCCCAGCCCTGCCTTTGGTTGACATGTGTACCACATGAGAGTATGCGGGGTGCGGCGCTTTCCGTAGTCGTATTCTTCGAGCTTCAGGAGCAATCGGATCGTGGTCATCGCCTGCTTCCACGGCAGACGCAACCCGAGACGCTGGCAATCGCGGTAGCAGTAGGCTCCATCCGTCCCGCTCCATGAAAAGCCGGGTGGCCCGCTTGTCGCTTCTCTGCGAGAAGTGGGATTCGACGATCCCATCCCTCTGGGGATT
>Ga0307476_10001782_pt1 | contig 13036 bp, 7 predicted proteins | sample atmos_gasesECM2C_2_FD_203314 | JGI IMG/M metagenome (GOLD analysis project Ga0307476, IMG submission 203314) | Hardwood forest soil microbial communities from Morgan-Monroe State Forest, Indiana, United States - atmos_gasesECM2C_05 | ecosystem: Environmental > Terrestrial > Soil > Temperate... | reverse complement strand
TTCAAGGTGGTCGGGTGAAAAACGCGGTAGATCAGCGCGAGACGCGGATTGGCGGTTCCACCAAAATCGGAGTAGCGATCATAGCGCAGACCGGCGCTCAAAGTCAGCTGATGAATGATGTAGAACTCATCTTGTCCATAAAATGCCCATATCACCGAGCTTCTGGGGTCCGAGGTAAAGATGTTGCCCATGGAAATGTATTCTCCCTGGTCTTGCCGCAAGTTGTGTGTGATCTCCGTACCAACAGTTATTTGGTGCTTCTCGAGAAGGGTTCGGCTGAGCTTCACTTCGCCATCCCACCAGTTTCCCCGGAACGAGTAGGTGTCCACCGTGATCGAGCCGTCGGGCAAGCCGGTGGGATAGGCCAACGGCGCCTGCAGGCGAATTTGATCATAGGAAGTCCGGGCTTCCAGTTCCCAGTTCGCGCCAATCGCGTGCTGGTAGCTGAGATCGAGGTATTGGTGGTAGTCGAGGTTGGCGGTGCGCGGGTCATTGAAGACCGTCCCGAAATATGCCGTTGGAACCACCTTGTCCCGGGCGCTGAACACTCCTTGCAGGGTGAATCCGTGGAAGCTGAGTGCGGCCAGGATGTGTTCAAAGTTTTCGTAGTCGGTGTTTCGCGTGATCCCGAAATTGGTGGCGGGGCTGTCGAACTGGGGATAAAACAGAGTTGGTCCTACGCTGTTATAGAACGTGCCGGAGAGCAACATGCCGATCCCTTTGTACTGGCCGCCATAACTGGCTCGTCCCTGGAGAGTGCCGTAACTAGCGAACGCAAACGAGAGTTCCAGGCCTTTCAGTTGCGGCGGCTTGCGGGTAATCACGTTGATCACGGCAAGAAAGGCCTGGGTGCCGTAGAGTGAGGAACTGGGTCCGCGAATGATTTCCACCCGCTCGATCAGATCCACATCCACCGGAAACTCCGTGCCTATCATGGCCTGACCATCAACGTTGTTGTTGATGCGGTGGCCGTCAACCAGGAGCAGGATACGGCTGTTCCAGTCTCCCAGGCGCCCGAAGCCGCGCACTCCGACGAAAGTGTAATCGCGATCGTAAGTAATGTAGAAGGAGCGCACACTTTCGAGGATGTCACCCAGCGTGCGGTAGCCATATTTTTGGATTTCGTCGGCGGTGATGACCGTGACGGATGAGGGCGCATCGCCAGCACTCTGCAGGTGCTTCGACGCGCTGTAAATCTGGATGGTGCCGAGTTCTTCCAGGCTGTCCTGTCCGATGTCCTTGGTTGGTTCTTGCGCGGTTGCGGTTAACGCAAATAAGAAGAATATGATCAACCAAAGATTGGGAAGGCGTCGGCCCCCTGAGGATAGGTGGCGGAAGTATGGAACTGTGGGCCAAACCGTTCTGGCGACACTCATGGAGACTCCCGAGAGCGTCACAATGCGCAGACCTCGCTCTTGGCCTGCGCTCACGCCCCTACGGTCATCTTCGGCAGTATTCTGATTTTCCCTAACGAGGTTAACTAGTTACTTTAGGTCAAGACGGCACGGAGGCCGGCAACGCTCAGCGCCTTCCCGGCGCGGAGTGAAAGGGATCATCTTGTGGAGTGTCGGGAGGGTCTTCTGGGCTCGCAATATCCAAATTAACAACGATCGGTTCCTGGCCGCTGCGCACGATCACCGCCTCGACCGGCTCGTCCTTGCGCGCGTTCAGTTCTTGATGTGGAACGTAGGGCGGAACATACACGAAGTCTCCTGGGCCGGCTTCATCGACGAACTCCAAATGATCGCCCCAGCGAAAACGCGCGCGGCCGCGCACAATGTAGATCACGGTTTCCAGCTCGCCGTGATGATGCGGGCCAGTCTTCGCATTGGGATGCACAACGACGGTTCCCGCCCACAGCTTCTGCGCGCCGACTCTGGCGTGCGAAATAGCTTCGGCGCGAGTCATCCCCGGCGTTTGCGGAGTATTGCTATCCAGTTCGCCGTTGCGAATGATGCGCAAGCCGTGATTTTTCCAGTCTGGTATTTCTCCCGCTGACTCGGTTGATCGTGAACCGTCCATGACCGCTCCAATTCGTTCTTCGAGCCGGACCGGGCGCACGCGCCCGGCGCATTTTGATCTCTCGGCTTGCGGCTGTAATTCTAGACGAATCGCGAAATGGGGGTGAGGGATGGACGGTCGAATGCGTCCGTAGTAAAAAATGGATTCGAACAATAGCCCGCCGTATAAGGAAGCCGCATAAGTTTCATGGGAAGAATTTCCAGAACGGCAAGAAGAGCCGGCTTACGGGCGCGGGGTGATTTTTTTCGTCTGAGTCGGCGGCAAAAAGAGGCCCGATCGGAACCGGGCCTCGAACCAAGACATCCTCGTAAAGATAACTAGAAGGTGAGTTGCGCCTTAATCTGAAGTGAGCGCGGCGATGCGTCGGCACCCAGGAACGAGCCGAAGATACTGGTCGGCGTAGCAACGGTACGAACGATGCTTCCGAACTGCGGGTTCGAAATGTCGCCGACAGGCTGATCAAAATTGGGATGGTTCAGGATGTTAAAAGCCTGCGCCCCAAACTGGAATTTTGCGCCCTCCCAATGCGGGATGGGGAGGGTCTTCATCAACATCAAGTCAGTGTCAAAAAAGCTGGGACCGTAGACCTGGTTCCGCCGCTGATTCCCGAAAGTCGCGATCCCGCCGGGGCCAACTGCCGTGCTGAACTCAGACGCATTGAAACACGGCGTCGTGGCTGCGGAAGGACCGCAATTGAGTGGACCAACCGAGGAGTTGGCAAACATATCATAAGGAAAACCGGTTGGAGACGGCCCGTAGTTGTAGCTCCCCAAAACGCCGCTGCTGGCCGAATCGATTACGGTAAATGGCAGACCGGTCCGCACGAAGAAGGTTCCAGAGACCGTCCAGTCCAGCAGATAGCCCAGCGCGCCACGGAGATGCGGCGTGTTGTAGACGTAACTGGCGTTGAATTGATGGCGTGCGTCATAGTCGGCATTGCCGTAGTTGTAGCGCTTGAAATTGAAAGGATCCTGTGGAGCAAGAACGCTGACGTTCGTATCAGCATTAAACGGCAAGAACCCCCCATTAGAGATGTCATCCAAGGCATGGCTCCAGGTATAACTGGCCTGCACCTGGAGGGAATTCGACATGTGTCGCGTAAATACTACAGACAAACCGTTGTAATTGGACACGCCGGGATTAGAAGCCTCGCTGACGGTGGAGAAGCGCGAATCCAGCGGAGCCGTTGGTAGACCAACAAACGCAGATACACCTAAAGCCCCCAGACACGGAGTCGTGCTGGCTGGGTCGAACGCTACAGGAGCCGCGTTACAGTAGGCATTCAGGCCGGGATTTGTCAGAGCCAGGTCGCTGCCGTGATTTCCCACATAATTGATCGACAAGGACATCTTCGATCCAAGAGCTTGCTGTATCTCAAAATTCCATTCCTGATAAGTCGGGTATTGAATGTTTCTGGTGGAGTTGACGAAAGTGGGGGGACTGAACAGTGTTCCGCCCGGGCCTGCTTCGATCTGGGCGATATTAAATCCAGAACTGAAGCCGCTGGTGAATGCGGCGTTTGCTCCGGTGGCCGTGCTTTGGAGATTGCCAGGCACGCCCTGTGCCAATGGAGTGAAGGTGGTTGCGCCGGTGGTGGGGTTAGTAACAACGCCGGGCGCCACAAATGTGTTTTTTAGAGGGGAATTCGTATCGAAGCTGCTGGCGATGGTTCCGGGAAAGACATCGGCGAAGATGCCGATGCCGCCGCGAATCACCGTTTTCCCGTTTCCATAGGGTTGCCAGGCAAATCCTAGCCGCGGTTCCCAGCTGATGTTCTGATAGTTAGGAAAGGCCTGATGAACGCCTGTCTGAATCGCCTGATTATAGGGCTGGGTGGGGTCGTGAGAAATGCTGTCGAACGAATTGCTCAAACGGGCGAAACAATTCGTCTGACAGACGGGATTCGAATTGTGTTCGGCGCGCAGCGCCAGCGTAATTTTCAGATGAGGCTTGATGCTCCATTCGTCCTGCGCATAGAACCCCAAGGCATATAGGGCGATCGGCTCGGTCGGCCGAGTGGCGAAGGCCTGTACGTAACTCGTAGCCGTACCGTTATAGAAGCTTGATAGATCGGCAAATTGTGCCAAAGGAACGGTAGCGGTGAAGCCTCCGGGAGTGAAATCGGTTATGTCATTGCGACGAAAGTTTACCCCGAACTTCAGACTGTGTTTGCTCTTCTGCCAGGAGTAATCGTCGGATATTTGATATTGCGTTACATTTCTGCCTTGGGGCCAGCTGGAATATTCAGTTGAACCGGTGGCTGAGCCTGGACTCTGCAATTCCCCTCCCAGAAAAAACAGGTCGTAAGGAACAAGAGCTTGAGAAGCCGCAAGATTCGCCGTTGAGAAGACCGCGCTGTACCAGGATCCCGACAGAATGAGTTGATTGACGCCATTCGCACCAACGGTATGGCTCTCTTGCAACTGGCCCTCGTACTGCGGTTGCTTGCTCTGGGCGTTAAGGACGGGGTTCAACGGATCTGTGTACGTTGCCTGCAGTCCATGGTCGGTACGGAAGTGGATAAAAGCGCGATCCTTGGAACCGATGTTCTGATCAACGCGGGCAGTGAGCAACCACTCGTCGGTGAGATTAGAAAGGGACGATTGGAATTGCAAAGCGCACGGCGCGCCTCCAGCTAGGGTGATACCGCCATCACAACCGCCGTTCGGAAGAGTATTCGCAGCTCGGCTGTAGCCCGAGGCACCGTTGTAGACGGAGAAGAGCTTCGTGTAGAAGGGAACCTCTGCCGCATTGCCGACGGCCGCTAAGTTCGCAAGAGTCGCCGCTTCAAAGGCGGGACTAGGGACGTTAACCGGACCAACGGTCGGGATTAGTAAGCGAATGCCCTCTGTGTCAACAAAAAAGAATGTCTTGTTCTTGACAATCGGTCCGCCCAGCGACGCCGCCCACTGGTTAGCATTGTCAAAGGGACGCGGAGTAGCGCTGTGATTGTTGAACCAATCATTGGCATTCAGAACACGACCGTTCCAAAAATATTCGGCATTTCCGTGCACGCTGTTGCTGCCTGACTTGGTCACGTAGTTCACATTCATGCCCGCTAATTCACCGTACTCGCCGGAGTAGCCATTATTCACGACAGTGGCTTCGCGGACGTCGTTTGCGCCCAGCAGCAGATTGGTCGCGCCGGAGTTGCTCAGGTTGAGAAAGGGATCGTTCTCGTTCATTCCGTCGACGGTGAACAGGTTCGAAGTGCCGGAAATCCCGAAGGTGGCACTGTTGCCAAAACCGGCCTGGGTATTCATGGTGGCACCGGGCGCAGTCTGGGCATAATACGTGAGATCATTGCCCGGGTTCGGCATATTGGCGATTATTTCCGGTGTGATGGTGGTCGAGACATTCGCATTCTCTGTCTGAATCACGCTCCCACCACTAGTCACCTCTACCGTAGTACTCGCGGAGGCGACGGCGAGGTTGATGTTAACGGTGGCTATTTGACCGACCGCGACACTCACCGTGTGTTCAGTCGCGCCCTGAAAGCCTTGGGAACTGGCACTCACGCTATAGTCGCCGGGATTCAGCAGCGAAAAGCGGTACGCTCCGGTTGCGTTGCTGGTGGTGGTTTGGGTGGCGCCGGTTTCCCTGCTCTTGAGAGTAATGGTGGCGCCGGATACGGCCGCTCCGCTGGGATCGAGAACAGTTCCAGTGATTCCTCCCGAGGTTAGCGACTGCCCCCAGGAAATGGTTGAGCTGAAAATTACAGCCGAAATCAAAAAGAAAAAAAAGTGGAAGGTGGCTAACGGTCGGTGCGCAAGAGCAGACTGCTTCATAAATTCGTCCTCCAGAAGCTGACTCAAAACACTCGATTAGCAAGCGGGACAGCTATCTTGTAAATGCAATCCGTCGGATTGAGTTCGCACACTGAAGGCGTCGGACGCTAAAACTGCGAGTAGGCACTACGTAGAAGCGGACCCCGGGTCACCTTGGTGGTGGCTCGGACTCGGCCCAACTGCTTACAGCTTGCACCCGGTCACAAATTCCAACGATGCGCAAAAGATGCAGACGGATTGTGACTCAAATGATGCGCGCGGGGCATCAGGAGGAAACATTAATTTTATTCGGATGGATTACTTAGAAAAACATTTCGTCTGACGCAGCTGTGATTACCCGCCTGCCTTGAGTTCAGTCAATACCTGTTTCGCGATTTCCTTCAGGGTCTCAAATACACCCGTGCCCTGAAACGCTACGGCTTCGACCACCGCCTCATTTTTCTTTCGCAGTTCCTTACTCAACGCATCCACCGACAAGATATTAGGAAGGTCGCGCTTGTTGAGTTGCAACACGTAGGGAATTTTATTGAAGTCGTAGCCGTGCTCTTTCAGGTTCGACATCAGATTTTCGAGCGCTTCCACGTTGGCGTCCATACGCTGTTCTTGCGAGTCGGCCACAAAGACGATGCCGTCGACGCCGCGCAGGATCAACTTTCGGCTGGCATCGTAGAACACCTGGCCGGGCACGGTATAGAGATGGATTCGCGTTTTGAATCCGCGCACGGAACCCAAGTCGAGCGGCAGGAAATCAAAAAACAGAGTGCGCTCAGTTTCCGTGGCAAGCGAGATCATCTTGCCCTTCTGCTGTTCTGCCGTCTTCTGGTAGATGACCTGCAGATTCGTCGTTTTACCGCCCAACCCGGCGCCGTAATACACGATCTTGCAATTGATCTCGCGGGCTGCGAAGTTGATGAAACTCAAGACTTTCCTCAAATCGCGCGGGTCCGCACACCCGCCGCGCGGTAAATGTATCCCTATAGGGGCTTCGGGCTTTTATATCACACGCACTGGGTGCGAGGCAGGTTACTCCCGTGACCCCCGGCGTGGCGGTCCCTGCATTCCCCGAGGAAACTCTGGCCGTCGTTTGGATTTTCGAATGTCTGATATCAGCCGTGCAAACCGCCCGACGAGTCGAAAGGCCGCGACCTTCGCGGCTCAGGAGCGACCAGACCAGAAAGCCGGAAAGTGCATGAAGAAGCAAAAAAAAGGGGCCGAGGACGTATTTCGCCTCGGCCCCGCCAAACAACCCTGGTCTAGTTCGAATTCACTTCGTAGACAAAGGTTCCGAAGTTGGTGAAATACGCTGTGCTGTCGATGTTTCCCGGAATGTACTCGGTGGCCAGCCAGAGCGAGCTTCCGTCCGCCACGGCCCACGAGTAATCTCCCCAACGCGTGTATCCGGGGCCGCCATATTGCGGGTAGCCTGAAAAGTCATCGGCCGGTGCTTCACCTGCCGCCACGATTTTGACATTTCCCGCGTGGGACGGACTCACCATAGCGTACGCCGCACTTGGATAATAAGACGATCCCGTCACCGTGAAAGCCGCTGCCGCGTTGCCGTCGGCCGTGACTCCTATCGCCGGGTACAGCGCCGAAGCCCCTTTTACCGATATGTAGTTCTGTCCCCCCAGGGTTGCGCTCAGCGTGGCGCCCTTCAATTTTGGATTGACGTTAAAGTAAGCGATTCCCGCATTCAGGTTGGTTCCATCCGAAACAACCGTGCACAGCGCGCCCCACAAGTGATTGCTCGCGTACGTAACCTGTTGCATGCGGTCATCGTCACTATTCAGCATTTCCTCCGTATCTCCCAACGACTGGCCGAGCGGATATGGACCCGCCGCTTGGGTTGCGTTCGGAGGCTGCCCGTAGGTTTCACTCCTGATCACAACATTCGTCAGCGAAACATTCGGAGTCGCCTGGGTGAGAGAACTGGTATTGGTCAGGGCCCAGACTGCAATCCGGTTGTCCAGAGTGCCAAAGAAGTCGAGCGCGCTGAGGAAGTATTCCACACCGCCGGACGCTTCGCCGCTCAAATCCGGAGAACTCGCCGGCTGCACCGAATAGGCGATGCTCTCGGCTAGCGGCAGGTTCCCAATGTGCACGAAGGTCGACGCGGTTCCCGCTTCCAGGTCCGCCTTTGATAATGCATAAATCTGGGCGCCGTTGAATCCGTTCGCAAATACCGGAAATTCATTGGTGCTCAAATAGATTCCGTAATTGTCCGCGCCCAACAGAGGCTGATCGCCAAAGCAGGGGCAGGCGGGATCACCCGGAGTTCCATTCGTCCCATCGTCGGTAGTATCGATCGAGTAAATGGTGAAGCCCGCCGTCGGGTCGCTGCTTTCGCTCACGCCCAGGTACAGGTTGCTGCGGCCGGTCGCATTATTGAAAACGTTGGTGATGGAAATAAACCAGCGCTGGGTGGGACGGTCGTAATAACATCGCGGATCGCTCAGAAAAGTGACCGACGGATCGGCGCCAAAAAAAGCGTTCAGCGCCACCGGAGACGTAAGTTGAACTCCGGACGTGCTATAAATCGACATCACCAGATTGATCGGTTCCATCACGAAGCCATTGCCAACGCAAAGGCCCTGGTCAGGCGGCGACAGAACGAACCCGTTGGTGTTTGCCGTGTCCACTGTGGTCATGCCTTCGAAACCAAGTCTGACTCCGCCGTAGCCGACAGCGTTTGGTTTGGGCGTCGGAACCGAGAGGGTGCCGCTGTTCGCGCTTGCCGTAAAAGCTAATCCACTGGCCATCGCGCCCCGCCGCGCGGCCACCAGATCAGGATGTTGCCGAACTCGAGTTTGAGGATTGGAGTTGAAACTGGATCGCGACGCCGCGCCAATCGATGTCGTTCCCAGTTTGTTTAACTTGTGAAAGTTTGTTTTTCCTGTACTTGTCTGCGTCATCGCGCTCGGGATGATTCCCAAGATAAAACAAAACATCAGAATTCTTGAAGTGGAGCTTCTCATCGAATCTTCTCCTTATTCTGGATCGCGTTCTCGAGGGAGGCATGGGTTGGACTTCTTTGTATGTCTACAAAACGCGCCCGGATTGTATACCGCTTTGGTTAGCAGCGATAGTGTGCATATGTCTGCAACTTCGGGGATGAGAAGAGGGAGGGAACGAGGGACTTGCGGCTCCCGTTCAGAAGAGGATTCTCCGAGTCCGCGAGGCGGCTTGGCCGTTCACTTCTCTGGCGGTTCGTCACCGCGCCGACAGTGCCGGATAGTACCCATTCTTGGCGGTAATCTTTAATCCCGGCTTGTGCACTACCACTTCGATCTCGCGATAAGACGCCGTGGTCGGCGTCTTTGGCCGGGCGGGGGTATAACCAAGGGTGTACTCATTCCGCGCTTCGCTCATGGCTTGCGCGTAAATCGCTTCGATCGCGTTGCGGGAAAGTTCGGTGTACTGCGCTCCGCCGGTAGCCGCTGCGTACCGCGGCAGAATATTGCCATACCCTTCATGCGGCAGATGGAATCGCTCGATTTTCCCGTAGACCGGCAGCGCGGCACTATCCACTGCGACCGCCTGCACCTGTACTTCATTCGACAGCAGCAGCCGCAGCACATCTTTATAACTTGCCTTGCTGCCAGATTCCCGTCCGTCGCTAATCACAAAGATAACCTTGCGCCGGGTGCGGTTGCGCTTACTCAAGTCGAGCGCCGCCTTCAGAATTGCATCGTTCAAGACGTGCGCTTCTTTCGGCGGCGTATACACCGGTTCTGTCGGGCTTCCAACCGGAATCCCATTGATAATGGGTCCATTCGGCGCCAGGGGACCGCTCAACACCGCCGGACCATTTTCGTGCCCACGCTCCGTCTTCACCTGGTTCAGTAGCGCGGTCAGTTTCTGCGTCGGCTGCCCAAAATCGCTCACCTGGCTCACCGTGCTGCTGTAGGTATAAAGCGCAATCTCATCGTAGGGCGCGAACGAACCCACCAGCGCTGAGAAGGTCTGGTTGACTTTTTGCAACGCCGCGTCGGGCATTCCTGTATCCAGCACGATCGCAACGGAAAGCGCAAACGGATCGGCAGTGAAAAAAGTGAGCTTCTGCACGATTCCGTTTTCCTTAAGAGTGAAGTCTGTCGAAAGCAGGCCGTCCACCCTGCGCCCATTACCATCCTTCACCGTCACCGGGACCTGCACAAAGTTGGTATGGACGACATAGGTGTAAAGCTGTTCCTGGCCGTTGGGCTGCTTTGCGGTGGTCGTTCCCGGCGGTACGGTTTTTACCGGAGGCATCGGGGGCGGTGCAGTCTTGTTGCCTTCACTCGGGGTTGTATCTGCCTCAGATGGCGCCGTTTTATTGATAGGCTGGTTCGTCCACGGATCTCTAGCGGTAGGCTCCGGCTTCTTTTCTTCCGGCCGAGGGGGCGGGGGCGGCGGTTCGGGATTCGCTGCCGGGGGCTGGACGGATGACGGCGCATCCGGGATATCTTGCCCAGTCTGCGACCCCTGGCCGCCAGCCGACTGACCCTGCGCTAATCTCGCGCCCGCGAACACCGCCACCAGCACCAGAACGCCGATCAAAAACCTGACCAAACTCAGACGCTCCCTGCAATTCCTCGCCGATTTGCCCACAAACCACCGTCCGTTCCTCACGCGATCAGCTGCCGCCGTGCGCGCGGCAAAATTATAATTTCTGTCCGCAATCGTTCGGATGCCTAACCCCGCCTATTTGGTGCATCTAACTTCTGGGGTTAGACTAACAAAAAAGTCCCAGAAGGATTATTGCATGCCCAAGTTGTCCGTTTTTCAAAGGTTTTCCCGGATCGGAATTTTCGCATGGGTTCTCTTCCTCCTGATGGCGACCGCGCTAACCTCCGTCTCGGCTCAGAATCCCGCTGACTCCCAAAAACCTGATGAAGACCAGGGGCCGGCCGGAACAGTTAAGGTCAATGTCAACGTCGTCGGCCTCTTCTTCAATGTAAAAGACAAGCACGGCGCCCTTATCCCCAATATGACCAAAGACGACTTCCAGGTCTTCGAAGATGGCGCTCCGCAAACCATTAAATATTTTGCCGCCGATTCGAATCTGCCTTTAACGTTGGGCATTCTCATCGACTCTTCCGGCAGCCAGCGCAATGTCCTTGATATGGAGAAGCAAGTTGGCGGTGCATTTCTGCACCAGATTCTTACCGACAAAGATGAAGCGTACGTGATCGACTTCAATGTAGATGCAGAGTTAGTCCAGGATTACACCCGCGACGTTCACCGGCTACAAGCGGCGCTGAATAAAGTCAAAATCAACACTGGTTACACAACGGGTCCGATTCCCGGCGCGGGAGGTGGTCCTGTTCCTACGGCAAATTCGCCCGGCACGGTTTTGTACGACGCGGTGTATTTGTCCGCCCACGACATGTTAGCGAAAGAGGTGGGGCGCAAAGCGATGATCCTGCTCACCGACGGCGAAGATGAAGGCAGCCGCCTAAAAATCAAAGATGCAATCGAAGCCGCCCAGAAAGCCGACTCCATCGTCTACGTGCTGCTGTGCGCCGATCGCGGTTTCTATGGATCGTTTCAGATGGGATACTCGGGCGAGGGTGAGATGCGCAAGCTTACCGAAGCCACTGGAGGCCGCGTCATTAACGTGGGCAACAAGTTCGATAAGCTGCGGGAAGCCTTCGATCAGATCGCCGCCGAACTGCGGAGCCAATACAACCTCGGCTACACGCCTTCCAATACCAAACTCGACGGCGGATACCGCAAACTGGAAATCAAATGCAAACAGAACTACAAAATCCAAACGCGCGCCGGATATTACGCGACTCCACGCGAACCGTTACCGCAATAGCCGAGAACGAGAACAATTCTTTCCCGCGATTTTGTTGGCACCAACCTGGGTCGGTGCTACAGTGTCCGGAATGGATGACAGGATCAGGAGAGATTTATGGCAAACGCATTTGGTAAAGACATTCTGATTCAGGCCGAAGACCCGTTAAAGGCTGCGAACTTCTACGTTAAGGAGCTGGGCTTTACCATCACGGACACGAACCCAAAGATGATCGGCATCCACGGAGAGAATATCAACTTATTTATTGAGCCTGGCCCAGCATTGGGGCCGGTTCTGGAAGTCACCGTCAAGAGCGTCAAGGACGCCAAGGTAAATTTGACGAAGCAGGGCTGCAAAGTAATTAAGGACGAGCCACGGGTTCCCAGGGTTTACGTCAGAGATCCATATGGGCTCATCTATAATCTGACGCAGTAAGGAGGTTCTCCTTGCCGTCCTCAAATCTGTCGCATTCTTCCCGCAGATCATTCATCCAACTCTCGGCCGGCGCAGTTGCCTTCCGCATGGTTACCGAGCCGATGCTCGCCGCCGCTGCTGCCCACAGACCGTTCACGACTGACGGCGTGACCATCGACTCTAATGAGAATCCCCTTGGGCCGAGCCAGTCCGCGCGCGATGCCATATCTGCCATCATTCCTCTCGGCGGACGTTACCTCGACAATCTCACTGACGATCTCATCCACACCTTCGCGCAGCAGGAAGGTTTGAAACCGGAGAGCATTCACGTTTTTCCAGGCTCGACTCCCGCGTTGCACTTCGGAGTCATCGCCTTCACCTCCCCGCAAAAAAGCTATGTGACCGCCGATCCGGGATACGAAGCCGGAATGTTCGCCGCCGCAGCCTCTCAAGCCAAAATCGTAAAAACTCCGCTCACCAAAACGTACGCTCACGACGTGAAAGCCATGCTGTCAGCCGCTCCCGATGCTGGACTCTTTTATGTCTGCTCCCCTAACAATCCCACAGGCACACTCACGTCGCACTCTGACATCGAGTATCTTGTCGACAACAAACCCAAGGGTTCGGTCGTGATGGTCGACGAAGCTTACATTCATTTCTGCGATGCGCGTTCCACAATCGATCTGGTGAAGGCCGGCAAAGACGTGATCGTGCTCCGCACTTTCTCGAAGACTTATGGTATGGCTGGCTTGCGCTGTGGTCTGGCCGTCGCCCGTCCTGACCTGCTCGACAAGATAATGAAGTGCGCGGGATGGAACTTCATGCCCGTTACCGCCGTCGCCGCGGCTTCCGCCAGCCTCAGAGATGCCAACCTGGTGGCCGAACGCAGGCGCATCAACGCCACCGTTCGCCGCGAAACTTTCGAGTGGCTCGATCGCAACAGCTACTCCTACATCCCGTCGGAATCGAACTGCTTTTTGCTCGACACCAAACGCCCGGGCAAAGAAGTGATCGACGCCATGGCGCAGCA
>Ga0307476_10001781_pt1 | contig 13037 bp, 14 predicted proteins | sample atmos_gasesECM2C_2_FD_203314 | JGI IMG/M metagenome (GOLD analysis project Ga0307476, IMG submission 203314) | Hardwood forest soil microbial communities from Morgan-Monroe State Forest, Indiana, United States - atmos_gasesECM2C_05 | ecosystem: Environmental > Terrestrial > Soil > Temperate... | reverse complement strand
CTTCTGGGGAACCCTGACAAGCCCGGCATTTATGTCGTGCGGGTCAAGTTTCCGCCGCACGTGATGGATCGTCCGCATTGGCACCCGAACGCTCGATACGTGACGGTGCTCGAGGGAACCTGGTACGCGGGCACCGGCAACACCTTTGACGTTGCCCACGCGGTACCTCTGGCGCCCGGCAGCTTCATGCTGCACCCGGCGAAAGCGGTCCACTGGGACGGCGCGGGCGGGAATGAGACCGTGATCGTGCAGATTGTCGGCGAGGGTCCGGGCGAATCAACGCTGGTCGACCCCGCCAAGCCTTTTTGGATCGAAGTCCCGCATTAGCGAGCTGGGCCGAGAGGCCTTACCTGCGGTAGGTGCCCGTCACTCATATGAAAGCGGCCGTCATCAAACGCTACGGATCCCCGGACGTCGTGAAGATTCTCGAGGTTCCGAAACCGACGCCCGCGGCGGACGAGGTGTTGATCCGGGTCCGTGCGACGACAGTCAACCGGACCGATTGCGGCGAACTGCGCGCCCACCCGTTTTTTATGCGTTTCTTCTACGGTCTCCGTCGACCGAATCGTACGATTTTCGGTTTTGAATTCGCGGGCGAAGTTGCGGCGGTGGGCGCCAGAACCCGTTCGTTCGCGCCGGGCGACCGCGTTTTTGGGATGTGTCCGTCCAGGAGCAACGGTGCACAAGCGGAATACGTCTGCGTCCCGGAGAGAGTGGTCGCGGCAATGCCGGCAGACGCGCGATTCGACGAGGCCGTGGTCTGCGAAGGCGCATTCTACGCGAACGCGGTTTTGGAAAAGATCGATCTGAAACCCGGCCACGCAATTCTGGTCTACGGCGCCTCCGGCGCCATCGGCACGGCCATGGTGCAGCTCGCGAAGTGCGCCGGCGCCGCGGTAACGGCGGTCGTCGCGACGCCGCACCTTGAGCTTGTCAAATCCCTCGGTGCGGACCGCGCCGTCGACTATACCGCCGAAGATTTCACTCGAATCGGGGAGACCTTCGATTTTGTGGTGGATGCTGTCGGAAAAACTACGTTCTTCCAGTGCCGCAGGCTGCTCAGGCCGGACGGAGCATTTGCGGCGACAGATCTCGGACCCTGGGGACAGAACCTGATGCTCGCGATGTGGTCGTCGATCACACGGAGCAATCGAGTCGTCATGCCGGCTCCACGGCGCATCAACGGTTTTCTGGGATTTTTGAAAGGCCGCTTGGAGACCGGGCAGTTTCGAGCGATCATCGATCGAACATACGACCTCGCAGCCATTGCGGAGGCCTACCGTTACGTTGAGACGGGGCAAAAGGTCGGCATCGTGGTGATCAATGTCGCGATGGGAGGATGATCTTGAAGCTCGATGATGATGGGCCGGTCTTCGCCGAGCCGTGGCAGGCCCAGGCGTTCGCGCTCGCCGTTCGACTGTCAGCGCAAGGGCATTTTACCTGGAAGGAATGGGCGGCGGCCTTGGCTGCCGAGCTGAAGGCCGATGCGGCGCGCGGCGAATCCGAGGATGGCTCGCGGTACTACCACTGCTGGCTCGCGGCTCTGGAGAATCTCGTGGTGTCGAAACGCCTGTCTGACGCGGCGACCCTCTCGGCGCAAAGGGAGGCCTGGGCTGAAGCGTATCGGCGTACTCCGCACGGTAAGCCTATCGAACTGAAAGGCGATCCAGCCCGACCAGCCGACCCTTAAGTTTCAAGCTTCGACTTGGATCGCCCGTGCATCATTCCAACGATCATGATGCCTAAAGGCACGGCGAATCGACAAAGCACCGCCGCAAAATACACGAGCTGACGCGGAATCTCGGCGTCAAGATTACCGGCCACGGCAACCGAAGCCGGGGCGGCTGCGAGGACGACGAGGTGGCAGATCGCAAACGAGACTGCCGCCGCAGTCACAACCGACCTTGACCTCGAGGTCGAGGCAAGGTGCAGCAAGTCGTCCACCAAGCGAAACCTATGCGCCATCGAAAAACCGATCCTTGAGTGTCCGGGCGCGCCCATTGTGATCGGCACGCCGGCCAACAACCGCGAATCAGGTCTCAATTGACGATGCCTAGCAGATACGCCGCCAGCATCTTGCGCGCCTGCGCGACCAACGCCTGTCCGCCCTCTTCCTGCTCCTTTGCCAAAACAGGCACCATCTTCAAGACGTGGGCGATGATGACGGCGGCCGCAGCCGCGGCCTTCTGCGCGAGCTTTGGGTTGGCGGCTCGCAGGATCGCGGCTATTTGGCGGCGCGTGGCACCGCGCAGCGGCTTGCGGCGCTCGACGATGCCTGCGACGGAGCTCGAGAGCGCGGCGGCGGCATCGCGGTCCCACCGCACATCCAGCATCAGGTCCACCAGCCGATCCGCCAGCCGCGCCGCCGACAGGCCCGGCGCGCGTTTCGCGAGGTCCTCCAACTGCGAAGCCACGCGCTGCACATAGCGGCTGAAAAGAGCTTCCGCCAGCAGCTCCTTGGACGGAAAGAACTGGTACAGCGAGCCGATCGACGCTCCCGCACGCTGCGCGATCTGGGTCATCGTCGTTGCGTCGTAGCCCTGTTCGGCGAACAACATCGCCCCCGCGTCCAGCAGCTCTTCCACACGCCGCACGCCGCGGGCGCGTTTCGGTGCTTTGGCCACCGCTGCTTCAGTTGACATTTGTGAGTCTCCCTCATAAACTCGTTTATGAGTCTCCCTCATATATCGTCGATGCGCAAGGCCCGCGAGCGGAGCCGCGCGCGTTTCCCACCAGGAGCAACCTCATGGTTGAACTCGATCCCAAGTCCACCGCCCTCCTCCTCATCGACCTGCAAAAGGGCATCCTCGGCAACGCGCTCACGCCTACCAGCGCCGAGGATCTGCTGGCCCGCGGTCGGGTGCTGGCCGAGCGTTTTCGAGCCGCGCGGGCCACGGTGGTGCTGGTCAACGTCGGTTTCTCGGCGGACGGCGGCGACATGCTCCGGCCACGGGTGGACGAGCCGCCGCCGATTCCCAAAGGCGGGTTTCCCGAGGGTTGGGCCGAATTCCCGCCCGGATTGCAGCAGCCGGGCGACTTGAAGATCACCAAGCGGCAGTGGGGTGCGTTCTACGGCACGGAGCTGGACCTGCAGCTGCGCCGCCGCGGCATCCGCACCATTGTGCTCGGCGGCGTCTCCACCCAGATTGGCGTGGAATCAACGGCGCGCCAGGCTTACGAACACGGCTACGAGCTGCTGATCGTCAAGGATGCGACGACCAGCTCAGTCGCTGAAGGTCACGAAATGTCGATGAAGCACATCCTGCCGCGATTGGCGCGCCTGGTTCGAACCAGCGACATCACGCTGACCCGCGCCTAGCGCTGGTGGTACCGACCGCCACCTCGCTGCGCGCTGCGCCAACCCTGCTCAAATGGGGTGTGCTGCTCGCTGCATCGATGGTATTCATCGTTCCGCTCGAGCTGATTCACCTGCCCGCCGCCCTGCTGCTCGGCGCCATGGCCGCTGCGATTCTGGTCGCGGTGTTCGACGGCAAGCTGGCGGTGCCTCGTTGGCCCTTTGTGCTGGCGCAGGGTCTCATCGGCTGCCTCGTGGCGCGCAGCATCGGCCCCGCCATCTTAGCGAACATGCTCCGGCAGTGGCCGCTGTTCCTCGGCGGCGTTTGCTCGGTGCTGCTCATCAGTACATCGCTCGGCGCCTTGCTCGCGCGCTGGAAAGTGTTGCCGGGAACGACGGCGGTGTGGGGTTCCGCACCCGGCGCCGCCACGGTGATGGTACTGATGTCCGAAGGCTTCGGCGGCGACGCACGGCTGGTAGCCTACATGCAATTCCTGCGGGTGATGATGGTGGCTCTCGTGGCCTCGATCGTCGCGCGGCTGTGGGGCCCGCACGGCGGCGGCATCAGAGCTGCCATTGACTGGTTTCCGGCCGTGGCTGCGGGCCCGTTGTGGGAGACTCTGGCGCTGGCGGTGATCGGCGCCCTCGCCGGCGCCTGGTCCAAAATACCCGCCGGCCCCCTGCTCATCCCGCTGTTCGCCGGTATCGCGCTCTCCTGCACGCATCACATCGCCATCACCCTGCCGCCCTGGCTGATGGCAGGTTGCTACACTCTGCTCGGTTGGTCCATCGGCCTCCGATTCACCCGCGAGATCGTGATCTACGCCGCGCGCGTTTTTCCGAAGATCGCCGCCTCCACCATCACGCTCATCGGCCTGTGCGGCGGTTTGGCATGGCTGCTGCACATCACGGTCGGTATCGACCCGCTCACCGCTTATCTTGCCACCAGCCCCGGAGGCGCTGATTCGGTGGCCATCATTGCAGCCTCCTCGCCAGTGGACCAGCCCTTCGTCATGGCAATGCAGATGGCGCGGTTCATCCTCGTAATGCTGGCGGGGCCGGCACTGGCAAGAACCGTGGCGCGCTGGACCGGCAGTTGAGCCACGGCACGCAGCCGCTCAAGTCTTGACGAGCCGTGCCTGCAGCCTTGCGCCGAGCCAGGTGAGCAGCGGCAGCGATCCGAGAAAGACGAGGTGGTACCAGAGCGGAACTTTGTTCCATACGTAGAAGTGCGTGGGCAGGAATATCGCCAACAGAGCGATGGCGAGCGCGGCGATGGCACGGCGATTGCCGCGGGAAATCCAGGCGCTCGCCAATCCCGCGGCGACCGACGGGACCGCGCCGGGAAGCGCCAGCCTGGCGATCATCATGGGCAAGGTGAATTGCAGCTGCGGCTCCGCTGCGGCGTATCCTGGGATGGCGAATCGCAGCGGGATATCGAGTGCCGTCGCGCAAATCACCCAGACGACCAGCCCGATGATGACGGCAATGCTTGCGCGAATCATCGCCGTCTCCCCGCCAAATTCCGCATGGATGGATCAGGCACCGCGCTCCCATATCGAAGTGCACCCAACACGCCGGCAGTGAGGGCAAAGCAGATGCCAATTCGCCAACGGTGCTGCGGCGACAGAGCCTGCAGATACGCGGGGATGCCGAGCTGATAGAGCCAGCTCACCAAGCTGAGTGCGAGTGCGGCACAGAATGTTGCGAACGACGCCGGGTGGTTTCGCACACTGAGGCAGAGCGACACGCTGAACAGCACGACCACGACACCCATCAGCACAAACAATCCGGGTGGCATTGCGGCCGCGAACGGCACGAATCGATCGTACTGAAACTCCCTCATCCACCATCCCAGGGCCGAGGCCGTCCGCTGGTAGCCAAGCCTGGCGGCCAGGGCAATGCTTACATTGAAGGCACTGCTGACGATGAAAATGATGATCCACAGGATCCCGAGCGAGTGCGTCGAGAACAGTCTGCGCGCGCGCAATGCGCGGAAGCGTTCGGCGGCGCAGGCGCAAACGCTGCCGAGGGCCCAGTGCAGCGCCTCGCGGTCGTCATTGATGTGCTGCGCCTCGGCGCGCATCGCAGCCGCCCAGGTCAATCGTTCGGCAGGCAACAACGCGGCGCCCAGGCGCAGCGCAGTCTGCGTGAGCCGTCGCCGCCATGTGAGCGGATGAATCACGCGCCCAACTTCATCGGCTTGGGCAGCGCGCCCATGTTCGAATTTGCCCGTTGCTCGCGCGCCAGAGCCAGGCCTGCGGCGGTCGGCCGGTACAAGTGTCGAGGCGGCTTGCCTGGTTGGTCCGACTCGGTCCAACGCGCATCGAGCAATCCTTGGTCGCTGAGACGCATCAGCAATGGATACAGCGTGCCCGACTTGAGGCCCGTCTGCTTCGCCAGCTCGTAGCCGTGTCGCCAAACGCGCGGCCGTTCCAGCAGCGCGGCGAGCAGCAAGTGGGTTTGGCGCGAGGCATTCGGAGGACGCGGCATGCTGGTATATCAACATAGGTAGAGTTATTAGTCAAGAAACCGACCAGCTCGGCATGCTCGCTGCCCGTCAAATGCCATCTCGAGTGCGGCAACGTGAGCCTTCGCCGGATCTCATGAATCGCGTGCGCCTCGACCGTTATCCGACCCTAGCGTGAGCCGCCAATGGATCGGTAGCCCGCCGCTTTCAAACCAGCATCGACGCGGGTGACCTCGGCTGCGTCGACGTCGGGGACCGTGCGCACATCATAGCTGGATCCGCTGGCAAGCCTGAGTTCGTCTCTGAGGAATGCGGCGACGTCGCTGCACGGAACCGTGCTGCCTTGCTCCTCATTGCGGAGAGCGACGACGCAGGCGTGGCGCACGCCATCGATCGTAACGATTGCGTCGGGTTTCTCGGCCGGCCCGCAACCGCCGAGCACCATGAGAATCATGCATACGCCAAACAGTGTGCGCAGTGCGCTCATCGCCGCCAACCCTTGAACCTCCAGTTCAGCGAGAATCTTTGCAGCCCGCCAGGGCATCGTCCAGCTCGATCCGCGAAATCGTCCCGGCGTGATAATCCGTCAGCCATATTGCCCCGTGTCCGATCCCCAGCGAGTCGCCGCCCGGACCCACCCACTGGCAGAGCAACGCGGCCGTAGCGCCATCGATCATCGAGAGCGGCACCTTCGAGACCGTCGTCCAAATCATTCCACCGCCAAAGCTGATGTCGCCGCCCTTGCCGGGTATCCCCAAGGCCGTGTGGGTGGCGTGTCCGGTCTGGGTGTCGACCCGCGTCAATGATCCATCGCCCTGATTGAGTGTCCACACTGCCCCGGCGCCCGCGGTCAAGAATCGCGGGCCGGGTCCCGTGCGAATCGTCGCCCGCAGCGCACCTGTGGCCGCGTCGACGCTCGTCAATTCAGACCCGTCGGCACGCGTCACCCAGATCCGGCCATCGTAATACAAAGGATTGTGCGAACCCGCCGGTACGTGGACTATCTGGCGGATGGTTCCGGTGCCGGGATCGATGCGCGCCAGCGAGCCATTGTCATCAACCACGAGCCAAACGCTGTCCGCACTGGTCGTCACGCCGCCCTCCGCAGCCGCAGGGCCAATCATGAGCACGTTGGTCAGTTCACCGGATTTGAGATCCACCCGCGCCAAAGTTGCAGGCTTCCCGCACAGTGGAACCCACAGACTGCCGAAGCCGGTCGCGAGACCCGAGCATGGCTCGCCCTGCAGCTTCACGGTGGCGAGCCGCGTGTTCGTCGTTGGATCAATCCGGTGTACGGCAAACGGACCGGTGCTTCCGACCCAGACCGCGTCGGCGGTGATTGCAACCCAATCGGCGGTCTTCCCCAAATAGATCCTTGCCGTTCGCTTGAGCTCGCCGATCGACCGGGGTGCGACGGCGCGCTCGGCGTTTGCAGCAGCGAGACTCCTGCCGGGCGAGAGGATCAAGGCCGCGGCGGTCAATGCCGGCAGCAATCCAGCCATTACAGACTCTGGAATGACCAACCCCTGGGAATTGCCGATTCTCCGCATGACTACAACGCACACCCCTCGCCGACCTTCCCGCTATAATTCGAGCCCATGCCGATGCCACCGCGGTTCACGAATATTCACGAAGGCGTCGTGGTCTCATTCCTAGCACTGTGCCGCGCAATCGTCCACCGAGGGATGAGTGGCGCCGTTCTCTGCGCGGCCGGACTGGGGGCGGGCGTGGGCGCGGCGCAAGCAGCGGGTTTCACTCTGGAGCAGATCTTGAGCGCGCCCTTTCCTTCCGGCCTCGTCGCAGCGCCGGCGGGCAGGCTGCTGGGGTGGGTCAACAACACCGAAGGGCGCCGCAATATATGGCTTGCCGCCCCCGATGCCCGCGGCTCGGGATACTCGTCGCGGCAGCTGACGCACTACACTCGGGACGACGGTCAAGACATCGGCGATATCGCCTTTGTTCCGCGGCACGACGCCCTCCTCTACGTGCGCGGCGGCGACTTCGAGAATCCGGACAAGCCCGCGCCAAACCCCGCCCACCTCACAACCGGCGCCGAGCAGGACATCTATCGAGTCGACTTCAAAGGCGGCCCCCCCGCCAAGCTGGCCGAGGGTCATGCGCCACTGGTCTCGCCGGCCGGCGATCGCGTCGTGTTCTTGCACAAGGGCGAAGTCTGGACCCTGGCGCTTCGCCCGGGCGCTAAGCCGGCTCAGCTGTTCAAGGCGCGCGGCGAGTCCGATTCGCTGCGCTTTGCCCCGGACGGCACCCGGCTCGCTTTCGTCAGCAACCGCGGAGACCACAGCTTCATCGGTGTCTACTCGTTTGCCGACCGGTCGCTGCGCTGGGTCGACGCCAGTTTCGGCAATGACCTCGAGCCGCGCTGGTCGCCGGACGGCACGCGGATCGCGTTCCTGCGTCTGCCCTATACGCACGATGAGGTGGGCATCGGGCCGCACCGAACCGGCGAGCCATGGTCGATTCGTGTCGCAACGATCGCCGACGCCCGCACCGTGGAGGTGTACCGGGCTCCACGCGGCGCGGGTAGTGTGTTCAATGCGCTCAGCTCCGACACGCAGTTGTTTTGGATGGCCGGCGACCGGCTGGTGTTTCCCGCCGAGAACGACGGGTGGCTGCACCTATACGCCATCCCCGCCGCAGGCGGCGAGGCGCAACTGCTGACGCCCGGAAGCTTCGAGATCGAGTACGCGGCGGCAAGCCGAGATGGTACCCACCTGGTCTATGCCGGCAATGCGGATGATATCGACCGTCGCCATCTGTGGCGGCTGACGCTGCCCGACGGAGCGCTTGAACCCTTGACGAGCGGCGCAGGAATCGAGACCGAGCCCGTCATCGCGAGCGACGGGGTCACGGTCGGGCTGTTGCGCTCGGATGCAAAGTTGCCGATGCGCGCGGCCGTTCTGCAGGCCGGGAAGCCGTGCGTCGACCTTCTTCGGGATGCACTTCCCGCAGATTTTCCCGGGTCCCTGGTGACGCCTGAGTCCGTGCAGCTGCCCGTCCGCGCCGGGGTCGGCGCGCATGCACAGCTGTTCCTGCCGCGAACGGACAGCTCGACGCCGCGCCATCCTGCCGTGGTGTTCATGCACGGCGGCCCGGTTCGACAAATGCTGCTCGGCTGGCACTACATGGACTACTACAGCAACGCGTACGGCCTGAATCAATATCTGGCGAGCCGCGGCTACATCGTACTGGCGCTCAACTACCGCTCGGGAATCGGCTACGGTCTCGAGTACCGCGAGGCGGAGCACTTCGGCGCCGCCGGCGGCAGCGAATACAATGACCTGCTGGCGGCGGCCGACTTTTTGCGCGCCCAACCGGAGGTGGATGCAGCACGGATCGGCCTGTGGGGCGGAAGCTACGGGGGTTATATGACTGCCCTCGGCCTGTCGCGCAACTCGGACCTTTTTGCAGCCGGCGTCGACCTGCACGGCGTGCACGACTGGCATCACTGGAGTCTGGAGCAACGGGGCGGCCGCGGTTACTACACCCTCGATGCGCCCGCCGATGCGCTCGCCACGGCACTCGCGGCCTCGCCGATCAGCTCCGTAACGACGTGGCGTTCGCCGGTGCTCCTGATTCACGGCGACGACGACCGCAACGTGGCCTTCTCGGAAACGGTGCGGCTCGCCGAAGCCCTGCGCAGGCAGGGCGTCGACTACACCGAACTTGTATTCCCGGATGAGATTCATGACTTCCTGCGGCACGAGACATGGCTGCGCGCCTACCACGCCGCCGCGAATTTCCTGGATCAAAAGCTGGCACGCTGAAGTGCTCTGAGCAACGCGGATGACCAAGGGTAGAGACAGTGGTATGCCGGCGGTCGAGCAATGGGAGTCGTATTTCGACGCAGCCGGCATCGTCGAGTCGCTGGGTTGTCGTCACCTGGCAGGAGACGTCGTCGAGTTTGGCTGCGGCCATGGTACGTTCACGATCCCGGCCGCTCAGAGAACTTCGGGAACGGTCTTTGCGCTCGACATCGAACCGCTGATGGTCGCGGCAACGGCAGCTCGTGCCTCACAGGCCGGTTTGAGGAACGTCATGGTCGAGCAGCGCGACTTCGTCTCGGACGGCTGCGGGCGCGAGCCTCAGTCCTCGAGCTTCGCCATGCTATTCAATATTCTGCACATCGAAGATCCTGTCGGGCTGCTGAGAGAGAGTTACCGGGTCCTGCGTCCCGGCGGGTTGGTCGGAGTGATTCATTGGAACCACGACATTCGCACACCGCGAGGGCCGCCGCTCGATATCCGTCCGCCGCCCGCGCAATGCCGCACTTGGGGCGAGGAGGCGGGACTGCGATGGGTCCGCAATCAAATCCTGCCGGGCTCCCCATGGCATTGGGGGATGGTGTTTGCCCGGCTGTGAGTAGCCGCGTCCCCGAACCATGACCACGAATTCGTCACGTCCGACCCTCGTCCTGCTGCCGGGCCTCGACGGGACCGGGAAATTATTCTCCGAGTTCGTGCGCGCGCTGGGCCCCGACATCGATGCGCAAATCGTCCCTTATCCCGTGGACCAACCGATGGGATATGCGGAGCTCGAGGCGCTGGTGCGCGCGGCATTGCCGGCGGACCGCCGCTTCGTCGTGCTGGGGGAATCATTTTCCGGACCCATCGCCATTCAGATCGGCGCGGATCCGCCGGCGGGCCTTGCGGGCGTCATCCTGTGCGGTACATTCGCCAGGAATCCCTATCCGCTGCTCGGGTGGGCAAAGCCGCTGGCAGCGTGGTTTCCGCTCAAGTCTCTGCCGCGTTGGTTGCGGGCGCCGTTGATGTGGGGATCACTTGCACAGGAGCGGGCCCCCGCCCAGTTGAACCGAGCCATGGCCGCAGTCTCTGAGGATGTGATTCGGCACCGCATCGCCGCGCTGCTCGCCGTGGACGCGAGCGCGGCACTGGCGCGAGTAGAATTGCCAATCCTGGTGCTGCAAGCGGCGCATGATCTCGTCATACCACGCTCGGCGACGCAATGGATCCTGGAGACCGCGTCTCATGCGCAGTTGGTCGAGATCGAGGGACCTCACCTGTTGTTGCAAACGCGGCCGGAGGAGTGTGCGGCCGCGGTGATCCGATTCGTGCGCGCAGCCATCCCGTGAATCAAGCCTGTTTGAACTGAGCGCCATGCACCAGCGCACGCGGCGCAGCATCGACACCGTCAAAGTTTCCCGATTCGGCGCGTTCGGGTATGATATGGGCATATGCCCGTGAATGCCCGAATCAAGCCGAGGCAGACCGCCGCGCCGCTGCCCCACAACGCCTGCACTTGCGGAAGCTTGCGCAAGGCGTCTCGCCGCATCTCGCAGTTCTACGATACCGCATTGGCGCCTATGGGCATCAAGTCGACCCAGTTCTCCATACTCTCCGAGGTCGATCGCGGCAGCGTCGCGGGCCCGGTGACGATGTGCGAGCTGGCGACGGCGATGGTCATGGACCGGTCGACATTGGGCCATAACCTCAAGCCCCTGGAACGGGACGATCTGGTGATCCTGCGGCTGTCGGCCGACGATCGGCGCAAACGCTACGTCGAACTGACGAAGAAGGGCCGGCTGATGCTTCGCAAATCCCGGCGCCTGTGGCAGAACGCCGAAGGGCGCTTCGAAAGCATTTTCGGCAAAGAACCGGCGGCGGAACTCAGAGCCGTGCTGCTGAGCATTGCGGGCAACAAGGAACTGAACTCCCTGCCGATTCTCTAGCGCGTCCGGTCGACGCACTGCGCGATGCTCCAATTGACTTTTCGGGCCGTTTCACCTACATTCCCGACATATTAAGGGCATATGCCCCTATCTACCGAATCCCACTGCAAAAATTGCCGCGCGATTGTCATTTCTACAAATGTACCCCTAGCCGGCAGCGTCCGCGATCCAATCGGAGCCGATCATGTGGATTGTCAGAGTAGCCCTTCAACGTCCGTACACCTTCATCATGTTGGCGGTGCTGATCGTGCTGATGGGCGGCTATGCCATCCTCAAGACCGCGACGGATATATTTCCGAACATCAAGATTCCGATCGCCGCGGTGATTTGGCGCTACAACGGCATTCTGCCCGAGGAAATCGCGAATCGCATCGTGTTGTTCTCCGAGCGCATCGCGCAAACCACCGTCAATGACGTCGAGCACACCGAGTCGCAATCGGTCTACGGAACGGCGGTGGTCAAGTACTTCTTCCAGCCCGATGTCGACCAGGATCTATCCTTCGCGCAAATCACCGCGGTGTCGCAAACCCAGCTGGCGTTTTCACCGCCGGGCACCACGCCGCCCTTCGTCCTGTCCTACAACGCCTCCAGCGTGCCGATTCTGCAGCTCGCCCTCTCCAGCGACAGTCTGCCCGAGTCGCAAATTTACGATCTCGGCAATACCATTCTGCGCACGCAATTGGCCACCGTCGCCGGCGCGTCCATACCCTTTCCGTTCGGCGGCAAGCAGCGCCAGGTCCAGGTGGATCTCGATCCGCAAGCGCTGCGCGCGAACGGCCTGTCGGCGAACGACGTGGTCAACGCGATCGGCGCTCAGAACCTGATCCTGCCGGCGGGCACGCAGAAGATGGGCGCGCTCGAGTACTTCATCAAGCTCAACGCCAGCCCGAATCAAATCGAGGATTTGAACAATCTCCCGATCCGCACGCGCAGCGGCACCGTGACCTATGTCCGCGACGTGGCGCATGTCCGCGACGGCTATTCGCCGCAGACCAACATGGTGCGCTTGGAGGGACGGCGGGCCGTGCTGATGAGCGTGCTGAAGACCGGCAAGGCGTCCACGATCGACATCATCAACAGCATCAACCAGAAGCTGCCGCAGATCCGCGCGTCGCTGCCGGCCGATCTTAAAATCGAGGCGCTCAGCGACCAATCGGTGTTCGTGCGCGGAGCCATCAGCGGCGTCGTGCGCGAAGCGGTGATCGCCGGAGCGCTGACGGGCTTGCTCATCCTGCTGTTTCTCGGCAGCTGGCGCAGCACGCTGATCATCACGATATCGATCCCGCTGTCGATTCTGGCGTCGATTTGCTGTCTGTCGGCGCTCGGCGAGACGATCAACATCATGACTCTCGGCGGGCTCGCGCTGGCGGTCGGCATTTTGGTCGATGACGCGACGGTCACCATCGAGAACATCAACTACCATCTCGAGCACGGCAAGGATGTGGAAACCGCGATTCTCGACGGCGCGCACCAGATCGCCCTGCCGGCGCTGGTCTCGACCCTGTCGATCTGCATCGTGTTCGTACCCATGTTCTTGCTGGCCGGCATCGCCAAATTCCTGTTCA
>Ga0307476_10001780_pt1 | contig 13043 bp, 11 predicted proteins | sample atmos_gasesECM2C_2_FD_203314 | JGI IMG/M metagenome (GOLD analysis project Ga0307476, IMG submission 203314) | Hardwood forest soil microbial communities from Morgan-Monroe State Forest, Indiana, United States - atmos_gasesECM2C_05 | ecosystem: Environmental > Terrestrial > Soil > Temperate... | reverse complement strand
GCTCGATATCCTTGGTCCGGACGGAAAGCAAATCGTCTCCTCGGGAGACGAAGCCGAGGACGCAGAAACTCGGGCGAAATTAACACAGAAATATCAGGAACTGCACCGTCTGGTAAAAGAACCGGACGGAACCGTCACCGTGTATATCGGCGCCGAGAATTGGCCGACGCCGATACCGCTCGTGAACAAAGGGAGTTTGTGGTATTTCGATACCGACGCGGGCAAAAAAGAAATATTGTACCGGCGAATTGGCCGCAATGAAATGTCGACCATTGTTGTTTGCCGGCAGCTGGTGGCAGCGGAAAAGGAATATTACGCCTCGCAACACAACGAGTATGCGCCGAAAATTTTAAGTGATGAAGGGCAGCACAACGGTCTTTACTGGAAAGCCGCAGATGGCGAACCCAAGAGCCCGATCGGGCCACTGGTTGCATCGGCCGTTGCTGATAGCGGTGCCAAAACCCAAAACAGCGCTCCCGTTCCGTTCCGCGGCTACTATTACCGTATCCTGACGCGTCAGGGAAAAAACGAGCCAGGCGGCGCGAAGAACTACGTCGTCAATGGCAAAATGACCGATGGTTTCGCGTTCGTGGCATATCCGGCGGAATACAGGTCGTCCGCTGTGATGACGTTCGTGGTTGATCAGGACGGCGTGGTATATCAAAAGGATCTCGGCAAAAAGACCGAGGCGCGCGCCAAGAGCATGAAGGAATACAATCCCGATTCCAGTTGGCAAAAGGTTGAAGAGATGCAGGAAGACACCGCGGACAACCAGGAAGGCAAGTAGACTTCCAGCCCCATGTGCGACTTGAATCCACGCCCCAAAACGAGATTTTGCTCACGGCGGTCCATTTTAAAATGCAGCAACGGCTAGAGTTGGATGGTGCCCGGGACCGGAATCGAACCGGTACGTCTCTTTCGAGACCCGGGATTTTAAGTCCCGTGCGTCTGCCAGTTTCGCCACCCGGGCGCAGGGGAGTGGTTGAAAAATACTATACCAGTTCACTTTTGCCTGGTCTCGCTGGCTGTGAACTCGCGCACTGGTGTCGAGGATAATGTTCGTACGAGAAGGGCGTCGTCCTGAAAGCCGCCGCTAGCGGGCCGAGGGATCTCGCGCGAACTATTTCGCACTGACCCGCGCCGGGGCTTCGCCTAAACTTACGCGGGAGAGAAGTGGCTGGTTTGTAAGCAAATAATTCCCCGCGTTCTCGGCTACGACGTGCAAGTTGGACTGGCCGACGAGTTGCTCCAGATGCGGCATGTCCTCGCCGTAGGCCAGCAGGTAACAGCGAGAGTCTCCCGACCAGAGCGAGACGAACCGGCTGTCATCGATGAAGACGTGCGGAGCGTCAGGGGCGTAAGAGCCGTATTCCAAATTGTTGATGCGACCGTTCAGCAGCAGAGCCGTCCGGTTGGTGTAAAAGAAGACGGAAGAAAAGGCATAGTAAGCATCCGCTTCGATCAACTGGCCCGGCGGACTTTGCTGCAGTCGCACCGCCAAGGGGTAAGAGCCGAGATAGGAGTCGAAGCGGACGAGTGCGATCCGGGCAGCCTGGAAAAAGACGATCATGCTGACGGCAACCACGAGAACTGTTCTCCGAGTGTTATTCCGCGAGAAGACTAAGGCTAGAGCGCACCCTCCGAAGGCGAGCGCCGCAAGACCCAGCGGCAACTTCAGGTAGGCGAAGGCGTTGAGCGTCAAGTCCCAGATGTGCCCCAGAGAATGGGTGTATAGCTCGGGATGTTGGGTCAATGCCTGCGAGATGTCACCGGGCGCGGCAACCCGCCAGACTATCAGCAGCAAGATCGAAAGCGCGGCAAACAGTATCGTACATATAGCTAGAAGAGCGTAGGTCCCAGCGCGTACCCAGCGGCCAGCGCGACTGAGAACCGATCCAACCAGCAGCGCCAACGCGGGATAAATTGGCATCGAATAATATTCTTGCGTGGTCGAGAAGGTGAAAAATAACATTACCGCGCCGATCCAGCAGAGCGCCATCAACCTGGTTCTGCCCGCCCTCGAAGTCGGCTTGTAATCGAGCGCCGGCGCCGAGAGCAGATAGAACGACCAGGGAAATATCCAAAGCAGGTTCAGAATCCAGAACCAGAGCCTGGGAACGGTGTCGTAATCGCGCGGGTATCGCCGGCCCAGAAAACGCAACAGGTGTTCATTGAAAAAGTAGAACCAGAAGAATCCGCGGTATTCCCCCGGCCCGCTGTGCAGGGAGAACGCAAAATACGGCGGATTGCGCAGAGTCGCCAGCACATACCAGGGCAGAGCAATGGCTAAAGCCACGGGAATCGCGAGCCCGAGATGAAGACGACGCCACGCCGCCCAGGTGAACAGAGTGCGCGTGAAAGCCATGTAGGCCAAAGCCGCCATCACCGGGAAGACCAGGGCGATCAGGCCCTTCAGCAGCAGGCCAGCTCCCAAGCAACAGCCTAAGAGGAAAGACCAGCGCCGCAAATGTTCCTCGTCCGGTTCCAGCAGGCGCAGCCATGCCCAGATGGCGCCCGTGATGGCGAGAGCGAGGACCGCGTCCGGGATCAAGATTCGAGTGAAGAGAAAAAGGCCAACGCAGGTGCTGAGAGCGATGCCCGCGTAAAGTCCGGCGGCCTCGTCAAACGCCCAGCGCCCGAAGCGGTAAGTAACCCAGCACAACAGCACTACCGCAAGGGCATGGGGCAGTCGCGCGGCCCAGTCGTGGACGCCGAAGATGCGGTACGCTACCGCCATCATCCAGTAGTTGAGCGGCGCCTTTTCGAGATAGGCGACACCGTCGAGGCGGGCAGTGACCCAGTCTCCGGACGCGAGCATGTTGCGGGCAGCCTGCGCCTGAACCGCATCCACGTCGTCCATAAGACGAGGCGGGCTGGCAATGCTTACAAGGAAAACCAGGCAAGCCGCGGCGGTGACGATCCAACCTGGTCGGGCAATTCGAAGCGTGGGTTTGACATACGGACCTCTTCTCGCGGCGGCTTGTTCCATCGTTTGGTCCAGACTAACAAGGTTATCAAACCCTTGTTATCAAACCCCGGTTATCCCAACCCGTGCTATCGTCTGCTCATGCTTCGATATATTGGCGTACTCTTAGCCGTCCTCAGCGCCCTCGTCAGCTCTTCCTTCGCAAAAGAAAAATATCAACCACCCAGCCCGATTTACCTCGATCGCGAGGGTGAAAAATGGGCGGAGAAAACTCTACACAAGCTCTCCACGGAAGAAAAAGTCGGCCAGCTTTTCAACGTCTTCGTACGCGCCGAGTTTCTGAATGTCAACGCCCCCGAATACCTGCAACTGCGCGACAGTATGCGAAAATACCATCTCGGCGGATTCACCATGACCGTACGCTGGGACCCGCCTTTTCTTTACCGCAACCAGCCCTACGAAGCTGCCGAACTGCTGAACCGCTTGCAGCAAGATTCCAAGCTGCCCCTGCTGATTGCGGCTGACTTCGAGCGCGGAGTCACCATGCGCCTGCATGGCGCCACCGAATTTCCGCATGCCATGGCATTTGGAGCCGCCGGCAAACTGGAATACGCCGAGGCCTTCGGCCGCATTACCGCCCAAGAGGCTCGCGCCATCGGCGTGCACTGGAATTTCTTTCCCGACGCCGACGTCAACTCCAATCCCGCGAATCCCATCATCAACACCCGTTCCTTCGGCGAAGATCCGCAGCAGGTCGGCGATCTAATCAGCGCGTACATCCGCGGGGCCCATGCCAACGGAATGATGATCACGGTCAAGCACTTCCCCGGCCACGGCGACACCGCCACCGACTCCCATTTAGGCGTGGCGCAAGTGACCGGCGATATGACGCGCCTTAAGTCGGTTGAACTTCCACCCTTTCAAAAGGCGATCCAGGCCGGCGTCGATTCCGTAATGGTGGCCCATGTTTCCGTTCCCGCGCTCGATTCCGATCCGAATCGTGTGGCCGCGACTTCGCCCGCCATCGTGACCGGCCTGCTCAAGAACCAACTCGGTTTCAAAGGACTCGTCGTAACCGACGCCCTCGATATGGCCGGCCTCACTCGCCTCTATGCCGCGCACATTGGGCGGGCAGCGGTCGACGCCTTCAAGGCGGGCAATGACGTGCTGCTAGTCCCCGCGGACCTCGACGCATCCTACCGGGCCATGCTGGAAGCCGTGCGCAGCAACGAGATTCCCCGCGCGCAGCTTGATGCCAGCGTCCTCAAAATATTGAAAGCAAAAGCTGCATTGGCGCTCCATCGAACCCGTTTAGTAAATATCGAGGCGCTCTCCACTTTAATGGGCAAGCCAGAAAACCTCGCCCTAGGCCAGCAAATCGCCGACGATGCCATCACCCTGGTCCGCGATAATGCCAAGCTCCTGCCCTTGAAATCTTCTGGAACCTCCGCCCCCGGCCTTCCGTATCAGAGAGTGGAAGAAGTGCGCGACAACACGGTCGCCATAATCTTTTCCGACGACATGCGCACCGAAGCTGGACGTACCCTGGAGCGCCATCTTCTCCAGCGTGTGCCCGACGCCAATGTAATTTACGTGGATCCCCGCGTCGCCGCTGTGATGGCAGACGATGTACTCAAGTCGGTCGACAGCGCGCGCGCGGTGATTGCCGCGGTGTACGAAGTCCCGGTGCCGGGAAAAGTGATGCACACTGCAACTGGCGTGACCAATTCGGTAGGCCTGTCGGACGCGAGTGGCGCTCTATTACAAAAGGTGCTCGATCACGCTGTCGAGAAAACGGTTGTCCTGGCTATGGGAAATCCATATCTGGCGCAGGACTTCCCTGCTGTCCAGAATTATCTCTGCAGCTTTTCGAATGCGGCGGTTTCCGAAACCAGTGCGGTGAAAGCATTGTTCGGTGAAATTGCGATCCGGGGACATCTGCCGGTCACCATCCCCAACGTTGCGCAGCGCGGCGCCGGCATCGAGCGTCCTGCGCAAATCGCGCAAGGAGGTTCTCAACATGCGTCCTCTCAAACCAATTAGCTGGAGCCTTCCGATCGCGGCTCTCATGGCCACTCTCACGCTCTTGCCCGCCTGCAGCGTCAGCGTAAAAGATCACGGCGACAACGGCGACAGCAAAGTCGATATCAAGACCCCGGTCGGCGGAATCCACGTCGACCAGAACGCCGATGCCCGCGACGCCGGACTCCCCGTCTATCCCGGCGCTCAGCCGAAACCAAAAGGCAATGACGGCGACAAGCAGAATGCGAATGTCAATCTGTCAGCATTTGGTTTTGGCCTGAAGGTCGTGGCCATCGAATATGTGTCCGACGATCCCCCCTCCAAGATCATCTCTTATTACCAGGATCAATTGAAGCGCTACGGCAAGGTGCTGCAATGCCACGGCGGCGGTTTTAACATGGGGAATGGCCACGTCGTCGGAGGCGACCTCAAGTGCGACTCTGACGACGACAGCAGCAAGATTGAACTCAAGGCCGGAACCGACGATAACCAGCACATCGTTTCGATTGGTCCCACCGGCAAAGGTTCGGACTTCGCCATCGTGTGGGTGCGAGTCCGCGGCAAGGAAGGCGACATCTAGGAACGAACGAACGATCGATCTGCGTCCTCGCTCGTCCGTATTGCGCGAACACCGTCCTTTGTTGCGCGCCGCGCGTCCCTGCTGTACCTTGAAATTTAGTGGAACATCCTTGTTATAAGTGTGGCGCAAGCGTGGAAGATGGCACTCCGTTCTGCGCCCGATGCAACGCTCCCCAGATTCGGGTCGCCGGACCTGAAGCGCTCGCGCCCGTCGCAGCGATCCCAGAAGCCGCAATCGAAAGCTACCAATCCTACGCTGCGCCGCCATCGGCGTCTGCTATGGAGTGGCCGCAAGCTTGGTCCTCGGCTGGAATCGCATTCTTAATGACGATTGTCCTGATCGTCTTTATGCCTTTCGGACTGGGAACGCTCCCGTCCGGATTCCTCTGCGTTGTGCTCTACCGGCGGCGACGCCCCGCGTCACATCTGACCGTCGGTATGGGAGCGCGCCTGGGCGCCCTCACCGGGGTATTGAGCTTCGGCGTCCTCGCCGCGATTCTAGCTCTTTGGACCGCCTTCCGCTCCGGAAAAGAAATCCACGACGCCATTCTGAGCCGCATTCAACAGTACTCCGCTCAGAGTTCTTATCCCTCCGTGCAACAGGCTATGGATCTGCTCAATACACCCGAAGGCTTCACGTTCTTCATGATCTTCAGCCTCGTCATGGCCCTCATTGCCTTCATGATTTTCTCCAGCCTGGGTGGCGCCATCGGAGCGTTTCTATTGCACCGCAAAGACGGCGATAAACCCAATGGAGGACGCCCTCGTCCCGAAAATACGTAGCCCCGGACGCCCTCGTCCGGGATCACCGAAGCGCAGTTTCGGGCACTCAGAATCCCTTCACGCGCCCTTCTCAAACCCAGCCGCATGCCTCGCTCCTGCCCGGCGATGGCTCTCCCGCGAAAGCTTCGCCAGCCACCTCAGTTCCACCCGGAACTGTTGCATGATCAGTTCAACCATCCAGACCGCCTCGTGGAAACGGTGGCCCACCTCTTTGCGAATCGCGCGCAGCGTGATCTCTTCCCGAGCCAGTTCTTTCTCCAGAAACTCCCGGCGCCGCTCCAGTTGCTGTTGGAAAATCCCGGGCCGCGTCTGCCACGAAAGCGCCATCCACGTCAGAAACGGCGGCCGCTCGCGTTGCCTGGTCCAGTCTTCGCGTTCCAATGCATCCGCCAGCACCGCCCGCCCTTTCGCAGCAGTAACGAAGACCCGCCGCTCCGGTCCCGCCTGAGGCTCTTCGCTTTCCACATCCCGGATCAACCCAAGGCGAGCTAACTTTTCGAGCGAGTAATAAACTTGCGGCCGCGAAATGCCCGCCCAATCCCGCACCTGCCGGCGCTCCAACTCCTGGTTAGCCTCGTATCCGTGCATCGGACGTTCGGAGAGCAGGCTTAACAGGACCAGGTCCGGGGTCGTCAGTTCACGCTTCTCAGCGGCCGCCATCGCGCGCCTTCCGCCTGCGGCTCCAGTACCACCACTGGCATTGCTCCAGCGGCAACCGCGGATTCCGCGCCTGCGCCACCGCCGCGTGAAAAACATCCATGCAACAAATGTCCTGTGGCTGAGCCTTGATCTGGCACAGCCGTTCATACAACTTCTCGGGGTTTCTTTTGGAAAGCTGAGCTACGCTGGCAATTCCGAGCAGCGCGAAATCGCGCAGCATGGCCGGACCAATCGAAACCAAGTCGCATAGTTTACGTTGTTCGATAGGCATGACAAATCCTCCTCGTCGGATTTTGGGTGTAGCAGCACTTCAGTGCTGCATTAATCGCATTGTTTTCAATCCTGCTTTAGCCGCTGACTTCCACTTTATTTTTATTGCCGTTCGCTCGTTTCAATCCAGATGGCGACAAACCTCTTGACATCACTTTCGCGAATTTGTATTCTCACTAGTCTAAATGAGACTAGTTAAAATTGCAACCGAAAAATGAACCTTCGTCTCACAACTCTACCGATCTTGCGATCTTGTTGGCCGATGGTTGGTCATCACGCAACTTAACGCAGAGGACAAAGGAAAACTTATGACCATAAGAAAAATCACAGCTGTACTGTTCGCGGAAGAGATCGAGCCCTGCCTGAAGTTCTGGGTGGAACAATTGGGATTCGAGAAAACCATCGAGGTGCCCGACGGCAACAAACTCGCGTTTGCAATTGTGCAAAAAGGCGGGGTCGAGCTGATGTATCAAACCTACGCCAGCGCCGAGAAAGATGTCTCCGCGGTCTCGCCGCTGCTCCGCAAGGGTCCAACATTCTTGTATGTTGAAGTGGATAATCTCGACCAAATCATTTCCGCCACCAAGGGAGCCGAAGTGGTGATACCAGTCCGCACCACGTTCTACGGCGCGAAAGAAATCGGCATCAAAGACCCCGCGGGACACATCATTACCTTCGCCCAATTGGCAGTCGCGCCTGACTGAGTCCAAGCCTGTCGCCGCCCCTGGCACGGCCCAGGGGCGGCAGCGGAACCAACGCCCTTTAGAAAAATGGGTAGTGTCTCAGTTAGCTTGCTTATGGAGCCTCCACACCAAGTAAGCCGCGATAGGCAATGCGAGCAAGGCTGCGGGGATGGTGGGAACCGTTGTGTGATGTCTCGGTAAGTAACGAAGAGCAAGAAACAGAAGCGCATAAAGAACAACGAATTGCAGTCCTCGTTTTATGCATTTCCTCAGTTTGCTAGGAGCACGATTTCCTCAAGCGACCAAATGTGATCACACAGTCCAGCTTCCATCGCCGGAGTCACGCGCAAGGGTTTGTGAACCCTTGCGAAATTGTAATGCATGAAGTGAATCGCAATCGAAAAATGCAGCACCTTGCCCCAGCCTGCCCCCGACGCGTATGATGCAGCGTTCATGACTCCGCGACCGTCACCCCGCCAGTCCAACCTGCAAGAGAAGTCGCAATTAATGTCCGCATCGGAAATCGAACGCACGCTGGTGCGGTTGGTCCACGAAATCATCGAGAAAAATAACGGCGCCGCCGACCTTGGCTTAGTCGGAATCCGCCGCCGCGGAGTTTTTCTCGCGCAACGCCTGGGTCAGATGATCGGGCGAATCGAAAAAACTCAGGTGCCCGTGGGTACGCTCGATATCACTTTGTACCGCGACGATCTCTCGACCGTGGGAGCGGTACCGGTCGTGCAGAAAACCGAAGCCGAATTTCCCATCACCGGCAAGAATATCGTGCTGGTCGATGACGTCCTCTATACCGGACGCACCGTGCGCGCCGCCATGGACGCCCTGTTCAAGCAAGGCCGTCCCCGGCAGGTCCAGCTCTGCGTGTTAATCGATCGCGGCCATCGCGAACTGCCCATCGAGGCAACCTTCGTGGGTCGAAAAATACAGACCACGCTGCGGGAGATCGTCGAGGTCCAGTTGCGCGAAATCGACGATGCCGAAAAAGTTTTGATCGTAGAGAAGCAAAGCTAGGACGATCTTCAAACAGTCAAAGGGAAGGGCACGACTTCAGCCGTGTCGTCCACTACAAGCTATGTTTGGGCTTAAGCCCCTGAGGAGCATGAACAACGCCGCCCGCGGTTCCCTGCTCGGCATCGAGCAACTCGACGCGAAACAGATTCTGAGCCTGCTAACGCTGGCCCGGCGCATGAATCCGCTGAAGCCGCGTCCCTTGCTTCGCGGCAAGCGGGTCCTGCTTCTGTTCTACGAAGCATCCACGCGCACCCGCAGTTCTTTCGAAATCGCAGCCAAGTCCCTGGGAGCAATGACTACGCTCGTGCTCTCCAGCGGCTCCAGCATCGAGAAGGGTGAATCCTTGCTGGATACGGGGTATACCCTGCGGGCTGTAGGCGCCGATGTCATGGTGATTCGTCACCCCAACGCCGGCGCGCCCCTGCTGATGGCGACGCACCTCGATATCCCGGTCATCAATGCCGGCGACGGCATGCACGAGCACCCCACCCAGGCGCTGCTCGACGCCTACACCATTCTGCGCCACAAGAAAACATTGAAGGGTCTGCAGATGGCCATCGTCGGTGATATTTTTCACAGCCGCGTGGCCCGCTCCGCAATTCACCTGCTCAGCAAATTCGGCGCTCACATCACGCTCTGCGGACCGCCCGAGTTCTTGCCCGAAGTCGCAGCCAGTCTGGCACCGGACCTCCACATCTCCCGCACCGTCGAAGACGCCGTGCGTGGCGCCGACGCGATTATGGTTTTGCGGGTGCAGAGAGAACGCCTCGCTGGAACCAAACTCCGCCTGCAGGATTATATTTCCAGATACCAGATGACTCTCGCCCGTTTGAAACTGGCCAAGCGTGACGCCATCGTGATGCATCCCGGGCCCATTATCCGCGGATTAGAAATCACGTGGGAAGTAGCGGATTGCCCGCAATCGGTCATCGTCGAAGAAGTGCACAACGGCGTACCGGTGCGAATGGCAATTCTGGCCAAGGCGCTCGGCAAAGCGACGTAAATAAGTTCTGTAAACGAATCTATCTATGACACAAATTGGCTGCGAGCAATATTAAGGGAGCATCAAGAAGCAACGAATGGCACACGATAAATCAAAGTCCGCTTCTCTCTTGATCAAGGGCGGTCGCGTCATCGACCCGTCGGCGCGACTGGATGCGCTGATGGATGTATTTCTGCGCGATGGCCGCGTGGCTGAGGTAGCCGCTCCCAACAAAATCCGCAGTGCCGCAGATAAAACCTTCGACGCCCGCGGCCTGATCGTTGCCCCCGGCTTCATTGATCTGCACGTTCACCTGCGCGAGCCCGGGCAGAGCTACAAGGAAAGCGTCGCAACTGGAACCGCAGCCGCCGCGGCCGGGGGATTCACTTCCGTGTGCTGCATGCCGAACACGTCGCCAGTGGTCGATTCCCCTGAATGGGTGGCATGGATTCAGCAACCCGAGCGCGGAGCAGTGGTCAACGTGTTCCCCATCGCCGCTGCTACCCATGCCAGCAAAGGCGCTGTGCTTACCGACTTTGGAGCCCTGCAACGCGCCGGCGCGGTCGCCGTCAGCGATGACGGCCGTCCCATTCTTAACGACATCATCATGCGCGATACGCTGCGAGCTGCGTCCGGTCTCAACCTTCCCGTAATTCAGCACGCGGAAGACACGCGCATGACGGAAAACTGCTCGATGAACGAAGGACCAACTTCATTCCGGCTGGGGTTGCGCGGCATGAAGACGGCGGCGGAAGCATCCGTGGTCGAACGCGACATTCAACTCGCCCAGCAATTCACCGGAGCGCGCTTGCACGTGGCCCACCTTTCGACCGCCGATGCGCTGAAGGCTGTACGCCGGGGCAAACGCGGCAAAGCTCGCGTCAGCTGTGAAGTCACCCCGCATCATTTCAGCCTCACTGATGCCGACGTCGGCGACTACAACACCAACTTCAAAATGAATCCGCCGCTGCGTTCGAGCGCCGACCGCGAAGCTATCCTGGTCGCTCTCGCCGATGGCACGATTGATGCCATCGCCACCGATCACGCGCCCCACGCCACGCATGAAAAAATTGTTGAGTTTGAGCGCGCCCTGTTCGGAATCACAGGACTGGAGACTGCGCTGGGACTCGCCATCACTCGCTTGCACCGCGACCACAAGATTCCTTTGGCGAGAATCGTCGAACTCTTCACCGCAGGTCCCGCGCGCGTCGTTGACTTGAGAGGCAAGGGCACGCTGGCTCGTGGAAGCCACGCCGATGTAACCATTTTCGATCCCAGGAAGCGCTGGAACTTTGAAGCAGCGAAGTCGCGCTCGAAGTCGCACAACAGTCCATTCGATGGCTGGCAACTGACGGGGAAAGTTGTCGCGACGATCGTAAGCGGGAAGATTGTCTATCGCGCCGATTGAGTGTTCCATGTGGAACATTCTGTTTCACTAGGTGGAACGTTTTCAATCTCAGACGGGTGCGCCCGTCCCTACACGGGCTGTTCCTACATGAGCGTTGCCAGTTACACGATTGCCATTCTCTTTCCCACACGCTTTAGCACCTCTAACGCTTGCTGCAGTTCTTCCTTCGTATGCGTCGCGGTCATGATGGTGCGGATGCGGGCTTTGCCTTCGGGAACGGTGGGGAAGGCGATGCCGGTGCCCATGACTCCTTCTTTGAAGAGTTCGCGGGAGAAGTCCATGGTGAGTTTGCCGTCGCCGATGATGATGGGCGTGATTGGGGTCTCGCTGGCCGGGGTGGTCTGGCCTCCGATGTTGAAGCCGAGCAGGGCTAGCTCTTTCTTCCAGAAACGTGTGTTCTCCCAGAGACGCTCGATGCGCTCGGGTTCGTTTTCTAAAACATCAAACGCTGCGATGCAGGTGGCCGCGACCGAGGGCGGATGCGAAGTCGAAAACAGGAATGGGCGGGCGCGATGATACAGGAAGTCGATGAGGTCGCGGGTGCCGCAGACGTATCCGCCGAGCGCGCCGATGGCTTTCGAGAGCGTGCCCACCTGAATGTCGACGCGACCGTGCATTTTGAAATGATCTATCGTGCCACGACCATTTCGGCCGAGGACGCCGGAGGCGTGGGCGTCGTCGACCATCATGATGGCGCCGTATTTTTCCGCCAGCTCACACAGGGCAGGCAGCGGGCCGATATCGCCGTCCATGGAAAAGACGCCGTCTGTGATCAGCAACTTTTTCCCCGGTTGATCTTTAACGCTCGCCAGTCTTTCTTCGGCCTCGGCCATATTTTTGTGTTCGAAGACGAGAATTTTGGCGCGGGACAAACGAGCGCCGTCGATGATGGAGGCGTGGTTGAGTTGGTCCGAGATGATGAAGTCGTCCTTGCCGAGGACGGCCGAGACCGTGCCGGCGTTGGCGGCGAATCCTGATTGGAAGACTACGCAGGCTTCCACATTCTTGAAGCGAGCAATTCTTTCTTCGAGTTCGATGTGGATCTTCATGGTCCCGGCTACGGTTCGCACTGCGCCTGAACCCACTCCGTACTTGCGGGTGGCTTCGAGGGCAGCGTCGCGGAGTTTGGGATGCGTGGTCAGGCCTAGATAATTATTGGAGGCGATGTTGATGACCTTCTTGCCGTCGAAGGTACACACTGGGGCCTGTTCGTCATCGAGCACGCGCAGGTGGAAGTGCGTGCCCTTGGCTTTGAGATCGTTCAGTTGGTCGGTGAGATAAGAGAGCGGGTTTGCGCGAGTAGTAGCGGTTGGCATTGTCTTCACCTGATCTCATTGTAATAGGGAAGGCGGCCAGCGCGTGGGGCGCGCAAGCACGTGACCGTAGGGGTGTAGTTGGGACATTTTTCAGTGAGCGCTGCTCCATCCATGGTGGCATAAAGCCAGCGCCCGGTTGCCTAGAATTGGTTCCGAAGAAATTCAAACAGAATATAACCCACAAACCCAGCTACGGTGGCGATTTCAAAATTGGCCGCAGTAAAGATATCCCCAAGCGCCCAGGCGATGCCCCGCTTCTGTCCCATGCCGGAGCGCTCGAATTCTCCCATCAAGAGATTGGAATAAAACAGGAAGATAATAAAGCCTATTTCAATTACCGCTCTCCAGACATTTTTCTTCAAGTAGTTATTGTCCCGCAGCTTTG
>Ga0307476_10001779_pt1 | contig 13043 bp, 12 predicted proteins | sample atmos_gasesECM2C_2_FD_203314 | JGI IMG/M metagenome (GOLD analysis project Ga0307476, IMG submission 203314) | Hardwood forest soil microbial communities from Morgan-Monroe State Forest, Indiana, United States - atmos_gasesECM2C_05 | ecosystem: Environmental > Terrestrial > Soil > Temperate... | reverse complement strand
CAATGTACGAGGATGTCGGCCCGACGCCGCGCTTCATCGAGCTTGCACGGCGGCACCGCCAGAAACTCGAGGCCTCGGCCGGGTCGGCACCTCCATCGGCGCAACAGCCTGCCGGGCCGCAGCCGGTACCTCCGCAGCCCACAGCGCGCGGGCCGCGCGGCCGGGCGAAGCCGGCCAGAAAGCCGCGCCGCCGCGCCTGAGGTCCTCGCCCATGCCCTCCTTCGACACCGTCTCCGAGCTCAACTCGCACGAGGTCGCGAACGCGATCGATCAGGCGAACCGCGAGCTCTCGCAGCGCTTCGACTTCAAGGACACGGGCGCGCGCTTCGAGCTCAAGGACTTCACGATCACGCTGCACGCGCAGGTCGACTTTCAGCTGCGCCAGATGCTCGAGATCGTGAAGCTGCGCCTCTCCAAGCGCGGTGTGGATCTCACGTGCCTCGAGGTGAAGGAGCCGCAGACCACCCTTTCGGCGGCGCACCAGGAGGTGGTGCTGCGTCACGGAATCGACGCCGAGACCGGCAAGAAGATCGCGCGTCTCGTGAAGGACTCGAAGCTCAAGGTACAGGCGAGCCTTCAGGGTGACAAAGTGCGCGTGACGGGAAAGCAGCGAGACGACCTGCAGGCGGCGATCGCGCTGCTGCGTGGCGCGAAGCTCGATGTGCCGCTGCAGTTCACCAACTTTCGCGACTGAGGACCGGCGAGTCTGCGACCTTGAGCTGCGCGATCGTGCGGCAGAGGTGCTCGGTCGCAGCCACGACCGTCGGACCGAGGCGACTCAGTCCCTGATCGTCGAACACGATCGCACGGTGACGACGCACCGCTTCCAGCGTCGCAAAGCGCTGCCAGTCCGCCACCCAGGCGGCACCCTCCCCGTTCGGCGCCGCCGCGAGAATGACGTCGGGATTGCGCCGAATGACAGCCTCGATATCCACCAGTGGTGCCGGCTCCGGCAGGTCGGAAAACACGTTGCGCGCGCCACAGAGTGTGAGCGCATCGCTCATCAGCTGTCGGCCGCCGACGGTGTAGATCGGACGGTTCCAGATCTGCAGCAAAACGCTGGGTCGCCGCTCCGCACCCCATGCCCCTCCCGCGTACGCGTGCCGCAGCGCCGACAGACGGGCCTCGAGAGCGAGCGCCGCGCGCTCGGCGATCGCCGTGCTGCCGGCGAGAGCGCCGAGACGACGCAGCGAGCCCGGCAGATCGGCGAGACGGTCGACCTGCTGCTCGTAGACGGGAATGCCGAGAGCCGCGATCCTCTGCCGCTGCGCGGGATTGCCGCCTCCCGGCCAGGCCACGACCACTCCCGGTCGCAGCGCCACGAGGCGCTCCATGTCGATGGCGGCAACGTCACCGATGCGCGGGATGCCACGCGCCGCCGGCGGCTCATCCGAGTACTCGGTCGTTGCGATCACGTCCGCGCCGGCGCCTGCAGCAAAGAGCATTTCCGTCGCGCCAGGCGAGAGGCTCACGATCCGCAGCGGCGCCGCGCCCACGCGCACTGTCAGCGAGAGATCATCCGCGACCGCGCGCAGCGGCGGCGTACCGAGCGCGGGCGTCGATGGCAAGAGGATCATCAGCACCCCGGCGGCGGCCGCGGCCGCAGCCGCGAGGGTGCTCAGCACGCGCGGGAGAACGACGCCGTGGACTGCGGCGCGAGTACGCAAAGCGCGCAACTACGCCGTGCTGTCTCGCAGATACACGCGCGGGAAGATCACGCGAAAGGTCGTGCCGGCGCCGGCCGCCGTCTCGAGCTCTAAACTCGCATCGAGCAGCTCGCACAGGCGCTTGATGATCGAGAGCCCGATGCCCTCGCCCGCAGTATCGGCCGATGCGCGGGGAGCGGATTCCGAGCTCAGGGTCGGCGCCGCAGTGCCGGGATCGCTCTCATGCGCCTTCTCCGTCGCGTCCCGCAGCGCCTGTTCCATCGGCGCTGCAACCGATTGCAGCTGCAGCCCGGGACCGGTGTCCTGCACGCACAGCATCCACCGCTCGGCGCCCCGGACGTCGCGGTCTCCCCATATAACCCGCACACCGCCACGGCGCGTCGCGCCGAGCGCGTTCAGGATCAGGTTCTGCGCGATCCGCTGCACCTTGGCGGCATCGCCCTCAACCGGTAACGCGTAGGGGCCTTCGGTTTCGAGGAACAACCGGCGCTCGGTAGCGAGCGGGCGCACGCTCTCGCAATACTCGCGCAGCATCACCGCCGCATCGAACGGCGCGACCCGGCGCCGCTCCTCGCCCGCCTCCAGACGCGCGAGGTCGATCATGTCTGTCAGCAGTGCGCCCAGCGATTCAACCGACCGTTGCAGGATCTGCGAAACGCTGGCGCGCCGGGGATCATCGGCGAATCCGGCGGCGAGCACGGTCGAAGCGTTGCTGATCACGCCCACGCTGCCGCGCAGATCGTGCGCGGCTTCGCGCCACATCTCGGCCCGCTGTCGCTCGAGCTGCTGCAGCTTCTGCAATGCGCCCGTCAGCTCGCGCACGCGACTCGCGGCTTCAGCGCGCTGCAAGCGCTCATAACTCGCGGCGCTCTCGCACACCCCTTCACCGCACAGTCGCACCAGCGCCCGTCTCGCGGTCGGCATGACCTCGCTCTGCAGCTCAGGGTGCTGCGCGGCGTAGTCCTCGAGCTCATTCAGCACGCAGTACTGCAGATGCCCCCACTCGCGAATCGTCTCGCGCTGATGGTATCCCTGTTGCCAGCGATGCAGGCCGTGCTCGGCGGCGCTGTTCTTCTCCGCCTCGAACGCGAGCTCTTTCTCGACCGGGTCTTCCGCCTGCAGACGCCGCTCGAAGGCATCGAGCAGCTGTGGTATGTGGTCGTTGAACTGCGCGCGCGAGAGGCTCGAGGAGCTGCTGAGCTCGGGGTCGCTCTCGACGGAGCGCTGCCAGGTCGCCAGCATCGCGCGCCGACGAGCCCCGAGATGCCGGGCCAGCGCGACCAGCGCGGGTTTGAGCTCAGGCGAGCCGGAACCAGAAGTGGGCATGCGAGCGCGGCCTGCCACCGTGCGGTACGAATCGCCGGCCACTATACGCCGATGGACAGCGGGACTGCAGAGCTCAGTTGCCCGCAGCTGCCTTAAGGACGCCGGTATTGCCCCAGCGGCGGGGGTTTCAGGCGGCGGCGCTCAGTTGCTCGCCGCCCGAGCTCTCCAGCACGCGAGCCACGGCGTGCACGGTCGCGGCGATGCGCACCGCGCTCTGCACCGCCTCGCGCGTCAACCCGTGCTGCCGCAACTGCCGCTCGTGTGAGGCGACGCAGGTGCCGCAACCGTTGATCGCAGACACCGCGAGCGCGAGCAGCTCGAAGTCCGCCTTGGCGATCCCCGGGTTGCCGATGACGCTCATGCGCAGCCGCGCCGGGAGTTTTGCGTACTCCTCATCCTCCACGAGATGCAGGAACCGGTAATAGACATTGTTCATCGTCATGATGGCGGCCGCGGAGTGCGCGGCGCTCACGTGCGCGGCGTCGAGATGCTGTGCCGCGAGCGCCTGGATGTCACGCGTGAAATCGGCGTTGCGCGAGGTGACCGCGGAGGCGAGCGCCACGCCCCAGATCTGCCGCTCGGTAAGGCCCGGCGCTCCGCTCATCGTCAGCACGCTGCCGAGGTTCAATTGCAGATCGCGGGCGTATCCCGGCAGTGCCTCGCGCAGGCTTTCGAGTGTTCTCATATCAGGCCGCCTTCAGGGTATCTTCGCCCTGCTGCCAGTTGCAGGGACACAGCTCGGCCCCGCGTGGTTAAACCGATGATCGTCATCATGGGGACTGCACTGCTATCATTCCAATCGATTGATTTTATGGTCTCGATAGACACCTTGTATTGGTGGGGACGATGGAGCTGAAGCTCAAGGACCTGCGCTACCTGGTGGCGGTGGCGGACCTGCGGCATTTCGGGCGTGCGGCGGCGCGCTGCTTCGTGAGCCAACCGACGCTCTCGGCGCAGCTGAAGAAGCTCGAGCAGTCTCTCGGCGTGCAGCTGATCGAGCGTGCCCCGAATAACGTCTCAGTCACCGCGGCGGGTGAGGAGGTGGTGGCGCGCGCCCGGCGCATCATCGAGGCGAGCGAGGAGGTCGTGGCGCTCGCTGCCGCGGCGCGCGACCCTCTCGGCGGGCGCCTGCGGGTGGCGCTGCTGCCGACGATCGGTCCCTACCTGCTCCCGCAGATCGCCAGCCTCATCCGGCGCCGCCTGCCGCGGCTGCAATTGCAGCTCTACGAGTATCAGACCGCGACCATGCTCGAGAAGCTGCATGGCGGTGAGCTCGATGTGGGCATCCTCGCGCTGCCGGTGGAGCTCGCCGGACTCGAGTCGCGCGAGCTCTACCGCGAGCCCTTCCTGGTGGCGCTGCCCGAGCGTCACCCGCTCGCGGTGCACGCGACACTGCGTGCGACCGACCTCAAGAGCGAGAGGCTGCTGCTGCTCGAGGAGGGGCATTGTCTGCGCGACCAGGCGCTCGAGGTGTGCAGTCGAGTCGGTGTGCGCGAAGCCCAGGACTTTCGCGCAACCAGCCTCGAGACGCTCCGTCAGATGGTGGCGGCCGGGGGCGGCGTGACATTGCTGCCGGAGCTCGCCGCGCGCGGTGCGTATCGTAGTGCGCGCGGCGTCGTGCTGCGGCCGTTTGCGCGGCCCGTGCCCGTCCGCCACATCGGTGCGGTGTGGCGCAAGAGCACCGCGCGCCGCGCCGCGATCGATGAGTTGGCTGCGCTCGTCAGCGCGCACGCGCAGTGATGGTTCGCCTTCGCGGTCGTCGGCAACCGGTGTCCGTGGGCGTCTGTCATAATGAATACGCGCCCGCCGCACAGGAATTCCCTTGCGACACTCGCTTGCGCTGCCCGCTCTCTTTCTGACGCTGCTCGCCGGAAGCGCGAGCCTGCGCGCGCAACCCGCGGCGCTGAGCGCGCAGGACGCCTGGATACGCGCCATTCCCGGGAGCGACGTGGCGGCGGCGTACCTGACACTGCACAACGGCGGCACACGGCCGATCTCGATCGTCGCCGTACGCTCACCGCGCGCACACGCGGCGATGATCCACGAGACCAGTCTCGTCAACGGCCAGTCGCGCATGCGGCCCCACGAGCACGTCGGGCTCGCGGCGGGCGAGACGCTGCGCCTCACCCCCGGCGGCCTGCACATCATGCTGCAGGGGTTGACGGCGCCGCTGTCGCCGGGAGAGGAGGTGCCCATCGAACTGCTGCTCGAGGGAGGCGGCAGCGTCGCGGTGACTGCGCGCGTGCGTGCGCTGGGCCTCGAATGACGCCGGCCTGAGGCTCGTCCACGTTGCGGCATCACGTGGCTTCCTCTACTTCCTCATCGCTCGATCACGTCACCCCCTACGATCGTGCCGCCTGGAGCGATACGCAGGTCGAGCAGTGGCTGGCGAGCGGCGAGCGCCGGGAGGAGCTGACCGCCTATTTCGGCCCGGGGGAATACCGGGTGCTCATGGCTCTCGCGCGCCGGGCGCGGCGGCGTCCACTGTCCGCTCGGGCAACGCGCGTGCTGGTGGTGCCCGGCATCATGGGCTCACTGCTCGGGCTCAGGCGGCGGCCGCCGCTGCCGAATGACATTCTCTGGATCGATCCGATCGATATCCACCTCGGCCGCCTCGCGTGGCTGCGCGTGCCGGAGGCGGCTCCGGTCGTACCGCTCGGGGTCGTGCTCTTCTCCTACCTGCGACTGAAGCTCAACCTGCGCGCCCGCGGTTTCGCCGCGGAATTTCACGACTACGACTGGCGACTGCCGGTCGTCGAGTCCGGTCGCGCGCTGGCGTCGCGGCTGCAGGCGCTGCGGGATGCGCCCGTTGCGATCGTGGCACACAGCATGGGGGGTTTGGTCAGCCGCGCAGCACTCGCGCTGCCCGGCACCAGTCACGTCGAACGCGTCGTGCTGCTCGGCACTCCCAACAGCGGCTCGTTCGCGGCGGTGCAGGCACTGCGCGGTACTTACGCGGTGGTGCGCAAGGTCGCCCGACTCGACAGAGGATCCGCCGAGGCACTGGCCGCGGAGGTGTTCAACACTTTCCCGAGTCTCTACGATCTGCTGCCGCACGGCGCTTGCGCAGGCACCGTGAACCTGTTCGATGTGGAGGCGTGGCCATCCGGCGATCCACGGCCGCGCGCCGCCCTGCTCCAGGCCGCGTACTCAGCACACCGGGAGCTGGCGCCTGCCGATGAGCGCTTCGCAGCCATTGCCGGCGTCGGCCAGGAAACCGTCACGGCAGTGGCGCGGCGGCGAGAGGACTTCGTCTACACACTCACCCGCCATGGCGACGGCACCGTTCCGGTCGAGAGCGCCGAGCTCGCCGGCGCACCCTGCGCCTACGCGCGCGTCGCCCACAGCGAGCTGACCCGCGACCCGGTGGTTGCGGCTGCGGTCGTGGACCTGCTCGAGCGGGGCGCGACGGTCCGTCTGCCCGGACACTGGACGAGTGCCAGCCGGGCGCGGGCGCAGGTGAGCGACAAACAGCTTCGCCGCAGCCACGTCGACAAGGTCGACTGGGGCGCGCTCACGCCGGAGGAGCGCCGGATGTTCCTCGAGAGGCTGAACGAGCCGCCGCGCTTCGTGCTGCGCGTGCCAGGCCGCCACTGACGGCGGCGCCTCACGCGCGCCTCAGATCAGCGCGGCGTCCGTGGCCGTTACGGCGGCGCCGCCGCTCTCGACCACGCGCGCGAGTGCGTGTGCAGCAGGCAGGAGATACGCGGCGTAGAAAGCTGCAGTTCGGACCTTGGCGGTGTAGAACTCGCGCTCGGTGCCGCTGGTGCTGCGGGCGGCGATCGCTGCCGATTTCGCCAGCAGCCACCCGCCGCTGACATAGCCGCACAGCTTGAGATAAGGCACCGACACGCCGAGGGCGGACTCGGGACGGCCGGCGAGGGTCTGCAGGAGTGAGCGCGTGGCATTGCCGAGCAGCGTGACGGCCTCGAGCGCCGCACGGCGGGCCGCCTCGGCGTGCTCATCGCCGAGGGATCCGAGCTCGCGCAGCTCCTTGTCCATGTCCGCGATGAGGGCGCTCATCGCCGCCCCGCGATCGCGCGCGAGCTTGCGGCCGATGAGATCGTTCGACTGAATGCCGGTCGTACCCTCGTAGATCGTCGTGATGCGGACGTCGCGCACATACTGCGCGGCCCCGGTCTCCTCGATGAATCCCATGCCGCCATGCACTTGCACACCCACCGCCGCGACCTCGTTCCCGGTCTCCGTGCACCAGCCCTTGATGATCGGCGTCAGCAATTCACCGCGCGCCTGGGCGCTGTCGCGCAGCGCGGCGTCGGCGCCATGCTCTGCGATATCGAACTGAAAGGCTCCGTAGAGGGTCAGCGCACGCGAGGCCTCCGTCTGCGCCTTCATGGTGAGGAGCATGCGCTTGACGTCGGGGTGATGAATGATGGGCACTCGCTCAGTGGCCGCAGCCACCGGCGGGCTGCCCTGGATCCGCGTGCGCGCCCATTCCGCCGCGCGCTGGAATGCCCGCTCGCCGACTGCGTAGCCCTCGCTGCCTACTGCCAGGCGTGCACTGTTCATCATGATGAACATGTATTCGAGGCCACGACCCGGCTCACCCACGAGCTCCGCGACCGCACCGTCCTTCTCGCCGAAGGCGAGTACGCACGTCGGGCTCGCGTGAATACCGAGCTTGTGCTCGATCGACAGGCAGCGCACGTCGTTGCGACGACCGAGAGATCCGTCGGGGCTCACCAGAAACTTGGGGACGATGAAGAGCGAGATGCCCTTCACGCCGGGCGGCGCGCCGTCGATACGACCGAGCACCATGTGGAGGGTGTTATCGGTGAGATCGTGATCGCCCCAGGTGATGAAGATCTTCTGTCCGAAGACCCGGAAATGCCCGCCCTCCGGCACGCCGCGCGTGCGCACCTGACCGAGATCGGAACCCGCGTGGGCCTCGGTGAGAACCATGGTTCCGGTCCATTCGCCGCTCACCATCTTGTGCAGGTAGCGTTGCTTCTGCGCCGGGGATCCGCACAGCTCGAGCGCATGCGCCGCGCCGTAGGTCAGCATGGGTCCGAGCTTGAAAGCGAGGTTCGCCGAGGCCCAGAACTCGCTGACCGCGGTGACCAATACGCGCGGGACGCGCTGACCGCCGAAGTCTGGTGCAGCGCCGAGGGCGGGCCAGCCCCCGGCGACGAACTGCCGGTAGGCCTCGCGAAAGCCCGGTGCGGTGACGACACCGTCGGCAGTCCAGCGGGCTCCCTCGACGTCGCCCGGGCGGTTGAGCGGCTCGAGGACGGTCTCGGCAAAGCGCGCCGCTTCTTCGAGCACCGACTGCGCGAGCTCGTCGGAGTAGTCGGAAAGTGCGGCGGATGCGGCGAGGCTGCGTGCACCGAGGAGCTCCTCGAGCACGAAACGCACTTCACGCACCGGCGCGTGATACATGGCCAACTCCACCCGCAGATCCTGAGGCTATACTGCCGGGGCCCGAGCTAAAAACAAGCCTATCGGGCGACAACAAGGGGAACAATATGAGCAAGTCAGTGTGGAGTGTGATCGCCGTAGGCGCGGCGCTTACGGCACTCGGCGCGTTCAGTGTGCCGGCAGGCGCGCAGAGCGCCGACGAGATGAAAGAGAAGCCGCCGCTGTACACCTACGAGGCATCCTGGGCCTTTCCGCGCGCGCGCTGGGGAGAAGTGGGCAAGGACAACGCCACTTCCACCCAGAAGGTCCTCGCGCCCGCGCTAGCCGACGGCACGCTCGTCGGCTACGGCGATGACGAAGCCCTGGTGCATACCTCTGAAGGATTCACCCACGACAACTGGTGGCAGGCCCACTCAATGGCCGGATTGATGAAGGTGCTGGATGCTCTCGGCAAGACCGGCCCCCCAACTCAGCTGCTGCTCAGCTCGACCAAGCACCGAGACCAGGTGTTCATCAGCCGCTTCTACAACTGGAAGCCCGGCTCATGGAAAGGCGCCTTCGGACACGCGAGCACGTACAAGCTCAAGGCCGATGCGCCGAACGATGCCGTGTCGGTGCTCAGCAAGAGCCTGTTCGTACCGCTCCTGGAAAAGCTCCTCGCCGACGGCACCATCGTCGAGTACGAGATCGACGAGGAGACGATCCACACGGAGTCGCCGGATCAGTTCGTCATCTACTACCTAACACCGACGGCCGAGGGCCTCGACAAGGTCAACGCGGCCGTTCGGGCCGCCGGCAGGGAAAACCCGCTGGTCGGGCCGGCGCTCGGCTCGATGATCGACTTCACGCCGCATCGTGATGAGCTGGTAGGAGCCAGCGCCACTTACAAGTAGAGCCAACCGGCTGACGGTCGGCGCTCAGGGTGCAGCCGCATCGTGCGCCCTGGGCGCCGCCGGCGCGCGCCCCTTTGCTCGCTCGGGTAGCGCCAGGGCCGGCACGATGTTCGCGGCGAGGAAGTCGACGAACTGCTGCGCGCGCGCGTCGGATTCGAGCGAGGCCGGGAAGAGCGCGAAAAGCGCCGCCGCGGGCGGAACGGCCCATTCGGGCAGCACCGTTTTCAAGCGCCCGGTCGCCAGACCCTGGCGGCAGAGAAACTCGGGCAACAGTCCGATGCCGAGACCTGCAGCCGTGGCTGCATGAAGCACCGCCGGGTCATCGACGGCGAGCTTCGGGGACAACGGTACCTCGGCGCGCTGCGCGCCGCGCGACAGCAGCAACCTGAACTCCGGCAGCTCTGCCGCCTCCGGGGTGAGGAGCTCGTGTCCGCGCAGATCGTCCGGACGGGCCGGCGTGCCGCGCTGCTGAAGGTAAGCGGGCGTCGCACACAGAAGCGCGGGCGGCGCACCGAGCAATCGCTGTCTGATCGACTCGTCGGCGGGTGGCCGAGTGCGGATGGCAACGTCCCACTCGCCAGCCTCGAGTCGCTGTGCATCGAGCGCAACTTCGAGCGGTACCTGCCCGAACGCTTCGAGAAAACGCGGCACGAGGGGCGAGAGCAGCACGCGCCCGTAGGTCGGATCGGCGACGACCCGCAGCGGCCGTGCCTCGGGCGAGTGGAGGCGAGCGATGGCGGCACGCGCCGCGTCGGCCTCCTCGGCCACACGGCGGGCGTGCGGATAGATGAGACGGCCCGCCGGAGTCAGTGCCACGCGACGGGTGGTGCGCTCGAGGACGCGCACGCCGAGCGCGCGCTCGAGGTCCGCCACCGCGCGGCTGACCGCGGCTTTCGGGACTCCGAGTGCGCGGGCGGCTGCGGAGAACCCCTGAAGATCGACCACCTTCGCGAGCATCGCGAGCTGAGCCGGTGCCCAGATCAGCTTCATACGGATCTCAATACGCGCCGCATAGCTGGCCATTGTTTCACCAGAGAAGCAGGCGCGCCAGTCCCGCGAGACCCGTAGAATCGCGGTCCGCCATCCGACCGGCGATACCCCCATTAGCCCCTGACACCAAAGCGGAGTTGACCCGATGAAGATCTCGATGCACGCACTCTCAGTGGATGTTTTCTCGCACGCGCTCGGCAACCTTTCGAAGGTGCTGGCCAAGGGCGCGGCGAGCGCGGCGCAGCGCAAGTTCGAGCCAGGCGTCCTGCTCGCGGCACGTCTTGCGCCCGACATGCTGCCGCTCACTCGTCAGGTGCAGATCGCAAGCGACATCGCGAAGAGCGCCGTTGCACGCCTCGCGGGCCAGGAGCCGCCGCGGTTCGAAGACACCGAGACGACGTTCGAGCAGCTGCATGCGCGCCTCGCGCGCACGATCGACTACCTCAAGAGCGTGCCGGCGAGCGCACTCGAAGGATCGGAGACGCGCGACATCAAGGTGCCAGCGCGTGACCGCACGCTCGAATTCAAGGGCCTCGAATTCCTGCAGAACTGGGCGATCCCCAACGTGTTCTTTCACGTGACGACCGCCTACAACATCCTGCGCCACAATGGCGTCGAGCTCGGCAAGCGCGACTTCCTCGGTACGGCAAACAACTCCTAGATCCAGCCAAATGATGCCCCGACCAATATGACAAATGGCGGCAGGCCGTACCTGTCGCCTTTTGCGAACAGAACGCGAGCAAAATCACGGCGGCCGCCGGGGCGGACTGCCACCCTCTCGGACGTGGGCCGGTGCTGCACCGGCCCGAAATCTCCGAGAGTGGCTCCACTTGCGACAGAAATCCTCAGCCGTGCGCTCGCCCGCCCTCGCGCCGCTGCCACCGGCACCCGCGCCGGCTTACACCGAACCGGCCACGATCGAATCACTTGGCCGACAGCTGCGTGATGTGTTGCCGACCCGCCGTGTGCATTCCGTGTCGGTGTGCGATGCGGAAGCCAACGTTCTTTGGCTCAGCGAGGGAGCACTCGGTCCTGACGAGCACAGTATGGTGAGCGAGGCGCTCGAGAGGCTGAGCGCGGACCAGACCCTCCTCTGCCACGAGATGGGATTCGAGGACGGGCGGCTCACGGTGTTCCTGCCGGTGCGCGCGCCCGATGCCTCTCTCGTCGGCGTCGCCATGGTGCTCGCCGACGGCAAGTCACTCGGCGATGACACGCACGAGCGCATTGCCGCCCAGCCGGTGCGCGCCATTCTGATGCGACTCGCTGTGCTGATGAAGCCTGCCGAGCAAGGACCGAGCATCCCGCGTGCGGGGGAGGCCGGCGGAGACGGGGACGCATATGAGTCCTCCGCCGAGGAGCCTCTCTCGGCACAGAACGTCAACGACATCCTCGAATTCGACCTTTCTCCGGAAGACACCGGGCACGCCCACATCCCGCAAGCACCGGCCGATCCGGCAACCCCGTCCTCGGATGAGGGCGTGCTTCTTGAGTTCGCGGATGAGCCCACGCAGCCGGCAACTACGCCTCAAGCCAGCGCAGTCGCTGCGGTGAGTGTCGCCGCCGCGCCGCCTGCTGTTGGCGAGGAGAACGAACCTGCCGGCAGGATCACGAGCGAGCCCGTCGCCACGACTGCGAGCTCAGCGCCGCGGGCGGCCGTGAGCGAGCTTCCCCGCCCGGCGGCGAATGACGCGAGCCTGCTCCTCGAAATTCTCCCGTACGCGAAACTGCGCCCCGGTGGCCAGACGCGTCGGTTCCAGATTCTCGCGCGCATTGCCACACCGCTTCGCGATCCGGCGGTGCAGGATGCGCTCGTGCTTCAGCGCCTGATGAGCTGGCTCGCGAGCCACCGCAGTGCCTGGAACACGCAGCCCACCGGCTTCACGGTCAGCCTGTCGATCGCCACGCTGGAGGACGAGCGCTTCGGCCAGAAACTCGCCGCAGCACTCAACTCCCATGGCATCGCCGCCGACAGTCTCGGTTTCGAGATCGCCGAGACGCTCTGTACGCAGCGCCGTGCGCACGTCGAGCGCTTCATCGCCCAGTGCGAGAAGATCGGTGCGTGGGTCGTCATCGACAGCTTCGGCTTCGATGCGCAGACCGTGCCCCTGCTGCGCTCGAAAGCGCTACGGCTCGTGAAGATCGATCCAAAACTCACGTGCGCGGCATTGAAAGACAAGCTCTCCCAGGCGATGGTCGTCGCCGCCGTGCAGGCGGCGAAGGTTCTCGGCATCCACTGCGCCGCGCAGAAGGTCGACTCGCAGGCCGTCTTGCAATGGCTCACGGCGATCGGCTGCGATTTTGCTCAAGGCGCCGTACTCGGCCGAGCACACTCGCTCGATTCGATCGGCAACCTGCCGGATACCACCGCGGTTACCGAGCACCTGCGCACCTCGCGCGCCGAATAGCACGTAGAATCAATAGTTTGAGGAGCACACTGGCGCCGTGGCGCCCGTCGAAGGCGTTCGCCCTCGTGAGAACGCGACGAACCGAGCGACCGCTGCGGCCATCGTGGCCGCCAACTCAGGCGCCGATGCCCTAAGCTCGATCTCCCAGCCTCCGCAGAGGAGTCGTCTGCGCCCAGGACGGCGTAGCGGCGCCGCCGACGAAGATGCCGACGCTCGAACAGTTCCGCTCCAATCGCAACGTGCTCTTCTGGACCCTGCACGCCGCAGGCTGGGCCGCGTACGGCCTGACCCAGTATTTCGGTGCGCTGCTCTACGAAAAGCCCTCGAGCTATGCGCGCGTGATCGCGGTATCGGCGATAGCCGGCTTCGTGCTGTCGATG
>Ga0307476_10001778_pt1 | contig 13052 bp, 8 predicted proteins | sample atmos_gasesECM2C_2_FD_203314 | JGI IMG/M metagenome (GOLD analysis project Ga0307476, IMG submission 203314) | Hardwood forest soil microbial communities from Morgan-Monroe State Forest, Indiana, United States - atmos_gasesECM2C_05 | ecosystem: Environmental > Terrestrial > Soil > Temperate... | reverse complement strand
CTTCCGCAAGGGGAGCGACATCGTCGTCGTCGAAGGCCCGGGCAGCGGTCAGGGGAGCGTGATCACCGGGTACGGTCCGAGCGGCATCAAGGGAGACAGCGGTGCTGCGGCGCTCGGCGGTGCTGCTGGCGACGCTGGCGCGCCAGTCACGGATGCGATGATCAAGAATGGTACGATCCCGGTGCCGCAGGGGCGGCCACCGATTCCGAAAGCAGTACAAATAGCGCCATGACAGCGACCGAGCATCCCATCTCGATGGCCGTCACGTTCCCGACGTCGAATCCCGATGGCGAGGCGGCGGCTCACGTCGAGCTCGGTGCGAGCCTCGACGATGTTCCGACGTGGTCGCTCCAGACGCTGAATGCAGGCCCTGCACGATCCTCGCCAGCGTACGCCCGGCACCTGGAAGCCACGATCGGCAGCTCGTACGACTGGAGCGACGAGATCCGGTTCGACAAGCGCACCGGCAAGATGAGGAGCTTCGTGCTCAAGACGCCGGAGTCCGGAGCACTCGAACCGGCGATCGCGCGATCTTGGCTCGCCCTACCCCGACGGACCGGAATCCCGGTGCTCGACCACCGCGAGAACGGCTTCCACGTCGATCCGCTGGACCTGCGACATCTCGCCGAGGATGCCGCAGCGCTCGTCGTCGCGGGCGCGGCGCTGCCGCCCTCCGATCACGACTCGTTGCGGCTCGCAATTGGCCGCGACACCGACCTGCTGTTTCATCATGGGCGTTACAGCGGCTGGATCCTCGGTTCGCCGATCGCGCACCTGGTGTCGGAACCGGGGGAGGCCGCGCCAGGCACAGACGATCCCCGCCTTCACGAACCGCTCCGAGAATATCTCGCGCTCGTCGTGGAACCCAACATCGCGCGGATGGGCGATGAAGATCCCGATCTGCGTGCGGCGCTAGGTGCCCTACGAGATCGTGTCCGAGCCATCGACGGCAAGCAGGCTCGCGCGCTCAAGGGCGGCATCGAGCGCGTGCTGGAGACCTTCTATCCAGAGTAGCTGGCCCCTCTTGTACGAGTCGCCCGGCGGCTGCCATTGACCGACAACGATCGCAGGATCCAGCGAATGCGATTCCCGGACCATCCCGTGTCCTGACCGGGTCTCTGCAGGTTGATCAGCTCAAGGACGACCGTCGCGGTGTGGCGGGACAACGCCGCGATGATCGCGCACACCCGGGAAGAAACGATCCCGCGCTTGTCCGCTCAATCCTCGAGGAAGTACTCCTCGTCCACTTCCTTGACCTCGCAGGTCTCCTTGGTCCGGACACCCACGCCGTGGTCGAACAGCAGCGAGGCGAGACGTGGACCGTCGATCAGGATGATCTTCTTTTCGATCCGAGAGACGTAGTCGTGCGCCTCGGCCGAGAACAGCGAGGTGGTGATAAAGACGCCCTTGCGGGCGCGCACGCCCTCAAGGCTGCCCGCGAACGCCTGAACATCGGGCCGCGAGACCTTGTGCTTCGCCGGGTCCCACCGTTTGGCTTGGATGTAGATCGCGTCAAGCCCGAGCCGGTCCTCCTTGATGATCCCATCGACGCCCCCATCGCCGGAACGCCCGAGCGCCTCACCGGCATCGGCGCGCGAGCCGCCATACCCCATCGCGAGCAGGAGCTCGACGACCAGGTTCTCGAAGAACGCCGGCGGAGATGACAGGATCTTGGTAAGCAGCTCCGCCTCGACGCTTCCACGAAGCGCCGCGTAGCCCTCCTCGATCTGCTCTTCGGGCGTCGCGCCGTCGACCACGGCTCCGCCCGCAACGGGTGGCGACGCATCGCCGCTGTCCGTTTCGCTGCGGTCCGTCGCGTTTCCACGACCCGACTTGCTCTGCCATGCGCGGAACTCGGGAAATTGCGACATGAAGGCGACGTCGATTCGCGCTGGTGGCTTCGCCAGGACTTCACGACCGCGCACGGTGATCCGGTAGGTTCCTCGCCGGACCCACTCAAGGAGTCCAGCTTCGGACGTGTAGATGCAGGCCCAGTTGACCCGGTTGCTGTAGCGGGTCTGCTTGCCGCTCGGGATCCGCTCGGAAAGGTCGGCCTCAGACAGCCCGAGCCGCCTGGCAGTCTCGGCACGCAGCGCGGCGAGCGTCAGCTCCTGCCCGCCAGCAGCGGATTGAAGCACTGGCAGCGTAAGGGACTGAAAGTCGGGACAGGCCATTTCTACGCCTCCTCGAGCTCGCGCGAACGTCGCGTGGTGGTCGTGGGCCGCATCACATCGAAGCGCCGGATCACTGCCGCCAGGTCGACCGCGTGTGCCCGTCCGTCTGCGCTCGCGCGGCGCGCCTGTCCGGGATCGCACAACTCATCGGCTGCAAGCACCTCCTGCGGGCGGCAGGTAATCAGGATGATCTGAACGCTCTCGGCCGCTTCTCGAAGCATCGCGTTGAACCAGGCCACGCGGGCCGGATCGCTCTGGGTCAGGTGATCATCGAGGATGATCGCGCTCCGCAGCTGCTGGGCGATGCACACCCGGAGCAGCGTTGCGAGCTGGTCCTGGGTTCCGGCGGACAGTGCCGCGATCTCGCGGAGCCCACCGGCGACGTGGATGCCTCCGGCCTCGAGCTTCGCGCCGAGCTCGATGTCGCCGTAGCGGCCACCGGTGAGCTGCCGGAACCGCGACCCCACCGGTCCTGCAAGCGCGCGGCCGAGATGGGCGCTCTCCGTCGACTCCGCCTGGCGGAGCGTGTCGTGGAGCAGCCGCCATGCCTCGTACTCGACCTCGACCTCGTGCTCGCGTTGCTCGGCCTGCTGGATGGCCTGGCCGATCTCGGCGAGGCGCTCGCGAACCACCGCGCCGCCCACGTGCTCGAGTGCCCCACGCGCCTTTGCTAGCTCCTCGTCCAGCTCGCGGAGCTCCGCGCGCAGACGGCCGCACTTCTGCTCCAGCGCGGCGACATCCGCCTCGTCGACACGGCCGGTCTCCGGCTCGAGCTCGAGCATGCGCGTCCGGCGCTTCGCGATCTCGGCCCGGAGCTCGTCGACGTGGATACCGGCGACCTTCACCTTCAACTCGGAGAGGCTGACGACCGCCGCCGTGTGCTGCGCGATGAGCTCCTTGTGAAGCGCTTCCGCAGCGTCGCTGCGACTCCGCACCTGGCGCGACGCGTCCTCGGCGTCTTGCACCTTCCTGCGCAAGCTCTGCACGGCGGCGTCGTGGGCGGTCCGGGCGCCGGTCAACGCCGCGGTCGCACCCGCGTGTGCAGCGCGCGCCTTCTCGAGCCGGTCCTCGGCGTCTCTCACCGCAGCCTCCCAGGCATCGACCGGCAGGCTCACATCCCCGCTGTCGAGGCGCGATGCCCATGCGCCCTGGGCATCGAATTGCCTCGCGGTCGTGCGGATGCCCTCGAGCCAGGTGCTGGCCCGAACCTGCCCGACGCGCGCAGCCTGTGATGCGTGTTGCTTTGCCTGAGCATTCGCTTCAGCCGTCTGGAGAGCAGTCTCCGCGGCGACCACCGCGGCATCCGCGGCGGCTTCTTCCTCGGACGCACCCGTGGCCAGCCCCGCGATCTGGCGCTCGATGTCCTGCTGCTCGACGGCGAGCGTCTGCTGGTCGGCCTCGCAGGTCGCGACGACCACCGTCCAGGGCCCGGTCAGCTCCGCCTGTGCCCGCTCGACCTCGGCCTCGAGCCTCGCCGCCTCGCCCTGCTGGACGTCGAGCTGCGCCTCGAACTTCGCGACGCCCGCTCGTTTCTGCTCCAGCCTGGTGCGAGACGATGCGAGCTGCGCTTCGAGCTCGACCGACCGCGTGCGCAGGCTGGTCTGCCAGGAAGCTCCCAGCCGGGCGAAGCGCATCGCGAGGTCCTCGCGATCGACCGCACCGAGCTCGCTCTCCGCGGCGGCCAGCTGCTCGCGGACGGTGGCGACGTCGACGTCGCCGACGAGCGAAGCGCGCTGCTCGGCGTTCTCGGCCTCGCGTATCGCGTCGGCGATATCGCGCGATGCGGCATCGCTACGTGCACGCGCCAGCCTGAGCTCGTCGAGCGATGCGAAGCCGTGCTCGACGAGCATCGACTCGCCCTCGCGCAGCCAGCGCGCCCGCAGATCGGCGGCCGTCCGCCGTGCGGCCTCCTCGCCCGCGGTGATCTCGATGTCCAGCCAGTCGTCGATCGCGAGCGCGATCGAGCGCTTCGCGGTCAACGCAACCAGCTCGCTGCCCGTGGCCGCTGGGTCGGTCGCACCGTCGCGCGTGGACCGGACGGTCAGCGATCGCTTCGGACGGATCTCCACCGAGAGTCCGCCGCCGAGGGCTGCTTCCGCCACCTGAAGCTGCTGGTGCAAGCGATCCAGCTCCTGGATTTGCTCGGCCGCCGGGAGGCCGGCGCGCACCTCGGACCGGAGGCGCTCAGCGCGTTCGCGAAGCTCGGCAGCGCGCCGACGCTCGCGGTCCGCACCCTCACCTGCTTGTGTTACCTTCGCGAGCTCCTCGCGCAGCTGACGGAATCGTCCGTAGGCGTGGAATTGCGCGAGCACGGTTCGCGTGGCCTCCAGCTTTGCGTGCTCTGCCTCGCACGCAGCGATCTCGCCGCGGGCCGCCGTCAGCTTGTCGCGCGTCGCATGCGTAGCAGCCTCTGCATTCGCCCGCTGCGCGCTCAGCTGACCGACCTGCTGCGCACGCTGAAGCGTAGACTCGATCCCTGAGCGCTTGCTCGCCAGCAATAGCGCCTGGTTCTCGAGCTCTTTGCGATGCAGCTCGCGCGCCTGTGCACGATCATGGCTCCGGGCGTCGCGCTGGCGGTCCTGCGCATCGGTCAGGGCTTTCCTGGCGCGCTCGACCTCGCGGGATCCGACCGCAGCCGCGGCATCGGCGGCATCGGCGATGGCCGAGGTCTTCTTGGCGGCAGCGTCTTCGGCGACAAGATCTGCCGCCATCTTGCCGGCGGTCAGCAACGCGTCCCTGGCGGCGCTCACCACGGCGAGCGCTTCGCGCGCCCGAGACTCGGTACGGCCCACCTCGGCCTGCAGCTCGGCCATCCTCCGCTCGGTGTCCGGATCATCGTGCAGCGCGGTATCGAGCTGTCTCCGCAAGGCGGCGAGCTCGGTCTCGACCTGCGCGGCGCGACCGGCGGCCCGTTTCGCACCCTCCCGCGCGGCAGCGGCGTCCGACTCGAGTTTCGTGGTCTCGCCGGACGCGACATCGATCTGCTTCGCCATGGACTCCGCGTCGCGGATCTTCTGCTGCATGGACTGCACCTCGCCATGGAGCACGTCGCGCTGCTTCTTGGCCTCGAGCTGCCGGACCGCGACGCGGTGCGCCTCCTCGACCTCGCTCAGCTCGCCAGCGCCGGAATCATGGCGCCCGTGCAGGTCCTTGATGCGCGCCTCGACGAGGGTGCTGTCCTTGACCTGGGCCTCGAGCTGGTCCTTCTTTGCCCGCAGCGCCTTGCTCCGCTCGATGGCCTCGAGCCACGGCGACCCGGACGAGCGCTTGCGCTGGCCCTTCGGGGTGAACGCGCGCTGCATGGACTCGGTCGCCTGGTCGAGGATGGTCTTGAACAGCTGATCCTGCGCGAGGGCGCCGAGCGCCCCTACCAGGCGCTCGCGCCCCGACTCGTCGGCATCCTTGTCCAGCTTCGGCTCGAACAGGATCTTCCGCACGCTGTCCTGTGCTTGATCCGCGAGCAGCACGTGGGTGAGAAAACTCTCCGGCACGGCGGTTCGTCCCTTGCCGCCCGGTGTGGCGAGCCCCCAACGGAGCAGCACGCGTAGCTTCTCGTCGACCGAGCGCGCCTTCTCCTCCATGGTGAAGACCTGACCATCCTTCGACGACTCGAGCTCCGACCGTCCGGTCGACCCGCCGAACGTCTTGGTCACGCGCCAGTACCTGCCCGAGTCGTCGCAGAACGTGAGTACAACGCGCGGCTCGCCGGCGGCGTACCAGGAGCTGAACCGCTCGGCATGCGCCGATCCATGCTGGAGGAGCAGCACCGCACGGATCGCCCATGCGAGGCTCGACTTCCCGAGGTCGTTCGGTCCGTACAGGATGTTGAGGTGCGGACCGAGCTCGAGCTCTGCGCTCTCGATGCACTGAAACCGCTGGACCGACAGCTTGACCAGCCTCATGGCTGGCGCTCCTGGCGCACGAGCCGGTACAGGTGATACAGCGCTTCCCGCGCGACCTCCGCGACCTTCGGGTCCTCCGTCGCCTCGAGCTGCATCAGGCGAGTCACCGTCGCGCGCAGGACGGCCGGGAGGTCGGACAGCTGGGTCTCGATCCCGCGCGTGTCGAGGACGAGCTCCGATCGGTCCAGCCGCAGGATCCCGGCGCGGCCGGGCGACGCCCCGGTTCCACCGAGCTCGCGCAGGATCGCCTCGGCTTCCTCCATCTCGGTCGCGGACAGCCGGGCCTTCACGGTGAGGCGCAGGACGGTGCGCGCCAGCTCCTCGGAGCGGAGGTCACGGAGCTCGGCGAGCGACGTCGCCTTGGCGTCCCGCCATCGCCAGTAAGCGACCGGCTCTGGCGCCAGCGTCACCCGCCGCGACCGGCTGACGAATACGACGACGACGTTCCCGGCGCCCGTCTCGTCGAAGTTTGTCGCCTCGGGCGCGCCTGGATAGACGACCGGAGGCCTGCCATCCGGCGGTACCACGCGGAAGCTGTGGGTGTCGCCGATCGCGAGGTAGTCGAATCCGCGCTGTGCAGCAGCGTCCTTCGAGATCGGAAAGTTGGTCTGGCAATCGACGTAGTCGAACGTGCTGCCGTGCACCATCCCGATCCGGATCCGTGGATCACTCGGCTCACGAGCGGGCAGCGCCAGCGCCGGATCGTCCTGGGCCGCGCTCGAACGACAAGGCTTCGCGTGCAGGACCGAAGTGTCGTTCAGCCGGGCCGTGAAATGGTCGTCGTCGACCACGCGGACCCAGGGCGGCAGCGCGCGCCGAAACCCGTGGTCGGGGTGATACACCGACCCTGGTTGGAGCGGGTCGTGGTTCCCGGGCAGCAGGAACATGGGGATCCGCGCGCGCCACGCCGCGAGCTTCTTCACGACCGGTTGCCACCACTCGGGCTCGGGCGACGGCTCGTCGAACAGGTCGCCGGCGCACAGCACCGCGTCGACCGCGCGCTGCTCGGCGACCGCCAGGATCTTGTCGAGCACGTTGAACCGGGCGCGAGTCAGCTCGGTCTCGTCTTTCTCCGGGAAGCTCGGGAACCGGCGTCCGAGGTGCCAGTCCGCGGTGTGCAGCAGCTTGAGCGCCACGTCGTCTGCCTCCGGCTGGTTCATACGATCTCGAGCTCCGCGTCGAAGATGTGCTCGATCTCGGGTGAGGTGTACCGGCGATCTTCCGCGTGGCGGCGCCACTTGCGGTATCGCTCGTCATCGCCAGCGCGGAGCGTGCGCAGCTTGTCATCGAGCGAGTCGATCTCGGTCTGTGCCTTGTGCATCCTCCGCTCGGCCGCATTGCGCTGCTCGGCGCCGATCGCGCCATCGCGTGCGTCCTGTGCCTTGGTGAGGCGCGCAACCGCCGCGTCGCGCTGTCGATCGAGCAGGAGGACCCGGTCCGTGATGAATCGCTCGATCTGCTCGAGGGTCCGCTCGAAGCGCGGCTGCTCGAGGCGGCTGGCCTCGCTGGTGTCGTGGAACAGCAGCTCGTCGACCGCATCATCGAGCTCCTCCGGGGCAACGCTGCAACCAACCGGGGCCGGCATGTCCTCCATCTCCGCGTCGAGAATCCTTCGGGCAACATCGCTGGGCAACGGGGCGTCGTCTCCCTCGAGCAAGACCACCGGCACCAGGTGCTCCGTGATCTCGAAATTCCGGTGAAGGATGCGGATCAGCCTCATCCGACCGCGACGACCGCGGAGGTCCGCATCGGCGTCGGCCACCCGGGCTCGGACCGAGCTCCCGGTTCTCCGGATAGACGCTCGCGCGTGATCCAGGGCGGCGACGATCAGTGGATGTCGCAGGTGCAGCGATCCGTACGGCGACCCGGGCGGCGACCCGCCGATCGCGCAGCCAGGGAGATCCTGCAGCGCGGCGGGAAGGCGCGACGGGTCCTCGAGCTCGAGGATGGCGCCACTGTCCCGACGGGCGATGCGGTACCGGGTGGAGACCGCGTCGAGATACTCGGTCACGACCATCTCGAGGTGGCGATCGAACTCGGCCAGCTCGCGGGGAAACTCGGCCTGGATGCGGCGGAACGTCGCCCTCACGGAGGCATCGAAGCGGCGCTGGATCACATCCTCGGTGCGCTTGAGCGCCGTCTCGAATTCGCGGCGGCGGGCCTCCATCGAATCGCGCAGCTCGCGCAGCTCGCGCTCGACCTCCTCGAGCGTCCGGGCGCGTTCGTAGATCCGCCGCAGCTGGGTCTCGAACTCCGCGCCCAGCCCGCTCGCCAGCGTCTCGGGGGCGAGCGTCCCTGGACGATGGAGGACCGCATCCGTGGCGCCCAGCACGGTCCCGAACAGATCGAGCTTCTGGCTCAGGATGTCGAACGTGAGCTTCTGGGCCTCGTTGTCCCGCGCGAGGAAGTTGATCACGGTGACGTCTCGCCGCTGGCCGTAGCGATGGCAGCGGCCGATGCGCTGCTCGATCCGCTGCGGGTTCCACGGCAGGTCGTAGTTGATGACGGTGTCGCAGAACTGGAGGTTGAGGCCCTTTGCCCCGGCCTCGGTGGAGATGAAGATCCCGTGCGGTCGGGTGCGGAACTCGTGGACGAGCGCGAGCCGGATCGCGACATCGGGGCTGGGCCGGCTCTCGGGCGGAAGCTGGCGGCCGACCTCCTCGAACCACCGGGCGTGTGCGATCGCCGCGCGCGGCGTGTCGTTGTCCCCGCGAAACAGCGTGATGTCGCTGTCACCGACCACCCCGTCAGCGAGCAGCAGCTCGCGAATGTACTCCTGCGTCGTGAGCGACTCCGTGAACACGACGACCTTGCCACTGCTCTTGCCGTGCTCGGCCTGCTCGGCCACGAGCCGGATGGCACGGAGCAACGCGTTCGCCTTGCTGTCCGTCGGCAACGCGCGGGCGCGCTGGATGAACGACTCCACGCGAGCAAGCTCCGCCGCGATCGCCCGCCGCTCGTCCTCCCTCACATCAGGTGCATCGTCGGAGGCCGCCTCGTCTTCTTCGTCGTCCTCGAGATCTTCGAGGATCGCGTCGGCCTCAGCCGCGTCATCGGGCGCACGCCGGTCCCGTAGCGCCCGCAGGCGCTCGGCGACCTTCTCGAGGCTGGCGGCGAGTGCCCGGACCGACGACGCCATTCGCCGGTGAAAGCCAAGCAGCAGGAGCGTGCGGTGCTTGCCGCGGAACGCGTACAGGCTCGGCTCGAGCAGGTACATCGTCACGTCGTCGTACAGCGCGCGCTCCTCCGGGCTCATCGAGTACTCGAACAGCCTTGCCTGCCGTCCCATGAACGGCTCGCGCATGAAGTCCTGCGCCTGCCGGCGGAGCGTCCGCTGCAGTACCGTGCCGAGCCTCCGCTGCAGCTCGTGCTCCTGCCCCTCCAGCAGGATGCGATCGTCGGTGGGGCAGAACAGGTTGCGGAACGTGCTGAGGTCACCCAGCAGCGTGCCGGTCGGGTCCACGTAGTGCACGAGCCCCCACAGCTCGAGCAACGAGTTCTGGAGCGGCGTCGCGGTCAGGAGCAACACCGGGGTTCCAGCGATCACCGTCGAGAGCCGACCGGCGATCCGTGCGTGGGGCGAGTCCTCGCGGATCGAGCCGCCACGGTCGAAGCGCTTGTAGATGCTGGCAAACACCTCGTGTGCCTCGTCCACGACGCACAGGTCGAAGCGCTCGCTCGCGCTCACGGCGGCTGCGCCAGCGTCGCTGCCGACCAGGTCGCGGGTAGCGAGGAACACGCCTTCTCCGGCGAACGAGACCGCGTCCCGGGTGACCTCGCGCGCGTCGATGCCGAACAATGCGTACAGCTCCTGCTTCCACTGACCGAGCAGCGCCTTGGGCGTGACCACCAGGACGCGCTTCGCCCCCTCGGCCGTGAGCTGTGCGATCACCAGCCCGGCCTCGATGGTCTTCCCGAGGCCGACCTCGTCGGCCAGGATGCACCCGCCGTCCGGAATGCGTTCGAGAGCGAAGATCACCGCGTCGATCTGGTGCGGGTTCGGATCGATGCGAGCCGCGCGCTGGGACGCGACATGGCGGCGGTACTCGTCGGCACGCCGGCGGCGAACCAGATCCTCCGCGAGGTACAGGCGCTGCAGTGCGTGTCGCCCCATGGTCATCGCCCGAGCGTGGTCGCGCTACGCAAGGACTACCTTGTCACCGTCGCGCTGCGCTCGGCCGCGCTTGACCAGGAGCGCGACCGCGGCAGACAGGTGCTCGGCGACCCGTCCACCCGCGCGGGGAAAGCCCAGCGACTTCGCGGTGAGCTTCACCAGCTCGTCCTGTGACAGCGCGATGTTGGCGCGCAGCACCCGAGCAACGGCGTTTGCGATCTCTTCCAGAGGTACCTCAGGTGCTTCGCGACGAGCCTCGGCGGGTGCGAGACGGACGCCCGCGTACGTCTCGGGGTCCTGATCGACTCGCCAGATGATGTCGTTCCTGATCTTCACGGCACGGCCGAGCACGGTGCGCAATCGCTCCTCGAGGCGGCTCGATGTTCGCTGGATCGCGAAGCAGGGCGCAACCCTCCGCGACAGGACTGTGAGCGACAGCGGGGCCTCGATCTGCACGATCTCGAGCAGGACGCGCTTGAGCTCGTCGCGGTGGCGGTCTTCGTGAACGTCTTCCGGGCTGAAGCGGCCCTCGGGCACGGGGGCGATCCGGTAGGCCTCGACCGCGTCACCCGGCGGCGCACCGCGTGCGATCTGCATCGGCTCCAGGGCAGGATGTAGCCTTCGGGCGTGTAGTGGTCCTCCAGCCATACCCCAGGGAACGCATGGCCCTGGACGATGACGACGAGCGGATGCAGCCCGGCCTGCTCGAGGCACGCGGCGAGAAGAAGCGGACACATCCAGTCCACGGGCACCGATCGCGTGGCGATCGGTAGCTCGCCTGCGCCGCCTCGAACCCACAGCATCAACTCGGCGCGGCTGCGCTCGAGCTGGTCGACCAGCCGGTCGCGGTCGAGCGGAAGCTCGACGGTATCGAGGTGGAACGTCCCGCCGGGTGGGATCGCGCTGACGTGCGCGGTCCACTTGGCGCTGAAGTCCGGCAGTAGCGCGAGCTCGACCGTGAGGTTCGAGAGCGCCGCGTCGCTCGTGTTCGTGAGCGAGATCCGCGCCACGAGTGGCACGGAGTTCTCGACCATCGCGACGCTGAGCTGGCTGGCTGCTTCGATATCGACTGCGACCGGGTGTGCCTGTCCATCGACCACGTTGTTGACCACCATCGCCCATCGTACGCTGGCGAGTGGGCTGTTCGGGGCGATTCGTGTGTGCTTAACAATTCACGGCGCGCATAACCCGGCGCTACCCGTCGCAAATTGCGGCACCGATGCCGAGGCCTTCGAAGGCGTTCATCGTCGTGGTCTTCACAACGGGATCGGTTCGTCGGCCACTACGTCGGGCTGACCGATCTGAATGCAGGACCCGGCAATTGCCGATCGGCGGCATCGTGCGGAGGCGTGCGGCGCGTAGGTGAAGCAGGTTGCTCGCAACTGATGCGCATGGTAACCGGCACGTCGGTCTCAACCGATCGCGTCGCCCACGCGCGGACCGGGGAATGGCTCCTTGCCGCGATGCACAAACCAGTCGTCGCAGTTGCGCACGTAGTTGGCGTCGGTCCCGCGCGCGTGGGCCAGAGCTGCGCCAGCGTACTGCGAGATGAACCGGAAGCGACGCTGAAACGCCCATCGCTTCAGTCCCTCATCGATCGCAGGCTCCCAGATCCGGTTCACTTCGACGTGCGCCGAGATCACCACGACATCGACGCCAGATAGCTCCTCGGCCACATCATGCTCGGCCCACTCATACCCCTCACCACAGACAAACCCGAGCAAGGTATAGCCAGCGTGCGCCACACGCCGCTGCGAGAGGGGGGTCGCAGGGCGCGATGCGCTCGCCCGCAGGATCTCGGAACGCCGCCCACCCTCGGCCCCCGCGAACCACCATTGCCGTTGGTCGCCGCCATCTCGGTCCACGCCGACCGCTACGATGAGCGACTCCGGCCAGGACCGCGCGAACTCGGTGAGCTCACGCTCCAGCGAGCCGACATCGGCAATACCAGGCCAGCACGGCGCTCCATGGAGATCGATGTGGCAACCGAAGAACCCGGCGGTCGTGACCAGTACAGTCGGGCGGCTAGTAGCGCCGACGCGCTCAACGGCAGCGGACAGGAGCGCGCACCGCGCGTTGATCGAACTCGCAGTCCCGGACGCTGTGTTGAGCACGACGATTTGCAGAGCATCCTCGTTCGATTCCGGCTGGCCTCCGCCGCGCGTGAATACACATGTGTTCGTCCATCCACGAGCACTACCGTCCTGGCTGCCTTGACCAAGGTCGTGATGTTCTCCCTTCACGCAGAGCGCTCCTCTATCTATGTGCCAGCGTGCATAGCGCGTCGCGCACAGCGGCGCTCGTCCCGCAAACCGGAAATCATCGATGCCAAGGTAGGAGGCGGCTCTACAGCTCTACTACAGCAGCACCACTTGGGACTACCACACCCACAGCAATCATGCTCTGCCAGCCGACCGACGAGGCGAGGTCGCCATTCCGGTCGCGATGCATTCGACCTACGAGGGGCCGGTGCCAGCGATCGCCAGCCGGGCCGCTGCCGGATCGGTCAGTACCTCGGCGAGGAACGCGGACTCGAGGCGGGGCGGGAGGCACTTCTGGAACTTCGAGAGCCGGCCTCGGGGCGCAATTCTCAGCCAAGCGAGCGCGTCAGCGGAGGAACGGCAGGTCGGGCGCGTCGTGGGGGCGTGGCCGAGCATTGGCCGCGACCGGCCCAGGGCGTGCGCGATCGCGGGCATCGAGAAGGTCACGCCGAACGACCTGCGCCGGACGTACGCATCGTGGCTCGTGAACGCGGGCGCGCCGCTGAAGGTGGTCGCGAACCTGCTCGGGCACAGCAGCACGCGCATGGTCGACCTGGTCTACGGGCGCGTGGCGGACGAGACGCAGAAGGCGTGGGTCGCG
>Ga0307476_10001775_pt1 | contig 13064 bp, 11 predicted proteins | sample atmos_gasesECM2C_2_FD_203314 | JGI IMG/M metagenome (GOLD analysis project Ga0307476, IMG submission 203314) | Hardwood forest soil microbial communities from Morgan-Monroe State Forest, Indiana, United States - atmos_gasesECM2C_05 | ecosystem: Environmental > Terrestrial > Soil > Temperate... | reverse complement strand
CACGTAATCTGCGAGAGTTTTTCAGTGAGGTCGCCGTCGTCCTCGTGGGCATCGTCATCGCCTTAGCCGGCGAACAGATGCTGATTAGTCTCGAATGGCATCACAAGATGCGACTCGTAACCGAGGAGATGCGTCAGGAGGTCTCCGGCGATGGCGGGCCGCAGGTCCTGGAGCGCGTAGCGCTTTCCCCATGTATCAGCAAGGCGCTGGACGCAATTCGCAGTTCAGTTGAACAGAATGCAGGGCGATCGATGGTGCTCGAGGCGGCAGATCGCTTTGCGACACCTCGGCACACGTGGGACAGCATAGCGTTTCAGGCGGCTGTTTCCGCCGGCGTCTTGGCACAAATGCCGGTAGATCGCGTCGATGCCATGTCGCGTTTCTATTCCCTCATGCCGGCGCTCGAGAACGCGAACGAGCGCGAATTCCGGGACGGCGCTGCGCTTGCCGCGCTGAGTCGGACGGGCGGCCCACTGACAGATGTAGAGCGAGGACGTGTGCTCGAGGCCGTGGAGACGCTTCGTCGAGATGACGCCGAGATTCTCAGGTTCTCAATCCTAGCCGAGACCGCAATGCACCAGCTCGGCATCAGTGTCGGGGATTATCATCCCCTGGCCGGAAGCGTTTCGTTGTTGCAGGATCCGCAGCGCGTGGTCATCGAGTTGGAAAAGTCGCCGATGGCGCAGCAATGCGTCAACGATCTCAAGAGGTCGCTCCAGATCGTTCGGTGAGATCGTCGCTGCACCTTCAAGTAGACCGTATCCGCGATGACTTGCGTGGCCTTCTCGGCTGCAAGCAACGGCCGGGACGGCAGGGCATTCCAAAATCCGGCTAAGCTGGTCTGCGATGGGAGAGGCGACAACCATGCTTCGAATACTGATCACCGTCCTTGCCTTCAGTGCAGCGTGCGCATGCGCACCGGAGAGCGGGTCCGCGAGTGATTCGTCGCGTTTGGCTGATTTTGCAACGCGCTATACGGCCGCATGGTGCAGCCACAATCCTGCAACGGTCGCGTCGTTCTATTCAGAATTCGGTTCGCTGACAATCAACGATGGCACGCCTGCAGTCGGACGTAAGGCAGTCGAGGATGCCGCACGGAGCTTTATGACGGCATACCCCAATTTGGTGGTCAAGTTTGATGGTCTGGAGCCCAGGGACAATCGCGTGCTCTATCACTGGACCTTTATCGGTACCAACACGGGACCAGGTGGAACGGGCAATCAGGTTCGAATCAGCGGGTATGAGGACTGGAAGATCGGGTCGGACGGGTTGATTGCGGATTCGAAAGGGCACTACGACGCGCAGGAATGGGATCGGCAAGTGAAGCGCTGATGTCGGCGCATGAGCGTCCGGTTACAGGAAAGTTGAGGAACTCCCGCCCGCGACCGCTTTTGGCCGCACTACGACGTTCGTGCCGGCTCCCCGGTCTAAGGTCGCTTCGTGACCCTGAGTTGCCGTTCGTGAGCGGCAGCTTTCGGGTATCCGAGTTGGCCTGCTTTCACGAAGCTCTCATTCCGAAAACTTCAATTCTCGCTCGATCGCCTGGAAGCGCGGCTCTTTGCGCAAGGGGTCCATGAGCGGGTCAGTCTTCAACTCGATCAAGTCCGAGTCATGCAGGCGCATTGCGGTGCTCAGCCACTCGAGCGCGGTCGAGTGATTGCCCCACTGCGCGTAGATCGTGGCGTATTGATAGGCGGCTTCATCGCCGCGAGCCGCCTTCTGCTTAGCGAGTTCGGCTTGCGCGTCGGCGTGCCGTCCGAGCTTCTCGTACACCAACGCCAGACACCATTGACTTAGCCAGTTATCGCGCTGCATCTCGCATGAGGAGCGCGCTTTTTCGAAATCCCCTAGTCCATAGAAGGCGCGCCCGCGAGCGCCGTAGGCGGTCTGGTAGCCGGGATTGACGCTGATGGCTTCGGTAAGGGCGGTCGTCGCCTCGCCATATCTTCGAGCGACATACAGTGCATTGCCGAGCAGTGAATAGCTGCTGCGAGCGAGAGGGTCCAACACGACTGCACGGCGAAGGGCGACAAGCCCCGCATCGAGCTGCCCCATGTAGGTCGCGAATGTGCCACTCAACCGCAGCACATCCGCATTGCCCGGCGCGAGCGTCACGGCCCGTTGGTATTCGTCCCGCGCCTGTGCAAAGTTCAAGAGTCCTCGCTCCGAGACATAGGCAAGCGCCATGTGCGCCTGGCCCAGGTCCGGGGCGAGTGCCAGCGCTCGATGTGCGTCCGCTTCAGCCTTCGTAAAGCCCTCCCGGGGTTGTTTTGCATCCGGCTCCAAGGTCAGGGTGGTGAAATCGGTCGATCGGGCCGCGAACGCGAGCGCGTAATTCGGATCGAGCCGGATCGCCTCGCCGTATGCGGCGATCGAGTTTTGAATTTCCTCGGACCCGTGCCTTGATCGAAAGGCGCTCAAGCCGCGCAGATACGCATCGAAGGCGGCCGGATTGCGCGTGCCGCCCAGCTCAATTTTCACCGATACATCGCCGAGCAACGTCACTTTCAGGGAGTTGGCCACCGCGGTGGCAATCTCGGTCTGCAGTTTCAGCACATCGCCCAAGTTCCGGTCATAGGTCTTCGACCACAGCTGAAAGCCCGTGACGGCGTTGATCAACTGCGCGGTGATGCGGATGGTGTTCGCGGAGCGCCGCACACTGCCTTCGAGGACCGCGCCGACGTTCAGCTTGTGGGCAACGGTGGCAATGTCCGGGTGTTCTTTGAAGGTGAACGAGGACGTGCGCGCCGCGACCTGTAGTCCGTCGATCTCGGCAAGGGAATTGAGTAGCTCCTCGGTGAGCCCGTCGGAGAAGTATTCTTGCTCCTTGTCGCCGCTCAAGTTCACGAACGGCAGCACCGCGATAGAGTGCGGCGGAGGCGCGAAGGCGGTGGACGCCGCCAGGTGCTTCGAGATCCAGAACTTGTCAGCAACGAAGTACGCGAGCACCGCGCAGACGACGACGGCAACGATCGCGAGCAGCACGGGCCTTGACCGCCAAGTGGCGCGCACCGGCTCCCTGAGTCCGGCTGCTGCGCCGGACACGGCACTCAACGGCGACAGCTCCGGCGACAGCAAGCGCTTGATCCGTTCGGCGAAAGCCGGGGGCGTGTCGCCGCCCGGGAGGCGCGTCCATTGCAATGCCCGGAACGCGTCCGGGACAAAGGCCTCCTGATCCCGGGTACCGTCAACGACGACCGGTACCAAGAACGGGCGTTCTGTCGCCATCAGATGCGAGCGATCGACGGCGAGTTTCCACTCGAGTCGAAAATAACCCTCGAGCCGCTCTTGGGTATGTTGGGACACGACTGGCATGAACAGGGCGCAGTCGTGGATCTGGTGGCGGATCTTCTGATCCCACGCGTCCCCGCCCCGCAGCTCGCTCCGATCGAAAAAGACCGGGATGCCGGCTGCACGCAGTGCCTCGCAAATCTTCTGGGCAGCCTGCGCATCCTGCGAGGCGTAGCTTAGGAACACCGCCTTGGCCGGGTCGGTCACGCTGGCCCCGTCGTGTCGCGACACTGACGATTCTCCGGCTCGGTGCGGTCGGCCATTCAAAGGCTCTTGGTTAGCGCCCCATAGCCTACCGTAAGGCATGAGCGACTGCTTTCGGGCAGCCATTCCAGCAACACCAGTGACCGCTTGCCGAAACCAGCCGCCCAATGCTCGCGTGTTCCCCGCTGGCGTGGAGCCTGGTGACGCCCGCGGGTCTACCGCTGAATTGACGCGGAGGTCGACCGAAAGTCGACCGATAGAGACCTAATCGTCGGAGTAAACCCGGGATTTCGGGGAACTTCCACGTGTCGGGCGTACTATCACCAGCAGTACCTCGCGAAGAATCGACGGGTACTGCGGGATCGGAGGGTGTGGCGTGCGCTTTGATCCCGCGGAGTTGAAGGTGGGGGAAAAGGCGTAGTCTGCGAAGTGGCAGTCGGTCAGCCTCGATTGCCGAAGTCTCATTAGACCATCTCACCTGCTGGTCCGCACATCGCCTAGCAGCTCTCTGAGCGCATCTCGGATGTCACGCGCGGCTCGTCAGCGATCGTATTGATCAACTTCCCGACTCCAGTGATCTCAATCTCGATCGTATCCCCTGGCTTCATGAAAATCTTTGGGTTGCGCCGGTTGCCGATTCCGGAGGGTGTCCCAGTGCTGATCAGATCACCCGGGCTAAGCGGCGTGAAGGCTGAACAGTAAGAAATAAGCCTCTTTAAGGTAAATATCTGACTGGCAATGGCGGCAGATTGCATCTGAACTCCATTCAAGCGGGTGTACAGGTACGCCGACTTCAAATCTACCTCGTCAGGCGTGACGAGCCACGGTCCAAAGCCTCCGGTTCTCGGGAAATTCTTCCCGGTTAGGTGTTGATTCGTATGAAACTGCCAGTCGCGCAGCGACGCGTCGTTGAAGCATGCATATCCGCCGACGTGCTCGAGAGCTTTTGCCTCGTCGATATGTCTGCCGCCGCGACCAATGATCACAAGCAGCTCACCTTCGAAATCAAGTGACGTCGAGTTACGCGGACGCCAAATTGAGTCACCGTGCGCCACCAGAGTGTCCGCGAAGCGAGAGAACAGCACGGGGTACGGATACTCCGTTAGTTTCGTCTCAGTGAGGTGATCCCGATAGTTCAATCCCACACAGAGAATCTTGTTGGGGTTTGGAATTGGGGGCAGAAGCCGCACAGCAGCGCAGGAGAAATCTGGGCTTGATGCGGTCTTGAGCTCTTTTTCCGCATCGCTGTGAGCACCCGATCCAAGAAACGCCTTGAGATCTGCGTGGCCCAAACGCCTGCGTAGATCAACTATGCCCTGCCCGCGAATCGCTCCGAAGCCAACATAGTCATCTGATCGAAAGGTTACAAACTTCATTTTGTCCTCTCGGTAAGTGTCGGGTGCGTACGCGTACTACTGCCGGGCAGAACCCACCTCGCGACAAGATCGCGCGCCAGCCCGACAGGGGAGTCAAATAGAAGCACTGAATACCTTCCCGCCTGCGTAAACCACCGCCCCCACCGCGAGCCACGCGGCGAAGCGCAGCCAGGTCTCCCAGGGGAGACTCGCCATCATGAGCACGCAGCTCACGGCACCGACCGCTGGGAGCAAAGGCGAAGCTGGCACACGGAACGGTCGCGAGAGATGTGGGGCGCGGACGCGCATCAGCGGTATCCCGGCGCACACCACGACGAATACCGTTAGGGTTCCGATCGCGATGAGCTCAGCGAGGAGATTCACGGGAAAGAGCCCCGCGAGGATCGCGACCAGTCCACCGGCGACCGCCGTTGCGATGACGGGGGATTCTCTACGCCGGCTTATGCGCGACATCGAGGTCGGGAGCAGGCGATCGCGCGACATCTCGGCGAAGACGCGGACCTGTGCGAAGAGGACTCCGAATATGCCGGCGGTGAGTCCCAGAATCGTGGCCACTCCGATGATGAGGCGAAACCAGCTCGCGGATGAGGGCAGGCCGTTGAGCGCCACGGTGACTGGATTCGGCACATCGAGTTGCATGTAGGATACGAGCCCTGTGACAACGAGAGACATCGAGACGTAGAGCGCGGTGCAAATGGCGATGATGGCGATCATCGCGCGTGGGACAGTGCGCTGAGGCTCCACCACGTCCCTTGCGACCGCGGCGGCAACATCAAAGCCAAGGTACGCCACGAAGGCAACCCCGGCACCCCGCAGGATGCCGCTCAGGCCGAAGATTCCCCAGTGCCCGGCATTGGGTGGAATAAAGGGGCGCCAATTTGACGGATCGATGTGGACCGCCCCAACGGCGATGATGGCGAGAACGGTCAGTATCTTGATCGTCGCCACGAGGACGCCCACCCGGGAAGACTCGCGGGTGCCAAGAGAGAGGACGCCCGCGAGCATCAGTACGATCGCGGCCGCCGGCACGTTGAACAGTGCCCCGGTGGGATGTAGGCCGCCGCCTGGTTGCCACCCCACCACGGCGCGGGTCCAGGCGGGATCGGGTGCGAATCCGAGCGACTCGAAGAAGCCGTCAACATACCCCGACCAGCCTACGGCCAGCGACGAAGCGGCCATGAGGTATTCGAGGATCACGCACCAACCGGTCATCCAGCCGATAAAGCGGCCCATGCTGAGGACGGAGAAGCTGTAGGCCCCGGCAGCCTCGGGAAACATGCTGGAGAATTCAGCATAGCAAGCCCCGGGGCAGAGGCACACGAGGCACGCCACGAGGAACGAGGCGGCTATGGCAGGTCCGGCGTAGTGCGCCGCGGCCGTGCCGGTGATGACGAAGACTCCGGCGCCCACCGTCGTGCCAAGTCCGATCATGACCAGAGCGGGTAAGCGAAGTTGACGGGACATCGGCTGGGGGGAGCCTGACTATCCGCGGCAGCCTAGCGAGAGGGCTGCCGGCGCCGCGTGTCCTCGGTTGCTTCCGCGGCGAACTCCCGTGAGATGCGGACGAAATTTCGCAACGCCTCCGAATCGTCCTTGGCCCGATACATGATGCCGAGGTCGGTCTCGAGGCGCTCGGGCCGCAGGGGCAGGTAGGTGACACCGTCGCGCTTCAGGCAGCGGAGCGATTCCGGGAGGAGCGAGATCCCATCGCCCATCGCGATGAGGCTCAAGTTCAATTGCATGTGATCGCATTCTTCCACGATATTGAGGCTCCCTCCGGCGGCCTGAAAGGCGCTCGTGATGCTGTCGTACAGGCCTGGGGAGAAGTGCCGGGGGAACATGATGTACTTCTCATCCGCGAGCATCCGCAGCGACACCGAGACGCGGGTGGCCAGCGGATGGCCCGCGGGGAGGATGGCGATCAGGGGCTCAGTGAACATGCTCTCGAAGGTGAGATCGCTCGGTGTGCTCCCCGGCTGGCGCACCAAGCCGAGATCGATCCGATGACTGCGAAGAGCGGCCACCTGGTCGGAAAAGTACAGCGTCTCAAGATGCAGGTGCACCCCGGGGAATCTCGAGCGGAAACGAGGAATGAGCCGCGGCAGCACGTGCAGGTCTGCGGAAGAGGTGTACCCGATCTCGAGCTTGCCGGTCTCGCCGCGGGCAGCGCGCCGTGCGGCCGCCGCGGCCCGCTCGACCTGCACCAGAATGACTTTGGCCTCCTCGAGGAAACGCTGGCCGGCGGGGGTGAGCTCGACACGCCGCCGGGAGCGCTTGAAGAGAGCGACACCGATATCCTCCTCGAGTCTCTTGATCTGCTTGGTCAACGGGGGCTGCGCGATGTGGAGCTTCTCGGCGGCGGTGCGAAAGTGAAGCTCCTGCGCCACAACAACGAAATAGCGGATGCGGTGGAGCTCGATTCGGCTCATGGGCTCGAAATGGCCGATTCAACGGGCCCGGGCGATGGCTTCGATCTCGACGCGGGCCTCAGGAATGACGAGTGCCGCGACGACCGTGGAGCGTGCCGGCTTGTGCTCGCCAAAGAATTCGGCGTATGCCCCGTTGAATTCGGCAAAGTCTCGCGCGTCGACGATCCAGGCCGTCACCTTGAGGATGTCGACCCGCGAGGCGCCCTCCTTGAGGAGGATCCGCTCGATATTCTCGAGACACCGGGTCGTTTGAGCGGCGACCGAGCCGGGGACCAGCCGCCACTCCTCATCGAACGCCAGTTGCCCCGATACGAACAGTAGCTGCCCGTGTCGCACACTGGGAGATAAGGGAAGTTTCATCCGCGCACTCCGCGCTCCAGATCCCGAATGAGATGCTCCTTCACATCTCCCATGGTGCGGCAGCCGAGGAGCGCCATGCAATTGTCGATCTCATCGCGCAGGATCGCCAGGGCGCGACGGGCCCCCGTCTCGCCGGCGGCCGCAACCCCGTAAAGCGTCGGGCGGCCGATGAGAACCCCGGCTGCACCGAGCGCCACCGCCTTCAGCACATCGCTCCCCCGCCGGAAACCACTGTCGCAGAGCACCGTGATCCTGCCGTTCATGGCCTCGATCACTTCCCGCAGCACCCGGAGAGGGGCGATCGCGCCATCCAGCTGCCGTCCGCCGTGATTTGAGAGCACGATACCGTCTGCGCCGATCTCGATGGCGCGAAGAGCATCCGCCGCCGACAGAATGCCCTTGACGATGAAAGTACGGGTCCACAGCCGTCTGAAGCGCGCGACATCGTGCCAGGTCACTCCCGGGTCCAGCTGCTGGTTCATGTACTCGACTAATCCTTTGGCGCCGAGCGGCCGATCCTTCCGGGCGAAGTTGGCGGGCAGCGGCCAGGGGCCGGCTGCCATGCGCAGCGCCCAGCGAGGATGAAGGAGCGCATCGAGAGCGAGCCGGGGTCCCACACGTAGGGGGAAAGCAAAGCGGTTCCTGGGGTCGCGCTCGCGGCGCCCCCCGACCGGACAATCCACCGTGACGACGAGCGCCTCGAAGCCCGCGGTTGCAGCCCGCTCGAGGAGCGCCTCGGACAGGGACCGATCCCTGAAAATGTAGAGCTGAAACCACTTCGAGCCCGGAACCTTGCCAGCGATGGATTCGAGCGAGGTGCTGGCGACACTGCTCGTCGTGAAGGGCACGCCATGGGCAGCGGCAGCTGCGGCGAGAGCGAGGTCGGCGTCCGGCCAGGCAAGTCCCCCAAGGCCGGTCGGGGATATTCCGAACGGGGAGCTTTGGCGGCGACCGAACCAAGTCACGCTCTGCTCACGGGTCGCAGCGCCATTCAAGGGGCTCGGCACGAAGGCGAAACGCTCGAACTGCGAGCGGTTGCCGCGGAGAGACACTTCATCCCCCGCAGCGCCGTCGATGAAGTCGAAGATCGCCCGGGGGAGCCGGGTGCGCGCTATCTTGCGCAAGTCCTCGATGCTGACTGCGCGCTCGACCCTCGAAGCCGTCATGCGAGGCCGACTTCGGATCTAACGACAGAGTCCGGCGTTCGGGCGCCTGATGCCACGAATGCCGAGTCCCACATCGGCCGCAATGATGGCCCCGGTGGTGGTGCGCGCATGGTCGCGCGAGGCGAGGAGCACATACTGCCCAGTGTAGTCCGCGGCCTCGGGGAAGAACTCGAGCGGAAACACGGTGGCGAGCTCGGCCGGGCTTCGGAGGTCGAGCATCCTTTTCTCGTGCAGCCCCAGAGTTTCCGGACCGCGAAGGTCGCTCGCAAAGCCGCTTGGTGCGATTCCGTTCACGCGAACGTTAGGGGCGAGCTCGTAGGCCAGCTGGCGAACGAGTCCCACGGCGGCGTGCTTCGAGCTCGTGTAAAGAGGTCCGCCCCCTGAGGGGTAGAGCGCCGCATTCGACAGGGTGAATATGATGTTGCCCCGCGTCGCAAGGAGCGCGGGCAGGGCTGCTTTGGCGCCAAAGAGCAGTGCCTTCACATTGATTGAGAAAACCTCATCGAACGCCGCGCCCATGCGCTCGGCCGGCAGATCGAGGAGCGAGGTGGAAAAATCCCAGATGCCCGCATTGCCGATGAAGCAATCCAGCCGCCCGAACCGCGCAACGACTTCGCGGACGGCCCGCTCATTGTCGGCCAACTGGGCGACGTCGCCCTGAACTACCACGACGCCGCCGGCGAAATCGCTCTCCAGCTGCCGGAGCTTGTCCGGCACCAGCTCGAGCACTCCCACCCGGGCGCCCTCGCCGATGAAGCGCGCGACGATGGCCCGGCCAAGACCCGAGCCGCCACCCGTCACCAACACCGCCTGCCCTTCGAGCCAGCCCATGCGATTACCTTCGCGGTGATTACCTTCGTGCGACCAGGAGCCGATGACCCCAGAGACTCGGTGACTCGAGCCGCCCAGCGGTCCAGGAAGCAGGATCGATCTGCAAGCCATCCCAGCCGTACTCGACCTCGAAGCCGCCCGGGGTTCGCGCATAAAAGGAGACCATGTGATCGTTGGAATGACGACCGATGGTCTTCACGAGCTGAACCCCGCGCTTCTCGCAGCGGTCGAATGCGTAGCCGACCTCATCGAGACTCGCGACCTCCAGCATGAAGTGCAGTAGCGCGCTGCCGGCATGACCACTGGCAAGCGCCAGGCTGTGGTGGCGACGGTTGCAATGGAGGAAGGTGATCTCCATGTCCCCGATCGTGAGGAGGTCGCTCACGCCGAAGCCGAGGACCTCGCGGTAGAACTCGACGCATTCCCGGTACGCCGCGACGCGCAACACCAGATGCCCGAGGCCTAAGGGTCCCGTCACGAATCGAACGCCGCGGCGAGAGACGAAAGGCGCGGAGGGCTGACGACGGGCGAGAAAGAGCTCCACCGCCACGCCTCCCGGGTCGATGAAGCCGGCACCGGACGTAACGCCACGCTTGAAGGCTGCGTCGTCTTCGAGAGCCGTCACCTGAATGCCCGCCGCTTCGATCCCCCTGGTCAGACGCGCGAGTGCCTCGGCGTCTGCTACCTCCCAGCCCACGCAGCCGAGCTGCTCCACGGTACCTTTCCGGATCTCGATGCGCCACGGATGATCGTCGACCCTGATGAGCAGCCGATCTTGAGAACCCTCCGGCACGATACCCGCCCCGAGGATCTCCGAGAGGAACTCGCGCCACGGTGATAAGTCGCGCGAGTCCACGACGAAGTAGCCCAGAGCCTGAATCTCGCCTCGCGTTGGCACGGCGGGCTCAGCTCCAGAAGTCGACTGCGAGCCGTTCGAACTCCGCCTGCCATTCTCTCACGACGATTCGGCTCCCCTCAGAAAATGATGCTCAGGTTGTGCATGCCGATGACGGTATCAAGCAGACGCACCTCGCGGCGCCGGAGGCGCCAGCCGCAGTCGCTCTCGACCCGCCGGACCTGATCGAGGCGCGCCGCCGCGATCAGCCGACCGTCATGATCGAGCCGCGACCGGTAGACGAGCAACGACGATGCGACCCGGAATAGCCCGACACCTTCCGGGGCTACGCGCACATTGGACACGAAGCGGCAGGTCCGGGTCGGCGGATGCTCCGACCACGCGGTAGGGAGCCCGAGCCGCCGTACGCGACGCTCGAGCGCCGCCTTGTTCTCATCCATGTAGGTATTGGCATGCACGATGCCGTCCCCGGGCGCCTTGTCCCCCGAGGCGCTTAGCGCCTCTGTCGGCATCGTATATGCGACCTCGTCATCCAAGAGACTGAGCCACGCGAGAAAGTCCTGGCGATCGAGGAGCTCCGCCTCGAGAATGAGAAATCGCTCGATGGCACGGTCGACGAGGAGCTGCTCGAGAGCGACGCTCACCGTGGCGTCTCGTCACGCTCGCAGCGGAGCCTTTCGACCTCGCCCCAGGATTCGCTCGACATGAGATCCGCCCAGCGCTGATAGAACCCTCGGGCCGCGGTCTCGGAGACGATGGAGTTGAGAGCGCCAGGGAGCCCCTCGCGGCGAAACTCATTCCCCTTCCCCATGGTTAGGTTGAAAGAGCTCCGGCGGCCCATGACACCCTTGAGCCCACACTGCACGGTCGTCCAGTTCTCGGTGTCATCCTGCTCGAGGAGACCCGCAGGGCCGAAGGCGCGCACTGCGCCGAGCCTGAAGCCCTCTTTGGCCGACTGGGGCGCAGCCCGGTCGACTAGCAGCCAGGCCCAGACCTCTACCGCATCGGGCCCGCGCGGATGCCAGACCCGCAGCGTCTGCGTGCCGACGAGGAACGACAGGTTGGGAAATACCGTGTTGTGACCCGCAAAGCGCGAGGCGCGCATCGTCCCTAAGCGCTTCTCAACCTGCGGAAAGGTGTCGTACAGCCAGCGCTGGGCGGCAGGCTCGTACCAGACATTGGGAGTCGGAGCAGAAGCCTCGACCGCCCCTCCGCCGTGCCCGCGATCGCTGAACTGCACCCCCTGAATGCCGCGAAATCCCTGCACTTGCGAATCGTAGTTATCCGCGGCCATCACCTGCACTGCCGACTGATGGGTAGTCGCCGCGTGGTACATGTCGCTGCAGAACTGCTCCGCGGGAAGCTTCCAGTTGCAGCGGATGGTCCACTTGTGCGGGTCGCCAAGGATCTCGGTCCCACCCTCCACCCGATCGAGAAAGCCATCCATGTACCAGGCGAAGCTGCCGAGATACTCAGCGAGCGACGGCACGTCCTCGGCCCAGCAGCCGAAGATGAGCCCCTTGTAGGATTCGATCCGGGGAATGCGGATGAGTCCCCAGTGCGACTTGTCGAGGCGCCCCTGGTAGGCGGAGCGTTCCTGGGGCACCGATACGAGCTGGCCGTCGATTCCGTAACCCCAGCCGTGATAGGAGCAGACGAATCCGTTCGCACGCCCGTAGTCCAGCCGGCAGACGCGCATGCCGCGGTGGCGACACTGGTTGAGAAAGCCTGCGACCGTCCCGTCACGCTGACGCACGACAACGACGGGATCTTCCGCCATGCAGGCAGTGACGAAATGCCCGGGAGATGGAATCTGGCTCTCATGGGCGAGGTACAGCCAGCAACGGCCAAAGACCCGATCCAGCTCCCGCCGGTAGATCGCCTCATCGCAATAGATGCGGGCATCGACCACGCCGGTGTCGGCGTCGAAATACTCAGCCGCTGGCAAGAGGACTCCTTTACCCGAGCACGGTGCTCGCGATTATGGCCGGGTCACCCGGGCTGTCCATTACCTTAGCGGCGGACATGTGATATCGAAACGGTATCGGCGGGATTGTGGCAAAGTCGGGCCTCTCGGTGGCTGTCAAGTGAATGACAGTCTTAAGCTCGGAGTCAGCTCCAGATTCCGTGACCGGTGGATCGAGTCGACGCGACTCACGGATCCGTGCAGAGGTAGCGCCAGCCACATTTGTGTGTGCTGCGAAGTGAGAGCCGATCGGCCTCCCTTTCCTGTGCCTCATTCTCTTCAGGGTGATCTCGCGCGAGATGATCATTGATCCTAACAAGATGGTGATGCGGACAATGCTGGTCGATCCCACGGAAGGGATGATCAATCAGCGGTTCGTGTTGGCACCAATAATGATTCTAAACGAAGGATCGGATGGCACGGAGAAGCAGCGTTTTGAGCTGTCAAATTTGATTTTTACGACCGGCTTCAGGACCGGGGCGTGGCTTCGCCGTCACTCGCGGCCGCCAGTCGCTCCTCGGCGGCCGCGACCATCGCGATAAAACGGGGATCAGCGCGAAGTGGATCCAGGTCAGGATCCGCCTT
>Ga0307476_10001774_pt1 | contig 13065 bp, 8 predicted proteins | sample atmos_gasesECM2C_2_FD_203314 | JGI IMG/M metagenome (GOLD analysis project Ga0307476, IMG submission 203314) | Hardwood forest soil microbial communities from Morgan-Monroe State Forest, Indiana, United States - atmos_gasesECM2C_05 | ecosystem: Environmental > Terrestrial > Soil > Temperate... | reverse complement strand
GACCCGCTGAACGGCGTCCAGCGAATCGTGCAATTCGAATGCTTCATGCTCGGGCACCATTTCGGTGTGCCGCAGCAGCTGTTTGATCGCCGGAAAGAGGAGGGGTGGTCCGTCCGCCAGCTGCTGTGCGATTTCCCGCGCCTTGGCCAAACCTTGGCCTTTGGGCACCACGTGATTGGCGAGGCCCCAGTGTTTGGCCTCGGCCGCGTCCATCCAGCGGCCGGTCAGCAGAAATTCCACCGCCACGTGATAGGGGATTCGCCGCCGCAGCTTGACGGTGCCGGCATCGGCCAGCACGCCGACATTGATCTCCGGCAGGGCAAATTTCGCGTGCTCCTCCATCACGATGATGTCGGTGCCAAGCACGATTTCGAAGCCGCCGCCGCAGGCGATGCCGTTGACGGCCGCGATGATGGGTTTGTTGAGATTCCTGGGGTAATTGAATCCGGCAAAGCCGCCGACTCCCCAGTCCGAATCGGATTCCTCGCCCCCTGTGGCCGCCTTGAGGTCCCAGCCCGGCGAAAAAAATCGATCGCCGGCTCCGGTGACGATGGCGATGCGCAATTCGGGATCGTCGCGAAACGCCGTGACCACGTCGTTCAAGCGGCGGCTCGCCTTGAGATCGATGGCATTGGCCTTCGGCCGATCGATGGTTATTTCGAGAATGGCACCGTTCTGGACGGTAAGAACTCCATCTGACATGGACCCTCCTTCAGGGGATTTGCTGCAAGCGGATCATGGTATCGACCGCGACCGCGCCCAACCCTGCCGGGCGCACGATCACGGGGTTGACGTCGATTTCGACCAGCGCCGAGGCATTCTCGGCGGCGTAGCGCGCCACACCGAGAATGGTGCCGATGAGCGCGGCCACGTCGGCGGCCGGTTTGCCGCGGAAGCCTGCCAACAGTTTGTAAATGGTCAGACGCTTGAGCGCGGCGTCGACAGACGCGTGCGTCCAGGGCGGCAGCAGGCTGACGCTGTCCGACAGCATCTCCGTGAGCACCCCGCCGGCGCCGAGCACCAGCACCTGGCCAAACTGCGCGTCGACGATGACGCCGATCAGAACTTCGGCGACTCCGTCGGTGAACATTTCTTCCACCAGCAGGGTGTCCGACAGCTTCGCCAGCCGCTCGGCGGCATTCCTGGCATCGGCCTCGGTGCGCACATTGAGCACCACCCCGCCCATTTCGGTCTTGTGCGTGAGGTGCGGGCCGGTGGCCTTCAGAACCACGGGAAAACCCAGTTCAAGCGCCGCCGCAGCCGCCGCATGGGCAGGTACGCGCCTGCCTTTCGGAATGCGCACGCCGAACTCGGCCAGCGCAGCCTTGCCTTCGTGCTCGCCGAGGCTGCGGATCGCGGTCGAGGAGGCGCTCGGCGCCGGGCGCCGCAGTTGCACGCCGGCAGTGCCGCTCCACGCCGTGCCGACGCTTCCCGCCAAGGAGAGTGCTTCCAGTGCTTCGCGCTGCCCTTGCAGGGGTATGACGCCGCCGTCGAGGCAGCGCTTGCGAACTCTTGGACTGATGGTTTCAGGCAGCGATGCTATAAGAGCTGCGCGCGATGGGGCGCCGCGCGCCGCATCGATGAACACGTCGATGACCGCGTCGTAGGCGGCGGCATCGGCCGCACCCTCCGGTGGACTGTCCAACATGAAGCCCGCCGCGTCGTAGCCGGACCGCAGCACCTCGCCGAAAACGCGTTTCAATGCCGGCGGATCGAACCAGAGGTAGGTATGGATGTCGAACGGATTGGCGATGGTGACCCGGTCGGTCAGCAGCTCGCGCAAGGCGGCGGCGCGCGCCGGCGGCAAGGGCGCAAAATCCAACTCCATATCGCGCGACACGTCGGCCGTCATCGCCATGTCGCCGCCCGACGCGCCCATGACCAGGACCTTGCGGCCGGCGAGCGGCCCTCCCAAGTGGAACAGCTTGAGAGTTTCGCACAGCGTGCTCAAGGTATCGCAGCGGGCGATTCCGGCTTGGCGGCAAAACGCCTCGAACACCACGTCCGCGCCCGCCAGCGCTCCGGTGTGACTGTGCGCGGTACGTGCCGCGGCGGCGGTGCGCCCTGATTTGATGACGGCGATGGGCTTGCCGGCCGCCCGGGCCAGCGCCGCGGCGCGCGCAAATCGCTCCGGATCCTTGATCCCCTCCAGGTACAAGCCGAATGCCGAGACGCGGGCATCGTCGCACAGGATCTCGATCAGATCCTCCACCGCCAGGCGCGTCTGATTGCCGACGGTAAACAGGCAGCCCAGGGGCACCGAGCGCTGATTGAACATGAGCGTGAGCGCAATCGTGCCGCTCTGGCATATGAGTGCAACGCCGCGTTCCACCGGCGGCCCCACGATCTGATCCGGCATCATCGCCACGCGGTCGAAGAAATTCACGAAGCCGTAGCAGTTCGGACCGAAATAGGGCAGATCGCCGGCACTCTCCTCGAGCTCCCGGGTAAGCCCAAGGCCGGACTCGGTGCCCGTTTCGGAGAAGCCCGCGCTGAAGCACACGAAGCCTCCGGCAGCGCGTGCCGCCAGCGCGCCCGCGACGCCCGGCGCTTCGTGATTGGGCACTGCGATGAACGCCGCGTCGGGAATGCCGGGAAGATCCGCAATCGAGCGGTAATACGTGGTGGCGGCGCTCGACGCCCGGGTCGGATGGACGCGCCATAGAGCGCCGGAATAGCCGATGGCGGCATTGCCGGCGGCCACTGCATCGGTCCAGGCGCCGGCGCCGACCAATGCGATGCTGCGCGGCGCTATCAGTCGATGAAGATCCGCCGGCGGCATGGCTCAGCGGCGCTTCAATTCGATCTTGCGGGAACTCGGCGCGAACGCTGCGCGCGCGGCGGGGGATGCCCTGAAGGACTCGAGTTTCGCCGCCACTTCGGCGGGAAACGACGCCACGCTCGGCTTGGCGCCCTGATGTACGTGCAGCAGCATCATTTCGGCGGTCGCGACCGGCTCGCTGACGCGGGAACAGATGAATCGGCAGCCGACTTGAATCCGTTTGCCGTCAAAATCCAAAATCGAGCTGATCACCGCCAGATCGTCCGAACTCTTGACCTCGTGCAGAAAGTGCAGATGCTCCTCGAGCGTATACAAGGTGCAATGAGTGCGCTCACGGTACGCGGCGTCCAGCCCCAATTGATCCATGACCTCGTCGACCGCGTAGCTCGCCACCAAGCCGTAGTACGCGTCGCGCAAATGGCCGTTGAAATCGATCCAGGCGGGCTCGATCGTGGCGCGATAAATGGCAAGTTCGCTCAACGGGTGTGTGCTCAACGGAGCTGCAGCTTCTCGCGCGCCTGCGCGGGGTTGAGCACCCGCGCTCCCATGGCTTCGATGATGGTGCGCGCCTTTTCCACCAGCTGGGCGTTGCTCGCATAAACGCCCTTGCTCAAATAAAGATTGTCCTCCAGGCCGACGCGCACATTGCCGCCGAGCAGCACCGACTGCGCCACCCACGGCATCTGCATGCGGCTGATCGCGAACGAGCCCCAATTGCAGTTCTCGGGCAGGAAATTGACCATCGCGAGCAGGTGGCCCACGTCGGCGGGCACGCCATACGGAATGCCCATGCACAATTGGATGAGGGACGGGGCGGCGAGCAGGCCTTCCTTGATCATCTGCTTGACGAACCACAGATTGCCGGTATCGAAAACTTCCAACTCCGGCTTGACGCCCAGATCCTTGCAGATGGCGGCGCCTTGGCGCAGATAGTTGGGCGTCGACACGTAGGCGCGATTGCCGTCGCCGAAATTCAGGGAACCGCAATCCAAGGTGGCGATGTCGGGCCGATACAGGCCCTCATGGCAGAGGTCGATGACGTGGCGCATGCGATCCTCCTGGCTCACGAAATCGCTGCCCGGGCCCGGGGTGTCCTCGAGGCCGCGATCACCCACGACGATGTAGCCGCCCATGCCGCAGGTGAGATTCACGATCACGTCGACCTTGCTCTCTCGAATGCGCTTGACCACTTCGCGGTAGTGCCGGGTTTCCATGCTGAATGCACCGGTTTCGGGTTCGCGCACATGGATGTGCACGATGGCCGCGCCGGCTTGCGCGGCCGCGACCGCCGTGGCGGCGATTTGTTCAGGCGTGACGGCGCAATGCGGGCTCTTGGTGACCTTGGTGTCGTCGCCGGTGACCGCGCAAGAAATGATGACGTCATGATTCATGGATTGCCCCTCGAGTTGCCGGCGCCGAAGCTGATTTTATTATCTTCATGATAATATTTACACTGCTCGAGAGCAACCTGGGAACCCGCCCGTCGTCCGTGTACCGCCGGGCCGGGCAAAACGATCCGGCGGGCGCCTCAAGGCGCGGCTGCGGCCACGTGGCGTCCGCCGGCAAGGGCGCGGATGATCTCGGCTTCGCCGCAGACCCCGAGAATTCTGCCGTCCTCGACCAGCAGCACGGGGTGTCCCGTCGACTGCCGCAAATGAATGATGGATTGCAGGGACAGCGAGGCAGGCGCCATTGCGAGACCCGGTTCCAAGCGCGTCAGGTCGGCATCTTCCCGGACGTGGCGCAGCACCTGCGCGATGCCGTCGAGCTGCAGGGCCACCGCCTGGTCCGCGGAATTGAGCGACAGCCGGTAGCGCCGAGCGCCATCCAGCCAGACGCCGCCGGCGTCGCCGGCCATCGTCGCGCGGCTCTGCATGATCATGCCGCCGGTCAGGACGGTGAGCGGATTCATATGGCGAACGAACTCCGCCACGTATTCATCGGCGGGCGCCAACACGATGTCCTCGGCCGTGCCGGTCTGAATGATGCGACCGTTCTGCAGAATGGAAATGTGGTCCCCCAGCCGCAGCGCCTCGTCCAGATCGTGGCTGACGAACAGGATGGTCTTCTTGACGCGCGCCTGCAGCGCCAGCAGTTCGTCCTGCAGCTTGCCGCGAATCAGCGGATCGAGCGCCGAGAACGGCTCGTCCATCAGCAGAATGTCGGCGTCGGTGGCGAACGCCCGCGCCAACCCGACGCGCTGCTGCATGCCGCCCGACAATTCGCTGACGTAGCGATCGGCCCATTGCGACAGGCCGACCAGCTCCAGTTTCTCGTCGACGATGGCTTTGCGCCGGGCGGCGCCCTCGCCGCGCAGCTCGAGACCGAATCCGACATTTTCGCGCACCGTGCGCCACGGCAGGAGCCCGAACTGCTGAAAGACCATGGCCACGCGCTCGCGCCGCAGGCGGCGCATTTGCAATGTGTCGCAGGTGGCGACGTCGATGCTCGACTCGCCGTCGCGAACCAAGACATGGCCGCGCGTGACCGGGTTCAGGCCGTTGGCGGCGCGCAGGAGCGTGGACTTGCCCGAGCCCGAGAGCCCCATGAGCACCGAGATCTCGCCCCGCGCCACGCTCAAATTCGCACCCGCCACGCCGACGATGACGCGGTGTTTCGTTTGAATGTCGGCGCGCGAGGCCCCGCCGTCGAGAGCCGCGAGCGCATCACGCAAGGCCTTGCGCCCGTCGCGCCCATTGGCGGCGAACAGAATGTCGACGTCCTTGAATTCCACCGCCGAGTTCACCGGGACTCCCCGCGCTCTTTGGGACGGCTGATGCGATCCAAAACGATCGCCAGCAGCACGATGGTGAATCCCGCCTCGAACCCCATGCCCACCTGCACCGAGCCCAGCGCTCGCACCACTGGGACGCCCAGGCCGCCGGCACCGACCAGGGCGGCAATCACCACCATGGACAGGCTCAGCATGATGCACTGGGTGATGCCGGCGATGATGGTGGATGCAGCGCTCGGCAGTTCCACCTTCCACAAGAGCTGCATGGGCGTGGCGCCGAAGGCTTCTCCCGCCTCGATGAGGGGCTTTGGCACGGAGGAGATGCCGAGATGCGTGAGGCGGATGGGCGCAGGCAGCGCGAAGATCACTGTCGAAATCAATCCCGGAACCACGCCGAGTCCGAACAGCACGAGGGTTGGTATCAAGTACACGAAAGTCGGCAGGGTCTGCATCAAATCGAGCACGGGCCTCAGGGCCGCGAACAACCGCGGCCGATGAGCGGCAGCGATTCCGACAGGGATACCGACGGCCGCCGAGGCCAGGGTGGCGACCATGACCAGCGAAAGCGTCTCGAGAGTCGCCAGCCAGTAGCCTTGATTCAAGATGAAGAGCAGCGCCAGCGCCACGAAGGCGGTGAGCGTCCAGGAGCGGCGAAGCACCCACGCCAGCACCGTGACCGCGGTGATCAGCGCCAGCGCGGGCAGGGCGCGCAGCAACGTTGTCAGCCCGTCGACCATGCCGCGAATCACGATGGAGATGCCGTTGAACACGAAGGTGCCGTGCGCTTTGACGTAGTCGATGGCCACCGCCATGGCATCGCCTACCGGGATCTTGTGGCCAAGGATCCATTGCTCGATACCGCTGGAATGCGCGGTCGGTGCGGCGCGCGCGAGGGCCCCGGCCGCCGGCCGGCCGTCGAAGGTCAGTACTCCCTGCAGCCAGGCCTGGACCGCCGCGGGATTGGCCTTCAGCCATGCCGTCGCCGCTGCTTCGGGAATTTCATGGCGATCGAGGATGGCGGCCATCATTTCGTTCTCGCCGCGCAGTGTGAACTTCAGATTGGCGAGCAGGCGGCCCATATTGGGACATTCGGCGCTGTAGCCCTTGCGGGTCACGGTATAAATCGTCGCACCGCCGTAGTTGGGCCCGAAAAACTCATCGCCGCCGGTGAGGTATTTCAAGTCAAAACGCATGTTCATGGGATGCGGATCCCAGGCCAGGAACACGATGGGTTTCTTGTCGTGGTAGGAGCGCTCCACCTGCGCCAACATGCCTTGTTCGCTGGACTCGATCAGTTTGAAGCCGCCCAGCCCGAATTGATTCTGCTTGAGCATGTCCAGCACATGCCGGTTGCCGTCGTTGCCGGGTTCGATTCCGTAGATCGAGTCGTTGAGTTCGGGTCCGAAGCGCTGAATATCCTTGAAGTCCTTGAGACCGGCAGCATAGGCGTAGGCCGGCACCGCCAGCGTGTATTTGGCGCCGGTTAGATTGGCGCCGATCACGACGACGCTTCCGTCTTCGACGTAATGGCCCCGATCGCCCGCCTGGGCCGGCATCCAATTGCCGAGGAAGACGTCGAGATCGTTGTTCTTAAGAGAGGCGAAGGTCACGGGAACCGACAAGACGGTGACCGTCGGCGAGTAGCCGATGGAGCGCAGCAACTGAGCGATCAGTGCGGTGGTGGAGGTTACATCAGTCCAGCCGACGTCGGAGAAACGCACGGTTTGGCAGCTCGGTGGATCGCGCCGGCCGCCGGCCGGCGGCGACACGTCGCTGATCGGCGCAGGCGTAGCCTCACGGGTTTCCGCAGTGCTCGGCATGGCAGAGGCCGCTTCGGCTTGCACCGGCAGCGCCAACACCGCCATGAGCGCATAGCGCGATAGCGTCATGCGGCTGAGTGAGAGGCCAGCGTGCCGATGTAACGGCGACCCTTGAGTCCGTACCACAAGAGACCGGCTCCTAGAATCACTCCCGTGTACGCGAACGCACCCCACGTGTTGTACCAAGGCGTTCCGTAAATAGCTTCGCGCGGCCAGGCCAGATTGAGTGCCATCCCGGCGCCCCACAGTACCGCAATGACATTGACCAACAATCCCCACCTGCCCATGGTGAAGTAGCCGCCCGCGGCGAGGTCGGCTGGGGGCCAGTGCCCGCGCAGACGCTTCAGCAGCAGAGGCCCCGTCACCATCAAGTACGCCAGGTAGATCATGATAACTGCGATCGACGTCAATACGGTGAAGATCTTGGGCTGCCCGACGTTGACCACCAGGATCAGCGCGGCGATCACGCCGATGAGGATGGCGGGGGTGATTGGCGTCTGAGTCTTGGGATTCACCCGGGCGAGTTTCTCCCCGAACGGAAGCGCATTGTCGCGCGCCATCGCGAAGGTCATGCGGATGGCCGCGGTGTGCACGGCCAGCGAACACACGCTCACCGCAATCACGATGCAGATCAGGAATATCTTGCCCAACGGACCCCACATCACTTGTTCGACGATGTATTGCAGGCCGCCGCTGCTGCTGGCGATCTGCGGGTCGCGGAGGTTGGGCGCCGACAATATCGCGAACACGAGGATCGAGCCGCCGATGACGAACGAGGCAAGGATGGCTCGCAGGATCGCCCGCGGAGCCGTGCGACGGGGCTCGACCGTCTCCTCGCCCAGCGAACTCGCGGTGTCGAATCCGTACATTACATATCCCGAGGCCAGCGACGCCATGAGAAATGCGCCCAGAAAGCCGTTACCGGCGCCGTACCCGTTTGCCGAGAAAAAGACTTCGGGCCCGCGCGTCGCGTGACAGGCGAGAATGATTGCAATCAAGCAAGCGGCAATCAGCTCAATAAAGACGCCCGCGCTGTTGATCATTGCCATCAACCGCACTCCGAGCGCATTGACGACGGTGGTGAAGAGGATCAAGGCCGTACCGAGGATCACCGCGTTGGTGGCGAAATCGTAGGCACCTGAGCCGTCGCCAACAATTTGAAAACCGCTCCACAAGCGTGGCAGGTTGAGTTGAAGCGCAAGCACAACTGCAGACAGCGTAACGATCGAGGCGGTGAGCATCAGCCAACCGGCAGACCAGCTCACGATGCGGCTGCCAAGCTGTTTGGACCAATTGTAGACCGATCCTGCAACCGGGTATTTGGCGGCCAGTTCCATGAAGCACAGCGCGACCGTGAGCTGGCCCATCAATACCATTGGCCAGGACCACAGATAGGCCGGTCCGGCAGTACCGAAACCGAAGTAGAAGAGCTGAAAAGTGCCGGTAAGGATCGAGATATAGCTGACACCGGCGGCAAAGCTGCCGAACTTTCCGATTCCGCGATCGAGCGACTCCCTGTATCCGAAGTGTTCCATACCGCTGTCGGTCCGAGCGGTGTCGGCCTCATTACCCATTAGCGTACCCCCAGTGAATCGATGTGCTCGAGAGCTTGACCCAGCGCCCTTCGGAGCGGCATGATTGAAGCGGCGACTGGGATTTTGAACGGGCATTCAGCGATTTCTTGTCGGCTTTCACTCATGCATCCTTAGTGATTGAAATTATGAGTAAAAAGTCTATTGTTACGTATCTTAGATGCAGTTGCAGGCGGCCGTCTACTTGCCATCAAAATCCGGGAGACTCCCCAAATTGAATAACCAATCAATGACCTCGGTCGAGGATTCTCCAGCGCCGATCGAAGACACGCGACGCCGCCAATTGGTGGAAGTCACCATCGATAGCCTAGCGGAACTTGGGTACGTGGGCACGACGCTCGCGCAAATAGCGACGCGCGCCGGCGTGTCGCCGGGCTTGGTCGCACACTATTTCGGCGACAAGGACGGCTTGCTCGACGCAGCTTTTCGCTCGTTGGCGCGGCGCGTGGGAAATCATGTACGGGCGCGTCTGCGCCAAGTGAGCACGCCGCGCGGGCGCATCCAAGCGGTGATCGACGCGAATCTCGCGCCCGAGGAATTCGAACAACGTACCGGCACTGCATGGCTTGCGTTCTGGGGTCAGGTGCTGCATGTGCCGTCCTTGAAAAGGGTGCAGTCGGTCTATCAGCGACGCACCTTGTCGAATCTGCGCAGCTCGCTGAAAAACCTGGTGCCCCCGGACGAGGCGCAGCGGCTCGCCGCCATGATTGCGGCGATGATCGACGGCGTGTGGCTGCGGGCCGCCCTGTCGGGGTGGCACGAGGCCGACAGTGAAAGCGCGCGCGCCTTGCTGACGGCGTTCGTCGATGAGCGGCTGAAGCAGGCGACGCCCGCCGCGGGCGGCGACGGCACGCCGGCGCCGGCGCGAAATTCAGCCCCTGCGGCCGGCGAACGCTTCGCCTCCATCAATCCCGCGACGGGCGAGATCCTGGGCTACGTCACGGCGGCCGGATCGAGCCAGGTCAACGCGGCGGTGCGCGCCGCGCAGAAGGCGCAGGCGGGTTGGGGTGCAATGACGGGAGCGGAACGCGCACGAGTATTGCGCCGCGCCGCCGACATCTTGAGGTCGCGCAATCAGGAACTCGCCGAACTGGAAACGCGCGACACCGGCAAGCCCATCCAGGAGACGCGCGTGGTGGACGTCGCCTCGGGCGCGGATTGCTTCGAATACTTTGCCGGCCTCGTGCAGAGCTTGAGCGGCGAGCATATCGATCTCGGCGCCCAGGCCTTTGGCTATACCCGGCGCGAGCCGCTCGGCGTGGTGGCCGGCATCGGCGCCTGGAACTACCCGCTGCAAATCGCCTGCTGGAAGGCCGCGCCGGCACTGGCCTGCGGCAATGCCATGATATTCAAACCTGCGGAGCTGACGCCGTTTTCCGCCGTCAAGCTGCAGGAGATCCTGCTCGAGGCGGGAGTTCCGCCGGGCGTATTCCAGGTGCTGCAGGGATTCGCCGACACCGGCCGACTGCTCACACGGCATTCCGGCATTCGCAAGGTCTCGCTGACGGGCGAGGTCGGTACCGGCAAGGCCGTCATGACGGATGCAGCGCAGACCCTGAAGAACGTCACGCTCGAATTGGGCGGCAAATCGCCGTTGATCATTTTCGGCGATGCCAAGCTGGACAACGCGGTGTCGGGCGCGCTGCTGGCGAATTTCTACTCCTCCGGCCAGGTGTGTTCCAACGGCACGCGCGTCTTCGTGCAGCGCTCGATCAAGGCCGCGTTTCTCGAGCGGCTGCTGAGCCGCGTCGGCGCGATGCGGATCGGCGATCCGATGAATCCCGCAACCCAGGTGGGGGCGCTGGTCTCGGAGCAGCACATGCACAAGGTGCTTTCCTACATCGAGCGCGGGCGCGCCGAGGGTGCGCGGCTCCTGGCCGGCGGCATGCGCGTGACCACGGGAGAACTCGCGAAGGGCTGCTTCGTCGCACCCACCGTGTTCGACAATTGCCGCGACGACATGGCGATCGTGCGCGAAGAGATTTTCGGCCCGGTGATGTCGGTGCTCGAATTCGAGGACGAGCAGGAAGTTATCGAGCGCGCCAACGCCACCGAGTTCGGCCTGGCGGCCGGGGTGTTCACCAATGACTTGACCCGCGCGCATCGCGTGATCGCCCGATTGCAGGCCGGCACGTGCTGGATCAATCAGTACAACGTGACGCCGATCGAGCTTCCCTTCGGCGGCATGAAGCTCTCCGGGCTCGGCCGCGAGAATGGCCGCGCCGCCCTCGAGCACTACACGCAGCTGAAGAGCGTCTACGTCGCGATGGGCGACGTGGATTGCCCTTATTAGCGCTGGCGCGCGAATTCAACGGGGTCGGGGCGACCCCGTCCGAGGAGACCAGGACTTGGCCGATGAGAACTTCGATTACGTCATCGTGGGTGCGGGATCCGCCGGGTGCGTGCTTGCCGATCGACTGACCGCGGACGGGCAGCACCGTGTGCTGCTGCTCGAATACGGCGGATCCGACCGCTCGATCTTCATTCAAATGCCGTCGGCACTCTCCATACCCATGAACATGGAGAAGTACAATTGGTTCTACCACACGGAGCCGGAGCCGCATTTGAACGGGCGGCGCATGCACACGCCGCGCGGCAAGGTGCTGGGCGGGTCCTCGTCGATCAACGGTTTGGTGTACATCCGAGGCAATGCGCAGGACTTCGAGCGCTGGAGCGCGCAGGGCGCGGCGGGTTGGGCGTACCGCGACGTATTGCCGTATTTTCGCCGCGCCGAATCCCGCCAAGAAGGCGGCGATGAGTATCGAGGCAACAACGGCAAGCTGCAAACGCGCTACGGCACCCTGAGCAATCCCCTGCATGCGGCTTGGCTCAAGGCGGCCGGTGAGGCAGGTTATCCGCAATCCTCCGATGTGAACGGCTTTCAGCAGGAAGGCTTCGGCCGAATGGACATGACGGTGGGCGACGGCAGGCGCTGCAGCGCCGCCAACGCGTACCTTCGGCCCGCCATGCGGCGCCCGAATCTCAAGGTGCTGACGCATGCGCTGGCGACCCGCATCGTGTTCGAGGGCCGGCGCGCGACCGGCCTCGACTATGTCCTTGGCAACACCACGCATCGCGTACGCATCGGTCGCGAACTGATACTCTCAGGCGGTCCGATCAATTCACCGCAGTTGCTGAAGCTGTCCGGCGTCGGGCCGGGGGCGGAGCTGCGCACGCACGGCATCCCCGTGGTTCACGATCTGGCCGGCGTCGGCGAGAATCTTCAGGACCATCTGGAATTCTATTTCCAGGTGGCGTGCAAGGAACCGATCACGCTGTACTCATCCGTCAATCTTTGGAGCCGCGCCTGGATCGGCGCCCGCTGGCTGCTGCGCAAGGACGGTTTGGGGGCCACCAATCACTTCGAGACCTGCGGCTTCATCCGCAGTCGCCCGGGTGTGCCCTATCCGGACATTCAGTATCACTTTCTGCCCATGGCGGTCGCCTACGACGGTTCGACGCTGGCGCAGGAACACGGCTTTCAAGCGCACGTCGGCCCGATGCGCAGCAAGAGCCGCGGCTGGGTGCGCCTGGCCTCCGCCGACCCGCGCGACAAGCCGCGCATCCTGTTCAATTACCTGAGTGAGCCCGACGATTGGACCGAAATGCGCGCCTGCGTGCGCCTGACGCGCGAGATTTTCGCGCAGGCCGCGTTCGATCGCTATCGCGGCCGGGAAATTCAGCCGGGCGCCGACGTGCAGACCGATGAGGAGATCGATGCCTTCATCCGCGCCAAAGTCGAGAGCGCGTACCACCCGTCGTGCTCTTGCAAGATGGGCAGCGCGGAGGATCCGTTGGCGGTGGTCGCCCCGGATACCCGTGTCCACGGCCTCGAGGGTCTGCGGGTGGTGGATTCTTCGATCATGCCGACGATCACCACGGGGAACCTCAACGCGCCCACCATCATGCTGGCCGAGAAAGCCGCGGACCACATCTTGGGACGCGGACTGGCCGCGCCCGAAAGTGCACCCTACTTTGTGGCGCCAAACTGGCGCGCAGCGCAGCGATAGCCGTCCGATGCCGGCGTTGCCCGCAGCGCGCGCTGCCGCGTCGATGGGCCGGAGCCGCCCGGCGGCGGCGGCGTTTCTCAGCTGTTGCATTCTGTGGCTGCCGGCCGGGGCCGGCTGTGCGTGCCAT
>Ga0307476_10001773_pt1 | contig 13082 bp, 15 predicted proteins | sample atmos_gasesECM2C_2_FD_203314 | JGI IMG/M metagenome (GOLD analysis project Ga0307476, IMG submission 203314) | Hardwood forest soil microbial communities from Morgan-Monroe State Forest, Indiana, United States - atmos_gasesECM2C_05 | ecosystem: Environmental > Terrestrial > Soil > Temperate... | reverse complement strand
ACGTCCCACTCGTTCGCACGCCCAACTCGCCCTGAGTCGACGTCCCACTCGTTCGCATGCCCAACTCGCTCTGAGTCGACGTCCCACTCGTTCGGACGCCCAACTCGCTTGTCCCCACCCGCTCGTTCTCTCGCATCGGTAGCTCGACCCACGGTTGCGGGTTTCTATCGACTTTTACGACACCGGCGGGATTACCTACTGCGGGTTAGGTAGATGCCGGCTACCTAGCTCAAATTAGGTTACGGTCCCGGTGCGCGCAATCTTCATCTTCGTAGGACCGACTCCCGCGGGCCGACATCGCGGGGGCTCCGCGAGGTAGGCGGCTTCGGCGACACAGGCGGCCTGACAGACAGGGCGGCGGCCGCGGATGCCCACCTATCTACGTCGTGGGCGTTCGCGGCCGACCGGCAGCCGGCGGCTCCGGCTCGACGGCCGGTCGGCGCCTGCGCTGCCGGCGATGCTCGAAGAAGATCGCGAGCACGACTACCACGACCGCGACCAGCCCGTAGATGCCGAAGGCTTCGACGGCGCTGCCGGCGGCTTTGCCAAGCGAGTAGGCGAGCATGCCGATCGCCGTCGCCCAGCAGATGCCGCCGAGCGCGTTCCAGAAGACGAAAGAGCGCCAGCGCATACGGGTCGCCCCGGCCAGCCACGAGGCCCACACGCGCAGCCCGAGGACGAAGCGACCGAAGAAGACCGCCTTGGGGCCGTGGCGGGCGAAGAACGACTCGCCGTAGAGCAGCGCCTGATGCCGCTGGCGTTGAAACGCACCGGGGCGCTCCAGCAGCCAGCGCCCGCCGCGCCGACCGATGAAGTAGCCGATGTTGTCGCCGACGATTGCCGCGGCAGCGGCAAGCGGAATGACGAGCTCGATGTGCAGCTTGCCCTGGCTGGCGAGCACCGCTGCCGCAATCAGGCTCGTCTCGCCCGGAATCGGGATGCCGCTTGACTCGGCGGCGACCAGCAGGAACAGCAACGGGTAGCCGAAGGTTTCGACCAGGTTGCCGACGTCGACGATCGCGGCGAGCGTCCCGTGCGGGAGGGCGATGGCGCCGAACAGCCAGGCGAGCATGCCATGGACTCTAGGATGCCGCGATGGCCGTGCCCCTGACAATCGTCGCACGCGACCCAGACTCGCTGGCCCGCGCTGGGGTATTGAGCACCGCGCACGGCGAGTTGCACACTCCGGCCTTTGTGCCGCTGGCCACCAACGCGACGGTGCGTGGCATGCTGCCCGAGGAGGTTGCGCAGCTGGGCTACGAGATGGTGCTCGGCAACACCTTCCACCTGCTCCTACGCCCCGGACCGGAGCTGATCGCAAAGCTCGGCGGCCTGCACCGCTTCATGGGTTGGGAGCGGCCGATCATCACCGACTCCGGCGGCTTTCAGGTCTTCTCAATGGGCCACGGCACGGTCGCCGACGAGATCAAGGGTCGCAACCGCGGCGGCACCGGCACGATCCTCGCGATCGAGGAGCAGGGTGTGCGTTTTCGCTCCTACGTCGACGGGCGCGAGCGCTTCCTCTCGCCGGAGGGCTCGATGGCGGTGCAGGCCGCTTTGGGATCGGACATCGCGCTCGTCTTCGACGAGTGCACGCCCTTTCATGTCGACCGCGACTACACGGCGCACTCGACCGAACGCACCCACCGCTGGCTTGGGCGCTGCCTGCGCTGGCACGCCGAGCATGGCCCGTCGGGCCAACTCGTCTACGGCATCGTGCAGGGCGGCGTCCACGAGGACCTGCGCCGCGCCTCCACGCAGACGGTTGCGGCTAGCGGCTGCGACGGCGTAGCAATCGGCGGCTCGCTGGGTGCCGAGAAGAAGCAGATGTACGAGGTCATCGGCTTCGCCACACGCGAGCTCGGCGGCGCGCATGAGACGCTTCCTCGGCATCTGCTCGGGATCGGGGACGTCGACGATCTGATTCAGGGAGTGCAACTCGGGATCGACACCTTCGACTGCGCCATGCCCACCCGTCTTGGTCGCCACGGCACCGCGCTCGTCCCCGATCCCGACGCGCGCTGGCGGCTTGACCTGCACCGCAGTCGCTGGCGCGAGGCACAGGAGCCGCTGCTCGAGGGCTGCCCCTGTCCGGCCTGTGCGCGCGGTCTGTCGCGGGCGTACCTCAGCTACCTCTCCCGCGCCGGCGAGTTGACCGGGATGCGGCTACTGACGGCGCACAACCTCTGCTTTCTCGCCCGGCTCATGGCCGACCTGCGTGCCGCGATTCACGCCGGCCGTCTGGGCGAGGTCGCCGCTTCGCTTCGCGCCGGAGCGGCTCCGGGGACGCTTGGTGGAGGGGCGCTACCGGTCTGATACTGCGCTGTGCCCGGCGTGCCGGGCGGCGGGATGAAGGGCTCGGCTGTCAGCGCCGCTTCGGGCGGGCGTCCGGTCAGCGGCGCTGCGCGGGCGTCCGGTCAGCGGCGCTGCGCGGGCGTCCCGTCAGCGGCGTTTCGAGCGGGCGCCGTGTACTGCGGGATCGCGCGGCGGGAAACGTCTGCGCTCCTCCGGCGTCATTTGCCGGATCACTAGCCTCCCGTTGGCCACCTGCTCGCGGATGTCCCGGAGCTTCTGTTCATGCTGCTCCTGCTGGCGCAGCTGGTAGGAACTTGGCACGTGCTCTCCTGTCGGCACCCAGCGTTCAGAGCTGACCCGTGCCCCGGCGCTGGTTGGGCGAGCTAACGCGCGAAGGAGGGAGATCCTCGGCCGTAAGCACGAAGCCCACGCGGGCTGCGTTGCCTCGCCGTATGTTTGAATTACTACAAGTTTACCGCGTTGCAACCCGCGTCCCGAGTGGGGCAGCGAAGGATCGTCTGCGGCCAGCGGGCGGGGGTCTGTTACCGTCTGGGGCGGCGGTCGAGACTTTCGGCCGCGAGGTCAGCTCGCTTGAGTCCCGCCGAGAGCGGTTCGGGTCAGCCAGAGCCTCCGAACCGCAGGCGCAGCGAGCGCCGTCAGGAGTAGCAGTAGATGTCTAAGCAGTCCTTCGCCGATCTCGGCGTCTCCGGCGCCGTGTGCGGTGCCCTGTCCCGCCGTGGGATCACGGCACCCTTCCCGGTCCAGCGACTCGTCCTCGAGGACGTGCTTGCTGGCCGGGACGTCCTCGTCAAGGCCCCGACCGGCTCGGGCAAGACACTCGCCTTCGGCATCCCGCTCGCGGAGCGCCTGGATGCTGAGCCAGTGCCCGGCGGGCTTGTGCTGGCGCCCACCCGCGAGCTCGCCGCCCAGATCGTCGCCGAGCTGGAGGATCTCGCCGTCGCCAGGGGCTTGCGGGTTGCCGCTGTGTATGGCGGCGTCGGCATCACGGCGCAGACGGCGAGGGCGAAGCGCGCGCACATTATCGTCGCCACTCCGGGCCGCCTCGAGGATCTCCTCGCGCGAGGTGCGTTCACGCTCAAGCGGGTCCGGATACTCGTGCTCGACGAGGCCGATCGCATGCTCGACATGGGATTCCGACCAGCGATCGACCGCATCGTCGGTGCATGCCCGAGGGCGCGGCAGACGTTGTTCTTCTCCGCCACACTCGAGGGCGTCGCGGGCGATCTTGCCGCTCGCTACACGTCGGATGCGATCGTCCGCGAGCACGGCGCGCCGGCTCGTGACGAGAAGCCGTTGGTGGAGCACAGGTTCGTCGCGGTCCGCGACGAGAGGCGGCTGGAGACCCTCGTGGATGAGCTGGGGGGCGATCGCGACCGGGCGATTGTGTTCGTCCGCACCAAGCGTGGGGCGGACCGTCTCGTCAAGCGTCTGGACGCCCAGGGCCTTCAGTCCGTCGCGATCCACGGGAACAAGTCCCAGGGCCAGCGCGACCGGGCTTTGGCTAGCTTTCAGGCTGGGCATGTGGATACGCTCGTCGCGACTGACGTCGCCGCGCGTGGGATCGACATCGAGGGGGTCTCCCACGTGATCAACTTCGACCCGCCCGCTGACCACGAGACCTACATCCACCGGGTCGGGCGAACGGGTCGCGCCGGCAACCGCGGCGTGGGGGTGACTCTCGTCGGCGCGGGAGAGCACCACGAGATCCGCCAGCTCGCCCGGCGGCTCGGCCTGAGCCATGGCCTCGGCGGCGAGGAGCACAGCGCAGAGCAGACGGCCGGCCGGCCGCGCAGGCGGCGACGCCGTCCGCGGGCAGCGGCGCGATGAGCGCTTCACGCTAGCGCGCCACTACTGCCTCGCACGACGGTGAGGAAGGCGACCCGTCGCCCTCGTCACCTAGTGTTTTCGGCCACCAGTTCGCGCAGTTCGTTGGCGCTCTTTTCGACGTCCTGGTAGACGACGTTGCGCAGCGTGATACGCGTCGGCGTCGGGGCGGTCACGAGCACGACGACCCCGACGGCGACGGCGATCAGCAGCAGCGCGAACAGCGCGCCGAAGATACGGCGTTTGAGGCGACCGCGTGTTTGCCGCCCGGCCGCAGCAGTGGGCAGCGGCTCGGCTCGGCGCGGTGCCGGGCCGGGCCGCGGACGGCGGGGGGCGGCCGCGCCGGCTGCCGCGCCACGCGCGACGACGGTGCGCTCCTCGCCACGGGCGCTCGCTGCGAGCACCGTCGTTGCCTCCGTGCTGTGCCGGCCCTGGCGCGGCTCGACGCCGGGCTCGACGGGTGGTATGCCGCGCTGCGCGTCGCCCACCGCCCGACCCATCTCGCGCGCCGTGCGGTAGCGGTCGCGGGGGTCGAGCGCCAGCGCGATTGCCACCGCCTCGGCTAGCTCGGGGCCGACGGCGGCGACCAGGGTATCGAGCATCGGTGGCTCTTCGCGCTGCTGCTTGAGCGCGAGCTCGGTCAAGGAGGCCGCCTCATAGGGCAGCCGTCCCGAGATCAGCTGGTAGGTGACGACGCCGAGTGCGTACAGGTCGGCGCTCGGGCCGGCTTCCTCGCCCCGGGCCTGCTCCGGTGCGAGGTAGGCGGCGGTGCCGAGCACCGAGCCGACCTGCGTGATGCTCGACTGCTCTGTCGCCTTGGCGATCCCGAAGTCGGCTAGCTTGACATCCCCACTCTCGTGCGAGCGCAGCAGGTTGCCGGGCTTGACGTCGCGGTGCACGACACCGTTGCGGTGTGCGTAGTCGAGACCGGCACAGGCCTGCTCGACGATCGAGGCCGCCTCCGGCACCTCGACCCAGCCCTCGTCGCGCAGGATCTCCGCGCACGACTGACCCTCGATGTACTCCATCACGATGAAGTGCTGGCCGGTCCGCTCGTCCAGCCCCGAGTCGAAGACCTGCACGATGTTGGGGTGCACCAGGCGCGCCGCCGCCTGAGCCTCGCGCTGGAAGCGCGAGACGAACGTCGGGTCCTCCGCGAGGTGCTCGGCCAGCAGCTTCACCGCGACACGGCGTTCCAGGCGCCGGTCGAACGCGAGGTGCACCGTCGACATGCCGCCAAATCCCAGTCGGCTCTCCAGGCGGTAGCGCCCGGCGATCTCCACGGCGCTCACTGTTCGACCCCCGTGCCGCCGCCTTCGCCGCCGTGGCCCGGCGGGCCGTTGCCGGCCGGGCCTTTACCCTGGGGGCCTTCCGCGCCCTGCCCTTCAATGCCCGGGGCCTGCGCGCCGCCGCCGGGCGGCTGAGTCGAGCTGGGTGTAGTCGCGGTCCCGGTCGGTGCCGTGGACTGGCTTTCGCTCGTCGAGCTCGGTTCAGTTTCGGTCGTGGCGGTTGTCGGCGTCGCAGGGGTCGTCTTGGCCGGGGTGGTCTTGGCGGGCGCCGTTCGTTCGGTGCTCGTCGTTTCCGTCGTCGTGGTGCTCTGGGCGCCCGGCTGGGTGCACATCTTGCGGGCGCGAGCCGCGAGGTTGCTCGTGCCTTCCTGCAGTCGACTGCGCAGGCCGGCGTCCACGCTGGAGGGCAGCGTCTGCAGGTCACTTTCGGCTTTGTGGATCGCGCTTTCCGTGGCGGTGCAGTTGCCAGCACCTTCCTGGGCGGCCTGCGCGATGGCCTGGAAGTCGGTCTCCAGTGGACCCGCGTTGCCGGCCGGGATTAGCCCGCTGCCAGAGCCACCGCAGGCGACCAGCACGGCGGCGCCGGCGCCGAGCAGGCCGGCCAGGAGCAGGCGCAGCGTGTTGCGCGGCCGCCACTGGCGTCGCGCGGGGGGCTTGGAGTCGCACATCGTCATTGACCGTACCCCAGGCGCTCGGCCAGCGAGTCCGGTAGCCGCGCCGCGCGGATCGCCGCGGCCGCGCCGGCGACGTCGTACTCGGTGCGTCTGTAGGAGGCGGTCCAGCCGTCGAGGTCCAGCAGCAGCCACGCGGCGCGGCGGTCGCCGTCGCGGGGCTGGCCGACGCTGCCGGGGTTCAGCAGCCATTCGCCCTGCGCCAAATCGAGCTCGGTGCCGCCGCGCCGCGGTTCGCCGGTGGCGATCTCGCCGGTGAGCCGCACGAAGGCCAGCGCGATATGGGAGTGGCCGATCAGGCAGATCCGCTGCGCCTGCGAGTCCAGGCAGAGCCCGGCGAGCAGCGCCGAGAGCACGTACTCCCAGACCGGGTCGCGCGGGCTGGCGTGGTAGAGGCCCACCGTTCCCTCCTGCCCCTGCGGCTGCAGTCCGGCGAGGAACTCGAGGTTCTCGGGTCGCATCACCTCGCGCGTCCACTGCATCGAGATGCCGGCGCCGCGCGAGAATGCCGCCAGCGGCACCGCGCCGGTCGCGGCGAGGTCGTGGTTGCCGGCCAGGCAGACCGCGGCGTGCCGGCGGGCGAGCTCCACGCAGGCGTCCGGATCGGCGCCGTAGCCGACGAGATCGCCGAGGCACCACAGCTCCTCGGCGTCGCTCGCGGCGACCGCCTCGAGCACTGACTCGAACGCGTGCCGGTTGCCGTGGATGTCTGAGATGACTGCGACCTTCATCATTGCGGGCAATGGACACCGCCCATCGATTGCCGGCCGGCCTCTGCCGGCATGGCTGTGCGGAGAGCTCCGCGGAGGCTCGGGTGGGCGCCTCGCACGGGGCGCCCTGGCCGCTGGCGTTGGCCGGGGCGCACGCCGCGGCGGCTGCCGCAATGCTCGTGCTGCGTCCACGCGACGGCTCGATCGAGCCCGATCCAGTCGATGTAGGTGCCTATTTCTCGGATGACGATATCGCGCGCGCCCGTCGCTACGGGCGCCCGCAACTCGCTCTGCAGCTCGCCGCCGCTCTCACCCAGGTCGGCGTGCTCGCCGGTCTGGCGTTGCGCGGCCGACGCGATCCGCGGGCGCCGGCGGCGCGGCCCGACAGGCAGGAGCTGGTCGAGGCGGCGATCGCCGGCGTGCGGCTCTCGCTGGCGGTCGGCCTCGCGCCGCTGCCGCTGCGCGCGCTGGCACGTCGCCGGGCGCTCGCCGTCGGCCTCGCAACCCAAACCTGGCGTGGATGGGCGCGCGACCTCGCCCGCAGCGGCGCCCTGGGCATCGTCGTGGATGCGCTCGCCGCACCCGCCGCGGTGGCGCTGATGCGCCGCCGCCCCGCCGACTGGTGGCTGCCGGCGTCGGGCATCGCGGTGGTCGGCGCCGGCGCGCTGGCCGTGCTCGCGCCGGTGACGCTCGATCGGCTCGGGCACCGTTTCCGGCCGCTGCCGGCCGGGCCGATCCGCGACGATGTACTCGAGCTCGCGGCGCGCGCCGGCGTCGATATCGGCGAGGTCTACGAAGTCGACGCCAGCAGCCGCACCGCGGCGGCCAACGCCTACGTCAGTGGTCTCGGCCCGACCAAGCGGGTGGTGCTGTTCGACACTCTGCTGCGCGATTTCACGCGCGAGGAGATCCGCCTGGTCGTAGCCCACGAGCTCGCCCACGTGCGTCATCGCGACGTCCCGCGCGGACTCGCCCATCTGGCGCTCAGCGCGCCCGCCGCGATGTACGCGGCGGCGCAGCTCACGTTGCGGCTGCAGCGCCGGCTGGGCGAGCGCTCGGCCAGCGCAAACCGAGTCCTGCCGGCGGCTGCGAACACCGGCGAGATCTCCCTCCCGGCGTCGGCTGCGAACGCGGGCGAGATCTCCCTCCCGGCGTCGGCCGCCGTGCTGCCGGCGCTTGTCCTGTCGCTGGGGGCCGTCAGCGCGGTGGTCGGCGGCTTTGCCGCCGCGCTCTCCCGCCAGGTCGAGCGCCGTGCGGACGCCTTCGCGCTGACACTGGCCGACGCGCCGGCGCCGTTCGTCTCCGTCGAGCGCCGGCTCGTCCGCCACAACCTCGCCGACCCCAACCCGCCGCGCTGGCTGGTCACGCTGCTCGGCACGCACCCGCCGGCGGTACAGCGCATCGGTATCGCCATTGCCTATCAGCGCGGGGCGCGCCCGGGCGCGCGATCGCGCCTGGTCGCCCGTTAGGAGGGCTCCTCCTCACCGGCTTCGGCGCCGCCGTACTCGGGCAGGTTCTTGATGCCCTCGCGGGTGCGCCACTTGGAGTAGTTGTCCTCCATCGCGTCGATCAGCTCGCGCATGAAGCGCGGCGAGAGGTTCACGCGCGAGACAACCACGCCGGGCACCTCCTCGGCCTCGACCTCGTGGTCGACGCGGGCGAACGTCACCGTGAACTCGTAATCCGAGTGGCTGACGTTGGCGAAGTTGGCATAGACGCCCCCCATGACCTCGGGGGAGAGGTGGATGTTGATGTGGCGCTCGGCGCCTGGATCTTCGTCGTTCACGAGGCTAGTATCGCAAGCCGTGCGGTTGCTCGTGCTCGGCGAGGCGCGTCTGAGGCCTCCCTACGAGGACGACGTCGCCCATTACCGCAGGCTGCTCGGCCGCTACGCGCGCCTGGAGCTGCTGCAGCTGCGCGACGCGGACGCCGTCGCGCGACGGGTGCCGGCGGAGGCGTTCGTCACGCTGCTCGACGCCGCCGGGGCGAGCTACGACAGCCTCGCCTTCAGCGCATTCCTCGCCGAGCGCCGGCAGGAGGGGCGCGACCTGGCCTTCGTGATCGGCGGCGCCTTCGGCCCGCCGGCGCTGGCGCGGGTAGATCGGCGGCTTTCGCTGGGGCCGTTGACGCTGCCCCACCAGCTGGCATGGGTCGTTCTGCTCGAGCAGCTCTACCGGGCGCATAAGATCATCGCTCGTGAGCCCTACCACTACTGAGCTCGACGCGCTACGCGCCGCGCTGCTGGCAGCCGCGGAGGACCTCGGTGAGGACGTCCACGCGCCCACCAACAGCGCGCTCGAGCGGCCCCCGCGGGCGGACTTCGGCGACTACTCGACGAACGCCGCGCTGCTGCTCGCGCCCGGTATCGGGGAGCCGCCGCGCGAGGTCGCCGAGCGCCTCGGGCGAGAGCTGAGCGGGCGCCTCGGCGGGGATCTCGAGCGCTTCGAGGTCGCCGGGCCGGGGTTTCTCAACCTGTTCCTCGCCGACGGCTGGTACGTGCGCGCGCTGGCCGGAGTGTTGGCCGGCGGTGAGCGCTTCGGTGCCCGCGCCCGACCACAGACCGGCAGCGAGGCGGTCGAGCGGGTCCTCGTCGAGTTCGTCAGCGCCAATCCCACCGGCCCGATGCACGTCGGCCACGCCCGCAACGCCGCCTACGGCGACGCGCTCGCGCGGCTGCTCGCCTTCGACGGCCACGACGTCGAGCGCGAGTTCTACGTCAACGACGCCGGCTCCCAGGTGCGCAAGCTGGGCGAGTCGATCCGTGCGCTGGCCCGCGGCGAGGAGGTGCCCGCCGACGGTTACCGCGGCGACTACGTCGCCGGGCTCGTCGCTGAGATAGCCACCGCCGAGCGCGTCGCCGAGATGACGCCGGACGAGCTCGGCGCGGCCGCGGTGTCGATCATGGTCGCCCAGATGGCGGCCTCGCTCGAGCGCTTCCGGGTGCGCTTTGACTCCTGGAAGTACGAGAGCGAGCTACACAGCGGCATCCCGAGCCCGGTCACCCGCGCACTGCAGCTGCTCGGCGAGCGCGGCCTGACGTACCGCAGCGAGAAAGCGGTCTGGCTGCGCAGCACCGAACTCGGCGACGACAAGGACCGCGTGCTGGTGCGGGCCAGCGGCGAACACACCTATTTCGCTTCCGACGTTGCCTACCACCAAGAAAAGCGCGCCCGCGGTTTCGATCGCCAGGTCGACGTGCTCGGCGCCGACCATCACGGCTACGTCAGGCGCATGAAGGCCGCCTTCGAGGCCCTCGGCGGCGATCCCGGGACGCTCGAGCTGATCACGATGCAGCTCGTCCATCTCCTGCACCGCGGCGAGCGCGCCCAGATGTCCAAGCGCGCCGGGGAGTTCGTCACGCTCGACGACCTCGTGCATGAGATCGGCGTCGACGCCGCCCGCTGGTTTCTGCTCTCGCGCTCGCACGACACGACGATCGACCTCGACATCGACCTCGCCCGCGAACAGTCGAGCGAGAACCCCGTCTACTACGTCCAGTACGCCCACGCCCGCATCGCCTCGGTGTTGGACAAGGCCGGAGCACCGCGCGTCGAGGCTGCGCTGGCCGAGCTCGCAGGCGCGCCGTCGGCGGACGGCGGCGTGGCGCTGCACTCCTCCGAGCGCGCCCTCATCAAGCGCCTGTTGGCCTTCCCGCACGAGGTGCAGGAGGCCGCCGCCCGTCGCGCGCCGCACCGCATCACGACCTACGCGCTCGCGCTGGCCCAGGACTTCACGGCGTTCTACCGCGACTGCCACGTGCTCGGCGCCGAGCCGGCATCGGTCGAGTCGCTGCGGCTGGCGCTCTGCGTGGCAACCCAGCGCACCGTCGCCTGCGCTCTGCAGGGGCTGCTCGGGGTGCAGGCGCCGAGCGCGATGTAGGGCCGGCCGACTCCGCACGCGGTGCCGGACTGGTGGCGCGTGGGCTCGGTGTGGGGCTGGCGGCACCCGAGCGCGATGCAGGGCCCGCCGCGCCTAGGCGGGGTGTGGGGCTGGCGGCAAACTCAGTCGAAGCGCGCCATGTCCGCCTCCAGGCGGGCGGCGTCGGCGGGATCGAGCGTCCCCGACGCCGCGGCCTCGCGGGCGCGCGCGGCCTGCGCGGCCCGCGCCTGGCGGCGCCAGCGAGGCAACAGCAGGGCGACCGCGACGAGCAGCGCCAGCACGACCGCCGCTGGCACCAGGTAGGCCGTCAGGTCGAAGCCACTGGCCGCCGGCAGGGCGAGCACCGTCGGACCGTACTGTTCGATCAGCGCGTGCTTGATCTGCCCGAGCGTGCGGCCTTCTTGGATCAGTTCGCGGATGTAGGCCCGCTCGCGGTTGGCCTGGTGAGACTGGGCGACGAGCAGCGGGATTTTGCAGGTCACGCACATCACCTGGCCTTCGACGGCTGGCAGCGTCGTGCGCGGCGCCGCCGCCAGCGCGACCGGGCCGCTCAGCAGCGCGGCGAGCATCGCCAGGGTCGCGGCAGGCGCGCGCAACTCAGCTGCTCTCCCGTGCCAGCCTGACTGCACGAGCCAGCCAGCTCCATTCGATCTCGCCACGTGAGATCTGCACGACGCGGCCGGCGCGGTCGATCACGAAGCTCTCCGGCACCTGCGTCGTGCCGAAGGCGTGGGCGAAGCTGCCGCTGACGTCGCGCGCGTTGGGGTACGTCAGGCCGTAGCGGCTCACGAAGTCGCGTGAGTCAGGTGCGGTGTCCTCGTAGGTCACTCCCAGCACCGTGCCGCCATGGGCCTGCAGTTCGTGCTGCGCGCGCTCCAGCAGCGGCGCCTCCTGCTGGCACGGTTCGCACCACGAAGCCCAGAAGTTCAACACCACCACCCGGCCGCGGTAGGCCGCCAGCGACACGCTGTCCCGGCCCTGCAGCAGCGGCAGCGGGCGCGTCGCCGCCGGCGCCGCCGGCGGATCGCCGTGGTGCAGCGCTTCGTCGAGACTGCGGCTCGGCGACTGGTTGGCCACGCCGTAGACCAGTAGGCCGAGCAGCGCCGCGCCGCAGACGCATGCCAGCGTGGGGACGATCAGGCGTTTCACGACACCGAAGGGTAGAGGGCGCCCGGCTGAGCCGGAGCAGTGCTGCCGGCGGCTCGATCGGGCGGCGGCTCGGAGGGCGTAAGATGCGACGCAGGTGCGGCGGTAGCTCAGTTGGTAGAGCACGAGCTTCCCAAGCTCGGGGTCGCGAGTTCGAACCTCGTCCGCCGCTTTCGTGCGTTTTGCAGCGTCGAGTGGAACTGGAGCCTCCCCGTGGGCCATGAGGAGCCCGGTCTAAACTGGGTGGTTGCCAGTTCCACGCAGGGAGACGAGAGGAGGCTTCGACGATGACCGAGCAACAGCAAGACGCTGAGTGGAGTGTCGCTGAGTGGCACGGCAAGATGTTGGTCGATCGCGACGGCCAGAGGATCGGCAAGCTGCAGGACGTCTACGTCGACGTCGAGAACGACGAGCCGCAGTTCGCCACCGTCAAGGAAGGCTTCATCGCCCGCCACCTGACGTTTGTACCGCTCGGCGGGATCAAGGTCGGCCCCGATGCACTGCAGGTGGCAGTCACCAAGGAGCAGGTCGAGTCCGCGCCCAACATCGAGCAGCACGGCGACGAGCTCTCCCAGGCAGACGAGTCGGCCCTTTACCACCACTTTGAGCTGAACTACACGCCGCCCGGCACCGAGAGCGGACGCCGACTCGCCCGCCGCTGAGCAGTTACCGAGACCGCGGACGCCAACCCGTCGCCAGCCCAGCAGGCACGGGCGCAGAGCGTCAGTCGGTGCGGTACGGGGAACCGTCTGTGGTGGTCTGGTCGGTGAGGTAGCCGTGGGCCCACACGGCGATGTTGAGCGGGCCGAGATTTTCGAGTCCGCAAGCCGAACGCGGTACAGTGGCTAATGCGTCCGGTGAGCCCTAGCTCTTCTCGCTCTCCGGGCAACATCTTCGTTCAGAAGGGTAGAGAGGCGGTCGGCCATGGCCACCGCAACAAAGAAGGCTCACGCTGCACCGTCACCGGTCCACGCTGTGCGTGGCGTGTCAGAGCCAGCGTCGCTGGTGTTTCGCACATATCGAGACAACGGCGAGAACTACCACTGGGAGATAGTCGGTAGCGGTGGCGAAATCCTCGCTCAGTCGGGGAACTTCGCCTCTCGGGATGACGCGGAGCGCGCCGCACACGACGTGCACGAGGGCGCCCGCTCGGCGTCCTTTGAGTCACAGCTGGCCAAAGAGCGTCACACCGTGGTCACGTGATGTCCCGCCGGTATCTCAGCTGTACGGCGTGTCGCATCCGCGTG
>Ga0307476_10001771_pt1 | contig 13093 bp, 9 predicted proteins | sample atmos_gasesECM2C_2_FD_203314 | JGI IMG/M metagenome (GOLD analysis project Ga0307476, IMG submission 203314) | Hardwood forest soil microbial communities from Morgan-Monroe State Forest, Indiana, United States - atmos_gasesECM2C_05 | ecosystem: Environmental > Terrestrial > Soil > Temperate... | reverse complement strand
AGAGGGAATCGTGAATCTTTTGCGCCGGAAGATCGAAGAGGAGATTCGTGTAGCGGGTCCAATTCCCTTCTCCCACTACATGGAGATTTGCCTCTACGATCCCGAGCTTGGCTACTATTCGCGAAATGCCGAGCAGTTCGGCAAAGCCGGCGATTTCTACACGTCGAGCGATGTGCATGCGGTTTTCGGCCGCCTTCTGGCGCGGCAGTTCGAGGAGACGTGGCGCGCGCTGGGCTCGCCGGCGAGCATCGAACTGATCGAACTCGGGCCTGGCCGGGGCTTGTTCGCTCAGGATGTGCTCGGTTGGTCGGAAAAAAAGTTTCCCGATTTCTTCCGCGCTCTACACTATGTGCTGGTCGAAAGCTCACGGGCGTTGCGCGAACGAATCACAGAGACTTTAAAGCATCACCTCGATTCGGGGAAAGCCGAGCTGACGCCACTTTATCCTCCGAACATAAAATCATCGCGCCAAGCCCCAACGATCTTCTTTGCCAACGAGTTCTTCGACGCGCTGCCCGTTGAAATCATCAGCACGAAGGGCTCCCTGCGCATTGACACTTGCGACGGTCACCTTATTGAGACCTGGGCACCGTCTTCGGCTGAAGAACTGGAATTTCTAGACCGTTATTCAGTTCATGCCGAAGCTGACGAACGCATCGAAGTATCCCTGGCTGCACAACAGTGCATGGATCGCCTGGCTGCGGATATCGAACACGGATTCATCATTGCGATCGATTATGGTTACACGCGTGAGGAACAGCTCGCAGGACGCCATCGCGGAACGGTGAAGGCTCTCCGTCAGCACTCGGTCAGCGCGAATCCATATGAAGCTCCAGGGGAACAGGACATTACGGCCGACGTTAACTTCACGACACTCGCCGCTGCCGCCGAAAAACATGGCATGCAAACGCACAAGCTGGTCACTCAATCACAATTTTTGATGGGCATTGGCGAAGCCAACCAGTTTGCTGACGCCTTCGAAGAATGCCGCTTGCCGCAGGAGCGAGCGAAAGTCGCATTGCAACTCAAGCATCTGGTCACGCCCGCAGGCATGGGCGAAAGCTTTCACGTGCTGGTCGCGGGTAAGGGAGTACAGCATGAGACAATCGAGCGTTTATCTGGGTTACGCTTCGGCCGAGGGCCAATCGTTCGCTGAAAAACTTCTACTGTTTAACGCCGGCCAGTGTTGTGGACTTATCGGGGATAGATGCCGTGGTTTTCTTGTCGGGAGCAGAGACTTCCGGATACTCGTAAACTCCCCGCCCCGATTTGCGGCCCAGCCGCCCCGCCTTCACGTACTGCACCAGAAGAGGCGCCGGACGATATTTCTCTCCTAATGACTTGTGCAGATACTCGAGGATATTCAACCGGGTGTCGAGGCCAACTAAATCGACCAGTTCGAACGGTCCCATGGGATGATTCAATCCCAGCTTCAGCGCTTTATCGATATCCGCCGCCGAGGCAATGCCCTCTTGAAGCATATAAAACGCTTCATTGCCGATCATGGCATTGATGCGGCTGGTGATGAAGCCCGGCGCTTCCTTGATCATCACAACTTCCTTGCCCATGCGCTTGCCGACTTCGACGGCGGTGGCCAGGGTGTCGTCGTCAGTTTCGAGCCCACGAACAACTTCGAGCAATTTCATCTTGTGTACGGGATTGAAGAAATGCATGCCGACGCATTTCTTCGCGCGATAGGTCACGCTGGCTATTTCCGTGATGCTGAGAGAAGAAGTGTTCGAGGCCAGCATCGTCTCCGGGCGGCAGATTTTGTCGAGCAGAGTGAAAATCTCGATCTTCGATTCCATCTCTTCCGGAACGGCTTCAATCACCAGATCGGCTTCGCGGGCAGCCTCCTCCACCGAGCCCGCGTATTCCACGCGCCGGAAAGCCGCATCGGCATCGGGCGACGATACTTGTCCTAACTCGACAGCCTTATCGAGATTCGTCCGGATTTCGCTTTCGGCTCGACGCAGCGCTCCTGGCAGCAAATCTTCAAGAATTGTGCGATAGCCACCGATGGCCGCGGCATGTGCGATGCCCCGGCCCATGATGCCGGCGCCGATCACCGCGATGGTCTTCACTTGAGTCACTACTGCGCCATCACCTTTTCTTTTTCCAGATCCTTGATCGCGTCATTCAAGGCGCTGCCCGCGGCACGCAAACTATCCGCCAGACGCTTTCGTTCTTCGACGTTCATGGCGGGAATGGCAATGCAGATGCGGCGCAGCGTAGTTGTAATGTCTTCCACGTAATTCATCGAACGGATTAGTTCACCGGATGCAAGCATGAGGGCTCCTGTAGTTTATGTTTTCAATCGGCTATGGCACTACCCGTCCCGCACACTCTCTATATCGCGAGCGGAACTTCTATTCTGGACGTGTCGGCGAATTTAGTAAAGGTTGCGCGCCAAAGTGGGATCAAACTCCGGCGACACCCAAGGTCCCATTTGTTAACAACGAGTTAACCAGCGCAGCTTATAATTCCTATCGATTCTTTAAATGGGCCCTCTGATCTCACCGCGAATCTAAGGATCATATGGCAGATAAGCCCCTGAAACGCTACATTTTTGCGAGCGACTTCGATCAGACGCTCACCTTTAACGACTCCGGCTACGTGCTGGCAGAGTTGGTCGGCATTCCCGTTGCGGATTTCGAACGCAAAGCCAAAGGGATGGCAAAGATCAACCTGGTGCAGCAGGGTGCGGAGCTCGCCTATCTTCTGCTCCACGACCCTGAGTTTAAGGCCAAGGTCCGGAAAGAGCATCTTCACGAGGTCGGCAAACGCATTCGCCTCAAGGGCGACATCAAGCTGCTTTACCAGATTCTTGAAACTGGCGTGGATGGCCACTTTTTTGATTTTTATATTTTGTCGGCCGCTCCAGTCGAGGTGATTTATTCTGCTCTCGAAGGTATCGTCCCGCAGGATCACATCTTTGGCACGCAGTTTCACTATAAGGCTTCCGGCGAGATCGAAACCATCATTCGCGCGACCGCGGGTTATGGCAAGGTTGCGGTGCTCAACCAGTTGCTGGCCGAGCACGTCACCGGACCCGATCATGTGATCTATTCGGGGGATGGCAGCTCCGACATCCATGTGATGTTGCAGCTGAATGCCCGTGACGGTCTCACCATTGCAGTCTCTGAATCCCCGCATATTTCGCAAATCGCGAAGCGCACCGTGCTTAGCACCAGCGCTTTGGCTGTACTGGCACCGATCCTTGAAGAAATCGTCGGATGGGAACGTTCCCGCATTCGCAGCTTTTTCGAAGCCAACGGCATGCTGATTCAGGAGTGGGAGCGAGTTCGCACCGACTGGTTGACACTTCGGCCGGTGGCCACGGAGGCTGTGGAACCGGTACCATTGGTGTGACGATATCGGGTGTGACGATATCGGGGTTGCGCTCGACGCCCGATCAACGGCGGCTGGATAAATCATGCTACGCGATAAGAGTCTTATCCCGCTTTCCCACCAGCATCAGCGGGCGCTAGCGGTATGTGTGCGCATCGATCGCGCGCAACCCATCTCTGCGGAGGATCTGCAAGCCTGGCTGCCGGAGATCGAGCAACTCGAGCAGGAAATCCAGATTCATTTTGCCGCCGAGGAAGATGTGATTTTTCCCGCTGCTCGAGAATTCGCTGAGTTAATTCCGCTAACAGAAGAGCTAATTGCGGAACACAATTCCTTACGCAAATCGTTTTGTCAGGCGGAGGAACGAAGCATGCTGCCGGAAGACCTGATTGCCTTCGGGCGGCGGCTCTCCCTCCACATTCGCAAAGAAGAACGGGGTCTGTTTGAACGCATGCAGCAATTGCTAAAGCCTGCAGAACTTGCAAGCTTGGGAATAAAACTGGGGGCTGCTCTGAAGGACGTGACTCAATCCTGCGTCCTGACGAGCGAGGCAACCAAGCTGAAGCCCAAAATAACCAACCCACTTGGTTAAGAGATACAGCCGTGTCGTCGCCTGAACGTGAGTGCGGCTTTGCATCCCATATACCGTTCCAGCATTGCCGGTTCCGTTTTGCGAAGATCCACTACGATAAGTCCATCGAGGGCGTTGGAAAATTTTCGATCCACGTTGAATCCCAGAAGTCTGCCGCCGACTCTCGCATATTGCCGCAGCAGGATTGGCAGGCCTTTTCCGTCTGTCTCCAGGTCAGTGATCGGCCGCGAGAGTTCCTCTAAATCGCGCAACGCAGCGCACATGGCGCGACAGTCCCAAGGGCGCAAGCCTGCGGGGCGAAAGGCTCGTCGTGGCTCAATCATCCCCGCCAACTCATCTTCGCGAATACGTGCTTCGAAAAATCGGTAGATCATTTCGCGCGAGGCCTTGCTGTAATCGTTGCTGATGCTGACCGCACCGAACAGCACCGGCGTATGCACATGAGAAGCCAGCAAACGCGCAATTCCCTTCCATAGAAGGAGTAACGGAGCGTACTGGCGCTGATATTCCAGCCGGACAAATGAACGGCCTAATTCCAGCGCAGGACCGAGTTTCTCGAAAAGCTGTGGACCATAGCGAAACAGCGTACTGGTATACAGCCCTTTCACTCCTAGTTCGGAAATAATCTCGGCCGTGTTACCAGCTCGGTATGCCCCTACAACTTCCCGCTTCGTTTTGTGCCACAAGAGTAAATGCCAATAGTAACGGTCAAAGCGGTCGAGATCCCGCACTTTGCCGGTGCCTTCACCGGCTCCTCGAAACGTGATCTCACGCAGGCGGCCTATTTCCTGCAGCACTCGCTGTGTCTCTTCCGCTTTCACCAGAAAGACGGCGAGGTCGGCATTCTCCACCAGGCAACGATCGGCAGGAAGGTGGCTCAGCTCGTCTGCCAGAACTTCCGCCAGTTCCGGGGTCGCGACCGGTTGCTGCATCTTTTCCGAAATTTTCGAACGCATTGCCAGTGACCAGGATTTCTCCGGGCGGCTGCGGCGCGCCAGCAAGTAAGTGCGCCAGCGCAGATATTCGATTGCCTCTCGATCATAGGCTATGTCAGTGACGGAGTCGCTGGGGATCTCACTGCCCACGCGGACTTCCACCACGCGTCCTTCCTGCTGAAGAAATTCCTGCAGCAGAAATGCAGTTCGCAGGCGGGGGTGAATCGCCCCGAATAGATGGAAACTCACACTGTTGCGTCCGCAGAAATAAACCGGCAAGGCAGTGGCCCCCGTGCGCCTGATGAGACGAACCGCTATATCGTTCCAGACGGGGTCGGTAATTTCTCCCTGTGGAATCTGCCAGTGAGAGACCTCGCCTGCCGGAAACACGGCCAGCATTCCACCACTTCGCAGCCAGGCTAGCGACTCTCGCAGGGCGCGACGATTCGTGTCGATGCTTTCGGGGCGGACGGCACTGTTACCCTGAAACGGATTCACGAAAATGCAGTAAGGTGCGAGTTCGGGTACGTCCCGCAGCAGGTAGTTGGTCATTACTTTCACATCCGGACGAACACGAATCAGCAACGCCGCGAGCATTGCTCCATCCAGCACTCCAAAGGGGTGGTTGGCGACAACCACGACGGGGCCAGCCGCCGGTATTCTCGCGGAGTCCAACGCATCGACCCGCAACTCCACGCGCATCTCCGCCAAAAGGTTCTCAAATCTGAAGCCATCGGGAAATCGTTGCATGCGTTGATAGAGAGCCCGCACTTTTTCCACGGGAACAAGCTTCTCTGCCAAAGGCGGAATGCCGGGGAAGCCCGAGACATGCGATAAGACTTCCGGGAGCGTTCCTTCCTCACGCAGTTGGTTAGATGGCATGTTAAAGAGATAGACGTGACCCGTTGCAGCAGCATGAACAGGTAGTTAAAAGGTGGTGAAATGCGGCTGGAAGGTAACCTCGAAAGTAACCAGCAGGAACCGGTGCAAAAAACCGCCTAGGTTTCCAGCCGGAAGCGGGTCTCCGCCAGCACAAAGAGCTTGCGCCAGACGAGCCGATTCACTGTTATTACCGTGGCTGCCATCAGGATGGTCGCAGCGATCAGCATCTTGAAATCGCCGGCGTCCGTGGCTTGGCTTATGGTGGCGCCAAGGCCGGTAGTGGTGTAGATGTGTCCCTTAAAGTGAAAATATTCGGCGACGATGGTGGCATTCCAGGCTCCGCCGGATGCCGTCACCATCCCGGTTACGAGGTAGGGAAAAATTCCCGGGAGGATCAGCTTCTTCCAGCGCTCGATGCCTTGAACCTGGAAGACGGAACAACATTCCTTCAGATCGGTCGGAATTGCCATGGCTCCCGCGATTACATTGAACAGCACATACCATTGCGTCCCCAGCAACAGAACGACAATGGATGCGATTCCGAGGCCGCCACCGATGCGGATCAACACGAGAAGGATTACTGGCAGCAGCGCGGTAGCCGGAACCGAAGCGGCAATCTGTGCCAGTGGTTGCGCGATGCGGGCAAGTCGAGGATTGAAGCCGATCGCCACCCCTGCTGGAATCGTCCATAGCGCGGCAAGTAATAGAGCCAGATTCACTCGCAGGAAAGTTGCGCCCAGCCCTAATGCAGTCTGATGAAGTTCAGCTGCCTGCAGGCCGGTGAGAGTGATTGCAACGCGCACTACAGCGTAACCAATTCCAAGCAGCGCCAGCAAAGCGAGTGCGCGGAGCAGCCATTCTTGCCAAGGGCTCGCCGGTTCTTGTGGACGTTCTTCCGAGTGTTTCCGCGCGAAATGTAGCCGCAGGCGCTCGCCCAGCGGCCGCAAAGTCATCTGTCTGATTCGGGAGAGACCTGTGGAATGTTGCAAGAAATTAAGCACCCAGGATCGCGGGGCATCTGTGCTCTCTACCTGCTCAACTTTGAATTTCTCCGCCCAGGCTATCACCGGCCTCCATACGAGCTGATCGAGCAATACGATCAGCGCAACCATCGTAGCGACGCCCCAGATCATCGAAGCTGTATCACCGGCGCTGGCGGCGGTTTGCAGATACGAGCCTAACCCTGGCAAGCGAAAATCGCGCGGGCCCAGCACGAACATTTCGCACACCATCAGAGCGAACCATCCACCAGCTACCGACATCATGGAATTCCACACCAGCCCGATAGCCGAGAACGGTAATTCCATCTGGGTGAAGCGCTGCCAGCGGCTAAAGCGGTAGATCGCAGCCGTCTCCCGCATCTCTTTGGGAATGCTCTTCAACGAGGCGTAAAAACTGAAGGCCATATTCCAGACTTGTCCGGTGAAGATGAGCAGGATCGCGCCAAACTCCACGCCCAGTTGCCGTCCGGGAAAAAGCGCGACCATGGCGAGCATCACGGGAGGAAGAAAAGCGAGCACGGGGATGGATTGAAGCACGTCCAACAGCGGAATCATGAAGCGCTCAGCCCGCTGGTTGTACGCAGCCACGTAGCCGTAAGCTAGCGCGAATCCGAGGCTCAATCCATAGGCGATGGTGATACGCAGGAGCGAATAGCCCGCGTAGGCGGGCAACGCCCACGGACTGCGCGAGATTTCCACCGAAGGGGTGAAGGGGCCGAACCAGTCACGTCCGACGGTGGCCACTCCATAAAACAGCGCGATCGCCGCCGCGAACATGATCACATCAGGCAGGTGCGAGGCTTCAATGCTGGGCAGTTGCGACCACAAGCGATACGCCGAGAATCCCCGCAGGCTGATGCTTTTTTTCATGCAGCGCTTCTACGTCTTTCACTAGGAATTTTGGTCAGAGTTTTGGTGTGGGAGCTGGAGTCTCATTCTTAACAACGTGCTCCGCGGCTTCGCCCGGCGCCGCTTCGGTCAGGGTCAACTTGCCACTCTCGCGGTCGTAATCGAAAATCTCCGCATACCGACCCCAGTTCGTGGCCGTATCCAACTGGCGCAGCACTTCATCTTCGGAGAAATGTTCGTCGAGGATGTCGTGAAAAAACTCGTCGGCAATCGAATGATCGGACTTGCGTTTCAGGATGCTTTCAATCTGCTTCAGGATCGTAACGTGCTGCAGTGCGGCTTGGCGGAACAAAACCTTCCGCGTCTGAATATCGGCGTCGGCAAATTCCGCTCCCTGCGGCGAGAGTTGGACGTCGCCCTCCTTCAACCAGGCGAAACCCAGCAGCACGCACGCCTCAAGAATCGGCAGTAAATCCTCAACGTCCATCACCAACTCTTCACTGAGGCGAAAAAGGTCTTCGCGTCCGCCGCGGTCATGCAGCAGTTCGAGCAACCCGGCTATGCCGCCCACGCGCGCATGCGGAAGAATCTGATACTTCGTCGCTCGCACGGGCGCTTGTCCACGCCTCAGGCCCCCGGTTGGCACTACGATTTCGCCCGTGCTCTCCGGATCGGGCAGCGCATGTTCCACGTCCGGTTCCGTCATGATCTTATAGATGTAGTCGACCAACTCCACAAACCGTCCCGACTTGCGATCGCGAGGATGCGCAAGCCGCACATTGAAATCCGAGCGGATGCGCGCCGGGTTTCTGCCCAGCACCACGATGCGATCCGCCAGCATCACCGCTTCCTCGATATTGTGGGTCACGATGAAAATAGCGCTGGTGGGCATTTTCTTGTTCAGCCACAGCTCCAGCAATTCGCCGCGCAGATTCTCCGCTGTGAGCACGTCGAGCGCGGAAAACGGTTCATCCATGAAGAGCACTTCTGGTTCGACGACCAGGGCGCGCGCGAAGCCCACGCGCTGCTTCATGCCGCCAGAAAGTTCTTTGGGATACGCTGTCTCGAAACCGTCAAGTCCCACCGTATCCAGCATCCGCAGTGCGCGCTTGCGGCGCTCGACCGCAGCGACTCCGCGGGCTTCCAGCGGAGCTTCAACATTTTCCAGAACCGTAAGCCAGGGAAACAGAGCAAAGCTTTGGAAAACGATCGCGACATTCGGCGCTTGACCGTTCAACGGCTTGCCATGCCAGAAAAGCGCCCCCGAAGAAGGTTGCGCTAAACCGCTCAGAATCCTCAGCAGAGTCGACTTGCCGCAGCCTGACGCACCCAGCAGGGCAACAATTTTTCCCGGCTCGATGGCAAAGTCGGTCAGTCCAACGACCTGAATACGCGTCCCATCCGGTTGCGGATAGGACTTCTCGATCGCACGCGCATCGATAATAGGTTCGCTCGCCAAAGAAAAACTCTCCGTAACTTCTATACACGATCTGAGGCGCAGCGCAAAGCGGGAGAGTGTTGTAACACTCTATTAACATCCGATTGTTTGCGGACTTGAGTTTACGCCGCCGCTCAGGCCGAAAAGTCTTCATCTGGCGGGATCGGAAATGGCTGGGGCAACCGATCCGTTATTTCGGCAAGCTGAGCAAGTTTTGCGATCAATTCAGGCGTGAGTTGTCCGAGTGTAAATCGCCACTTCCAGTTTCCGCCATCGAAACTGGGGGTGTTCATGCGAGCTTCACTTCCCAAACCAAGCACATCTTGCAGCGGAATGAGTGCAAGATCGGCGATCGAATTCAGCGCCGCGCGGATGAATGCCCAATGAATTCCATCTTCACAGCGACCGAGATAGCATTCCGCGTTGTGGCGTTCATGTTCGGAGGCGCCGGATTGAAACCAGCCTGCGGTGGTGTCGTTGTCGTGCGTTCCGGTATAAATAACTTTGCCGGCGGCGCGATGCGGCAAATACATGTGCGCGCCCTCGTCGCCAAAACCGAACTGCAACACGGCCATCCCCGGAATTTGCAGACGCTCACGCAAGGCATGCACCTCAGGAGTGATATAGCCGAGATCTTCCGCAAAAAATGGCAACCCTCCCAGAACTTCGCGCAGCTTGTGAAATAAATCGTCGCGAGGACCATCCACCCAGCGACCGTTGATCGCGATCGGGTCGCTTGCCGGGATTTCCCAGAACTGATCAAAGCCGCGAAAGTGATCGAGCCGGATGTAGTCCGAGTTCTCGGTCGCCCAACGGAGTCGCTGAATCCACCACGGGTATCCCTGTTCCTTCATCACGTCCCAGCGATACAGAGGATTGCCCCAGCGCTGGCCTGTCTTGCTGAAAAAATCGGGTGGGACGCCAGAAACCACTTCGGACTCGAGATTCTCATTCAGCCGAAAAAGATCGCGGTGAATCCAGACGTCGGCACTATCGTAGTTAACAAAAATGGCGACATCGCCCACCACGCGAATCTTGCGCTCCGAGCAATAACGGCGCAAGGCGCGCCATTGCTGGTAGAACGCGAACTGCAGCGCGGCGCGGATCTTCAGGTCGTCCGCCAATTCCCTGCGCGCGCGCTCGAGGGCGCCACTCTCACGGCGCGCCAATTCTGCCGGCCACTCGTTCCAGCTTGCCAGTTTGTGTTTCGCGCGCAGCGCATCGAACAAAACGAAATCGTCCAGCCACCAGGCGTTTTCCGAGCGGAAGCGCTCAAAGCGTTCGCGAGCACTGGCCGGTGCGGAGGCGATAAAGCTGCGCCCGGCTTCAAAAAGTAATGGCATCTTGGCCGCGAAAATCTGGTCATACGAAACCGGACCAGCTTCCGCTGCAACGTGAGAGATTTTTCCCTGATCGATCCAGCCGTGGTCGGCCAGACGTTCCAAGCTGATCAGCAGAGGATTCCCGGCAAATGCGGAGATGGAGGAGTAAGGCGAATTCCCGTAGCCCAACGGACCAAGCGGCAACACTTGCCACAATCCCTGGCGTGAAGCCGCGAGCCAGTCGACGAACTGATAAGCCGCGGGACCGAAGTCACCGATGCCGCCGCGCGAAGGCAACGACGTAGGATGCAACAGGATGCCTGCAGTGCGCGGAAATGACATGCAACTCGATCACTCAGTCAGAGTCAGGTTCGCTTGAGTCCAGATTGGTTAGAGTCCAGATTGGTTAAAGCCCAGTTCGTTAGAGTCCAGGTTCGCTTTCCGAACGAGTCAGCGCTTTTAATTCTTCCTGGTTAATTTTGATTTTGCCCGACTTCTCCATCTGCTCGCGCAGGTTAGTAACGAACAACCCGAAAAGCTCCTGCTCCTTGCTCTGCAGAAGAGTGTCGCGGATCTGGTCGCGCTTTGCCGCAAAATCCGCTTCCGATGGAGCCTGCACGTCGGTTACGTCAATCACCACTCCGTTGGCCCCGCTGGTGATGGGACCGCTGATATCTCCCGGCTTCATGTTGAAGGCGACGGCAGCTTGCCCGGTCATCGATCCAATATCCGGAACCTGGCCATCGGGCGCAACAAACTCACTTGTCTTTAATATGGCACCCAACTCCTTTGCCGCTTTCTTCAGATCATGTTCCGCTTTGGCGCGATCGGAAAGTTCCTGAGTCTTCTGTGACAGAAGAACATTCGAGCGCTCGTTCTTGAATTCGTCTTCCACGCGAGAACGAATCTCGTCAAAAGTTGGCGTCGACTGCGGCTTCACTGCCAAGAGGTCGAACGCGGCAAAGCCTTGCGTGGTTGGAGCCATCGCAGGCGGCGATTTCTCCGCCGTCGTGAATACGGCATCCATGAACTGTGGAGAAGGCCCGAGTCCCGGGACCATATCTTTACGGCCGAAGAAATCAGAGGTCACGACTGGCAGCCCCTTCGCGGCTGCTGCGGCGTCCAATCCTTTTGTTTTGGCCTGTTGCAGCAATTCGTCGGCTTGCTTCTGCGCGATTTCCTGCGCCTTCTGCTGCTTCAGGATTGGCTCGATCTGATCTTTCACTTCCTCGAGCGTTTTCATGTGCGCGTCCTGGCGAGCATCGACGCGGATAATGTGAAAGCCGTAACTGCTCTTCACCAGATCACCCACTTTACCGATCGGCTGAGAGAATGCGGCTTTTTCAAACTCCGGAACGGTGCGGCCTTTCCCAATCCAACCCAACGATCCGCCCTCTTTGGCGCTGCCTGGGTCTTCGGAGTATTTCTTTGCCAGTTCCTCGAAATTGGCTCCTGCTTTAAGTTGCTTGAGTATGTCTTCCGCCCGCTTCTGGGCTTCGGCCACGCCCTTTTCATCAACCTTGCCGTCCGGTGCTGGCAAGGGTGTCTTGATTAAAATGTGGCTGACTTTGGCCTGTTCCGGCACACGATACTCATCGCGGTGCTGGTTGTAGTAAGACTGCAGCTCGTCCTGCGTAACCTGCACTCCGCTCGCGATTTTCGCCAGGTCAATCATGGCGTACTTGACCTTGCGCTGCTCAGGAATTGAATTTGCGTAACTTTTCAGGTGGCTGTCGTAGAAGGCTTTCAGCTCTTCGGTAGTGGGGTGAAGCCCTTTTTTAATGTCATCCTGCTTCAAGACGGCATATTCGAACTTCACCTTAGTATTCTGCTTGTCGAACTCCTGCCGGATGGCGGCATCGCTCACCGACGCACTGCCAGTGATTAGCGCCTGCAATTTGCTGATGAGAATTTCTTTGCCTACGGAATCTTCGAAGATGGTAGGAGTTAGATTGTGCTGCTGCAGCAAGGTCTCGTATTCGGCTTGTCCAATGAAGTTACCGCCGGGAAAGAAAATCTCGGAGTAGCGGCCGTGTTGCAGTTCGTCTTTGATTTCCTGCGGCGTAGCTTTGAACCCCAGATGCTGTGCTTCGGCGACCAATGCCTGGCGGTCCACCAATTGGTCGGCGGCACGTTGCGCGAAGAAAGGCAACAAGAGGGCGGCATTGGCGCCCAACTGGGCACCCTGCTGTTGCAGCATGCCTCGGGCTGTCTCGCGCACTTCTTCTGATGTAATATCTTCGCCATCGACTTTGGCCACAACTCCCGGCTTGCTTAACGAATCGTTACTGCCAATGCCGGGAACGAAAGCAATTACCATGGCGGCGCAAATCAGCAGGAGCAGGCCGCTAAGCACAATTTTCTTGAACGGTCCTTCAGTTTGCAGAAATCGAATCATCTTCTTGTCACTCCGGAAGTTTCAGCGGAATTACTGATTATAAACTACGTGACGGCTGCCCATGACTGCAGCGAGCGAGCTTTCCAGTCTGCGCTCGTGGCGGCCCAAAGTGTCCTATTGAAACGTATCAATAGACGTGTTATCCATCTTGTGCCCGGTTTATCGGCCAGAGGCAGTCAAGGAGCAGCATGACCTTCAGCAGACGGTTCCAGAACCGCAGCGCGGTACAGTTGCTGGCAATTCTATTTGTGGTTTCGCATTTCGTCGTCGCCGCAGATCCCACTGCCCCCAAATCGCCGGAGCAGGATGGGGCCGCCGGAAAACT
>Ga0307476_10001770_pt1 | contig 13099 bp, 11 predicted proteins | sample atmos_gasesECM2C_2_FD_203314 | JGI IMG/M metagenome (GOLD analysis project Ga0307476, IMG submission 203314) | Hardwood forest soil microbial communities from Morgan-Monroe State Forest, Indiana, United States - atmos_gasesECM2C_05 | ecosystem: Environmental > Terrestrial > Soil > Temperate... | reverse complement strand
CATCGCCAACACGAACACTGGCACTGCCGACTTCAACTACCTGCAGGGCTTTCATTGGGGCACGAATTTCGCCGTGGGATTCAACAACACGCATGTCACCACCAACCTTCCAACCAGCGAATACACTCCCAGCATTAGTTCTGGTCTGCAGTTCCGGCTGACCCAGAACTTGCTTCAAGGTTTTGGCTCCGTGGCCAACACGCGCTTCATCCGGATCGCGAAAAACAACCGCGAGATTTCGGACGTGGCCTTCCGCCTGCAAATCATCACCACCGTGGACCAGATCGAAAACCTGTACTGGGATCTCGTCTACGCCTACGAGAACGTCCGCGTGCAGCAGGAGGCGTTAGCCTTTGCGCAGAGGACACTCGCTGACAACAAGCAGCAGGTACAATTCGGAACCTTACCTCCCATTCAGGTAGTGAGTGCGCAGAGCACTGTCTCTACCGATCAGCAGGCTTTGATCCTCGCCCAAACCAATCTTGAGTTGCAGGAATTGCTGATGAAAAATGCCCTGAGCCGTACTCTTGAAGATCCGGTGCTTGCCGGAGCCGATGTAATTCCGACGTCTACCATGCAACTGCCCGAGCAAGAACCGGCTGTGCCGGTGCAGGATCTGATCAATGACGCACTCGGTCATCGCGCGGAATTGGCCGAGTCGCGGATTGACCTGAACAGTCGCGAACTCAACAACAAAGCGGTTCGTAATGCCATGCTGCCAACCCTCGCCCTATTTGCCTATTATGGTGGGTCGGGACTTGGTGGAGATGTGAACCCTGTGCTGTTGCCTCCGGCTTTGGGAGGAACATGCACGACTGCGAAGAGCCGCTTCGGGTGCTTCAGTCCAACTACCGCCTCGCCGCCTTTCAGTAACGGCGGGCCTGTCAGTACAGGCGATACTTTTAGTCAGCTCGTAAACAGCACCGCCTCTGACAAGGGAGTTGGTTTAACCCTTACGATTCCGGTTCGTAATCGGCAGGCGCAAGCGGACCAGGTGCGGGCCGAACTGGAGTATCGCCAGGCACAGGTGCGCTTGCAGCAACTGGCGAATCAGGTTCGCATTGAAGTGCGCAATGCACAGTTTGCGCTGCAGCAGAATCGCGCCAGCGTGCAAGCGGCACAGGCGGCGGTTGACTTTGCTCGCGAGACCTTGAACGCCGAGCAGCAGAAGCTGGCGGCGGGAGTTTCGAATCCCACAGCGGTGTTGCAAGACCAATCAGGCTTGACCACGGCCGAATCCAATCTGGTTTCCGCCAAGGCTGCTTACGAAAAGGCACGGGTGGAGTTGGACCGCGCTACCGGCCTTCTGCTTGACCACTCTGGAATCGTAATGGCCGATGCCGAACGCGGCGAGGTTACTCACATGCCGAACGTTCCATTCGTCGCGCCTCGACAGGACGCGCAACCGGGCGCGCCCTCGCAACCGCAGCCGCCGGGTTACTGAGTCGACTGGAATTAATTCGCCCTGTCGTTCGACGTCAGACGGCAGGGCCGAATGGTTTGTGCTTTAAGTGTTCCTGATCGACGATGTATTCTTCCACGCGTGGCACTGTCGGTGGTGTTAATCACGCAGAACGAAGAGCGCAATCTCCCTCGCACCCTGGAAAGCGTGATGCCGTTGGTCCGCGATGGCAAGGGAGAAATCATCGTGGTGGATTCGGGCTCAACCGATCGCACTATCGAGATCGCGCAATCTTATGGCGCCAAGGTTTTTGTCGAGCCATGGAAAGGCTTTGCCGCGCAGAAGAATTCCGCAATGGACAAAGCGTCGATGGATTGGGTGCTGCAGTTGGACGCGGATGAGGCGCTGGAACCGGAGCTAGCCACCGAAATGGAGCTCGCGCTGAAAACTGGTTCGACGATGAATGGTTTTTGGATTCCGCGCAAGAATTTCTTCCTGGGCCGTTGGATCAAGCATGGCGGCTTCTATCCCGATCCTAAGCTGCGCCTGGTTCGGCGCGGTGCGGGGCAATTCGAAGAGTACGGCGCGCATCCCACGATGAAGGTGGATGGTCCCACCGGCAGGCTCTCCCACGCATTGCTGCACGATGCCTATCCCACACTGCGGGGTTACATCGATCACATGAACAGCTATTCGTCGATGGGCGCGGAGGTTGCGGCGGCTAAAGGTCATCGCCGCTTCAGCTTTATCGATATCGTGATCCGCCCGGCGCTGACTTTCATCTACAACTATTTTTTTCGCCTCGGTTTTCTGGACGGACGTGAAGGCCTGCTCCTGCACCTGTATCACTCGGTGTACGTCTCGTGGAAATATGCCAAAGCCTGGGAGTTAACCCGCCAAGACGTCGCCAGCAACGTCTCTACAGATTGACATCTTCTGTAGAGACATGGCTTGCGACGTCTCCAGCCTTGCCGCCGGCCTGAACTCGCCCTATCATCTATAGAGACGGGGTGTTCATGGCTGACAAGAAGCCTTCCAAGCCGCAAGTCGCGGAGAATCCGATTGCAGACGTGTTCGAAGGGCGACATCCCTCCGAGACAGAGAAACGCTGGGCGGAAAAAACGCTGGCGCCAACATTGGAGAAAGCTCCAGAGCGGCCGATTGGCGCGCCTACGGGCACCAACCTAGACGAGAACGGCCACGCCCGCTTCTCCACAATTTCGAATGTTCCCATCCGCCGCCTCTACACCCAGGCCGACCTTCCCGAGGACTGGAACTATGATCAGTATCTCGGCTATCCGGGCCAACCACCCTACACCCGCGGCATTCACGCCACCGGATACCGCGGCAAGCTTTTCACCATGCGCCAGTTCTCCGGCTTCGCCTCGCCGGAAGAAACCAACCAGCGTTACAAGTATCTGCTCGAACATGGCGGCGGAGGGCTCTCGGTCGCGTTCGATCTGCCCACGCTGATGGGCTACGACTCCGACCATCCCGCCAGTGAAGGCGAGGTCGGCAAGTGCGGCGTGGCCATCGATTCGCTCGAGGATATGGAGATTCTCTTCAGCGGAATTGATCTCGAAAAAACAACAGTCTCGATGACCATCAACTCGCCCGCGTCAGTGCTCTGGGCCATGTATCTGGTGGTCGCGGAACAGCAGGGCGCGGATTGGAAAAAGATTTCCGGGACGATTCAGAACGACATTCTCAAGGAATACATCGCGCAGAAGGAATACATCTATCCCCCAGCGCCGTCGATGCGGTTGGTGGTGGACACGTTTGAGTTTGGCTCGAAGTTCACGCCGCGTTTCAACACCATTTCAATCAGTGGATATCACATTCGCGAGGCGGGCTCGACCGCGCTGCAGGAGTTGGCATTCACGCTCTACGACGGCGTGGAATATGTGGAATGGGCGCTTCGGCGCGGACTCGAGGTGGACGAATTCGGTCCGCGACTCAGCTTCTTCTTCAACGCGCACAACGATTTCTTCGAAGAGATTGCCAAATACCGCGCTGCCCGCAAGATCTGGTATCAGGTGATGAAAGACCGTTTTCACGCCAAGAACCAGCGCACCTGGCTGATGCGGTTTCATACCCAGACCGCAGGCGTTTCATTAACAGCGCAACAACCGATGAACAACATCGCGCGCGCAGCAATTCAGGCCATGGCAGCCGTGCTGGGCGGAACCCAGTCCCTGCACGTCGACGGTTACGACGAAGCGCTTGCCTTGCCCACGGAAGAAGCCGCGCGCATCGCGTTGCGAACCCAGCAAATCATCGGCTATGAGTCCGGGGTTGTACAAACCGTCGATCCTCTGGGCGGGTCTTATTTCCTCGAGGACCTGACCCTGCAAATGGAAAAAGGTGCATTCGACTACTTTGGCAAGCTTGACGCGATGGGTGGAATGGTCAAAGCCATCGAGCGCGGATATCCGCAAAGAGAAGTTGCGGAAGCGTCCTATCAATTTCAACGGGCGGCAGAGGCCAAAGAAAAGGTTATTGTCGGAGCCAACGAGTTCGTGATCGAGGAAGAGTCGCCGCACATTCTGTACATCGACGAGAGCGTAGCCGTTCATCAGAGCGCGAAGCTGAAAGCTCTGCGGGCACGGCGATCGACCGATGAAGTCCGGCATCGCCTGGAAGCGCTGAAGAAAGCCGCCGCCGCGGAACCGGCGGTCGGATTGGGCGGAGATATTTCATCGGCAAACACCATGCCTTATATCGTCGATGCCGTGCGCGCCTATGCGACCGTAGGCGAGATTTGCGATGCCCTGCGCGAGGTCTACGGAACCTATACCGAAGCGAGCATCACGTGAGTGGAGCTAACGCGTACAGGACTGTCCGCGTCACGCGATTCTGCTATCCTCTTGAGTTCGAGTTTCGTCAAATGTTCGTATGCGGAAAGCCATCAATCATCTTAGAAAATCTGACCCCGTATTAGCCGCGATCATCGAACGTGTTGGTCCCTGCCGCATGGAATTCGGCGAACCGGTGTTTCATAGCCTGGCCGAGGCCATCGTTTATCAGCAGTTGAATGGGAAGGCAGCGGAAACGATCTTCAAGCGATTCGCAGCGATCGCGGGCGATCCCGTCACTCCGCAAGGAATCGCGAAGCTCACCGATGAGGAGATGCGATCGGTCGGCCTCTCCAAACAAAAATCTTCCTATCTGCGCGACATGGCGGAACGCGCAATTCGTGGCGAGCTCGACTTCACTCGCCTGGCAGACATGAGCGATGAAGGGGTCATCGAGCACCTGACGCAAGTCAAAGGGGTCGGCGTTTGGACCGCGCACATGTTTCTGATGTTCACCTTGAAACGGCCAAACGTACTTCCGACTGGCGATTTCGGCGTGCAAATGGCGATTAAGAAACACTACAACAAACGCAAAATGCCCAAGCCCGTGCAGATGCAGAAGATCGCAAAATGCTGGGAGCCCTATCGCAGCATCGCCTGCTGGTACTTGTGGCGAAGTCTGGATGTGAAGACGATATAGCCCCGGGCCACCAATGGCCCCGGTGCGGCGGCCAGATGCCGGCGCTACAGGATTTTCCCGCCGCTGATGTATGCTAAATAGTCCGTCGCAAGGAAAGTTTCGCAATGCCCGCTGAACAGAAAATCCGCGTACTGGTCGCCAAGCCCGGCCTTGATGGTCATGACCGAGGCGCGAAAGTAATTGCCCGCGCGCTACGCGATGCGGGAATGGAGGTAATCTACACCGGCCTGCGTCAGACCCCCGAGATGATCGTCAGCGCCGCCGTGCAGGAAGATGTGAACGTCATCGGACTCTCGATTCTTTCGGGGGCGCATAACGCGATCGTCCCCCGGGTGATGGATTTACTTAAGCAAAATAAGATGGACGATGTGATCGTGGTCGTCGGAGGCATTATCCCTGATCAGGACGTGGCCCACCTGAAACAGATTGGCGTTGCGGCTATTTTTCAGCCAGGTACCGCCATGGACGCCATCGTTCAATTCATTCGCGCCAATATCAAGCCGCGCTCCGTGCCGACGGCCGGCTGATGACCGAGATCAGCACCTCCCGCCTGCGCGACATTCTTGCTCGCACGATCGGCCCCACGCCGTGGTATTGGAAAACTTTCCCTCGCGTCAATTCGCTTTCCGCTCAGCGCTTCGCGTGGACCCATCACGGCAGCGAGGGTCCGTTAGGCTATGTGCTCTCGCTCGGCCTGGCACAGGAACCGGATAAGCCCCGTCTGGCGCTGAATACCTACTGCCGCCCATTTTTTGTTCCGCCTTCGCAGCTCGGCATCTGGTGTCCGGAGGGACGCAGCATTCGCTTCACCTGCTTTGATCCCGATCAGCTCAAGCCTTTCGATCTCGCGGAAATTGCGGGATGGTTCAAGCAGTCTTCGGAACGCATTTATGCCTCCACTGCTCCCGTTGCGGACTTCGAGATTCCCCTTGGACTCGCACCCGGCATGCACAAGATTGACGTTCCGGCGGAGCTGCGATCGGTCGATGAACTGATTGTCCCCACGAGTTATCCGGCGAAAGAAAAGGACGATCCGGCATTTGCGCTGTATATTGTCTATCTGCAGGCCGGACTGGTCGAGGTGCTGCCGCAGAAGTGGTTCACGGCCAGCCAGTATCAGGTGGGAAAGCAATGGATCCCGCGCGCCGCTCGCGATCCCGAGTCGCATCGCATCTTCGGCGAGTGCTTCGGCGTGGGCAGCTTCCTGCTGCAAGAGGATGGCTGTCGCCTGGACCAGTGGATTCAGAAAGACGCTTAGCCTGTAATGGAAGCCGGGCGTCTCGCGCGGCCTCCATTAGCGATTTGCTACCTAGCCGAGGAGAGGTGAAAACGTGATCACAATCGTCTCCGGCTTGCCGCGCTCCGGCACTTCGCTCATGATGCAGATGCTCACTGCTGGTGGAATACCTGCCCTTACGGATGGTGAACGTCAAGCGGACGCCGACAATCCTCGCGGTTATTTTGAGTGGGAACGCATCAAACTGCTGCCACAACAGCCGGATTGTATAGCGGAAGCTGAAGGCAAGGCGGTGAAAGTAATTTCGCAACTTTTGTTCGCGCTACCCGCCGGGCGCGAATATCGCATCATCTTCATGCAGCGTCCGCTTGCCGAAGTGGTGGCTTCTCAGGCGGAGATGATTCGTCGTAGAGGGACAACCGGCGCGGCCCTGGCTCCGGCGGCACTGATTGCCGGGCTAGGGGCTCATTTGAATCAAGTAAACGCTTGGCTCAGGGACAAGGCGAACCTATCCGTGCATCGCGTGGAACACCACGATGTGCTGCGCGAACCCCTTCGTGCCTCGGAATCCATTCAGCAGTTCCTGAATTGTCCCTTGGATGTGGTCGCGATGTCGCGACAAATTGATACGTCGCTCTACCATCAACGGAATTCGGCGACTTCGTAAGGGTTCTCCCCCTAAAATTCGAAGTACCCTTCGCTTGGACGACGAGGCCCGTCGGTGCCGGTAGCAGAGAGCAAGCCCACAACGCCGCGCAGATTCTCCCAAGCCGCCTGGTTCAATGCCGGGTCCGCGCCGACGAGATCGCGGATCATATTCCAGGCAGCAATGTTGAGCGCGCCTTCTGGCGGAGGTCCCATCGCCAGAGAGACGGAACACTGCGGGCAGAAACAGATGCGCTGAGCTGCCGATTTTTGCCGCGGCCTGATACCCACGGTCTGCGCGAACATATAAACGGCGACGGATTTGTGTCCCGCCTCGAGTTCGCGATTGCAGCGAAGACAGTGCAAAGTTTCCAAGGTCCCTCCGCCAGCTTATTACGGCCAAGAGAAATACTGTCGCGGCCACCTGGAGGACGCAAGTATGCAGAAGGATTCCCGCGAACTCGAACTCCAGCTTGCCCCTGTCCACCCGACTTGCCAGCGGGACCACCACCCCCGGGAACCAAGCTGTGCTCTATCCAGAAGCAGACAGCATCGTGCATTCTGCTGCTATGCGCGTGGATGTGAGTAATCGAGTAATACCTCCGACCATCGAGTGGTCGCGCTCGCATCTGCCGGCAGTGAAATTCTTTCGCCTGTCGCAACTTCGCAAACTGCGTGGATACGAGCAGGTCGCCGCGGTGTGCTATCGAGTTCGCCGCAGTAGCCTGGAATTCCTGCTGGTTCGCACTAACAGCGGGCATTGGACGTTTCCCAAGGGCAAAGCTGAACCTGGGCTGACACACGCCCAGGCCGCTGCCCTCGAGGCTTTCGAAGAGGCTGGAGTTCATGGCCGGATAGAAGAAGCGTCCTTCGCCAGCTACGTTCGTCGCAAGCGCAACGGCGTGCGAAGCCGATCAGCGGGGCGATCTGTCGAAAAAGAACTTGCGGTTCAGGCTCATCTCTGCGAAGTTTTGCGACTGGAAGCTCCCCAAGAGCGCGACCGGAATCCTACATGGTTTTCTGCGGAGAAAGCCAAGCGGCGTCTGTGCGAAGACCGCGCCCCTGATTTCGCCGCGGAACTCGCGCGCCTGATCGACCGCGCCACCAGCCGCATCCGGCGATTGCGCAGAGAAGACAGTACGACCACTCTTGTGCAGCAAAAAGATGCACCGCTTAAACTGACAGGCCGCATTCGAAAAATGACACGACAGAGCTAAAGGACTACAGCCCTGCTCTGCCCGCCGCGCACGTCCTCCCAAAACTGTTATGCTGTGATGAACGTCGAATTTTGTGACAATGTAAGCACGAATCCGGCCAATTCGTGCTTGATTTCTAATGCCATTTCGTCTTTGAAAATACAGTTTCTCCCTGATATCCCTTGCGCGCCCGGGAACCGATACTAACCTGGGTGCTTATGGCTCTTTATAACGCCAGAGAATCCGGCGTCGTCAGTAGTCGCGCCACTGGAAGGTAGTCGAAGAACAGAAAAAACTGCCATGCGCTGGTTAAGTATTCGACTCATTGTGTCGCTGATTGTGGGCATCACGCTGGTCTCACTGGCGTTTTCCTACAACGAAGTGCGGCTGGAAAAGCAGGCTCTTCGCCGAGACTTGGAGCGCCGCGCTGAAGTGTTAGGGGAGAGCCTGGCTGGGTACATCGAGCCCCATCTGGAAAAGCAATCGCGTCGTGAGCTGCAGCGGATTGTCGATCATTTTGGCAACCGGGAGCGTTTGCAGGGGATGGCAATCTACGACAAAGAGGGTATTCTGCTGGCCGCGACCCCGGGGCTACCGAATCGCCTGGGCGACCGGCCATCCCTCGTGAGTCAGGCGATTACCGCCAACCAGGGGTCGGGTCAGTTTACTCGCCTCGAGGCAGAGTCGGTCCACATCTACGCTTATCCTTTGCGCCAACATGACGAAGCCGTGGGCGGACTGGTCATCGTCCACGATGCCAGCTACATCAACGCGCAAAGCGCGCGCATGTGGAGGGAAGCTTTTTGGCGCGTGCTGGTGCAGGTTCTGCTGATCACGCTGATCACCCTTTTGATTGTCCGTTGGAGCATTGTGGGGCCGATCGCGAAGGCGGCGCAGTGGATGAAATCGTTGCGAACAGGAAAAGGAAAACTCCCCTCCGCCGCTCCGGATCTGGGTCTGCTGCGGCCCCTCGCCCGCGAAATGCAGACTTTCGCCATCAGTTTGATGGCCGCGCGTTCGGCGGCGGAAGCCGAAGCCCAAATGCGCGAGACCGCCGAATCCATCTGGACCGCCGAACGCCTGGCCGTGCATGTGCGCGGCAAACTCGGGGACAGCGGCCTCATCATTGTTTCCAATCGCGAACCTTATTCGCACACGCGAAAAGGCGAGTCGCTCGAAGTGGTCGTGCCGCCCAGCGGACTGGTGACCGCGCTCGAGCCGATCCTGTGTGCTTGCGATGGCAAATGGGTGGCCCATGGCAGTGGCGACGCGGACCCGGAGACTGTCGATGCCAACGGTCATTTGCGCGTTCCACCAGATGATCCGAAATATACGTTGCGCAGAGTCTGGCTTGCGAAAGATGAAGAAGAAGGTTACTACTTCGGCTTTTCCAACGAAGGATTGTGGCCGCTCTGTCACATCGCGCACACCCGGCCCATCTTTCGTACCTCCGACTGGGAATCTTACCGCGCGGTCAATCAGAAGTTTGCCGACGCCGTGCTCGAAGAGATGGCTGACTGCGAGCAGCCGCTGTTGCTGGTGCAGGATTACCACTTCGCCCTTCTGCCGCGACTGGTCAAGAAAAAGCGTCCGGACGCGCGGGTCGCAATCTTCTGGCACATCCCCTGGCCCAACGCCGAAGCCTTCGGCATCTGTCCCTGGCAGCGAGAATTGATCGAAGGAATGCTGGGGGCGGACTTAATTGGATTTCACATCCAGTCGCATTGCAATAATTTCCTCCAGACCGTGGACCGCACCCTGGAATCGCGAATCGATTGGGAACATTTTGCCGTCGATCGCGAAGACCATCGCACCGTGGTAAAGCCTTTCCCCATCAGCGTGGATTTCCAGGAGATCGCCTCCAGCCCGCGCTCCGGCGAATCCCCCTACACCGACCGCGTCAACCTGCTGCGCGATCTGGGCGTGAGCGCATCGTTTCTCGGCGTCGGAGTCGATCGCGTTGACTACACCAAAGGAATTCTGGAGCGCTTCCTCGGCATTGAGCGACTGCTGGAGAAGCATCCCATTTATCAGAACCGCTTCACCTTCGTGCAAATCGGAGCGCCGAGCCGCACCCACATTAAGCGCTACCACGATCTGCTCGGAGAAGTAGAGTCCGAAGCCGATCGCATCAACTGGCGCTTTCAGCGCGGCTCGTGGAGACCGATCGTATTTCTCAAGCGCCACTTCAGCCACGAAGAAGTCGAAAGGTATTACCGCGCAGCGGATGTCTGCCTGGTCACGTCGCTGCACGATGGAATGAACCTGGTGGCCAAGGAGTTTGTAGCCGCGCGCGACGACGAACAGGGAGTTCTCATCCTGAGCCGCTTTACGGGCGCGGCCCGCGAACTCAATGACGCGCTCGTCGTTAATCCCTACGACATCGAACAAATGGCCGAAGCCATTCGCATCGCTCTAGAATTACCCGCAGAAGAGCGGCAGGCGCGAATGCGGCGCATGCGCAGCGTCGTGCAGGAACAGAACGTCTATCGTTGGGCAGGCAATCTGATTGCGGAACTCAGCAGCGTTCGCCTCGCCCCGGAGAATATTGAAACCCTGAGCGGACTTAAGGGCTATCTGGCCCGAACCGGTCGCTGAGTTCGGGGGTGGGCCATGTCCAAAGAATCTTCTGCAGCCAGCAGCTTCCGCAGCACCTCAACCACCCCGGCTCCATCTCTGCGGGAGGTTACCAGCTGAACTCTTTCTTTCAAACTCGGAATGGCATTCCCAACGGCCACCGAGAACCCGCAAAGACTCAAAAACGCATAGTCGTTTTCTGCATCCCCGATTCCCACCGCGCTGGTCAGAGGCAAGCGTAACTCTGCCATGGCAGTCCGGAACCCGGTCGCTTTATCCACTCCCACCGGAAGGACCATCACCGACTCCCGGTTCAAAATGATTTGGAAATTGAGATCGAGTTGCTCGATAGCCTCATAAACCTCCGCTTCATGCGGCTTCACGGTCGCAACAATCGAGCGCCCGACCGAAAGGGACTTCACTTTCAAGCGTCGCAGCATCTCCACAAACTCGGCGGGCGGGCCTTTGCCTAGAACCTTTTCCTCTCCCGTAGAAGGGTGATAAAGCAACGCTCCGTTCTCCGCCACAATCAGGTCGAACAGGCCTGGTTGCGGAAACACACTGCGCAGGCTCTCGAGTTCGCGGCCAGTAACCAGCAAAAGTTTGCGGCCAGACTCCCGCACGCGGGTCAGCGCCTCAACTGTTTTCTTGTCGACCCGTCCGTTATGTGCCAGAGTGCCGTCATAGTCCACCGCAACCACACGAAATCGCATCCTCACCCCTCAGTGTTGAAACAGAGAAACAGAAAACAGAGAATAGATACGCCACAGACGCCAAACGCGCGAGTGCCAAATCAGTTGCAAGCTGCAGCGAAAAAACGGCAAACCACGCGTTAGCTCATTCCCGTCCGATACAATCAAAAGAAGGAATCTCAGTCCAACCTCGTTCGTATTGCTGGCGCTCACACAAGGAGCCGAATTTCGATTGTCCTTGGTAACCAGACGCAACTTTCTTCAGATTGCCGCTGGCCTCGCCGCCACCGGGGCCTTGGCCCTGGCCGAAGACACCACGGTCCTTGAACCCAATCATCCTATTCTAAACGCGATTGAAGTCGGATTGCCCAGGTTGCCCGCCGCCTTCGACGGCTTCACTATCGCGCAACTCAGCGACTTCCACTATGACGTGCACTCGCTCGCGCCCATAAAAGTTGCCATAGAAATCGTCAACTCCCTGCATCCCGATCTGATCGTGTTGACTGGCGACTTTGTCACCGTGCCCATGTTTCCTCACCGCTTCTACAGCAGAAAGCGCGCCGCCAGCGCCGCCGAACCCTGCGCCAGCCTTCTTGCGCCCCTGCAGTCGCGTCTCGGAATGTTGTCAGTTCTGGGAAACCACGACGTGGATTCCGACCCCAGACGAATTGCCGCCGCTCTTCAGGCGCACGGAATTCCCGTTCTCCGCAACCGCGCCGTCTCGCTCGAACAGGGAGGATCGCGAATCTGGTTCTGCGGTGTGGATTCTCTCTTCGAAACCCATCCCGACATGGATCTCGCCTTGCAGCGAGTCCCCGCCAACGAACTAACCATCTTGCTGGTGCACGAACCCGACTTCGCCGACGAAGCCGCTCACTACCCCATCGACCTTCAACTCTCCGGACACTCCCACGGCGGCCAAATCTGGCTTCCCGGCATCGGCGCTCCCTGGCTGCCCCTGCATGCCCGAAAGTATCCACGCGGCCTGCATCGCATCGGCCCGCTAACCCTGTACACCAACATCGGCCTTGGCACCATCCGTCTACCCATCCGCCTGAACTGTCCGCCCGAAGTAACCCTCTTCACCCTGCGCTGCGCATAGTATCGCCGAGGAAATGAGCCATGTCGCTTTTTGCTCGTGCGGGGACAGGCTCGTGTAGGGAGAGGTTGGCGTGGGACAGGCTGTGAGGGGACAAGCTATGTGGGAATAAACTCAGGCTGTGTGGGAACAGTCGCCTCACCCGTCCAGGCGGAGCAAAACTCCGCAGCGCCGCGGGCAAGCTGACCACCGATTCCGCCAAAGAAAGAACACGACACTAGACAGAGGCAAGCTATTTACCGCGAATCTGGCGACGGCCACTGGCCGAGACGCACGCGACAGCTTTCGCCGCCCTCAATCGCCAGCGCTGCCCGCAATCCGGCTCCGAGTTCCAGCGCGCAGATCGACCAGCGTCGCGTCTCTTCCGGATTGTCATACACGTTCAATTGCAACTCGGAGCCAGCCGCCGTCGCGACGGGCAGCACGCCAAAGCTGCTGAGCGACATTGAAAGTCCCTCCCCATGCGCCTTGATGTAAGCCTCTTTTCCGGTCCAGCAAACGAAGAACGCCGACACCAGCTCGGAAGCTGGTTGCGACCGCAACCACTGCACCTCGGGATGCGAGAAGAACCGCTGAGCCAGTTCCATCGCATTCGTATCCGCCCGAATCCGCTCCACATCAATTCCCACTTGACGATTGCGGGCAATGGCAAACACAGTCGTCCCCTCAGTGTGCGACAAGTTGAACCGCAGATCTTCAGAGCGTAGATCGCCGGAACGAAGCTCGCCGGAACGCAGCTCGGACATCACAGCCAGT
>Ga0307476_10001769_pt1 | contig 13100 bp, 11 predicted proteins | sample atmos_gasesECM2C_2_FD_203314 | JGI IMG/M metagenome (GOLD analysis project Ga0307476, IMG submission 203314) | Hardwood forest soil microbial communities from Morgan-Monroe State Forest, Indiana, United States - atmos_gasesECM2C_05 | ecosystem: Environmental > Terrestrial > Soil > Temperate... | reverse complement strand
CATGAGCGAGCAGATGTACAAGGCGTGGCTGGACTTCCTCCGGGCCGAGACCTCCGCGCATCCTGTCCTGCTCCTGCTCGAGGACCTGCACTGGAGCGATTTCGGGACCGTGCGGTTCATCGGCACGGCGCTGCGAGAGCTCCCCGACCGATCGTGGATGTTACTCGCGCTGGCGCGGCCCGAGCTGTACGAGGTCTTCCCGCGGCTGTGGGCGGAGCGCCAGGTGCAGGAGATCCGGCTCCAGGGCCTCGGGCGCCGGGCGAGCGAGCGGCTGGTGCGGCAGGTGCTGGGCGCTGGCGTGGGACCGAATACGATCGAGGACCTGACGAAACAGGCCGATGGCAACGCGCTCTACCTCGAGGAGCTGATCCGCGCCGTGGCCGAGGGCAAGGACAAGGACGCCCCGTTTCCCGGGACCGTGCTGGCCATGATCGAGACCCGGCTCGCGCGGCTCTCGCGCGATGCGCGGCGAGTGCTGCGTGTCGCCAGCGTGTTCGGCGAGGTGTGCTGGGAGGGTGGTGTGGTCGCGCTGCTCGAGGAGGCCATGGGCGCGAAGGTCGGCGAGTTGCTCGCAACGCTCGTCGAGCAAGAGCTGCTGATCGCGCGGCGGGACAGCCGGTTCCCCGGCGAGCGCGAGCTCGCGTTCCGCCACGCGCTGCTCCGCGAGGGCGCCTACGCCACCCTGACCGCCGCGGATCACGGGCTCGTGCACCGCCTCGCCGGGGAGTGGCTCGAGCAGCGCGGAGAGCGCGATCCCATGGTCCTGGCCGGACACTTCGAGCGCGGAGGACAGGGGGCTCGCGCCGCCGAGTTCTACCTGCGCGCGGCGGAGCAAGCGATTCACGTCCTCGACCTCGACGCTGCGATCGTTCGCACGGACCTCGGCCTTGGCTGCGCGCCTTCGCGGGAGCAGCGGCTCGCCCTGCTCGGCATCCGCTGCGAAGTTGCCCGGCGCTTGCAGAGGGTCGCGATCGACGAGGCCGAGGAGCTGATCCACGCGGCGCCGCGAGGCTCCGTCCCCTGGGCACGGGGGATGCTTTCCTATCACCTGCGCGCGCTGATCGAGCGCCGTGTCGACGATCTCGGGAAATCGCTGGCGCTGCTCCAGGAGGTCACCCCTGCCCCCGGGGCGGCGGCGGCGATGTCGCTCATCTTCCTCACCAGGGTCTTCATCCTCGATACTCTCGGACAGCTCTCGCAGAGCACCGCGCTGGAGGAGCCGTTTCGCGCGCTGATCCACGCGCGGGCGGAGCAGGAGCCGCTCGTGAGCGTGTGGTGGCATGTCGCCCTCGGCCTCAGAAGCTCCCATGCGTACGACGACCCATGGAACGGCTTGCGGCACGGCGACGCGATCCGGCCGGTCTTCGAGACCATCGGCGGTCAGCTCACCTTCGTGAACATGCAGCTGGTTCGAGGATTGAATCAGTGGTACCTCGGCGCGCTCGCGTCCGCCGCGCAGACGCTGGAGGGGATCCCGGCGGCGGACACGGTGATCGGCATGGCGAGCTCGCTGCGCCGGTTCTCGCTATCGTGGCTGTACGCCGACTGCGGTGCGCTCGACCAGGCGAGCGCGCGCGGCACCCCCAGCTCGCCGAGTCTGGCCGCGCGCGCGACAGCCGGCCGGAGGAGGCGCGTGGTCGCTGGGCGCTCGCGGAGGTGCTCCGCCGCAGGGGCGATCTGGCGGCGGCCGAGCGCGAGGTCGGGGTCGCGCTCGGGATCACGATACCTCTCGAGGTTCCGGGGGTCCTCGCGACGCTCGGGGGACTCCGCCTCGCCCAGGGCCGCGCCGCGGAGGCGCTCGCCGCCGCCGAGGAGGCCATGGCGCGCGACGCGGCCATGGGCGGGTGCGGCATGTTCCGCGGTGCGTTCGTGCGGCTCGCCCACGCCGAGGCGCTCCACGCGACCGGCGCCCACGATGCCGCCATCCGCGCCATCGCCCAGGCGCGGGCGCGTCTCCTCGCCATCGTCGACAAGATCGCCGATCCAGACTACCAGGCGAGCTTCCTCTCGCACGTGCCCGAGAACGCCCGGACGCTGGCCCTGGCGGACGCGTGGCTGGGCGATCCCGACCGGGGGCGATGACGTCCGCCCGGACGCGCGCGGCCTCGGGAGCCACGCGTCCCCCGAGGCGTTCCAGGTGTTCGCAGACCTGGCAGGGCGCTCGCCGCGCGACACCGTCCGCGGACTGCCGCGTCTTCGGCGGTGGTGACCCCGATGGGACTTGAACCTGACTTCGCACGATCTCGCGTAGTTACCCGGTCGCCTGGTCCCGCCCAGCTGGTCCCGGCCGATCTCGGATTCTTGGGCAACCGTTGGCTCCGGACGGGGCGGGGCGGATCACTCGCCGGGTAGGTCGAACATCCCGGCGTGGATCGCGTCGACCCTGCGGTCACACCCCAGCTTCTCGCGCGGGCGTCATGCCGCCTGGGTTACCAGTACGAGGTCGTCACCGTGACATCGCCTGTGATGCGCGCGCGGCATGCGTAGCGCTCGTGCTCGGCGAGCCGGATGCGGGCCGCGAGCTGCGCCTCCAGTTCGTCCATCGGCTCCACCGCGTCGGCGCCCTCGACGATGAAGATCCGGCAGGCGGCGCACACCGCGACGCCGCGACACGACCGGCCGATCGGCATCCGGGCGCGCACCGCAGCGCGCAGCAGTGTCGCTCGCGGCGCCACATCGATCACCCGCGTCGGGGCGTTGGTGACCAGGAACGTGACCCGTGGCATCTCGCGATCACGCTAGCGCGGATCTCGGGGCACGTCCGGTGGCAGGGTACAGGACGAGCCGGCGCGGGCACGTCCCCGGGCGGCCTCCGGCGGGGAGCCGGAACCACGCGCTCGACGCGGTCGGCGTCGGCGCAGCGCGGTCGTCGCGTACGTCACTCCATGTCGGCGCGCTGACCAGCTCTTGCGCCGGAGGAGGCGCGTGGTCGCTCGGCGCTCGCGGAGGTGCTCCGCCGCAGGGGCGATCTGGCGGCTGCTCGGGAGACCGGCTTCCCGCAAGAGGACGCAGGAAATCGACAGCGGCCGGCGCGCTCGGCGTCACGGCCGCTTGATCGCAATCGCCGACAGGTCGGTCGACGGATCGACCGGCACATTGGCAGCCTTGCGTTCCGAATAGCGGTCGACGAGCTGTGCGGCGTGAGGCCGCAGCAACGCCGTGATCCGCACCAGCTCCTCCATGACGTCGACGATGCGGTCGTAGTAGCTCGACGGTTTCATGCGACCCGCGTCGTCGAACTCCTTGTAGGCCATCGCGACCGAGGACTGATTCGGGATCGTGAACATCCGCATCCAGCGGCCGAGCACGCGCAGCGTGTTGACGGCGTTGAACGACTGCGACCCGCCCGAGACTTGCATGACCGCAAGCGTCCGGCCCTGCGTCGGGCGCATGCCCTTCATCTCCAGTGGCAGGTGATCGATCTGCACCTTCATCAGCCCCGTGATCTGTCCGTGGCGCTCGGGACTGCACCACACGTGGCCGTCCGACCACATCGATAGCTCGCGCAGCTCGTGAACCGCAGGATGATCGTCACCGGAAACGTGATCGGGCAGCGGCAGGTCGCGCGGGTTGAAGATGCGGGTCTCGGCGCCGAAGAACTGCAGCAGGCGGGCTGCTTCCTCGACCGCGAACCGCGAGAACGATCGCTCACGCAGCGAGCCATACAGCAGCAGGAACTTGAGCTTGGGCTCGGTGGCGGTGAGCCCGCTCGCAGGCCGGCGATGAGCGAATGCGGCATCGAGGGCAGGCAGCTGATCCGGATCTCGGAGAGTCACCAGCGACATGATCAGCGGCTCGCGGCCGGGGCCTGGATGACCAGGCGCATGCAGGTTGCCGATGCCGGGCACAAGGCCGCGAACTCCGGCGACGCGGCCAGCGCAGCCGGTGCCCCTGCCCGCTCGGCATCGATGAACCCGAACCGCCGGAACAGCGGAGCCGCGGTCGTGGTGAGCAAGTAGACGCTCTCCAGTCCGCTGGCCCCGGCCATGGCGAGCCGGTCGGCGATCAACGCGAGCCCCGTCCCGCGACCCCGCTCGGCGGAAGCCACCGCGACCGTGCGGAGCAAGCCCGTCGCGTCATGGGCTTCCAGCGCCGCGACGCCCACCACGGCGCCGTCGCGCCGCGCGACCACATACGCTTCGGGGAAGTGGTCTCGAACGACCTCGGTGGGCAGCCCGCTGCCACGCGCCAGGGCCTCGATGGCCGCGAGCTCGCCGCCGACCGGGAGGCCAAGCGAGATCCGGTCCGGAAGGTTCGTGCTCGTGAAGGCCCACAGCCGGGACCGCAACTCGTCGCGCGCGGCGCGAAACCGCGCGAGCGCCGTCTCGGCCGGAATCGCCGGATCCGTGCTCGCCGGATCCGGGAGAGGCCAGTGCATGCGCGCGATCTTGCCCGGCCACAGGGGGCAGACCTCCTCCGCACACAGCGTGATGACGGCATGCACGCTCGCCGGATCGATGTCGTCCACCGGCTTGCTCCGCTGGCCGGCAATGTCGATGCCGGCCTCGCGCATGGTGACGATCGCGTGCGGGTTGACGCGGCCCGGCTGGCTGCCGGCGCTCTGCACCCGCACCCGCTTGCCGAACAGGGTGCGCGCCAGGCCCTCCGCCATCTGCGATCTCGCCGAGTTCGCCACGCACAGGAACAACAGGCTCGAATACATGCGGACATCGTGATATAGCGCTGTCATGTTGTCCAGCACGAACGCTCTCGATGTCCGGCCACTCACGCGGCTGTTCCGCGCGCTCGGCGACGAGACCCGGCTGCGCATCATCGCGCTGCTCTCGCATGGCGAGCTGTGCGTCTGCCATCTCGAGGCCGCGCTCGATCTCAACCAGTCGACGGCCTCTCGTCACCTGGGCATCCTCAAGGCAGCCGGCATCGTCGACAGCAGGCGCGCGGGGACCTGGGTCTACTACTCGATCACCGAGCAGGAGCACGCCACGGTCGCCAAGGCGCTCGAGGTGCTGACCAGGACGTTCGGCGCGGAGCGAGCGCTGCGTGTGGATCACGCCAAGCTGCGCAGGTCGTGCGGCCCCACCGCGTGCGCGTCGTGACCGCGCTCGCCATCATCTTGAACGAGCGGCGCCGGATCGCCGCCGAGGCTCTCGGGACCGCACTCCTGGTCGCCGCGGTGATCGGCTCCGGCATCATGGCCCAGCGCCTCACGGCCGACCGGGCGGTTGCGCTGCTCGCGAACACCGTCGCCACCGGCGGCGCGCTCGTCGCGATCTTGCTCGTCTTCGGACCGATCTCGGGTGCGCATCTCAATCCGGCGGTGACGCTGTGCATGGTCGCCATGAAGCAGCAGACGCCCAGGAGCGCCGCCGGCTACATCACCGCGCAGGTCGCCGGCGGCATCGCCGGCGCGATCCTCGCCAACGCGATGTTCGAGCTGGCGCCCATCACCTGGTCGATGACGACGCGCACCGGACTCGCGCAATCGCTCAGCGAAGCGGTGGCAACCTTCGGCCTGGTCGGCGTCGTGATCGCTGTCGGGCGCACGCGCGCCGCGATCACGCCGTTCGCGGTGACCGCCTACATCGTGGCGGCCTACTGGTTCACGGCTTCCACCTCGTTCGCCAACCCGGCGGTCACGATCGCTCGCGCATTCAGTGACACGTTCGCCGGGATTCGTCCCGGTGACGTGGCCGGGTTCCTGATCGCGCAGGCGATCGGCGCAGCGATGGGTGCGCCGGTGTTCTCGTGGCTTGTACCGCTCGGCGAGCGCACGCCCGTAGGCGATTGAGACGGTGTCTGTCACGAACGCTGCCCCACCAGCAACCAGCTGGGGCTCTTGATCGGTCGCTGATCGCCGCGCGTTCGCGCGGGACCCAGGTCGGGCTGGTGACACCGCCATCGTGGCACCGGCGGGTGACACGTGCCGGCGGGTGTCAGCACCGCGCGCGACGCAAGCCCGCGCGCCGCAACGAACGCGGACGCACGACTCGCCTGGCACGCAGCTGGCACGACGCGCCTCCGGGGACGATCACGGACGTCACGCACGGGGCGCGGCGTGTTTTCCGATCCAGCGAGCTGCCATGTATCGACGACACCGAACCACCAGCCTGACCTTCAAGGCCCTCACGACCTCCGCCGCGTGTGCGTGTGCCACCCTCGTGCTCACCAGCCGGCCCGCCGGTGCCGAGATGGTCAAGAACATCGGCGACGCATGCACGGCCCCGACGACCGACCTCGGCGAGCAGCTGGTGACGACCGGTACCGGCACGATCGGCGAGTGGGGAGCGAGCATCGCGGCGCTGCCCGGTGGCCCGATCAAGATCGACCTCGAAGCGCGGCTGCTCCAGGAGCTCGACGGCCCCAAGACCGCGTTCGGCAACGCCACCGCGCGGACCGAATTTCTCCGCGGCGTACGCGCGCCGCTACCGATGGGGTTGCCGTTCGCCGCGGGCATGCCGGGCAACCTGCCGCAGCTCGTGGCCGGCTACGTGTACAATAACGGCGGATCGCACCGCGGCCACGACTTTGCGCGATCGAGCACGAGCGACCACCCCGATCCGAGCTTCGAGGTCCGCACGATCGCGGACGGCAAGGTGATCGGCGTCTACTTCGACGGACCACCCGGTGGCGGCGGCAACACGGTCATCGTCGAACACACCGGCAAGAACGGCAAGAAGCTCTACTCGTTCTACATGCACATGCGCAACGGCCGCAGCCACGACCTCGCCGCGGTCAAGGCGCTCGACTGTGCGGGGAACAGCAGCTGCGAGCACTACAAGACCGCAGCGCACCAGGTGCCGGCGGCCGCGTGGTGGGGGACCGAGGCCGACGCGATCAGCGTCGTCCCCGGACAGGACGTCAAGCGCGGCCAGAAGCTGGGCGTGACCGGCAACACGATGACGGCCAGCGGCCACATCGACGCCAGCGGCACGTGCGACTCGTCCGACTGCAATAACCACCTGCACCTGTATCTCGGCGCGCCGACGAGCGCCAATCCAAAGCTCGCGGTGGAGGTCGATGGCTTCGGCGTCTATGGCGAGCAGAGCTCGGGCTGCTACAAGTCGCTCGACGACAATACCTTCTTCCCGCGGTTGTTCGCTCCCTACGACCCGGACTTTGTCAACCTGTCGTTCCGCACCTTCACCGCGTTCCCCGAGTACCTCACGGGAATGTCTTATCGCCCGATCACGCTCAGCTTCTACGACAGGGGCGGCGCGTTCGACGTCGCCGGCTCCTACCAGTATTCGCCCGACACCAGCTTCATCGTGAAAGCCGGCGACGATGGCTCGGGGCTCACCGGCTTCGAGGGCGAGACCACGACCGGGTGGATACCGCGCGAGACCCGCGCGCGCGCCGACTCGCATGGCAAGGCGACCTTCGACGCGGTGATCGCGTGGCACGAAGCAGGCGAGTCGACCGCGTACTGGCACGCACTCACGCAGGCCCAGCTCGACGCCAGGTACAAGCAGTACATCGTCCAGAACCACTGGAGCCTCGGCGACTTCTTCCCGTACAAGATCGGCGGCCAGCAGCGCTACGCCGTGCTGTTCACCACCAGCCCCAGGTCGGCCAACTGGATGACCTATGGACGGAGCGAATCGCAGGTGCTCCACGACATCGCGGTCGTCCCCGCGGGGCTGCAGGTCGCACAGGTCGTGTCCGACACGGGAACCAATCCACCGAGGTTCAGCATGCTCGCCCGGCGATCGGCCGGATGCCCGCCACACGTCTACGTCCACCAGCAGACCGATCTTGGCTACGCGACCAAGGCCGCCGCCGAGAAGGCCAAGGGCTACGAGCTCGAGCGCGTCCAGGTCTACGCCGATGGCACGCGCTTCAATGCCGTGTACGGCCGCGCGAGCGGCAAGGGCTGCAGCGCGAAGCCCTGACGAGCGACGGCTGCGCAGGCGCGGATCGGATCATGTCCCTCGCCACAGCTCCATCCCGCGCCATGCGCTATTCCTTCAGCCACTCGCCGAGGTGCTTCGGCAACATCTCGCGCCAGGTCGGCCAGTCGTGGCGCCACGCGGGGCCCCACGGGTCGAGCCGGTCGGGGAAACTGGCCTGGGAGCGCTCGCCGTGCGCGACGTAGACCGGCTCTCGGCATCACTTCTGCGGCTGCGGCTGCAGTCTCACGGCTCGCGGCGAAATGATCGCTTGGCTGCAGAGGCCGATCTCGGGGCACGCTTGATAGAACCCTTCGATCACTGCGGTCCCCGGCTTGAAGCTTCCCGGAAAGGCGAAGACGGAGAGGGTATAGGGTTCTCCGTCTTCGTCGCACTGGAAATCGATACTATCGAAGGATCCCTGGATGCTCATCAGGCGTCCGATGGGCCGACGAACACCCTCAGAGAGTGAGGTGGCCGTCCTTCACGCACAGGCCATCGCTAGCAATCGGTCACTTGGCAACCAAAACCTCTCACGCGGAGGCGGTATCGTTATTGGAATAATTCGGCAATGAGGGAAACGACTTCATGCTACCGCGTCCAGTCGGCACCGACCGGTTTTGAAACCACCATGATCACGCGGCTTGGCGAAGCGGCGCCGCAGCGGCTCGAGCGTCGAGCTTGCGAGAGATGACCTCGAGGTTGGCGATGGCACTGACGCGCCGAAGATCGAACTGATTCTTGCGGGCACCGCAGTAGCGCGCGCGCCGACCCTGGCGGTGGCAGGCGTGTGCTTGGCGGTGTTCGATGGGGATCCGCTCGCGAAGTTGTTGCCGACCCGCTGGGGTGGCCGCCCGCTTGCGGAGCTGGTGCTGGAGCGGCTCGTTGGCCGCGATCTCGACCTTGCGACCCTCCCAGGACCGGCATCGGTGCATTTCGCGCGCAGTGGGCAAGCGTGGCAGGTCGCCGCGGGAAACTCGACGGCGGAGCGCGCGAACGGGAAGACCTCCTCGACCGTGGTCCCGTCCGCGCTCACCTTGATCCGCGTGTGGCCGCCAACGAGCATCTCCTCGGCGTTCGTGGTGGCAGCGAGCTCGTAGACGAGCCAGCCCGCCTCACCGACGAGCTCCGCCGGCAGCACGACGTCGTCGTAGGGCGCATCCACGCGCGGCGCCCGCGCCTTGCGCGCGCTGCGCAGCGCGGTCGCCGGTCCTCGCACGTGCGCGGCCAAGGCGATCGGCGGATCCATGATCTCTAGCACGGCGCTCACGGTGGCCGGCGCCGTGCGCCGAGGTCGGCAAGCTGCGGGTGTCGACCCTCGACGGAGAGATCCTGCCGCTTGCTATAGAGTTTGCTACAGTGCAGCCAAGGGCTGTTCGTCGCTGGAGAAAAGTGGTGACCCAATGGGACTTGAACCCTGGCGCTGGGTGACAACGCGGCGAATGAAAACAGCGACTTCGCACGATCACGCGTAGTTACCTGGTCGCCGGGTCCCGGTTCATCCCGGCTGGTCCCTGCCGGTCTCGGCTTTTTGGGCGACAGTCGCCTCCGGACGGAGCGAAGGCGGCGACCGTTTGATCACTCGCCGGGCAGGTCGAACATGCCGGCGTAGATCGCGTCGACCGCGAGCTCACCGCCTCCGGTCAGCACGACGTGCTCGCCGGGTCCGGCGGTGCGGTAGGTCCACGAGCCGTCGGCGTTGCGGCGGTAGTGCTCGATCCGGGCTTCCGCTTGGGCGACGAGCAGGTAGTCGGCCAGCGAGCCGATGCGCTGGTAACCGGCCCACTTGAGGCCGCGGTCGTACTCCTCGGTCGAGCTCGACAGCACCTCGACGAGGATCGTCGGGTTCGTGATCACGTCGTCCGTTCCGGGCTGGAACACGGGAGGCCCGCAGATCACCGTGACGTCGGGGTACACGTAGCGCGCGTCGGGCGGGAACGCGAGCCGCTGGCCGGACGACAGGACCGAGCACCCGCGCGACCGCAGTACCGCGCGCAGTTCGGCGCCCATGCTGATCCCGAGCCCGTTGTGCCTGGGCGTCCCACCGGCCATGGCGAACACCTCGCCGTGGAAGAACTCGTGCTTGACCGGTTGCGCGCGCTCCCACGCGAGGTACTCGGTGGCGGTCAGCTGGGAGCGCTCGGCGACACGGCCCATGCGGACACCGTACCACGGCGCTCGGGAGATCCTCGCCATGCGCTCGAATGGACGCGCAAGGGCGCGCGGCCGGCGCTGTGCCCGGGCGTTGGAGCAACCGCTGCTCAGGCGGACGGAGCCTCGAAACCTCGCGGTCGAGCGCCGGGTATGTTCGAGGCGTGTCCCAGGCAGTTGCTTGCGTCGATCGGTCGCCGAGCGTTCCGCCGGAGATCTCGATGTCGCGCGGCGCCTGGTCGCGGATCCACCGAACCGGCTCGCTCGCCGGCCGATGCTCGACGATCTTTGCGCAGCTGCACGGCCAGATCGTGGTATGGCGGCGACGTGAAGCGCACGTTCCAGGTCGCAGTGTTCGGCGCAAGCGATGCCGCGAACGAGAGGGTCCTGAGGTCGTTGCAGCGCGCACGGAGCGGCGAGCTCGTCGCGGTTCCCGATGGCGTGCTCGGCACCGTTGTGCACTTCTTCGACCACGAGCTCGAGGTCGACCGTGGACTGCGCGCGCGGTTCCGCGTGCGTATGGTGACCGGCCGCGACTCCGCGGAACATTCATTCCTTGGCCTGTATGGGGCGGACGCGGTCGTGTTCGTGCAGAGCGGCAAGCGCAACACGGCCACATGGCGTGCGGCGCAGAAGCACTTCGCGACATACGGCGACGCGCTTGCGATCGTCGCATCCACACGGCCGGTGCGCGGCGTGAAAGGCGTGGCTGCGCCATCGAGCGGCTCGCTGCTCGCCGAGGCGATCGAGCGCGAGGTGATCGGCGCGTTCCGCGCGGGCCGCATCCGGGGCCGGCCGACGACCTCGCCCAGCAAAGCGTACGTGACGCGCGCGAATGCGCTCGCCGAAGCTGTGCAGATCGCGGTCGAGATCGGGCCTCGCGGGGCAAGGCGATTTCACGAAGCGACGCGCGCGATGGCGCTACATCCCGAGCTCGGGTTCGCGACGACGTCGAGCCTGGCGTCGCTCGAGACCGCGTTCTTCACGTACTGGAACGAGGCCCACGGCGCGCACGTCGAGAAGTTCTGGCGTGAGATCGCGCGACGCCGACTGCCGTTCCGGCAGCGCCATGTCATCCGCGAGGTGCTCGCGCGCGGTCGCATCACGAACCGCGGCGACTACGACACGGTCAAGGACCTCATCCCCGATGAGCAGCTTACCGCTGAGCAGCGCCGACGCCTCGACTCGAAGCTCGGCGCGTACGAAGCTGCGAGACGAGGACGCTGAGCGCGGTGGTACGACCCCGGTGGTGATCACGCGGTTGATCACCACCTGCTCGTTTGGCGAGCCGGCGCGGCCAGCGGAGCGGCGTCCTGCCACGGCTGGCGTGTCGCGATCGAACCGTCGCCGCGGACCGCCGAGGTCGCCAAGCTGCGGGTGTCGACCGTCGGCGGCGAGGTGCTGCCGCTTGCTACCACCGAGCTAAAGGCCGCGAACCGCTGGAAAAAAAGTGGTGACCCCAATGGGACTTGAACCCGCTCGCTATTCCTTCAGCCACTCGCCGAGGTACTTCGGCAGCATCTCGCGCCAGGTCGGCCAGTCGTGGTGCCATCCGGGGCCCCACGGGTCGACCCGGTTGGGGATGCCCTGGGCGCCGAGCGCGTTGGCCATCCGCCACGACTCGCCGAGGTCCTCGGCGCGGCCCTCGCCGGACGCCAGGACGATCATCCGGGTCTTCAGCACGTCGAGGTGGCGGCCGGACAGCCGGGGCACGAAGTGCAGCGGCGACGACGCCCAGAACGCGTCGGTGAACTCGCTGGCCCCGTAGAACCGCCGCAGGTCGTAGGTCCCCGACATGGCACAAGCCCGCACGAAGGCGTCGGGGAACCGGCACACCACCGCGACGGAGTGGAACGCGCCGATCGACGCGCCCGCCGCCCACAGGTCGAGCTCGGCCTTGCAGTCGGCGTGGACCGCGGGGACGACCTCGTGGCGGACGTAGTGGTGGAACTGGTCCTGCAGCCACATCTGGTGCTGCGGCGTGCCCTCGCGGTTCACCAGCGCGCGGCCGGCGACGCTGTCGCACGAGTACACCTTGATCTTGCCGGCCTCGATCAGCGGGCCGAGCGCGCCGACCAGGTGCATGCGCTCGATCTCCTCGGCGTCGCCTCCTGCGGTCGGGAACACCAGCACGGGCTGGCCGAAGCTGCCCCAGCGGACCATGGTGACCTCGCGGCCGAGCCGCTCGGACTTCCAGCGGCCGACCGTCTTGACGTCGTCGAGCGTCACGCGACGGCTCCGGCCGGCTCGTGGTCGTCGCGCCAGGCGCCGATCCGGCGCCAGAACAGCTCGGTGAACAGCTCGACCTCGTGGGCCGGGAACAGCGCGGCGACCTTCTTCCTCACGGCGTCGCGGGCGGTCGGGGTGGCGAAGAACTCCCAGGCGACCTCGTCGAGGTGCGCCAGGTGCTTGGCGCAGAACTCCTCGAACGCGCCGGCGTCGAACCGCTGCTCGGCGAGCCGGGCGTACTCGCGCAGCCGCTCGCGGTACGGCAGGTCGCGCCGGGCGATCGCGTAGAACGGCTCCCAGTCGAGCGTGCGGCGGAACGGCCGCCGGGTCACCGCGTTGAACACCGACCACCGGATGTTGGCCTTGACCAGCCACGGGAAGTGGTAGTGCAGCGAGGTGACCTGCGAGTCGGGGCACGGGTTCGCGAAGTCGATCGGGTACCAGGTGCCGTCCTTGCGCAGCGCCTCGCACGAGTTGAAGTCCCAGCCGAAGAACGCGTTGATCGTCAGCGTGGTGTCGCGCAGGACGGCCGCCTCGTCCGCGGTCATGAAGTCCCTGGCCATCGTGTAGCGGTCGTGCAGCGGCGCGCCCGGGTCGTACTTGACCAGGTAGGTCTGCGGGCCCAGCCCGATGCAGCGCACGAACGAGTCGAACGGGTGCACCGCCTTCTGCAGGTGCATCACCAGCTTGCCGCTGTCCTCGTAGCGCGCCCGCAGCGCGGCCTCGTCGTCGATCCGGCTGACGCCCTTCCAGCCGCCGCCGTCGTACGGCTTCATGAACAGCGGATAGCCGAGCTTCTCGCCGATCGAGCCGAGGTCAAACAGCTTCGCGTACGCCTTCAAGGTCGGCTGGAGATCGGGCAACGCCTCGTAC
>Ga0307476_10001768_pt1 | contig 13101 bp, 13 predicted proteins | sample atmos_gasesECM2C_2_FD_203314 | JGI IMG/M metagenome (GOLD analysis project Ga0307476, IMG submission 203314) | Hardwood forest soil microbial communities from Morgan-Monroe State Forest, Indiana, United States - atmos_gasesECM2C_05 | ecosystem: Environmental > Terrestrial > Soil > Temperate... | reverse complement strand
ACGCCGGCCTCGTGGCGCGCAGCAAGACCGGGCGCGTCGTCGCCTGCCGCCTCGACGCCGAGCCGATGCGCGACGCGTTCGAGTGGCTCAATCGCTATCAGAAGTTCTGGTCCGAGCGGCTCGACCGCCTCGCCGCATTCCTGGACGAAGAAGAGTCGTTTTCGCAGAAGGAAACAACATGGCCACCCAAACCGCCACAAAGCCGAGCCTCACCATCAAACGCCGCCTCAACGCGCCGCCCGCCAAGGTCTTCGCGGCGTGGACCGATCCGGAAAAAGTGAAAGGCTGGATGGGCCCCGGCGAGATCAAGGCGCTCCACGCCGAGTGCGACCTGCGCGTCGGCGGCCGCTATCGCTGGGTGATGCGGGCGCCGAGCGGCGAGGAGCACGACGTCGGCGGCGTCTATCGCGAGGTCGTGCCGAACCAGAAACTGGTCTTCACCTGGGCCTGGAAGACCATGCCGGAGCGCGAATCCCTGGTGACCGTGCTGCTCAAGCCCGACGGCGACGGCACCTTGCTGACGCTCACTCACGAGCAGTTCTTCGACGAAGACGCCCGCGACCGCCACCAGGGCGGCTGGAACGGCGCGCTCGACAAGATGGCAAAATTTCTCGCCGAAACTTCGCCGAACTGACACAAAGCGCGGCCACAATGAGCAACCATCGCCCTTCAACAATGGAGTAGAAAATGCGCGGATCGCACGGCACGTTTTACTGGAACGAACTCATGACGCGCGACGTCGAGGGCGCGAAGAAGTTCTATGCCGACACGTTGGGCTGGAGCTACGACGCCATGCCCATGCCTGGAGGCGGCGGCACCTATTGGCTCGCCACCATGGACGGCGAGCCGGTCGGCGGCCTCTTCGACATCAGCGGTCAGGATTTTCAGGGCGTGCCTGAAAGCTGGATGGCCTATATCGCGGTCGACGACGTCGATGCGCGCGTTGCCAAGGCGGTCAAGGCCGGCGCCAAGCTGATGAAGCCGGCGTTCGACGTGCCCGGCGTCGGCCGCATCGCCATCCTGATGCAGCCCGACGGCGCCGGCGTCGGCTGGATGACGCCGGCTCAGCAGTAGCGTCAAGGAGCAGACCATGGAATCCCATCGCATCGTCTCCCGGGACGAATGGGTTGCCGCGCGCAAGGCGCACCTCGCCGAGGAAAAAGCGTTTACGCGCGCACGCGATGCGCTGAGCAAAAAGCGGCGCGAGCTGCCCTGGGTGAAAGTCGAGAAGACCTACGTGTTCGACGGGCCGAACGGCAAGGAGACGCTGGCCGACCTGTTCGGCGGCAAGAGCCAGCTGATCGTCTATCACTTCATGCTCGGCCCCGACTGGGAAGCCGGCTGCCCGAGTTGCTCGCTCTTGGCCGATCATTTCGACGGCACCGTCATTCACCTTGCGCAACGGGACGTGACGTTTGTCGTCGTGTCGCGGGCGCCGCTGCCGCAGATCGATAAATTCAAGGCACGCATGGGCTGGCACTTCAAATGGGTGTCGTCGAACGGCTGCGACTTCAATTTCGACTATCACGTCTCCGCGACGCCCGAGGAGAAGGCCAGCGGCAAGGCGATGTACAACTACGAAATGACGACGTTTCCCAGTGAAGAGCGCCCGGGCGCCAGCGTGTTCTACAAGAACGACAAAGGCGAGATCTTCCACACCTATTCGAGCTACGGCCGCGGCCTCGACATGCTGATCGGCACCTATCACATGCTCGATCTGGCGCCGAAGGGCCGCGACGAGGAAGGTTTGGCGTGGTCGATGGCCTGGGTGCGCCACCATGATCGCTACGACGGCGCCGCCGTCAATCCGAGAGCGCAGTACGAGCAGCCGAAAGGCTCTTCGGCGGCGTGCTGCGACTAGAATTCCTTTCAACGAAGTCTTTGCAATCAAGTCTCTGCAACCAAGTCTCTGCAACCAAGTAGGAGTCTGACCATGAAGCTCTATGGCTTTCCGCCGTCGCCGAACACCTGGAAGGTGCGGGCGCTTGCCGCCCATCTCGGCGTGCCGCTCGAACTCGAATTCGTCGATTTGAGCAAGGGCGCGCAATATGCGCCGGCCTATCTGGCACTCAACCCGACCGGACGCACGCCGACGCTGGTCGACGGCGATTTCAAGCTGTGGGAATCGAACGCGATCCTGCAATATATCGCCGGCAAGAGCGTCAATGCGCTGTGGCCGAACGATGCGCGAACCCGCGCCGACATCGCGCACTGGCAATTCTGGCAGCTCGCCCATTGGGGCGCCGAGGCGTGCCAGCCGCTGACGTTCCAGCGCCTGGTCAAGAAAATCATGAACCTCGGCCCGCCCGACGAAGCCGCCATCGCCAAGGGCATCGAGGCTTTCAACAAAGAGGCGAAAATGCTCGACGCGCATCTCGCCAAACAGCCGTATCTGGCCGGCAAGGATTTGACGATCGCCGACTTCGCCGTCGCCGCGCCGCTGTTCTATGCCAAGGAGGCGGAGATGCCGCTCGGCCCCTATGCGAACCTGCGCAGCTGGTTCGATCGCGTCGCCGCGCTGCCGTGCTGGCGCGAGACCGCGCCGCAAATGCCCGCCGCGGCGGCGTGATTCAGACGACGGAGCACGGACGACAGAGGACGGATTCTCATTCCGTCGTCTGTTATCCGTCGTCCGTCATCTGGTGGGTACCGGCTTGTCGCCGCGGTAATCGTAGAATCCGCGCTGCGCCTTGCGGCCGAGCCAGCCGGCTTCGACGTATTTGACCAGGAGCGGGCACGGCCGGTATTTCGAGTCCGCCAGGCCCTCGTGCAGCACCTGCATCACCGAGAGACAAGTGTCGAGGCCGATGAAGTCGGCCAATTCGAGCGGCCCCATCGGATGATGGGCGCCGAGCCGCATCGCGGTGTCGATCGCCTCGACATTGCCGACGCCTTCATAGAGCGTGTAGATCGCCTCGTTGATCATCGGCAACAGGATGCGATTGACGATGAAGGCGGGAAAATCCTCGGACACCGCAATCAGCTTGCCGAGCTTGCCGATGAAGTGCTTGGTCGCTTCGAACGTGGCGTCGTCGGTGGCGATGCCGCGGATCACTTCGACCAGCTCCATCAGCGGCACCGGATTCATGAAGTGAATGCCGATGAAGCGTTCCGGTCGGTCGGTCGAGGCGGCGAGCCGCGTGATCGAGATCGACGAGGTGTTGGTGCCGACGATGGCTTCCGGTTTGAGCACCGGACATAGCGCGGCGAAGATGTTGCGCTTGACCGCTTCCGCTTCGGTGGCGGCTTCGATCACCAGATCGCAATCGCCGAGCTCGTCGAGCGTCACGGCGGGCGCGATGCGCTTGATCGCCGCCTGGCGCTGCTCGTCGCTGATGCGCTGGCGGCTGACCTGGCGCGCCAGGTTGCCGCTGATGGTGGCGAGCCCTTCGGTGATGCGATCGGGCGCAACGTCGTTGAGCAGGACATGAAAGCCCGAGAGCGCGCAGACGTGCGCAATGCCGTTGCCCATCTGGCCGGCGCCGACGATGCCGATCTTGCGAATGGCCATTGCTTCCGTCCGCTCGCTGCGGCTGCGTTCTTTGGGCCGTTCCTTGACCTCGACCATCTTAGCTCACCTCTGATACCCCGAGCCACACCCTGTTAGTCCAGGCGCGGCCGCGGTCAGCGTTTGACTTTGTCGAGCTCGCTTAAGAGCTCCGGTAGCGCCGAATAGAGATCCGCCACCAATCCATAATCCGCGACCTGGAAGATCGGCGCTTCCTCGTCCTTGTTGATCGCAACGATGACCTTCGAATCCTTCATTCCGGCGAGATGCTGAATGGCGCCCGATATGCCGACGGCGATATAAAGGTCCGGCGCCACCACCTTGCCGGTCTGGCCGACTTGCCAGTCGTTCGGCGCGTAGCCGGCGTCGACCGCGGCGCGCGAGGCGCCCACCGCGGCGCCGAGCTTATCCGCCACCGGCTCTATATATTTGGTGAAGTTGTCGCGGCTTTGCATCGCCCGGCCGCCGGAAATGATGATCTTGGCCGAGGTCAATTCCGGCCGCTCCGACTTCGACAGCTCCTCGCCGACGAAGCCGGAAATGCCCGGATCGGCCGCGGCGGCCGCGGTCTCGATGGTTGCCGAGCCGCCCTCGCCGGTCGGCTGGAACGCCGCCGTGCGCACCGTGATCACTTTCTTGGCATCGTGCGAGCGCACGGTCTGGATGGCGTTGCCGGCATAAATCGGCCGTTCGAAAGTGTCCGGCGCCAGGACCTTGATGACGTCGGAAATCTGCATCACATCGAGCAGCGCCGCGACCCGCGGCATGACATTCTTGCCGCTCGTGGTCGCCGCCGCCATGATGGTTTCGTAAGGGCCGGCGAGCGCGACGATCAGCGCCGCCACCGGCTCGGCCAACATGTGGTCGTAAGCCGGCGCATCCGCGAGCAAGACCTTGCTTGCGCCGTCGAGCTTGGCGGCTGCTTCCGCCACCGCTTTGCAGCCGGAGCCGGCGACCAGTATGTGCACCTCGGTGCCGAGCGCCTTGGCGACGGTCAGCGCCTTGTTGGTCGCGTCCTTGAGCGATTTGTTGTCGTGCTCGGCGAGAAGAAGCGTCGGCATCAGATCGCCCCCGCCTCGTTCTTCAGTTTGTCGATCAGCTCGGCAACGGTTTTCACTTTCACGCCGGCCTTGCGCACCGGCGGCTCGGCGGTCTTGACCACTTCGAGCCGCGGCTTGGTGTCGACGCCATAATCGGCCGCGGTCTTCTCGTCGATCGGCTTCTTCTTCGCCTTCATGATATTCGGCAACGAGGCATAGCGCGGCTCGTTCAGGCGCAGGTCGGTGGTGACGATGGCCGGCATTTTCAGCTTCACCGTCTGCAAGCCGCCATCGACTTCACGCGTCACCATGATGGCGTCGCCGTCGAGCGCGACCTTGGAGGCGAACGTGCCCTGCGGCCAGCCGAGCAGCGCCGCCAGCATCTGGCCGGTCTGATTGCAGTCGTCGTCGATCGCCTGCTTGCCGAGAATGATGAGGCCGGGCTGCTCGGCGTCGGCGATGCTTTTAAGAATTTTTGCTACCGCCAACGGCTCGACGGCGGCACCGTCGGTCTTCACCAGGATGCCGCGGTCGGCGCCCATGGCGAGCGCGGTGCGGATGGTCTCGGCGGCCTGCTGCGGCCCGATCGAGACGCAGACGATCTCGGTGGCCTTGCCTGCTTCCTTGAGCCGGATCGCTTCCTCGACCGCGATCTCGTCGAACGGATTCATCGACATTTTGACATTGCCGAGCTCGACGCCCGAGCCGTCTGCCTTGACGCGGATTTTCACGTCCTTGTCGACCGCCCGCTTCACGGGCACGATAATTTTCATGGCGCTTAGAGACTTAGCTGACGATGGCGGTTTTAGCTGTATTCGGCTGCGATCGGCCGCTTGCAGCATAAGCGGCAATTGCTGCGGTGCGGGAACCTACCGGCCGAAGCCGCTGCGGTCAACGTGTCAGCTTATGCTCGTACCTTCGGCTGCAGCGGTGCCTGGTTGCATGCATTCGAACAGCCGGACCCCTGCTGGCCGCATAACCACGAACAGGACGGCACCGGTGATAAAACCGCCGACATGCGCCCAATAGGCGATGCCGTCGTCGGTGCGGCTTGCGGCGTCGACGAACTGCCAGATCGCCCAGCCACAGATGATCCAATAGGTCCGCAGCCGTAGCGGGATGAGGCCGAGCAGGCATGTCACCTTGGCGCACGGCCGGAACAGCAGATACGCGGCGATGACGCCGGCGATCGCGCCCGAAGCGCCGATCAGATCGGTCGTCGAGCTCGGATTGCTCAGTGCAAAGGCAAGGCCTGCGCCGATGCCGCAGGCCAGATAGAAGGCCAGGAAGCGCCAGTGCCCGAGCGCCTCTTCGATGTCATCGCCGAACACAAACAAGAAAATCATGTTGCCGAAAACGTGCATGAAATTGCCATGCAGGAACAAGCAGGTGATCAGCGTCAGCGGCGCCGGGATGGCGCCGGCACTGCCACCGCCGAAGAGTGCGGCAGGGATCAGACCTGCCGTACGCGCGACGGCCTCCGCATCATCGGGCGCGAGCCCCGCGATCCAGAAAAAGACGCCAAAATTGACCACGATGAGGGACCACATCACGTAGGGCGGCTGCGGCCATTTGAACGGCGAGTGATCCCATATCGGCATGACCATGGCTTGCCCCCTTCCGCTGTCAGCGATTTTGTCCCGGCTGCCACAGCACGTCGCGCGCGCCTTTGCCGTTGGCATAGCGGCCGGCGACGAACAGGAAATCGGACAGCCGGTTGACGTATTGCAGCACCTCGGCGCCGACGCTCTCGCCCGGCTTGTCCTTGAGCTCGGCGATCAGCCGCTCGGCGCGCCGGCAGATGGTGCGGGCGAGATGCAGATAGGCGGCCGCCGGACTGCCGCCCGGCAGCACGAAGGACTTTAATGGCGCAAGTTCGTCATTGAGCCGGTCGATTTCGCTTTCCAGCCAATCGACCTGCGCCTGCGTCACCGTCAGCCGCGCGCCGCCAGGACCCTTGCCTTTGCCGGGAGTACACAGATCGGCGCCAACGTCGAACAGATCGTTCTGGATGCGCGACAGCGCGGCATCGAGCGTGACGTCGGTGTGCAGCCGCGCAATGCCGATCGCGGCATTGGCTTCGTCCAGCGTGCCGTAGGCGGCCACGCGCAGATCGTATTTCTTGCGCCGCGCGCCGGAGCCGAGCCCGGTGGTGCCGTCATCGCCGGTGCGGGTGTAGATCTTGTTGAGCTTGACCATCGGTCACTTCGACATGAACCACAGCGTGGCCATGATGACGATGATGGCGATGAATTGCAGCAGCACGCGCAGCCGCATCAGCCTCTGCGAGGTGTTGGCGGAGCCGCCGCGCATCATGTTGTAGAGGCCGAGCAGCAGCACCACCGCGACCGCGCCGATGGCGACCGGGACCGCGAAATGGGACATGAAATTAGCCATGGGCCATTTGTAGCCTGGGTTGAGCATTCTGTCATTCCGGGGCGCGGACGAAGTCCGCGAGCCCGGAATTCATATTCGCTGACCTGTGGTTATGGATTCCGGGCTCCTCGCGGAGCCTGTCATCGGGCCGGCCACTTCGGGCCGGACCCGTTGGCTCGGCCCCGGAATGACGAGAGTGGAAACATGCGCTAAGACACCGCCGCAATACGCAGAGGAACGCCCCGCATGATCATCGATTTCCAGCACCATTTCACGCCGCGCGAATTGATCAAGGAGGACCCGGGCGACCGCTTGATCCTCAACTACGACGCCGCGGGCGCGCCGAGCTATACGATCCATTCGCTGCTCTACGATCTCGACGAGCACGTGCGAATGATGGACGCAGCCGGCATCGACGCCGCTTGGCTGACCAGCGCCGCCGGCATGTGCGCCGATCTCGACACCTCGCGGCTGGTCAACGACAAGGCGAAACAGGCTGAGCGCGATTATCCGGGCCGCTTCATCGGCGCCGCCCACGCCCACCCGCTCGGCGGCGCCGGGGCGTTCAAGGAACTGGCGCGCTGCCGCCACGACCTCGGCTTTCAGGGCGTCACCATCACTTCGGAGTTCGACGGCAAATGGATCGACGATCCGGCGATCGAGCCGTTCTGGGACGAAGTCGGCAAGCTCGGCCTGTTCGTGTTCGTGCACCCGGCGCTCAAGCTCAATCGCGCCGAACAATTCGACGCCTACGACACCGCGCGCGGCGTCGGCCGCGAGTTCTCGCTGATCATGGCGACCGTCCGCCTGGTCAATTCCGGCGTGTTCGATCGCCATCCCGAACTGACCGTGCACATGGCGCATCTCTCCGGCGGCATCGCTTCCATGCTGGCCCGCATCAGAAGCTTTCAAGACAAGGATTTTTGGGGGACCGCTGGCAACAAGCGGCACGGCATCGCGCCGAAGCACGACTTTGACTACTACATTCGCAATAATCTCGTCTTCGACACCGCCGGATTTGCTGGCGGCATCGGCGCGGTCAAAGCAGGATTGTGCGAAATCCCTGCCTCCCGCATCGTCTTCGCCACCGACTATCCGCAGGAAATCCGCAAACGCGAGATCGTGCGCGATTTTGTGCGCGACATCCGCGCGCTCGGGGCTGACGGCGAGAGGATCTTGTCGGGGAATGTCGGACTGCTGTTCAAGGTGCCGCGTCGCGCTCACGCATAGGCGACGCGCCCCTGGCGCCGGAACAGGAGCCACAGCACGATCGTGCCGTTGACCGCGTTCCAGGCGAGGCCGTTGAAGAATGCGGCGCGGTACGAGCCGGCGAGGTCGAAAATATAGCCCGACATCCAGCCGCCCAACGCCATGCCGAACAGGCTCATCATCAAGATGATGCCGATGCGGGCGCCGGCTTCTTTGGCCGGAAAATATTCGCGCACGATGATGGCGTAGCTCGGCACGATGCCGCCCTGGAACAGCCCGAACACCGCCGAGATGACGTAGAGCGAAACCAGTCCGTCATAGAGAATGTAGAGCAGCAGGGCGACGCCCTGCAACGCCGACCCGAGCATCAATGTCGGCAGACCTCCAATCCGGTCAGCAATGAATCCCGAGCCGATGCGTCCCACGATGCCGAACGCCATCATCAGCGCCAGCATGTCGGCGCCGCGGGCGACGCCGTAGCCGAGATCGCCGCAATAGGCGACGATGTGGACCTGCGGCATCGACATCGCGACGCAGCAGCAAACCGAAGCCAGGGCCAGCAGCGTTTGCAGCGCCCGCGCCGACAGGCCGAACGCCGCCGGCGATCCCTTGCGCGTCGCGGCACCGCAATCGAGGAGCGCGGCCGGGGCGCGCCGGCGCAAAGCGACGACGCCGATGAGGAGCATGGCGGCGCCGCATGTCAGCGCAAGCCCGACGTGGGTCGCCCGCCAGCCGTAAAGCGCGATTGCGTGCTGCACGACCGGCGGCCAAACCGTGCCGGCGACATAATTTCCAGCCGAGCAAATCGTCACCGCAACGCCGCGCCGGCGCACGAACCAGTTCGAGATGTCCGCCATCAGCGGACCGAGCGTCGCCGAGGTGCCGAATCCGATCAAGGCGTGCGCAATAGCGAACACCACGAGGCTGCCGGCGCCCGCGGCGCCGAGATAACCGACGCTGAGCGCCACGGCGCCAAGCGCTAGCGGACCCAAAATCCCGGTCCTGTCGAACAGGCGGCCCATGAGTACGCCGCCGACGGCAAATCCCACCATCGCCAGAGTGAACGGCAGCGACGCTTGCGCGCGCGGCACGGCGAATTCGGCCTGCACCGGCGGCAGCGCCACCACCACCGACCACATGCCGACGCCGCCGATGGTCGAGATCAGCATCGTCGCGGCAAGGCGCAGCCAAGCCTGTCCCGAATCGGGTTGCGGGCTTTCGGCAAGCGTTGATGCGACGAGCGTATCCATCGGGCGACATTCACTTGAGGTGAATGTCGCCGTCAATCCCGGCGGCTAATTCGACCCGTCCAACAGCCGCCGCGCGATAACATTGGCCTGAATTTCGGCGGCGCCTTCGAAAATGTTCAGGATGCGGGCGTCGCACAAAATGCGCGAGATCGGAAATTCCACGGCAAAGCCGTTGCCGCCGTGGATCTGCACGGCGTTGTCGGCGGCGGCCCAGGCGACGCGCGCGGCGAGGAGTTTCGCCATGCCGGCTTCGAGGTCGCAGCGCCGGCCGGAATCCTTCTGCCGCGCGGCGTAATAGGTGAGCTGGCGCGCGATCATGATCTCGACCGCCATCATGGCGAGCTTGTCGGAGACGCGTGGGAAATTGGCGATCGGCTCGCCGAACTGCACCCGCGCGGTGGCATAACCAAGCCCCTGCTCCATCGCCGCCTGCGCCACGCCGATCGCCCGCGCCGCGGTCTGGATGCGCGCCGATTCGAACGTCGCCATCAATTGCTTGAAGCCGAGGCCCTCGATGCCGCCCAAAAGATTATCCGCCGCCACCGCGAACCCGTCGAAGGCGATCTCGTATTCCTTCATGCCGCGATAGCCCAGAACCTCGATCTCGGTGCCGGACATGCCGGCGGCGGGAAACGGCTTTTCATCGCTGCCGCGCGGCTTTTCGGCGAGCAGCATGGAGAGCCCGCGATAGCCGGTCTCGGCCGGATTGGTGCGCACCAGGAGCGTCATCAGGTCGGCGCGCACCGGATGGGTGATCCAGGTCTTGTTGCCGTAGACCTTATAGGTGTCGCGCTCGCGCACGGCGCGCGTCTTCAGCGAAGCGAGATCGGAGCCGGTATTCGGCTCGGTGAACACCGCGGTCGGCAGCACTTCGCCCGAAGCGATCTTCGGCAGCCATTGCCGTTTCTGATCCTCGGTGCCGCTGCCCAAGATCAGCTCGGCGGCGATTTCGGAGCGCGTGCCCAGCGAGCCGACGCCGATATAACCGCGCGACAACTCCTCCGACACCACGCACATGGATTCCTTGCCGAGCCCCATGCCGCCGTAATCCTCGGGGATGGTCAGGCTGAATACGCCGAGCTCGGACATCTGCGCGATGATATCGAGCGGGATATATTCGTTGTTGAGATGCCATTCCTGCGCATACGGCATCACCGCACCGTCGGCGAATTTGCGCATCTCCTCACGGATCGAATCCAGCGTGTCTTCGAGGCCGCAGGCGCCGACGGTGGCGTCGGGGCGTTCGCGCATCAATTCGACCAGCCGCGCGCGACGCGCCGCAGTGTTGCCCGTCGCGATGAGATGATCGACCGCGGGCGTGATCCGCGCCGCCACCGTGGCCGGGCCCAAGCCCAGATCGGCAAGGCGGACGATCTCGCCCTGGCTCATGGGAATGCCGCCGAGCACTTGCGCCAAATATTCGCCGGCGCCGATACGCACGACCAATTCTTCGATCTCGCCGAAATTGCCGGTGTCGATCATCCGCCCGGCGTAGGCCGCAAGCTGCCGGATCGCCTCGCCATAGGTGGCGAGCCAGGCCAGGCCATGGGTGGCGCGCTGCTCGCGATCGAACACCCGGGCCATCGGGCGGCCCTCGACCGTGACCCGGGCGGCGACGGCGCGGCGGGCATCGGCAAACAGCGCCTCGGTGGCGGCAACCGCCTCGTCGAGCGCGGCGATCAGGTTTTGGCCGGCGGGCATGGCCGATGCGGCAAGCGGCATGACAGGCTCCGAAAGCTCGATTTTTGGCGCCGCCCGGACGGCACGCCAAGATTACGCGTGCAGCGCACAATAGCAATGCGAACTTACGGCCGGTTGAAATCGGGCTTTTGCTCAACGCCCCGCGCGAGTCCTTGCCAAATATTAACCATTTTCCGGTTTGCTGCAGCGGAGAGCCGCCATGATGCGCCGCGGCAGCGAAAGCCCGCATTCGGTCCGTTCATGTTCATCCTCAAAGCCTTCTCGAAACTGTCGGTTCGCGCCCGCATCATCGTGCTCGGCGTCATTCCGGTGATCGGCTTTCTCGCCAACGGCATCGCCTTCATGGTCGGCGACTCCGAAGTCGGCCGCGCCTTCGACAGTGTGCAACGCTACACCCAGGTGGCCGACGCCAGCCGCGATCTCAAGACCGGCTTGCTGATCATGCGCGCGGCGACGACCCAATATGTCGCGCGGCCGTCCGACAAGGAGGTTGAGGATTTCGCCGACGGCCAAGAGCTGGCGATGCAATCGCTCGAGCGCATTGCCGCCATGCTGGGCGCCTCCGCGCAGGACGTGATCACGCCGCTGCGCATCACCGTGCGCGACCTCAAGACCAGCTTCGAAAGCCTGGTCAACGAGCAGAAATCGCTCGGCTACGACGACAGCCACGGCATCACCGCCGAGCTCACTGCGGCGAGCAGCGCAGTGGAGCGCATCATCCACGAAGATCTGTCGTGGGTCGCCGACGGCGACGCCCGCAAAATGCTGATGTCGCTTCTGACCATGCGCCGCGACGAGCTGGCGTACCGGCTGACCCGCGCGCGCAGCGCCGAAAAACATTTCCTCGACGAAGTCAGGAACTTCAACGCGCTGTTCGAATCGGTCGACGGCGCGCCGTCGATGAAGCAGAAGCTGAACGAGGAAGTGAAGACCTACAGCTACGCCTTCGCCCAATGGGTCGCCTCGACCGACAATATCGAGCCGCTGGTGTCGCTGATCGGCCACGACACCGAGACCGTGCTGCCGGAAGCCGACAAGATCATCGCCGCGGCCCGCAACAGCGCGAGCGACGCCGGCTCGGCGCTCACGACGTCGCGCGCGCGCATCCGCAACTTCATCCTCTGGGTCGGCCTCACGGTGGTGCTGATCGGCATCAGCTGCAGCTGGCGCATCGGCCGTTCGATCACGCGGCCGCTGGAAGGCCTTGCGCGGGCCATGAAGCGGCTCGCCGACGGCGACACCGCGGCGCAAATTCCCGAAACCAGGGCGCACGACGAGATCGGCGTCATGGCGCGCACGGTGGTGGTATTCCGCGACACCATGATCGAGCGCGAGCGTCTTTCCGCGGTGGAGACCCAAGCCAATGCCGCGCGCGCGCAACGCGGCGAGTCGATCGCGGCGATGATCGACACATTCCGCAGCTCGGTCGAGCAGGCGCTGGCCCGGCTGCGCGACGCCGCCGGCGCCCTCGAAAGCGCCTCCAGCGGCCTCAATGACGCCGCCGACGCCGTCTCGTCGGAGGCGCGCGACGCCGAGAATCGCGTCAGCACCGCCGCCCTCAATGTCACGACGGTGGCGAGCTCGATCGAGGAGCTGGCCGCCTCGATCGGCGAGATTGCGCTGCAGGCGACGCGCTCGACCGAGGTCGCGGGCCGCGCGGTTGCCGAATCCAAGCGCACCGTCACCACCATGTCGGACCTCGGCACCGCCGCAAACCGCATCGGCGAGGTGATCGGGCTCATTCAATCCATCGCCGGTCAGACCAACCTGTTGGCGCTCAACGCCACCATCGAGGCGGCGCGGGCCGGCGAAGCCGGCCGCGGCTTTGCGGTCGTCGCGACGGAAGTGAAATCGCTCGCCGCACAGACCGCGCGCGCCACCGAGGACGTCGCCGCCCAGATCGGCTCGATCCAGTCGGCGACCGCCGACGCGGCGCAAGCGATCGAGCAGGTGTCTTCGATCATCGACGACATGTCGGACATCGCCCTGACGGTCGCCTCCACCGTCGAGGAGCCGA